>Ga0310695_10015217_pt1 | contig 10279 bp, 11 predicted proteins | sample RumenRJG_04DNA_FD_203882 | JGI IMG/M metagenome (GOLD analysis project Ga0310695, IMG submission 203882) | Bovine rumen microbial communities from Lethbridge, Alberta, Canada - RJG_04 (v2) (version 2) | ecosystem: Host-associated > Mammals > Digestive system > Stomach > Rumen | place: Canada... | reverse complement strand
CATTCCGCAGAAGCATTCAAGAAACACATATGTATTCCAGAATAAAAAGAGAAGCCTAGCTGTATATAGAGAGAACTCCACGCCGACTTTGACGAGAGAGTAATTCAAACCGAGCAGATTGGTAATAGGCTATTGCATTTTTTCATAGTATGATTCAGCCAGTGCTTTAGGTTACTATAAAGAGGTGAGAGAAGATAGTGGAGGTAAAAGCAAAATATGTGGGTAATGGGCGATATGTTCTCATTGACCTAGAAACAGGGGAGGTTGTTGACGATGCACAAGGATATGGCTATAAAAGTGCAACTAAAGCCTACGCGGCGTGGGCATATAAGCAGAAACCACCAGCAGAGAAAAAGCGGATGAAAGATGAGAAAAGGAGAGCTCAAGAGTGGTGGCGGAGGCACAGAAAACTTCGGGATTTGGTGGAAACGGAGATGATGTATGCTTGGAAGGATGGCGTAACGTTCGGAGTACGGAAACTGGAGCAGTTATTTGAGGAAGAGAATATTCAAACGGAATTCAAGACGGCGACTTTGCTCAAGTTTTTTCGATATGAATAGCCAGATGGAGGAAAGATGATATGCTGAACGAAAATGACCTCAAGAAGCTGGAATCGTACTTGAAAAGCGGAAGTGTGGTCAATATCGAGGTGAAAAGCAGGGGAAGAAAAGGGAGAGAGGTGCTTCTTGAGTACTCGGACGGCCGAAAGCTGGTTGGCAATCTTGACGAGAACAGTTTTCACATGACTGAACTCACGGGACTTACCTCGATCGCATCCTACTTCGCACGCGGCAAGTACGGAGACAACAGCTGGAGAGGCAACTGCAGCGGCCTGCTCATTCGAGACCTTCTGAGATACTATAAACCTGACACATTTGCCGATCTTGCTGTCGGAAGCGGCACGAGCATCGAAGTTGCAAAGGATCTTGGCTATACGTCCGCTAACTCTGTGTTTTCGGACTTGAACCCAAAGTTCGGTGGCGTGGACATCACTGGGGATGATCTCGATTTTCCATTGGTTGATTTTATCTTCTTCCATCCGCCGTACTATGTGTTTCCGGGCAGCTCCATGCCGGTGTATTCCGGTAAGAAATGCGGCGGCATGTGGGGTGACGATATCAATCCTCGTGACGGCAGCCGGATATCGGATCAGGAACAGTACAAGGAGTGGTTCGATATGGCGAATGCGAACCTCTATAAGCTGCTTCGGAAAGGAGGACGGTTAGCTGTTCTGATGGGTGATTCGAAATACCGCGGACAGTACTACTCTATGTTCAAAAACATGAACATTTTCGGAGATTTGGAGCAGGTCATCATCAAGCAGCAGCATAACTGCCTGACAGATTCCGTCAAATACTCCGGAAGGTTCATTCCCACGGTTCATGAGTATCTGGTGATCATCAAGAAGAACGATCCGTATCTTGTTCCCGTGACCTATGTAGGTTTCACCAAGCGAGATATGCGCAAGAGTAAGAAATGCACATGGGCATCCGTAATCGCCATGATGTTGGAAGCAAACGGCGGAGAAATGCCGATTGACGATGTCGTGTCACTGATGGAGCGGCACCCGAAGGCTGAGAGCAACAACCACCTTGAGGCAAAGCTGAGACAGGAGCTGCACCTGCATCCACGGCTTTTTTGCCGGAAAGGCGACAGAATCTGTCTTGCTGCACCGGCAGCCTAAAGGAGCATCACATGAACAAATCAGGAGGCCTTTCGGGGGTCGAGGCCGTGCTCCAAAATGACGGTACATGGGCGTTCTTCGTGGAAAACACGACGATTCATGCGCTGCCGTACAGGGAAGGTGACGGGCAAACGATCAAGCTGAAGCCGGTCCGCGGCGACTCCGTTCGACATGGTGAGTGGCTGGACTTGCAACCTTCAGAACTTGCAACATATTGCAACAAGTTGCAACCACTTGCTCAACAATTATTTGGAAAGGTAGGGGAACAGACAATGAATAACTGCTACGGCTCAACGGGCGACATGCAGCAGGCTCACCTCCGGATCACACCGGAAGACGGCGAGGAGTATAAGGTGATCGTTCCTGTAAGCGATACAGATGACATGGAACGTCAGGAGTCGGAGATCCGTGAATGGTTGTCGGAGAATCTACTGAGAGTAAAGAGTTATAAAAGAGAAGACTAAAAGAAATCCCGCGCAGCTCAAAAACATGAGCTGTGCGGGATTCTACTGTTAAACATGCCTATTTGATGAGCTCAACGCCCCCGATGATGGGAAGAGGTTCTTCACTGAGCTTTGCTGCCCGAACTATTCCCATGATGACCAGCACCAAACATGCAAGGTCTAAGACATCGCCAACCGTGCCAATGATTCCACCACGACGGGTGATGTAGCCGGCTAGTACTTCGACGATGTTCAGCACAAGTGCTTGGTTCAGATGCCTGCGCACCAATGTATCGTCTTTTTCTCGCAACAATAGGGCAATGACCCAGCCTACCCAGAAGAAATAGCTGATGATGGAAAAGAGCTTTGAGTGTTTATACATGGGATTGACCCCTCTGAATTTGTGATTTTGTTTGGGAACAACGCTACTGGAGAATACTTTTACTATGTTTTAGTTCGTTTTCTCGCCTTTCATATAGACTGCCGTTCATTCCGTTCCACCGAATATGGGAAACACATTCTATCCCCTAGCGTATGGAATCTCTTTGTATTCCCAGTCCCCATTCCATCATAAAGTATAGCATAAATGAAAAAAATCGCAACAAAAAAGTGCGAATACGTCAGGATCGCAGCAAATGGGCTGCGTCTACTAACTGAAAGCGCACATTTAAATAATTAAGTCCTGAGTATGGGACTAAGGATATGCTATGTTATTAGACATAGGCAGGTTGAAGCGCAAACAAAACGAAAGGCGGCGGTCAAATGACGACTCTGACCATGATCCTCGCGATAATCGGCGTGAGCTATGTCTCATGGCTCATTACCAAGTTCATCGTCTGGCTGGATGGCGCAGATGAGCTGGTGGAGGCTGTGGAACCGGAAGCTGATATCTGCGAGGTGTCTCAGCCGGTTGTAAATCATCAGAATGCCGCATAGCAACCAGTGGAGGCGTAGAAGATGCGAAAACAGTACCTGAAACGACTCAATCTGGCGCTCGCTGAGGCGGAAGAGGGCTTCTTTCAGCAACTGCGCCGAACCTGTTACAACGGCGTCTATCCCTTTAAGATATTCCCTCAAAAGAAACTGGAAACCATTGACTTCGCACCGATTACCATCTTCTACGGTGGAAATGGTTCTGGAAAATCGACGTTGCTGAATGTTATCGCGGAAAAACTGGGTGTCTTGCGGCATTCGGCTTTCAGCGGCAGCGCCTTTTTTGCGGAGTATGTGTCAATGTGCGATGCGGAAGGTGAGGAACCTCCGAATGGCAGCCAGATTCTGACCAGCGACGATGTGTTTGACTACATGCTGAATATCCGCTATCTCAATGACGGTATCGACGTCCGCCGTGAAGAACTTTTCGAGGACTATGTCAGCAGAAAGTTTGCAAGCCATCGGTTTAAGGGAATGGCTGACTATGAGGATTGGAAAGAAAGCTATGATGCCAAGTCCAAATCCCAGTCGCAATATGTTCGGGAGCGGCTAATGCGCAATGTGGATATGCATTCTAATGGCGAGAGCGCTATGAGGTACTTCGTCGATCATATCACGGAAAATGCCCTATATCTCCTGGACGAGCCGGAAAACAGCCTTGCGATTGGGTTGCAGAAGGAACTAACCCAGTACATCATTGATTCTGCGAGACATTTTGGCTGTCAGTTTGTGCTGGCAACACACTCACCGATACTGCTTTCCATGCCGGATACTCTGATCTACGACCTGGACGAAACCCCGGTAAGAACCAAAAAGTGGACGGAATTGGAAAATGTCAGGACTTTCTTTGACTTTTTTGAGGAGCATCGATTAGAATTCAATATCGGGTGAAATCCAAGAGGCAGGCAGCGATGCCTGCTTCTTGCTTATTCTTTGGGATTAAGTCCGTTCAAACGTACATATACCCTGCTATACTGTCAAAGTGTAATACTCTGATTTGGGTGCAAACCAGTAGGGGAGGCGCAGTATGGACTATCTGGAAGGCTTGAACGAAAAGCAGATGGAGGCGGTCTCTGAGACTGAAGGCTATGTGCGCGTGATCGCAGGCGCCGGCAGCGGGAAAACTAAGCTGCTGGTGTGTCGATATGGGTATCTTGTCAGGGAATACGGGATCGATACGTCCAATATCCTTTGCGTGACATTTACAAACAAAGCAGCGGGGGAAATGAGAGCGAGGATGCGAAGAATAGTAGGTGATGAGAACAGCTCTTCGCTGATCTGCACATATCATGGCTTTTGTGCGCGCCTGCTGCGGGAAGACGCGTCGAAGCTGTTTTTGCCGAAAAACTTCCAAATCATCGATACTTCCCAGCAGAAAATCATACTTTCTGAGATTTATCAAAAACGTGAGCTCAAACTGGATTATGCCAGCTTTGAAAAGATGCTCAAAACAATAGGCGCTATGAAGACGGAGCGTTATTTGGAGTATGTGCCGCGTTTCTGCAGCCCACAGCCGCGTCCCATCCTGTCGCCTGTGCAGACGGACGAAGACGAGATTGTAGAGGAGTATCTGCAGAGGCAGAAGGCTATTGGCGGGTTGGATTTCAATGACCTGCTTAGCTTTGCGCTCTATCTATTGGAGACAAACGACTCTGTGCGGGAAAAATGGCAGGAAAAGCTCAACTATATTCAGGTTGATGAGTTTCAGGACAGCTCCTCACGGGAGATGAAGCTCATTAACATACTCTCTGAAAAGTACGGGAACCTGATGATCGTCGGTGATCCTGACCAAAATATCTACGAGTGGAGAGGTTCAGATGTCAGATTGCTCGTTGATTTTGATAAGGTTCATCAACCTACAAAGACTATATTCCTTAACCGGAACTACCGCTCAACGCCCCAGATCCTGAAATGTGCAAATACGCTCATTGATCATAATACGCTGCGGCTCAAGAAAGACCTTTATACTCTGGCACCCCGCGGTGCGGATGTCATACATTATCACTCAGAGACAGAGGACGACGAGAACAAGGTCATTACAGGAATCATCAAGAGCAGCGTGCAAAGAGGCGAGAAACGCTACTCGGATTTCGCTGTGCTATATCGCTCCGGGTTCCTCTCCCGCATCATTGAAAAGAGCTTGGTTGAGCAGAACATCCCATACGAGATCTATGGTGGTGTCAGATTTTATCAGCGCATGGAGGTACAAGACATTGTTGCGTATTTACGCCTTATCATGTTTAATGATGACCTGTCGTTCAAGCGCGTGGTGAATAAACCTCGCAGACGGTTCGGCAGGACCAAGATGGCAGCACTCGAGCAGCTGCAAGCAAGCGATGTCCTCATGTTCTCGGAATCCTCGCAGCCGAACCTGTTTGATGTCCTTACCGCACACCTTCATGAGAGCCCGTTCAAAAGCAGCGACGCTGAGGGCTTCGTCAAATGGGTGGAGGGTATCCGAGCGAATCTTACATCACTCCGTATCACGGAGATTGTTAACAGAGTATCGACGGAAAGCGGCTATGAACAGTATATCAGAGAACTTGGCGATGAGGAGAGATATGAAAATTTAATGGAATTCAAGCGAATCGCTGATGAGTTTGAACGCAATTTTGGGGAGAATCTGTCTCTTGCTGAGTTTTTGCAACAGATATCACTTCAAGCAGGAGAAGATACCGACAAACCCAAGGACGCGGTGAAACTCATGACCATACATGCCTCGAAGGGACTCGAATTCCCGGCAGTTTTCCTGATCGGGCTGACGGAGGGCGTTTTCCCCTCTGCTAAAACCATAGAAGAACGCAAGCTGTTCGGGTTGGAGGAGGAGCGCCGTCTTTGCTATGTCGCTATCACCAGAGCGGAGAAAGAGCTATATCTGATGGATTCCGAAGGCATGTCCCAAAATGGGATCAAAAAACTCCCGTCCAGATTCCTACGTGAGATCGGCATAGAGAACTATGTGCGCATCGGCAGGATATCCAAGAGCCTGGACTGTGAAAGCAGAGCATACACGAACCGGTTAAACGAGGGGATTGAGTTCCCAAGCGCAGAGGACGCTGGATCATCCTATGCAGAAGGACAGGAAGTGACGCATCATGTTTTCGGAAAGGGGAAGATTCTCGCTATTGATCCTGCTCGTGGAACCGTAAGGGTACAGTTTGAGAACATGAAAATGCCACGGAACCTCTCGCTTGACTATTTTAAGGAGGAACACGCCGCACTGCCTAGGACTGAGAGGCATGAGGAAGTTGAAAAAACGGCTACCATCACAGAAACACCCATAATTGAGGAGTCAGCCACCCAGCCGGAAGAGGTGTCTGGGAAGGACCAACAAGTCGCTGCAGCAACACTTGTAGAGCTGGCGCAGACAGACAACCAGCAGCCGGATGAAGAATCAGACATATATGAGGATAACGAGCCCGCACCCCAAGAAGAGCATTTGGACGAATCTTACGGGCCGGAAAGCGAGGGAAGCGAGGAAATCATCGAAACAGAGGAAGGCGAGAGCCTTGCTAAAGACATCGACCCAAAACTGCTGGCACGGCTCAATGAGGCAAGCAACCTATGGAAACGGGCTGATGTGCCACATTCCGGCTGGATATGTACGGGAATTACGGATCTGGGCGAGCCGGCAGATATCTGCGAGATGTGCGGACATCAGATCATCCGCTACGTCCATCACATGGTGCATCCGAATTATCGCCCGTTGAGCGCAGGCTGCGTATGTGCAGGAAAGATGGAAGGGAATCCGGAGGCTGCCCAGAAGCGTGAGCGTGACCTGAAAAACCAGCAGGCACGTCTGCTGAGCTATAAAAAGAAGAAATGGAAACTCTCCAAAAACGGCAATGCGTACCTCAAGATCCGGGGGCACCATATTGTTCTGTACAACAACAAGAACGCGGGATTTTGGAAATATGCGATTGACTCAAACTTTTGCGAGCAAAGCTATCGGAGCAGAAATGACGCAGCTATGGGTGCTTTTGAGGCACTGGAGGATCTTCCTGACGGCACAAAAACCTAAAAGCAGCTGAAGCGCCAACTGCGGCGTTTCTGCTGCCTTAGGAGACTATTCGTATTGCGCTGCGACTCGACGGCTGTGATCTTTCATCTGTTCGACCACATGCTCGGGAGCGACGATCTTCGCCTCGTCTGCGAATCCGGATACCCACGCAAAGAACTGTGGGCTTACAACGACTTGCGCAGATACCGTGAAGTGCTCATCACCATCGGGGATAATGGTAACATCCTGACCGAGCCGATCCAAAACAGCACCTACAAGATGGTTGGTAAAACGCATCTTAACAAGCTCCTCAGCACCGGAGAACATACCAAACACCTTTCGTACATAGACCGCCATGTCCAACTCCTTGAAGGCATCCATGCCGTCCCGGGGTTCGTCGGTTGCGGAGATGTTGGTCATTTTATCGACACGATAATGCTTGATGAGTTCCGCTTCGGAGTCATAACCGATCATGTAATAGTTTTCGTTGTCCCACGTGAGCGCAAATGGGCTGATGACATAGAACGCGCCGGATTTGCGGTATTTACGCTCCTTTTGTACGGTGTATTCAAAGTACTTGAAGCGGATTTTCTTGTTCTGAGAGATACCTGTATGGATCGCGTCTACATTATAATATATAGACTCGTTCATGGTCTTCACACGATTTGCAACATACACCTGGCGCTGGAGAAGCTGCGCTTCATAGGAACTGGCGAGCTTCTCAATCTTCTTGATGAGCGTTGTCGTCTTCTGGTGCGTGATGAACTTCGAAGACTGCACACTATCCACAAGCAGCTTGAGTTCCGGGAGCTCAAAATTGCGTGAGGCAACAAAGTACCCGCCGTTGCGCTTGGACTCGTTCTGCTCGATATCAATGCCGAACAGCCTTAAAGCCTCGATATCGTCATAGATGCTCTTGCGCTCAGCTTGGATCCCCTGTGCAGAAAGATGCTCCAGGATCTTGTTCGTAGACGCAGGGTGCTCCGCGTCAGTTTCCTGCAGCAGATACTGCATCACATAGAGCAGCTTCAACTTCTGATTGGAAGTGCGAGCCATGTCAGTCACGTCTCCTTTTTGAATATTGAGCCAATTTTTCGTCGTTCCTCTAATTTCAAGCCCTATCATAGCAGAGGGTAAGTACCATAATCCGTACTATATCATGCTGAGCGTGCCAATGCAAGAGATCGAAAGAGGTTGACGAGGGCTCGTAATCAATATTAAAATATAGACATACGAAAACTTGTCTGGAGGCAGGGTATGAACGTAACTGTTATGAGCCGGAAGAATGCGCTGCAGTATTGCCGACAAAAGAATCCGCAGCCGACAGCCTGATATCCATCTCGGATCCACGCATAGCGTATATGGAGGAGCCCTTCTGCAGCAAAGAGAATCAGATTACGGATATCCTGCGTCTCTGCTTTGCGGATGCGGACGGAGAAGGGCTGGATGTCTATGGAAACAGCGTGGTAGAAGACGATCTGATGACAGACGAGGATGCGCGAAGGGTTGCGGAGTTCGCTCATATGCACCAAAGCGAGTATATTCTGATCCACTGCGATGCGGGAATCTCACGGTCTGCCGGCGTGGCGGCCGGCATTCTCAAGCATTATACAGGCGATGACAGGGCAATCTTCAAAAGCTCACGTTTCTATCCGAATATGTGGTGTTATCGGAAGACACTGAAAGCTCTGCATGAGTTGTTCCCGGATGCAGCGGCAGACAATGACGGACTGGGAGCCGCGGGCCTGGTAACTGAAGGTCAGGCTTTTCAAAGCCATTGAAAGTGCGAAATACGATGGTAAAGGGCTCCATCCCGACGAAGGCGCGCTGGAAGTGTCTTTTGTTTTCCCGGGGCTTTCGCACGATCCGATAGGAGATCAGCAGCCAAATGAATGGGAGATCAAGCTGACGTGCCACTTTGACAAGGAGCATCCGTATATGACTTGGTGGTCGGAATCATTGGAAGAGGCGCTTTCAGATTGTGAACGTGAGGTAGCCGAGCTGATTGAGCGCATGGAAGCAGACTCTCTTGGCTGATAGGGATTTGTCGCTTTTCAAACGACCTTTTTGTGGTGTTGTCTTCGTATAATGAGCATACAAACTCAAGAAACGGAGGTTACACCTATGAAAAACAACATCACCGAACTCGTTTGCATCCTTGATCGCAGCGGCTCCATGAGCGGATTGGAGAGCGACACCATCGGAGGCTTCAACGCATTGGTTGAGAAGCAGAAAAGGGAGGATGGAGCCTGCGTTGTCTCCACAGTGCTTTTCGACACAGAGTGCAACGTGCTTCACGACCGTGTGCCTATCGAAGAGATCAAGCCCATGACTGCCGATGACTATGTCCCGGGCGGTTGCACAGCTCTTCTCGACGCCATTGGCGGCGCGATCCATCACATTGGCAACATCCACAAGTACGCAAGACCCGAGGACGTCCCGGAGCATACGATCTTCGTTATCACGACAGATGGGTTGGAAAACGCAAGCAAGCGCTATGGCAGCGCCAAAGTCAAGAGTATGATCGAGCATGAGAAGGAGAAGTATGGATGGGAGTTTATCTTCCTTGCGGCAAACATCGACGCGGTAGAAACCGCCGAACACATCGGCATTTCCCGCAACCGCGCTGCAAACTATCGTGCAGACGGAGCAGGCACAGACATGATGTTCTGCGCCATGTCAAAGGCCGTCAGCGCTGTGCGCTGCAGCGAGGAACTCTCGGAGGATTGGGCGGCGGACATTGAGAGGGATGCAAAGCGCAGATAGGAAAACAGGAGGAAGAGAATCATGCCGTTTCAGATGATCCGACAGGATATTACGAAGATGTCATGCGACGCCATTGTGAATGCCGCGAACAACACCTTGCTCGGTGGAGACGGCGTAGACGGCATGATCCATCGTGCAGCAGGTCCTGAGCTGCGGGAAGAGTGTATGACGCTGCACGGATGTGAGACAGGACAGGCAAAAATCACGAAAGGCTATCGTCTGCCTGCGAAGTACGTTATCCATACAGTCGGTCCTGTCTGGCAGGGTGGCGGCTATGGCGAGCGCGAACTGCTGGCGTCGTGCTATCGGAATTCCTTGGCCCTGGCTGCGGAACGAGGCTTTGAAAGTGTGGCTTTCCCCTTGATTTCTTCTGGGATATTTGGCTATCCGAAGGAAGAAGCTCTGCAAGTGGCAACAGAAACCATCACAGAATTCCTTTCAGAGCATGATTTA
>Ga0310695_10015216_pt1 | contig 10280 bp, 9 predicted proteins | sample RumenRJG_04DNA_FD_203882 | JGI IMG/M metagenome (GOLD analysis project Ga0310695, IMG submission 203882) | Bovine rumen microbial communities from Lethbridge, Alberta, Canada - RJG_04 (v2) (version 2) | ecosystem: Host-associated > Mammals > Digestive system > Stomach > Rumen | place: Canada... | reverse complement strand
GGCAACACCCCCCGGATCATGAACGACAGGGCGATTCGGCCATACCACACTCGGCGACCGGGCCCCGCGGCGCGGGACCCACTAACCAATGTAATGGGAGATGCGGCTTCCCGCCCCGCGCTGTATCAGCGGTTGGTTTGTTGGAGAAGAGAAAGCGACCAGTGGTTGGCCTGTCGGGGGGCAATCCAGCGGTTAGCCCGCCAGATAGACTGCAAGCGTGGAACATTCAGCGGTTATCGGGCGTCTGGCGCCATCGCCGACCGGACGCATGCATATCGGCAATGCGTATGCGGCGCTCGCCGCTTGGCTGGGCGTGCGGTCCCGCGGCGGAAAACTGATCTTGCGGATCGAGGATATCGACGCCCCGCGCGTGGTGCGGGATGCTGACCGGTGGATCATGGATGACCTCCACTGGCTTGGGCTGGATTGGGACGGCTACCCGGTCTATCAGTCATCAAGACTTGACAGATATCGACAGATACTTGATGCCCTGCGTGGTATGACGCTGGACGATATCCTGACGCAGGATATCTTGCAGCCAACCGTCCCTGCGGACGGGTGCCCAGACTCGAACGGAGAGCCGCACGAGGAATCGCCGCTCATCTACCCGTGTTTCTGCTCGCGCGCTGACATTCGCGCCGCATCCGCCCCGAACGAGGGCGATGGTTTCATCGTCTACCCGGGAACGTGCCGTCGCTTGTCTGCCGCCGAGCGCAACACCCGTATCAACCGCGGCGACCGCTATTCCTGGCGTTTTGCGGTGCCTGGGCGAGCCAATCCCGTGGGCACGATCGTTTTCGGCGATGAGGTGTTCGGGCCGCAACGCATCGATTTGGGGCGGCAGGTCGGCGATGTCGTCATCCGGCGTTCTGACGGGCTGTTCGCGTATCAGTTCGTCGTCAGTATCGATGATTTCGATATGGGCGTCACCCAGATTGTGCGCGGGCGCGATTTGCTGCGGTCCACGGCGATTCAGTTGTGGATTCGCCGCGCGTTGGAAAGCGTCTCGCCGGCACAAACATCTCCCGCCGCATCGCCCGCAACCGCACCAATACCGCAGTTCGCGCATCTGCCGCTGGTCGACGACCTTTCCGGCAAGCGTCTGGCCAAGCGCAATCGTGCCCTCGATCTGGGCGTGCTGCGCGAGGAAGGCGTAAGCCCCGAACGCATCATCGGCTATTGCGCATGGATGCTGGGGCTGCTGCCGCAGCCTGTGCCTTGCCGTCCCTCCGACCTGCTCGATGGTTTCACGTGGAACATCATCGCCGAGCATCGGAACGATCATCGCTGCGATACACAAGACCTACTACGATGAGGACCAGGAAAACAGGACAACCTGCGGGGGCGAGCCGTGTCCGCGGGCGGATGTGAGGCATGCATGACAGCGTATATGGATCACAAGGATCTGGCGAACGAGACCATTGACGAGGGCCGGGCGCAACAGATTGCGGACGGCGTGCATCGCGTGCTGGACCGCATCGCCCAGGCGGAGATGGAGGCCGGCAGAGAGCCGGGTTCGGTCAGGCTGCTCGCCGCCACGAAAACGCGTGATGTCGGCGAGATCATGGCCGCCATCGATGCGGGCGTCCGTATGATCGGTGAGAACCGCCCGCAGGAGGTCATCGCCAAGGCCGAAGGACTTGCCCGACAGTGTGCCCTGCGTGGTTTTTCGCTGGGCGCTGCCGTCGGTGAGGACGATGTGCATGACGACAATCCGGAACATCACATCCCCTTCCATCTCATCGGCCAGTTGCAAAGCAACAAAATCGGCAAGGTGCTGCCGGTGGTTGAAACCATCGAATCCGTAGATTCCCTTGATTTGGCGCAGAAAATCGCCCGTCGCGCCGTCGCGCGCGGCATCACCGCCGGCGTGCTGCTGGAAGTCAACGAGTCCGGTGAAGAATCGAAGTCGGGGTGTGACCCGGCTCAGGCCGTCGATCTTGCCCAGCAGATTGGAACGCTCGAAGGCCTTGATTTGCAAGGCCTCATGACTATCGGCGCCCACGTGGACGACGAAGCGGTGATCCGCCGTGGCTTTGCTCACTTGCGCGAGACGCGCGATCGGATTCTTCAGGCCGGCACGCCCGGTACAGCGCACTGTCACGAGCTGTCGATGGGCATGACGAACGATATGGCGCTCGCCATCGCCGAAGGATCGACCATCGTGCGCGTGGGGACCGCGATTTTCGGCCCGCGCGCGTTCATCTGATTCCAGGTCGGCTCAGTATGGCGTCGCAAACGTACAGACCCGCATCGCATTCACGTGTGCATATGCTGGTGACCGGCATGGTGCAAGGCGTGGGATTCCGCTATTTTACGGTGATGGCGGCGCGCCGGTACGGGCTGACCGGCTGGGTGCGCAATCGTATGGACGGCTCGGTCGAGCTTGAGGCGCAGGGCGAAGGGATTGACCTGGAACGTTTCGAGAATGCGGTGGAAGCAGGGCCACGCTGGAGCCGTGTCGAGCATGTCGATATCGATGTCGTGCCGCTGGCGTCGGGAGAGAGGGATTTTTCCGTCCGTTCTGATCGATGATTTTCGGTGTTGCGTTGCGGCCGTGCGTACCGTCTTCGGTTGCCGACCATGATCAAGATCGATGGGAAATGTGGCGTTGCGCGGCCATGGGCGTTGCGAGCGCAGACACCGGCGACGCCGTTGTCCTGGCGTGTCTGTTTGTCATCGCCACCCCCGCTTTCGGTGAGTCCTTGACCAGCATGAGATCTTCCGAGTCACTGAGTGTCCAAGATTCGGACAAATACGTGAGATAGGGGAAAAATCCGCGGAATCAAGGGGTGAACGGGGGAGTATCGCAAGTCGCCAGAACCATGCCAGTGGGCAAATCTGACGGGGGAGAAGTCTCCCCGTCCCCATGATTCGGGGTGAATATGGGGGTTCCGCGCAGCGTGGCGCGGATTTTACACTGCCGCTATCGACCACTGAACGGGCGGTCTCCGGCACGGAAGCCGCGTCTGAGGAGGGAAAGCGAGGAGCCATGACACGACGACGGGATGGCGGTACGACGGGAATCGCGAAGCATAGCCGGCGTGCCGATGATCGGTATCGCGCCATCTGCGCATTCGCGGTATGCGTATTGACATTATTTTGCAATGGCGGTTTGGACGCTGCCGGGTGAAGCGTTCGCGAATGCCGCTGAACAGGTCGGATTGGCGCAGTCTGGATTGACGCAGGCCGGCTCGGCACAGGCCGAATCGGCGATGGCCAGTTCGGCGCAAACAAGCTCGGCACAGGACGATTCCCAACAGGCAGGCGCGCAACCGACGGCACGCCCCGCGGCAGACCGCGCGACTGCGCAACTTCCTGAACCGGAGCACACAAAAACCATCGAACGCCTCGACGATGAGCGGTATCGGCTCACATTGAGCGTTACCGGTGCAGAGAGCACCAGCGGCAGCGTCGATCATAAAAGCGCCGACGTGGTTCTTGTGCTGGATTCCTCGGGCAGTATGGCGGAACATGAGGATCCTGACTGCCACTGGCCAAGCACGTGCCTGACCCGATGGCAGGTGGTCACGCAGGCGGCGCAACGGCTCGCCACGACGCTACTCGACCCGTCAATCGGCGGCAATGTGCGCATTGCGTTGGTTGATTTCGATACCAGCGCAAGCATTGTTCCCATGAATGGCAGCCAATGGACCGGTGACGCGGCCGCGCTGTCCACGGCGCTTGAAGGGCTGGATGCGTCATCGTCCGCCGGCGGTGGCACAAACTGGGAGGCCGGCATGCATGCCGCGAACAGTTTGCTGAACGGCAGTACTGCCGATCACCGATATATCGTTATGCTTTCAGACGGCTCGCCGACCTTCCGCACGTCTGCCATGGGCGGCGATGACTGGAACAACCGGTACGGCGTCTACGGCAACGGCAGCTCCGATCCCGACGGCCGCTGCTTCGATGCGGCCGTCGCGGAGGCCAACAAGCGTGCGGACGGGACGGCGCTGTTCGCGGTGAGCGCCGGCAAAGCCGCGGAGACGAATATGGCGGCGTTGGCGACTGCGGCCAACGGTGTCCATTATTCGGGCACGGATCCGGACAGTCTTGCGGAGGCCTTCGACGATATCGCGATGATCATCACATCCACCATCCGATACCGTGATGTGAGTATCAGCGACACCCTGTCCTCATGGGTGGTCGCGTTGGACGACGACGGGTGGCCCGCCACCGGTGCCGACGCGGTGGTCACCCCGCAGATCAGCGCCAGCAAGACGGACGGCTCGGCGGTATCCACCGACGGCATGGTTGCCGCCTTCGACCAGGCGACGGGGACCCTGACCTTGCGCATGCCCGATGGTAAGACCTTGGACCCGGAAACCACCTACCGTGTATCCATTGACATCACACCGACCGCGGCGGCATACCGGAGTTTCATCGAAACAGGCAAGTACCCGGACACCGGAGACGAACTGACCGATGCTCCCGGCAACGCTACAAGCTCCGGGCAGCCCGGATTCTTCTCGAATGCGGAAGGCTCGGCACTGTTGCGCTACAAGACCGTCACGCTCACCGTCAGCGGGGATAGCAGCGAGGAAAGCGTGTCCGACGAACTGACCGCGGCATACGCGAGGCCGGTTGTACAGGTCGCCGCGCCGAGTTTGACGCTCGTAAAAACCGTGGACAACACCCACGCGACCGCCTACACTCCCGCGCAGCCGGCCGCCTGGAATCTGTCGGCATCGTTGGTCTCCGCCTCCGCCCCACAACCGGGAGCGTCCTCTGGGGACACGGCAAGCGGAAGCGGAATCGGCCCGGCCGCGCCATCCGAACGCGAGGACGAGCATACCGCTGCGTTGCCCGCGAAGACGGTCGAACCGGGAACCTATCGTCTGGCGGAAGCGCACAACGACGACTACACCGTAGACGGCAAACCATACCAGAATTACGCGCGATACGAGTCCGGCAGCTGGGCATGCGCGGATGCCGCTGGCAACCCGCTCAGCGTCTCGTCCGAAGGCGATGTGGCAATCGCGCCCGGCATGCATGCCACCTGCACGATAGTCAACACCGCGTCCCTCGCTCTCGCTGACCAGATTCCGCTTACCGGCGTCTCCGGTATCCATCTGGACCGTCCTTGGCTGACATTTGCCGTCGGATTGCCGCTCGCCGGAACAGGCGTGTGGATTCTGAAGCGTTCCCGCAGGCGCGTCGCCGAAAGGAACGTCCGATGAACCAGATTCGTCCGATACGCCAGATTCGTCCGATTCACCCGGCGAGTGCGCTCAGTGCGCTGAGCCGGATGGCCACAAAGAGCCGAATGTATGAGAACCATGCGTTTCACGCCGGTCGGGAACGCCAATCCGGCGCCCCGCGCTCGCCGCCGCAGCACGGATTCGTACCGCTGTAGCCCAGACCATATTCAAGTTCACGCCCACCGTGACTAGCAACACACCGCAGGAGGAGGAATCATGACATCCCTGATACATATCGTTTCGCAGGCCTGGAACAGGGCCTCGTCCAGAACAAGCCATCCATCATCGTCGTGGGGAGACAAGCCATCGCCGATCCGCTCGATTGCAGCGGCGGGCGTGGCGTTGCTCGGCATCATCGGGCTCGGTACGGCGGCGCTCACCCCGAGTCCGGCCATTGCGGCGGAAAACGACAAATCAATCATCATCCAAGCCGGTACGCGAGGCGAAATCATCGGTCATACCTTCGCCGTCGCGCCTATCGCCACATTCAACGGTGACGATTCCGCCGAACTGACCACCGTAAGCCAAGCCGACTCCGCGGTCCGCCAGGCCATCAAAGCGGCGCTGCAACAGGAAGCGCCCGAAGGCGTCGACCCGCTCATGTGGGCGCAGGCCGTCAGCGGTACCCCAATCGACCAGAGCACCACCTTCCCGTGGGCCGCAGATGCGAGTTCGCGCTTGTTCGCCGACGAGCTCGCCAATTATGTCAAGACAAATGGCGCACAATACACTGCAACGCAAGACCCCTTGACTATCACTGGGCTGCAAGGTGGACTGTACGCGATCGTCGATGTCACCGAGAAACTGCCGGACGGTGTCACGGACATGCCCGCATCCGTGCGCTCGCTGACCATGCTGGTCGGCACGAAGCACGATATCTTCAAGACCGACGGCAGCGTCATCGTGAAAAACGAGGCGTATCGCACCCCACCGACGAAAACCGTGACCGGCGACCAACAGGGCACTGTTCGGGTGGGCGACGAGCTAACCTACCACATCACCGGAACCGTCCCGTCGACGACCGGCAAGGGCGATGATTTCACCTACGTGTTCGAGGATTACGCGAGCCGCGGGTTGAGCATCGACACCTCGAAAAGCAATATCACCGTGACATACGGCAAGAACGGCACCGCCCTGCCGGCCGCCGACTACACCGTCGATCCGGCGGACCAATCCGTCGATGGTAAGGGTGTGGGGGACGGGTCCGCCCCGACTTTCACCGTCACCATCGCCCGCAGCGTGCTGGACACCATGCAAAGCGCCGCGGGAGAAGCGTTCACCGTCACCTACAAGGCCACCGTGAACGACCATGCCGCTGACGACCAGGTGGCCGGTAACTGCGCCCAAGTGACCGTAGGCGGCGTGGCGTCCGGGAAATCCACCACAGTGAACGTGTACACCAACACCTTCCAATTCGAGAAGTATTTCGCGGACGGCTCCACCGTGACCGGTGCGCGTTTCACGCTGTATGACGCGGACAACAGCAAGCCGGTGCAGATGCACAACAAGGATTATGCGGTGGATGTCGATGAGCATGGGCAGGTCACCTTCTCCGGGTTGGAGGACGGTACGTACACCGTGCGTGAGACCCGTGTCGCCGACGGGGCCGCGCAGGTAACCGGTTCGTTCAAAGTGACACTCACCTACGATGCCACAGGCCAGCGTACGGTCGTCACCTTCAGCGACACCGGACTCGACCCGTATGATTTGGTCACTGCGGACGAGGACGGCGCCATCCGGGTGCGCAACGTCAAATCGTTGACCGAACTGCCGTTGACCGGTGCGGCAGGTGGCATGGTGATTGCGGGTTCGGCGGCGGTGCTTCTGGCGCTTGCTGGCGTCTCGCTTGCCATCGTCCGCAGGATGGAACGACGCATGTGATGGCGTGCGGGGCGGCCCAAGCTGATGAAGCTGCCGAGGCCATGCAATCGAACACAATCGCACACGGTGTGCTGTTCGGATGTACGCCCGGGGCTTATATTCAGGCTTCATCAGGTACTATACTGCCCCGATGCCGTTCCGGGGCGGTTGCCGGCTGGCGGGGGAAGCCGGCCGGCACCGAACCGGAAATGAACACCGTTACCAACGTGAACAAAAGGAGACGACGATGACGCGAACAGCGCCACATCGCCTGCTGGTTTTGCGACAACTTAGCCATGCTCGACAACGGCTGGACCTGCCGGACAGCACATTCACTGCGGAAGAGCTGCGATATCTGCGATCCCTTCCGGCAGTAGTCGCGGTCAGTGCAGGCAGAATACGGTATACGGAAGCGTTCAAGCGCGTCTGCATGCGCCAATATCGGCAAGGCAAATCGCCGGCGCGGATTTTCCGCGAAGCCGGCTTGGATTCCGCCCTGATCGGATACAAGCGGATTGAGCGGTGCATCGCCCGGTGGCGCAACATCGGCACGGAGGAGACGCCTGAACAGCTTGCTGAAGATGAGGCGTACGAGCGGGATCTCGATCGTTGGCGCCAGGCGCAGACACATATGCGAGCGGGTGCCGGCGTCGGTGGGAGAAGGGCTGCGGCATCGGTGCCTCCGGTGGCGCCTGGTGCGCATGCCACGTCTGGTGTGTCAAGCGTGTCTGGTGTACCTGCCTCGCCAGCCGCATCCGCCATATCTGCCTCGCCCTCGACGCGGATGGTTTCAGCGGCGACGACATCAGCCATGGGCGTTGCCCGCAATTCGAATTCGGCCATGAACCGCCGTGCGGACACCGACCAGCAATCACAGCCGGACAGGCGGCAATCGGAGGACCTGCGTGACGTGCTCATCTCCCAGCAAATCCGGCGAATCGTGGACCTCGAGCGGACCATCGAAGCCATGCGGACTGCCTGCACATGCGGGGCATGCCGGTGAAACGGCGAATCATCGCCATGCGAATCATGGCGGTTACGCTCCTTGCCGCGGCAATCGTTCTGATCATGCTCCCGCCGATTGTGCGCGCATGGTCAACGGGACGCCTCGCCACAATCGCGGACGATCATGAACGCGCCGTGGCGGCGTGGCCGAGCACAAAACGCGACCGGGCGCTCGCTCAAGCGAAGGCGTATAACCGTTGGCTGACGGCAAGCGGGCAGCCGACACTCGGTGTCGCCCAGGACAGCCAAGCCGCGGAAGCGTATCGATTGGCGCTTGAAACCCCGGATGGGGTGATGGGCACCATTTCGATTCCATCGATAGGGGTCCATTTGCCGATCAGACACGGTACATCGTCGGATGTGTTGTCCGCGGGGGCCGGGCATTTGATGGGAACGAGCCTGCCGGTGGGCGGCTCATCGACCCATGCGGTGATTACCGCCCATCGCGGGCTCGCTGGAGCATCCATGTTCACTCGGCTCGATGAGATGGCCGTCGGCGACCGCTTCTCCCTGACGGTGCTTGGCGCGACGATGACATACCGCGTTGACCGGGTGACGGTGATCAAGCCGGAGGACACCGCGATATTGCGGATTTCCAGCACCGAGGATCGGGTGACCCTGATGACCTGCACGCCCTATGGCGTCAATACGCACCGGCTGTTGGTCTCCGGGGTGCGTGTGCCGAACGCTACTGCGGAGGCCGGTCGGGGGCGCACATCGCATGCGGGGCCGACGACGCGGGTGTGGTGCTGGATTGCGCTCGCTGCCGGCGGACTTGTTATCGGCGGGGGAATCGGATATCTGGTGTGGCGCGGCCGGCGGAAGTCGGGCTCATAGCCCGTGATGCGTGGCATGGGCGCGGATGGTTGGTTCCTCGTCAAGAGTGACGGATGGATACTCGTCAGGATGATGGACAAAATCTTGGATAATTAGCCACTGCCGGCGTGAGATGCCGATGCGCTCGTCCGGGCGAATCATCAGCAGGGGCGCCGCAGGCTTCCAGGTTTCGATGTACTTGGCTCGCGCGGGGTAGCATTCCTCGTCATCAAGCCAAATGATTGGCGACGGGTCTTCCTGGTAGGTCTCGAAGCGTAGGCGGGAGAATATCGTGTCGAGTTTGCCGGAGAATCGTCCCTGATTGGTGACGGGATCGTACCAGCGTACGGTATGTACGATGTCCGGATTCCAGCCGAGCGCAGGGTCGAGAGTGTTGACGCAATACGGCTGCCAGGTGGTCAGCCAGGCCAGTTCGATCATGCCGGCGACGGCGAGCTTGTAAAAACCGTCAGCCAGCTCGCGTGACCAGCGGAGACGATATCTGCCGGGCGGCACCTCGACCACAAGATTGCCGGTCAGCGGAAACGCGCGATTACAGCTGTACAAGGACGCGCGTGGGTCGTCGGGCTTGAGCCACCCGGTGTGGCCGACACCGCCGCGGCGTTGGATCTTGCTGTCGGGGAAGGCATTGAGGACGCCATCGAAATCGGTGTAGATGACCGGGCGGTTCATGGCGTCCTCCTTCCCTGGACCTTGGACGATTCCCGTTCGCGTTGCCGACACGGGGGTGGATGGCCTGCACGTCAAGCGGTGACGTGCAAGACACTGTACTCCCGCGTCGGGAAGTTCGCGGTGGCATGATTACAGCGACTTTTGCTGTGGTTCGAGTCCGGACAAGACCTGGACGCACTGGCTCAAACCGCCCGTTCCTTGACCCCGCCCGGCGGTACAGTCGAGGTATCCGCAGTCGGAAAATGCCGGTGGTCCCTGAAATCCGAGGGTACGGAACGGGGCGCACCGCTCCGGTAATGGACCGTTGCGGTGAAATACGTAGTGAAGGAGGCCCACGATGGACACCATTGCCCAGACGGCGGCGACCATCGCCCCGGCGACATTCGTTCTGATTGCAATCAACGTCATTGTGTTCATCGTCGAAACCGTCGCCGGTGGCAGCACGAATATCGACGTCGCCCATCGGTTCGGTGCGATGACGGTCTGGGACCTCGAACATGGCCAATGGTGGCGCATGATCACATCGATGTTTGTACATTTTGGCATCACCCATTTGGCATGCAATATGCTCTCCCTGTTCAATCTGGGTGTGCTGGTTGAACGGATATTCGGCTCGGGCTTGCTAGGCGGGTCCCTGTTCATGCTGGTGGTGTATTTCGTTTCCGGATTGTGCGGCAACCTGCTGACATGGCGGGTCCAGAA
>Ga0310695_10015215_pt1 | contig 10281 bp, 10 predicted proteins | sample RumenRJG_04DNA_FD_203882 | JGI IMG/M metagenome (GOLD analysis project Ga0310695, IMG submission 203882) | Bovine rumen microbial communities from Lethbridge, Alberta, Canada - RJG_04 (v2) (version 2) | ecosystem: Host-associated > Mammals > Digestive system > Stomach > Rumen | place: Canada... | reverse complement strand
CTTTGGGCTGCCAATCGTAGGGCAGTCCCTCTATATATCGTACCTGCGAGTCTATGATGCCATAACTCTTAGTGTCATTGTCTATGTTCGTAATCTCGAATTTGTGGTCGGTGTCGTCACCGTGTTCATCCTTGTCGTAGGTCTGGTTGGACCATACGGGGTAGTATTTGATGTCATTGCCGCTACCCTCGGTTGTCTGCACATACAAGTGCAGGCGTCCCGTCTTGGCCATCTTGCCCGTCAGGGTTATCTTTTCTATCAGCACCTTTGTGCCTGCGTCCAGTTCTACATCTGATGCCAGCGCCACCTTTATTTCCAGTCGCGCTAGGGCGTGGTGCATTTTAATGTTTAGTATTCCGGCATCAGGGATGTCTTCTGTATCCCCAGATTCATTTACGAAGTCCTTATAGTACCACAGCAAATCTACCACCTCACTAGGTTTCTCGCAACGGCGGTAGTCCACATAGGGCGCGTAGCTATTTTCTGAAATGCCGATGATGCCTGTTTCTTTTGCCAAATCTTCTTCTGAAAGTCCCGTTAAATAGGTTGGGTCCACGTATGGTGCGTATGCGCTGATGTAGCAGTGTTCCAGGCTGGTGGGCCAGTATTTCAGGGGACTGTAGCTCCAATAGCCCTTCTTAACGCCTAATTCAGTATGTTCAGGGTCTATCAGTTCCTCTCGGTCGCCCACGAAGGTGAACTCCACCTCCTGATTGTACATCAGGTTGGGCTTGTTGGCCCCAGCGTACCCAGGGTCCTCAGGATCATTATTGGCTGTCACACTTGCCATCACGCCAAATCCCGTGGCGTACAGGTCTTCGGTGTTCATCACCCCTTCGTGCCCGGCTCTTGTCGGCTGCTCGGGCTCACCGTCGTAGTTGCAGCTGAAAGATATGGCTATGGGTTCCTCCGACGTAGTCTCCTTGACCACATCGTCGGCAGAGCATCCCGTCATCAGGAATAGTGCTCCCGCCATCATCATGCCATATATCTCTCGCGCGTACATTATATTATTTAATTATCCATTCGCTCAACGTCCGTGTCTCCGTACTGAATGCGATACCCACCTTGTGAAGGGTTCGCTGGTCGTTGGTAAAGGGTACGAGATAGCCTTTCTGGTCTATCTGGTCCAGAGCCTCCTGCGCAGGCCGGTCAATCTTCAGTTCCAGTACATAGATGTCTGTCTTGGTGGCGAGCACCATGTCTATGCGTCCCGTTGCCGTGCGTACCTCGGTGTGTAAGTCTGGTGCGTCGCCCAACAGCGAGAACAGCACATACAGCAGCGTCTGGAAGTGTCCTTCCGACGAGGCATTCTCAGCATAGGGTATGGTCGAGAGGAATGTCTGGTATATCTGCAGGGCCCCCTCCATATCGCCTTCCAGTATGCCCATTGTTGCCCTGATGATAGCATTGCTGGTGCTTAGTCCGTCCTCACAGATATAGTAAGGAGCCAGACTGTGCATCAATCCTATGCGCACCTCGTGGTTGGGGATGTCTAGCGTGTAGACGTCACCCATACGGCTATAGTCCTTGATGGTCAGGTAGCCACTTTGGTAGAACAGCGGCAGTACGCTCTTCATATTTTCCGCAGGGGCGTCAAAATCGTTGGCTTTCGCTATGCTACCTTCTATCTGCCTGATATCGGTATTGAATTTCCTCAGCATCTGTATCAGGAATGAGGGAGTGCCTGTGTCGAACCAGTAGTCGCTGATTTTTCCTGCTGCGAAGGCGTTCAGTAGACTGAAAGGATTATAGACGCCAGTCAAGTCCTCGGCAAAGTGATAGCCGTCGTAGTTGCGCTTCAGGGTTTCCAAAGTCTCTTCCAGGGTCATTCCCTGTGCCTCAGCCAGTTGCGCCACCCACGGTCTCATCTGTGTCTCCAGTTCCTGCTGGGTAATACCGCAAATGGTCGAATAGGCGGGCATCATGGATATCTTGGCCAGATTGTTCAGCTCGCTGAAAGTCCAATCGTGAGCACGAATTGGAGTATGTGAGCTGAGTTGCGAGAATTTCGAGACGCCTGTCAGGAAGACGAAGCGCAGATACGGGTCGCAGTCCTTCAAGCATGAGAACAGCGAGCGTACACAAGTGCGCATCTCCTGCAGTTTGTCTTCGTCGTGCAGCACGGTAAGCAGCGGCGCATCGTATTCGTCGATGATTACTATGGCACGATGGTTCTCTCCAGTCTTTTCAATAAGGTTCTGCAGGCGTGTTCCTGGTGCCAGCTGATTGTTGATAGTCAGTCCATATTGCTCCTCAAGTCTTAACAGCTGTAGCCCTATGCGCTCGTTGAAATCCTCCACGGTTCCGCCTTTCATCGAAGCCAGACTGATCAGCAGTACGGGGTGCTGTTTCCATTCCTTCTCCAGCTCCATCATCTTCAAGCCCTCGAACAGGTCCTTACGACCCTCAAAATAGCTCTTCAATGTAGAGCATAGCAGTGACTTACCGAAACGGCGTGGGCGGCTCAGGAATACATATTTATATTCATGGGTCATCCTGTAGACAAGTTCTGTCTTGTCTACATATAAGTAACCTTCCTCTATGATATTCTCGAAGGTCTGTATGCCTATCGGTAGTCGTTTCATCTTACTTTATTTTTTATTCCGTTTAATCCGTTCAATCTGTGGTTTTATTTTTAATTCATTTGTCAATCATCTTTCGTTATAGAGCAGTTTCAGCCCTTGTCGTCTATAGAAAGGGAATCTGCTATCGCTTGACACGAGGGTCATATCTTCTGTTATGGCATGCGAGATAATCATGTGGTCAGAAGGATCATTGTGAGCCATAGCCTCATTTGTCCTCAACCTTGAGAATGTCTCCAGATGTTCTTTTTTCAAAGGAAGTATCTGCACATAGTATTCATTTTCTATGGCATTAACCATTTCTTCTGCATTCTTCCACTTTCTTGTACCAAGACGTTTTTTCTTATAGGCAACAACCAATTCCTTAACCGACTCCGCACTGATATATAGCACAGTATCAGGTTCATTGAGCACCATAAGCACATCATTGGAGAGTGAATCTGGGTCCAATGCCATAAATACAAAGATATTTGTGTCAATGAGTATTCTCATAAATTTTATGTATTTAGGAAGGTGGGATCATTTACAATGAAAGCACCTTTGTTTCTTCTAAATGCTTCAATGCTTCTGTTTCTTGAAGGCATAGCTTCATTGAGAGCCCTATTCTCCTCTGGAGAAAGTTTTCTTTTTCTCCTTGTCACTTGTTTTGTAACTTTCTTTACCGTTGCCATTTCCTTTTTTAATCCGTTAATTCGTTTAATTCGTGGTTTTGGGCTAATCGTGAGGCGGCAGCTTGGCGCCACCACCCCACGAGTTGGGTTTCTGTAGTTTCCACTACCGAGGTTTCTCGTTGTCCGTTGCTTATGCGCCGTTTTTTCCGTCCTTACGGACTGCGAGTCCGTTCCCGTCGGACTGGGAGTTCGCTCCCTACGGACTTTTTTCCACCTCGTAGCTTCAGCGGTTAACCTACACAGAGATTACTCACCAGTGTTCTGAGGCAGGTCAGCCTGTACGTTGATAACCTTCCAGTCGTCAACCTCGGCCTCCATCTTAACAGAGGTCAGACCCAGAATCAAGTTCAGGTTATAGCTCTTACCGTTAGCAAGGCTTGGGAACACTACATCCTTCTCAATAACGTTCTTAGTCTGGGCACGACCTGCAGCCAGCTTGCCATCCTCTGTGGTGATGTAGTACTCAATCTGAACGGTAACTGTGCGGAGCTTTTCTTCGTTAGTAGAGAGAGCCGATTTCTCGTTCACAAAGTTATTGGTTGGAATAACCATGAAGTAGTTGGCATCGCGCTTGTAGTAATCACCCGCTGCATAATAGGGTTGTACCTTCTCTTTCTCTCCAACAATTACATAATCATTCGTCACAGGAGCAGAACCAACAGCTTTCGGAATGTAAGTAGAACCAGACTTTGTATAGAGTTGTTCTCCAGCAAATGCATCCTTATTATCGCCTTTAACCTGATAAAGAAGCATACCTTCTGTTATGATCCAATCGCCGGTTTTAGGAGTTCCAGACTTAGGTACATATTTACCATCATCTAATTTCTTCAAAGCTGGCTTGTATGAATAAAGGGATGTTTTGTAAATTGGATCACTCTCAATAACCTGATGATAGCCGACTTCATCATTTATATAAACATAATCGTTGTCTATCAGACCCCTATTTCTTTCTACATAATTTGAGTATGCTTGGTAACTGTCATAAGTTTTAGCTTGCACTTCAGCGTAAGTAACCTGATGCCATTCTCCCTTAACATAGTTCTCAAGTACCATAGGATATTTAAAGGCTGTATTTTCTGGGACTTCGGTAATGATACCCTTGCTATCAAAAGTATATGATGCAGGCATAGTAACAGTTGCCTGTGTTGAGCAGTCTTCATTTGTGTAATAAGGAGTGGTCTCAGAATAAGCCAACTCATTAGCATTATAGTGCTTCATGGTGTACCAGTTACGGTTTGCACCAGCAGTATTATCAATTAGAGCTGGCTGAATAACACTCTGCTTAATTGTCGTAACACCAGAGCGGTCAGTCTGAGCATCTGGAGTAGCAGAAGCAGCACTTGCACCCGTAGGAGTACCGACAAACTGCAAGTGAGTGGCGATAGTTCCTTTTTGTCCGTCTGCTGTAGGAGGAACTATTGTATGATCAGCTTGAAGCGTCAATGTTGTTTTTACTAAATTATTAAAATCTGTATTTTTAATCACTTTTCCATTAACCTCTTGCCATTTAGCTACACTTGGGCTAATATTGTCAAGGTTCAGGATACCAGTTTGACCGAAGTAACCAGTCAGGGTAATCTTCTCGATAGTTATCTTGGTGTTGGGGTCAAGTGTACCACCTGCACCTACCTGGTCTATAGCAGCCACAGCAGTTACACCGATACGTGCAAGAGCGTGCTGGAAGAGGAACTTCATGCTGGTGTTCACATTAGGCTTGGTCATGTCAATAAGAGGCATACCTTCTTCAACCTTTACAGTCTGACCGTTTACAGCAGTATATTCCAGACCACCAGAAGGAGCCACACCCCACAACAGGTCAACAGCCTCGTTTGGATTGTCGATAGCTGCCTTGTAGCCTACGCTGGCCTCTTTTACAGACTCTGCAGAATAGCTTTCTCCAGTAACATCAGTTCCTGTGGTCAATTTTCCATTTTTGTTTGTGAAATAGGTGATACCAGGTTTCGCGGCATCAGCTTTCTCTACATACGGAGCGTATGCAAAGAAGGTCAGACGATCCAAATGTTTTTTAGAATCACCGATACCATACATCTCAGCGGCAGTGCTCTGAGAGTCGTTGTCGGTCTCATTCGGCCAGTACTTCAAGGGGTTGTAGTACCATCCCTGGTTTGTAGCATTCCAGAGCAGCTTTTCGTTTGCCATGAAGTTAGGAGCCTTTGCAGTAGTCATCCACTCTTTGTACGTGGTAGCAGTAGCATCACCTTTTGCATCTTGAACTTGATAAGCATAAACACCGAAGCCGCCACCTTGGTACTCAGTACGCTTCATACGATCTGTGGTCATTGTGCCTTCCAGACCGGCACGGGTCACATTAGTTGCAGCTGGTGTGTACACGTCGAAGCCTACGGCCTGTTGCTGTACCGTAGTCGGCTGCGTCGGTGTTGCGCTTTGCAACACGTCGCTTTCACTTGAGCAGGCTGTCAGCATCAAAGCTGAAGCGGCTGCTACGAAAAATAAACTTTTTTTCATAATTGTAAAGTTTTAAAATTAAATAAATAAAAATTAATGTAATCTCTTGTTCTTTTTTTGTTCGTTAGCCCTTGCGGGCTGCACTTACTGGTTTCTTTCTTTTCCGTTTCTTGTTTGTCTACTTTTTAAGTTAATATTCATTTTTTATCGTAATTCGCTTAGTGGGTTATACTTTCTTTTTTATGTCCCGCAGAAATTTTATTTTTTTGTCCCACAGAAATCACAGAAATTGCAGAAATTTTAATTTATCCGTTGAATCCGCTTCATCCGTGGTTTGTTTTTAAACATATAATTATCATGAATTAACCATGAATTTATCATGAATTATTTTTGTTACTACTTGTTTTCTATCAGTTCAAGTCCCTGGTTGCGGTAGAATGGGAACTTACCATCAGCAGAGATAAGAGGAATACGATTGGTCAACGCGTGACTGATAATCATATGGTCTGATGGGTCATAATGATCCTGTGCCTCATTGATACGTAGCTTTGCATAAGTCTCGTAATGCTCCTTGTGCAGGTAGAGCACTCTAAAATGACATTCATCTTCGACTGCTCGAATAACATCTAGTGGGGTCTTCCACCATTTCTGTATAAGCGGCTTCTTGTTCCATAATTGAACTATCTCCTTTAAAGACTCGCTACTTATACAGATGTCGTTCTCGTAGTCTTGTAGGATGGCTTTCACATCACGAGTCAGTTTCCACTGTTCTCTTGCTGCCCAAATGAAGATATGAGTGTCAATGAGGTACCGCATAATGCCCTAATCTAGATTGGTTATCATTCTTACTGCATCGTCAAGGGCAGCTTTGTCCTCTTCGGTCAATGGTTCCCAACCTCTTTGCTGGGCATACCACTCAATCTGTTCAAATCTGTTTTTGAATTTCATTTCTTCCATATTCTTTCTTTTTTATGTCCCACAGAAATCACAGAAATTGCAGAAATTTTAATTTATCCGTTGAATCCGTTCAATCCGTGGTTTGTCTTTAAACATATAATTATCATGAATTAACCATGAATTTATCATTAATTATTTTTTTGATCCTTCACTTAACAGGTAATCGACAAACTCCTGTGGTTCAAACACGGGAATGTCGGAAGTAATCTTCCTTGGCTTTGTCGTAGTCAAAGTCTGCAGGCAGAGGTTTGATGTTCTGGCCTATAGATGCTACGAACGGGGTAATCTCCAAATCCTCTGGTTTAATTTTTGTTTCCGAAACCGTTTCAGACGTATCTGCCACAGTCTCTTTAGATACCAGAGAAGAACTAAGCAGTGAAATCAATGAGAGTTTCACTTGGTCGCTAGCCCCTTTGACCAGCTGCCAATAGTCCTTTGTTTCTTGTTCTAATGCCAGTGTATTCATAACTGTCTTTTTTAAAGTTCTCTTATTCTTTATTGTCCCGCGGAAATCACAGAAATCACAGAAATTTTAATTTATCCGTTTCATCCGTTCAATCCGTGGTTTGTCTTTAAACATATAATTATCATGAATTAACCATGAATTTATCATTAATTATTTTTTCGTTCATATATTCAAGTTTTAAAATACTGCAGCAGAGTTTACAACCTTCTTCAGAGCGGAGACTGGGAAACCTATCTTGCGGAGAACCTCCTCGAAGCGCGTGCGTTCCTTATAAGGAATGGTCAGCTCATAGGTCATCAGCTCTTCTGCATCATCAGCAGGTATGGGAGTAAAAGCATAATAGGAATCCACTTCGGGCAGATAGTCATCAGGCAAAGCAGAGGGTTGCACCAGCCTGACGTTATGGTAGGCAATGTCGTTGCTCACATCCACCGAATAGAGGTATCCGTCGTTGGGATTCTGGATAAGTTCAAACAGCGTAGCCTCCTTGCCGATATATTTCTGCAGGCTAGCCAGATTGACACGCAGCACCAGCCAACGGTTGTCGCTGTCATCTCTATCTACCCAGTAGAAGAGATAGTCGTCACCCTTGCTGCTGACATAGTGTGACAGCAGAGGACCTTCGAAGTAAATCAGGTCGGCAATCTTCCTGAAACTACTGAAGTCGTAGTCTATGTTATATCCTTCAATTTTTCGCATCTTCTTTGCAAAACGACAAGCCCGAAGATTATTCGGAGCAATGAGTTCTGGCAGCTGACAACCTAATGCCAGCAACTCATCTATCTGCTTCTGATATTTAAACTTCACTTCGTTCATATCGTTGTTTATCTTTTAAGTTCTCTTATTCTTTATTTTGTCCCGCAGAAATCGCAGAAATTGCAGAAATTAATCCGTTGAATCCGTTCAATCCGTGGTCGTTGTTATTTTGTCCCACAGAAATTGCAGAAATCACAGAAATTTATCCGTTGAATCCGTTCAATCCGTGGTCGTTTTTTGTTTTAACATGAATTTCCATGAATTTACCATGAATTTATCATTAATTATTTTTTGTTCTTTATTCTCTTTGTCAAGTTCTGCGGAGCACGGCGGGTGTCCCAAATGTTTACCGTAGCCATAAGAACTCCTTTCTTAATTGTTCTCGTGCTTCTTCGGCAGTTAGAACTTCTCCTCGTAGATAAGCAGCATGTGATTCTTCTATCCTTGCATAGAGCTCATCGAGGGTGTAGGGCTCCAGTTCTGATGTGTCTTGGGAGTCCCATTCGTCTTCTTTCATCTTTTCTACTTCCACTTCTTCTGAGATGTAGCTAATGAGACACTGCTTATCACGTGTGCTCAGTTCGCTGATCTGCGTGAGCAATCCACTGTTTATCAGGTAATCACTCATACCGTAGGTCATTGCCACGGGCTCAGATGCGTATGTTTTGTTTTCTTTCATATTCTGTCTTTTTTATGTCCCACAGAAATCACAGAAATTTTAATTTATCCGTTGAATCCGTTCAATCCGTGGTCGTTTTTTGTTTTAACATGAATTTCCATGAATTTACCATGAATTTATCATGAATTATTTTTGTTCACTAGCCCGCAGGGCGCTACATCGGTACATCCACGTCCTCGTCGTCGCCCCAGGGTTCCACGTCGGCGTCGAACTGGCCGGTGCCTTCGGGCTGGGCGTAAGGCATGATGGGCACGTCGTCGTTGTCGTAGAACGGAGCGTCGATCACGAGGTCGAGCTCCAGCGCCACGTCGGCCTGGTAGAAGTATTGCAACGTGCCGTCGTCACCCTCATAGCGGATGTTCTTTCCTACGTGGTAGGCAAAGTCGACGGTGCGTCCGTCGAGCAGGGTGAAGTGGAGCATGATGTAGTTGGACTCCGGTACGCGGTCTTTCAGCAACTCGCGTCCGTGGGGCAGTCCGAAGGTCTCTACGTTACACAACATCCAGCCCACATTCTCCTCAGGGTCTCCGTCGGCCCTGCGACCGCGCTCCTTCTCGTATTCTGTGTCGCGCTCCCAGCCTTCCAGCTTGATGGTTCCCACCTCACGGGTGCGCCAACGCTGGTTCAGGTAGAAGCCGTCGGCCATACCCGTGACGTAGCCCTCCATAGAGCGCATATAGCTGATGCCGCGCACCTTGACGCGTACCCTCAGCGTCGTCGTCATGGGTTCTATCACCACGTGGCGCTTCACGTGGACGGTATCGATCTTGGACTCCTCGCGGTAGTCGTAGAATATCAGGCTGTCAATGACGTTGGATACGGTGAAGGTGTCAATGCCCACACCCATCCTCTCAGGCTGTTCCAGATAGGTACGACCGTTGTCCCAGATGTTCTCGCTCTGCACGTAGTAGGTCCTCGACTTCACGTGAATGTCGTTGTGGCTGTCGCGGTTGTAGAAGCTCACGGTGCTGTACTCACCGAAGGTCTTGTTCATCACCGTCAGCAGGTAGGTGCCGGAGTTGGCACGCATGCTGGTCTCGTCGATATTGTGCGTCACGTCGTAGCTGTTTATCACGTCGCCATCGTGAGCCAGCATCAGCGTCATACCGTCGGGACGCTCGCCGTAGCGCGACATCCAGTCGTAGGTAATGTGCACGTCTGCCTTGCCGTCGTGGTAGAGCTCCAGGGGCTCGCGGTAGCAAGCTTCCGTGAGGAAGAGGAGCACGAACAGACAAGCCAGATGCCAGACTGGTGCTTGCATCCTGCTCCTAACGTTCAATATGTCTCTTCTCTTCATCATTTTTTCTTTTTCGATGGGATAATCCATACCAATGATACCTTGAGCTTGGTAGGTCCAGCGTAGCTCAGGTTCTTGGTGTACTTGTAGATGAGGTGGGTGCTCTCGAACTCCGCATTGTAGTGACGACGCTCACCACTCACGAAGCCTACGGAGCCGCTCAGCTCCAAATTCCAGTAACGGCCTATGGGCAGGCTATAGCCACAGGTGGCACCTAAGCTCCACACTTCGCCCTGGTCGCCCACACCGTCGTTCTCAATATCATATTTCGCAATAGCGCCATAGACGCCTGCAAACAAGCCACTCAGCCAGGGACGCGCCTCGTTGCAACGGGGCAACAGCCAGCGGCGCAGTTCCAGACCACCCTCCTGAATCTCGTAGGAGTAATCCAGCTTCTTCCAGCGCCACCACGGGTTGGTGTATTCTGCCATGACACTCCAGCG
>Ga0310695_10015213_pt1 | contig 10281 bp, 19 predicted proteins | sample RumenRJG_04DNA_FD_203882 | JGI IMG/M metagenome (GOLD analysis project Ga0310695, IMG submission 203882) | Bovine rumen microbial communities from Lethbridge, Alberta, Canada - RJG_04 (v2) (version 2) | ecosystem: Host-associated > Mammals > Digestive system > Stomach > Rumen | place: Canada... | reverse complement strand
TTATCATCATATAATGATTCTAGTTATTGTTGTTGCTATTTTATTATTTTTAATATTAAATTTATTAATCTATTATTTATATAAAACTCTTTAACTATTTTCTTCATCAAATTTATGATATTGATAATCTATATATATTAAATCATCAGTATCTTCAACAAATTGAATAGAAGTTATTTTAACATCCTATAACTCTAACATTCGTGTAATTCCTATTTGAAATTCAATTCCATTAATTCTCACAAATGTTTGTTTCCATCTTGCTCCTGTTAAATTTAAATCAAAATTTCCAACATATGTAATTCCCAATTTAGATATATATTCAATAGTATCCTTACATTTTGATTGAATCTTTGTAAATAATTCCTCATCTGCGGCAAATGGGCCTTGTAAATTTCCAAAGAATCCATTAGTAGCTGCCATATATTACTCCTTTATCAAGACTGTGGTGTCACGCTAAATGACAGCCCCATATCTGCGATTGATAAATTAATGAAACTAGTGGCTGCCACACCGCCACTTGCAATTCCGCTATCAATCTCAAATTGTAATCCTGTCAATGTTTTAGTAACAGTTGCTGTTGTTAAATCTAATGCAGTAATAGTATCGGTCCCATCTGTGCCATCTAAAGTACCAGCTGTGACAGTCATAGTATCAACAGCCGCATTAATAAATGCAGTAGGACTAATATTAAATTTAATTACTTTATTATTAGTTCCATTATCAATTAACTGTCCAATACCAATCCAGTTCAGTTCCGTCACCGCACTTCCATCTCCATACTCATATTGTTGAGTAATTTGACCAAGATCAGTCCAACCATCAATATTATTATATGTAATACCGCCAGCTCGTCTACTAGGATCTGAATACCTAACCAATAAATGATTATTTGTATTTACCGCCATAGCCATAATATAATTAATTGGATTTCCAATATCTGCAACGGTTGTGCCGTCGTTCCATTGAATATGAAGCTTCTGATTACCAGATCCCTAAGCACTTCCTGTGTTAATAGAAATATCACTAATCCATTTTATTAAATTAGGATATGAAATTTCTGTATCTCCATTATTCCAAGAAAAAGTAGTATTCCCATTTATTTGATTTACTGTCATTCCATTAATCCATTTAAATAAATTAGTATAAACAGTATTGGGATCTCCATTATTCCAATTTAAAGTAAAAGTTCCATTATTAGTTAAGGAAGCACCTGTTAACCATTTTATTTTATTTTGGAAGATTGTATCAGCACTGTCATTGTTATAATGGATTGTTAAAGTTCCATCATTAGCAAGCTAAATATCATTAATCCATTTAATTGCTTTATTAAAAATAGTATTTTCAGTTCCATTATTATATCCAATAGTCAATGTGCCATCTGCCGCCATATTTACAGAGCTAATCCATTGAATAATATTTTCAAAAACTGTATTTTCTGTTCCATTGTTCCAAGTAAAAGTTAAAGTTCCATTATTATTAATAGTAACTCCAGTGCACCATTGAATTTTATTCTAAAATACTGTATCTGTATTATGAGTATGTACAAAGGTAACTGTTCCATTATCATTTATATTTACTGATTTTATCCAATCAAGATATGTTGTATATGTTGTAGGATTATTATTTATATCTGTTTCATGATTATAAATAATAGTAAATAATCCTGTATTTTCATTTATAGAAATCGATGAAATCCATTTTATTTGTTTTTCCCAAATAGCAGCATCGTCATGAGTATAATCTATTGTAATGGTTCCTTCATCATCAATTTCTATATTATTTATCATATTGTAGTCTCCAAGATATAATCTTTTAGGATTCCCACTTTTTTTAGAATCATAGCTATAATAATCATAAGCTACAATTAGACGATTATTATTAATATCATCATCTTTTCCGTCATAATCTTGAATAGAAATTGAAGCGGGTTCTACTTTTAAATTCATAAAAGTATCACCTTTAATTCCATGTGGAATTTTTAAATGCCATTTACTAAAAAAAGGATGCTCTTTAGAATCAATTCTTGTAACACTTGCTGCATCAGTGTGTCCTCCTGCAGAATTATAAGGTTCTACCTATTCAGAATCAAATTCAAAAACATGATAAGGAAAAGTAAAACCAATGTATGCAGTAGTGTCCTAATCATTTTCATTTCTTACAGAATAACATGCCCAAGTAATTGAATCATTAAAGCCATTTGTGGTTTTGCCAGGAACTAAATTATTTCCTGAAACAGAGTAAGACCCCTCAGAAAATCTTTCATCAAAATTTCCAGATGCGGATTTTGATCTTATATCTGCTATAGTTGACATCTATAACATAGGGGCTAATCCTGCGGGTCCTACAATAGTACCTATATATTCGGCACCGCCCATGTTATTATTAAAATTATATCCGCGCTTATAGATACTCCCATTTGTTTTATCGTTTTTATTAACTGTATTTATCATTACATATTCATCATAATGAACAGCCGTATATCCAGGTCCTTTTTTAAATTGTGTAATCATATCATCTACGCTTCTAAAAGTTGTAATAATAATAAAAGAATTACCTGGTCTTCCGCCATAAAAAGAATACATATTATTATAATCCCTCCTTAATATTCAAAATCCATAATAAAATAATCAGTTGTATTTTTAGGTACAAAACTAATTGAATTAATATTTATTCCATTATTAATCTCATATATTCCATTACGTCCGATACGAATTTGTTCTCTATTAATACACATAAGTAAAGAAGGGGGGCCTTGAATGCCAATCTTTTTTAAAGATTCTAAATTAGAATAATCAGATTTTAATTTTTCTGCAATTACATCTATTAATTGACTGTATGTATTAATAGAAACATCCATAATTCTGCCATATGTACCATCTGCATTTAACATTCTATAGTCTAATGCAGTCCTTTGAAGCTCCCATACAAATCTATCATAAGTTGCATTAGGAGAGATAATAATATCTAAAGTCTCTGTTCCATTTCCTTTTGAAACTTTAAATTCATCTATTAATTGTTCATTATCTTCTGTTGAATTTGTATTTTGTAATTTTAAATAAAATCGTTGTTCAGAATCAGATCTTCTTTTTACTGTAAAATTCAAATAATAACAATTTAAATTATTAACTATGTTATTTCCTGATAAAATTCCATATTTATTATAAAAAGAAACAACTTCATTACCTGCTATACTCTCTGATTGTTCTGTAGCAAGTTCCATTGTTAAATTAGTTGAGTAAGAATCAATTTGAGAAGATCTAAATTGTCCAAAATTAAAACTCATTTTTATCTCCTTTTTTATAATTAAATTCTCTCTAACGCTCTTGTACAAGACAAACTCATTGTTCCATTAATGTCTAAAGGCATAGAAATAGATTTAACCATATAATCTCCATAAATACCAGATTCGCTATCTCTTACTGTAATTCTAACATTAGGTTCAAGATAATAAATTGGTAAAGTTGTTAAAGAAATTTGCTCATTGTAATTAGTATATTGATATAATTCTTTTCTAATTTCTTCATAAGCAGACTTAAAACTGCCGCCAGTATTTAACATATTAAAAATCTACGAACGAACTAAAACATACTATTGTTTTTTATTATCACATTCTTTAACTAAATTATCAGTCTAATTAGTTCCAGATTCAATAATAATTAAATTTGGAATATCAGGTTCAAAAATACAATTAATTGTATTATCTGATATAATTGATGTTCTACGTCCTATATTTTTAATACTAAATTCTGATATTTCTGTATTAGTATCTATAAAATCTAAAAAGAAATCTATATCACTAGAATGATTTATTGCCTAATCAAAAAATTTCTCATTTTTAATATCATATATTTTAGGCCATTCATTTTTTAATTCAGTATAATAATAATTACTATCTAATCCAAAGGGTTCACTAATAACTCCAGCCATATATAACTAAGTTCTATAGTCTGTTGTAGTTATCTATTCAATAGAATAAGTTGTAGTTTCATATACAAGAGTCTAAGAATTCCATTTATATATTAATCCTGTATCATTAGCATAATAATATTGACCAAATTCTCCTATTTTTGGGAACATGGATTGATATTCAAATTCTAATGCTTTTTTAGCTTTTACAACTCCATCATCCGGATCAGTAAAGAAAAAAACTTTATACTTATTTCCTACTATTGGTTTGGTATCAATAACTAAATGATATCTAATCGGAATTTCTTGACCATCTATTGAAGTTCTTTTACCCCAAACTAAAAAATCATTTTTAATTTGTTGATATTGCGGAGTATTAGAATATGATTGAATAATATTAGCATCCTAAAAAGTATAAACAGATTTACCGCTTGAATAATCTACTAAATAATTATTTTCGTTTATTTCATTGATCAAAAAAGTTGAATATGATGTATTTAAATAATTTTTAATTTCTTGAAAAATAAAATTACCATTTACATCATAAAAATATTCATAATTACCAAGAACATTTTTAATTTTATCTAAAATACTAACAACTGTTTCTCCAGCATTTCCAATCAACTAACCTGGATATGTAAAATCTGTCATAATATAACCGATATCCATACCATAAGAAAAAGTAGTTATATTTCCAACTCCGCCGCTTTGATCTTGTTCTTTTTTTGCTTTATCATAATCAGTATTAAAAGAATTATAAATTTTATCTTGTTGCACCTCTCTATATAAATAAATAGGTGCGGCACCAGTCCATTTCATAACTTGTTTGATACGACTATCAACATCACTAATAATAATTTTTCCTAATTGTTCTCCACCAAAATGATTCACTACTTCTTGAATAATTTGATATATAGTAGGTTTTTTAATTTCAATATTTCCATTTTCATCTATATCCTAAACTTCATGAAAAACAACGGAAGCTGGTAAGGTGCCGCCGCATTCTCCATTTAATAAAGCCATTTTATCATGAAGTGTTAATGAAATATTAACACCTCCAGAACTATGAGAAATATTTGGCGCAATTATAACATAAGTTCCTTGGGGAAACCATAACATCTAATATTCCTGATATTGATCTGTTGTATTAACAAACCCGATTAATACTTCAACTTTTTTATTAATACTTAATAAATGTTTAGTATCTGTTAAATCATTTTCATATTCATCGGCAATCATATTTAAGTTACAAGTTCTTCTCATTGCGGAAGATCCATCAAATGAGATGTTCCCGCTAATTACTCTTCCTTGTATCTATTGGATAGGATTTTCATCAAATGTTAAAACAATTAATTTGATGTATTGTTCTTTTAATTTAGTCTAATCAAACTTTTTAAGAAATTGGGAGTCTTTTAAATATGGAAAATTATGTGTCATAATTAATAAACTCCTTTCACAATTTCACAACAATAATTTACAATTCCATCTACTGGGCATAACACATCATGATCTTCTGTAAATAAATACCAATTGTTATGATAATAAATATATCTATTTCTTGAGGCTTCATAAATTCTTTTAAGTAATAAAGCATAATTTTTATCTGTATTAATTATTACAGAATTTTTATTTACTGTTAAAACTCCTCTTGAAATATCAAAAGTGTTCTAACTATCTAATGCGTATGAAGAAATCCAATAAACTCCATTAGAAATGGGATTCTAAATTTCATCAAAACTATCATAATATTCATTTAATAATATATATTCATTATCTTTTACTTGACGAATATCACCTTTTAATAATGTAGTTTTTTCATAAGCATCTTTTAATAAATACCAACATCCATAGTAATAAACAAATTTTAAAGTATCATCATCTTCTATTCCATTAAGCATTAAAGTATGAAGATTATTTGAAGTAACTTCAGTATGTTCAGTATAATCCTAATTTATAGCAATTATTTTTTCTGTATTTAAAAATGTTCCAGATTTTAAACCCTAGGTTTTAATTTGATAAATTCCTCCATTTTCTGGATTATGAATATCTGAAAAATTATCATATATTCCTTCTTTTAAAATAAATTCAGTTAATCCATTAACTGTACTAGTCTCTAATGGATCAGTACATTCAGTCAAATGAACACCACAAAAATATAATCCTTCAATAGTAGCTTCATCATCTTTTAATTGTAAATAACCATTTTCTATAACATGACGATTGAAATTAGTGTCCTTAGAATCTTTTATATATATAACTGCATTAGGACAACTTTCAATAGAAACATTTGTAATATCTAATAAAGATTGATAATACTTTTTATAATTAACACTATATTTATTATAAATTTTTTGCATTAAAGAATCTTGTGGGTCAAAAGAATTATATAATTGTCCAATTTTTTGATAATAATAAATTCTATTAGCTAATGAAGAAGTGTCCTCAGTTTCTATGAGATTTGCAGTATAATCAATAATTGCTACAGTATCATATTTAAATTCTAAATCTGTGATAATAGTATTATCTTCCTTTAATTCGAAAACACTTACTGAAGTAATGTTTCTATCATTAGATCTATTTCCAGGATTAGAAGAATATCTATCTATTTGAGTTTTTACAATAATTTCTTTATTATTTATAATGATTATATGACCAACAGTTGCATTGGAATCTGTAATAGTAGAAGATTTTGTTGCTTTTATTAATTTTCCGTCATTATCTTCTATAATAACATATGGATCTGATTCAATTTCTAAACGCAGCCATTTTAAATTATTAACAGAATTAATAAATCCTTCATTTGAAGATTTTTTATATTTAGGATCAATTTTACTTATTAAAATATTTCCATCTGAAGCTTTATATGTACCAGATATTTGTCCAAAAATTTCATGAGTATAATTAACATATTTTTCATAATCTCCAATAATTTGAATTCCATATTTATCATAATTAGTAATATTAGCTTTATCAACTTCTATTGCAGTAGCAGAAAAATTATATAATCTTCTCCCTAGTGTTTCAATTGGTTGAAAATCTATATTCATTAATTTAATTAAAATATTTCCCTAAGTAGTCGATCTAAATAATTTTACATTATGTTCATATAAAAAATTATAAACTTTTTTTCTAAATTCTCTTTCATAAATATAATCATTATATTCTGTAATATTATTTTTATTATTATATTCATTATATAACTATTCAGAATCTCCATAAATTTCTGATTTAGATGAAAAAGCTTTAATTTCATTTTTAGTATTATCAAAATATTGAGTCTAATATAACCTATCTTCTGGATCTATATAATGAGGATCATACCAGTCTGTAGTATCCATAAAAGAACTTATTAAGCCACTAATAGGAAAAGATCTATAAAAATTGGCACCATTGCGTTTAATAAATGGATATTTTGCACCTATTGTGTTTTGTTGCGATTCACTTACATTATATTTAATTTCATTTAAAGAAGGATTAAATCTAATTCTTAATTGACAATTATTTCTAGTTAAAAAAATATCATCAAATACGCACATAACAGGATTATTAATTTGAATAATCGCTCCCCTGTCGCCATGGGCATTCCGTCTTTGAGCACAATATTTATACCATACACCACTTTCAATGGTAGTATCATACCATGTATAATTTAAGCTTTCTCCAGTTTTATATGTAGTAGTTTTTACATCTTCCCATTTATGGAAATTCGATTCTGAAGAAGTTCTTCTAATAGTAAGATTGCCAACAAATGGTTGAGTATCTTTTGCAATGATATCAATTTGAATCCTTCCATTCTCTTCATCTGTTGTAGCTATTATATCAGCATTTAATTTATCAATTCCACGTTGGATTACTGTAAAATTATAATACAAAGTTTCAGTAAATAAATTATTAGTAGTATAAGTAAAAGCCATTGTATAATTTACTCCATCAAGTAAATCATAAGAAAGCTGATAATTAAATTCATTTGGAGTATATGGATTAGTATAAACCTATTCACTTATCATTAAAGGATTATCCATATCATTAGTATTATAAATTTTAATATTAAAACTTTTTAAGTATTCTTTTTCTAATGTAGAATTTTTATTATATGATAATTGTCCTATAATATCAATTAATGCACTTGTTAAAACTACTTCCTATTCTCCTTCATCAATATCATCAAATCCATGAATAGAAATGACAGGCTGTTCAATACCTTTTATTAAACAAACTTTAGACCATTCTGAAAAATATTGAGTATTATTATATATCCAACTTGCCAATTGTTTACCATCAGAAGGCGGATTTGGAGCTTCAGAAGATGTAAATCTTAATTGTACTTTATAAAATTGATTTAATCCAAACTATCCATTAGATAAATCATTTGGATTGATTTCAATATAATAATTATAATCTCCATTAATCTCTGGATCGGGGCCTCCTAATGAATTAACTATTTTTATGCCAGAAGGATATTTAGAAATATCTAAAGCTGATTGATTTGTTCTTTGATTTACAATAGATAATTGAATATTTTTATTAACATCAGCTAAAGAATTAAAAGTAGGAAGAGAAAAATAAATTCGACAAGTTTTCGTTCTTATAAAAGCTGGCATTGTATCCGGAACAATTGGCGGATATAAATTATTTATCATTGCCATTTTATATCTCCTTTTCTCTCTTTATATTAAATTAATTGTGATGAATATTTTTATTCTATTGCGGCGGTTGTTTTGGTAAAGCTCTTAATTCATTCATAAAGCCCGCTATAAATGAATTGCCGCCTTCATCTTCATAATGTTGGTAACGTCTTTCAAGACAATCAAGACTAAAATCGTCAATCCAACCAACTTGGTAACAAAAATAGTGATGCTCTCTTGTGATATATGATTTTATATCATCCTTATCTGAATCTATTAACATATCAATTTTTGTTGATAAATCTTGTAAGATTTTATCAGTTGTCTATTGATTATTTTTTAAAATAGCTATTGTCTAGTTCTATTTTTGTAATTTTTGTTTTAATTCTTCTTTACTATTTAATTTAGCATGTTCATAATTGAAAACTTTTTTTATTCGTTCATAAGCCCAATCTAAAAAAGTAATAAAACTTTTTAAAGCTAAAACTAAAAAAATAGTAAAAATTAATATTTCAGATAAGGAGTAGCGCTAGAGCAATTCTACCATGCGCATTCCTCCCTTAGATAAAAGATTTCTCTTACAATTATTATTAAAATTTTTATAAATCAATTATCCAAGTTAAGCCAAAAAAGAGGGATGTGTTTGCACACATCCCTCTTGATATTTATTTTAAAATTATGCGGTCACCGCCTTATAGCGGTCAGAGAGCAGCTTCTCTAACATGAGATCATACCCGTCCTTGCCGCTCAAAATAGTTTCAATCATGACTGGCGAAAAACCGCTGACATAATTAAATCCTTCACCAATGGCTGGAATATTATTATGTCTAGCATTAAGATTCCAGAAGATTACCTGTGGTAAATCATACCCTTCAGCTTTCCACTGTTTCTTAATTTTTTCAAGATCAGAATTAACTTCATCAATAGAATCAACTGTCTTTCCGTAACTCCAACCCCATGCATTACGCTTCTGATGGGTATCAAAAGTTACGCAGCCATCAAATTCCATATCACTGAAAATATAAATTCTACTAGGCATATCTTCAACTTTGACATGTCTATTTTTTGCAGTTTTAAGTAACATATCAAATACTGCCTGCAAATTAGTATTCATACCCCAATTTGCACTTTCACAACGATGGAATTTGTCAACAATATCAACGCCTTCAAATTTTACTAACTCAGGTCTTTCAGAAAAGGTAATAAAATGATTAGCAAAAGGTCCATGTGATTTGTCTGCAATATATGCGCCCATAGAAACTGCGGCTTCCATTGGAGTTCCTGTCATAGAACCAGACACATCAATTATTGCAATACCATTCTCTTTTCTACCATTGTAAAAATCTTTCAAATTATCCCAATATTTCTGAAGCATTAATCGTGTAGGATCATCAATAGAAACCAAATGGCTATTTATCTGAAAAGCTCTATGAGCAATATCATGTGGATAAAGAACTTCTGCGTTTACTTTTGTATCCTTATTCTTTGCAAACTCTTCATATTTCTTTGCTAAGATGTCGCGGCGAGCAAAGGCATTTCGATATATGATACCAGCTCTAGAGGGGATTTTATCAAATTCGATTTTACCCCACTCACCTGCGCTCATAAGACGTTCAAGAACATTAATGCGTTCACGCAAAGTAGAAAGGATTTTACGATACTCACGACTAGTCATACCAAGATACTTAGCAAGTTTGCGACCAAGCCGCTTAGTTTCAGAATTGGACGCGTTCTGTGAAGGCATCCA
>Ga0310695_10015211_pt1 | contig 10283 bp, 6 predicted proteins | sample RumenRJG_04DNA_FD_203882 | JGI IMG/M metagenome (GOLD analysis project Ga0310695, IMG submission 203882) | Bovine rumen microbial communities from Lethbridge, Alberta, Canada - RJG_04 (v2) (version 2) | ecosystem: Host-associated > Mammals > Digestive system > Stomach > Rumen | place: Canada... | reverse complement strand
AATTTACCGATACTTTTACATCAGGCAAATTGCTGCTTTCCCGTACTTCAGCCAAAGCCTCTCCTTCAGGCATAGTGGTCAGCGTATAAGTTTCATTTTCGAGTTCTCCTGCACCGTCTAATAAATTCCAACTATCCTTTCTGGAGCTGTCTCCCTCAACAAATTCTATAGGCGTATTGATGTCGTATTTTATCCGCATGAGCAAGTGATTGATTGGCCAATACGGTTGCGGCTGCATACGAGTGAGGTCATACATACTGCTGTTTCGCTGGTTAAAGCAATAGCCCTCCCGATTAAAAGCCAACGTAAATAATTCACGTATCCACTTTTCATTCACAGCACTAACTGCATTATTATTGGCAAATTTACCTGTATTAGCATGCATGTGTACATAAACACCTGGTACCTTGCCAAATTGCTCTGTATAAATATCCCGCAGCCGTTCATAATCATAACTTATGCGACGCCGCATATGGTCATAGCTTTCCTTGGGCACGCCATCCTTATCGCGAATATAATCCATAAGATAATGATTATAACGACGCTCTAAATAAGGCGAAATCATAGCATAACGCAAGGGATCAATCTCACCGATATAATTATTATAGCGGTCAAAAACATTGATATATTCCAAACGATAACCATTGGTTCCCTGTTCCCAAAATGAGGAATTTTCCAGTTCCTCTAACTCTGATGGTTTCAAAAATTTCAGATCCAAGGACTCAATATTTTCTCCATAACTCATCATCGTGGCCTTGAAGTTCAAATCCTCAAGAACCGGCTGGGCAAAGATAGCTGTATCACGCCGCCCATCTTCAAACATAAGATACAAGGACTTAGCAGGCAAGGGTTTATTCAGTTGATAATAATCTTTTATATCCTGTTGCGTAATGGTTACAAATCCCTGCCGTTTTAATTCCTGTAAATGCTTATGTAATTGTTTTTGCCCGATTAAGGTAGATGTATCACCAATATGATCTACACCAAAATAGGACAACGCTACAAAGCCGGTATCCTGATCACCGGCAGCAACAGCACCATGATCATAAGGCTGATAAGTTCTCAAAGTGAAAAAGAGCGTACATATACCAAAGGCCATAAGCGCCAAAACCACGATTTCCACTACCACCCGCAGTTTCTTTCTGCGATTTTTTCGTTGGGTGAAGTCGCTGTCCTGCAACGCGAGAACCCGTTCATCGTTTTTATTTTTTGGGTGCATGCCGTTTCTTTTCCTCCTTTCGTTCCTTTTTGAGCCGTTCTTTTTCCATTTCGGCCAAATCTGCCGGAGTCAGACGCGTCCCCCAAGTGGATTTCCAAAAGGTAAACCAGGCCACAGGCATCTGCCACAAAAGTACAGCTTCATAATACAAGCAGAACCACATACCAAAAAGCCAGGTACTGCTGCGACGCAGGAAGAGCTGTGCCATACTCATCAACAAGGCCATAAGCAACATGCCGACTAAAAACGTAAGCGGAAAAACACGATGCATTACCGGTACATAAATCAGGTTATACAATACGATAACCGGTGCAGCAATCGGCACAACCAATCCCATATAAAAGCTCAACGACATAAAGGGTTCTTTTCGCCAAATAAAACGCCCCGCAATTAACGATTCCCGCAGCCAGGAACGTTTCCAACGCATCTGCTGTTTCAAAAAAACCGTATAACTGTTAGGTACAATCGTAGCACAAATGGCTGAATCCTGATAAGCTGTGCGATTATGCCGCAAAATAAAGTTAGTCATGCTGCGGTCATCGCCAAAAGTAGCTTTCTGTCCCAAAAATTTCTGATTAAGCCAGGCATCGGCATACTTGAGTACCAAATCCCGGCGATAACAGGAAAGTGGCCCTGATAAACAGGTAACCGCATCAAAATAACTTTCTGCTGCCTTCATTATCCGGAAAGCAATATAGTAACGTACAGACTGCATACGGGTAAGGGCATTGGTATACGTATTGGCTACATCTGTACGTCCGGAAACACCGCCCATTTCTTTGTCCTTAAATGGCTGAACAATATTGCGTACAGCAAAGGGATCCAGAAAACTATCCGAGTCCACAAATACCAAAAGTTCATGCTGCGCTTCCGCTGCACCTACAGCCATAGCTTCCCGTTTTCCCTTATTAACAGGCTGAACAACATAACGAATGCGCGTATCCGTATGATAGCTGCCTCTTTCCGTATCCGCTGCCTTGACTTCTTCAATAGCTTCTTTTATACGTTCCACCGAATGATCATTAGAGTGGTCATCTACAACAATGACTTCCAATTTATCTACCGGATAATCCTGATTGATACAGCTGTGAATCGTCCTCTTAATCCAGTTTTCTTCATTAAAACAGGGAATAATAACCGTAACGCCGGGCGTATAATCCGGATCAATCTTTACCGGCCTGTAAAAGGTAGCAAAAAAATAGCGGGATAAGAGAAAGGTTGCCGCAATAATGCTGTACAAATACAACCAGCGATTAAAGCGAAAATACACTACCGATTCTGCCCGCATCATGATGATTACCAGAGTTATGATTCCCAAGCAAAAAGCCGATGCTCCCAATAAGTAATTTTGACGTTTATGCGCAGCATACTGTGCCAGTGTATCGATAAATTCCAAGCCGCAAAGCATCGTACCATCTTCTCGTTTTACCAAACGCACACAACGCGCCTTTAACCCCTTTACTTTCATCTCATAGCCCTCAGGCATAGAGCCTGGAGTAATGACAAAATTCAGCTTAACCTGTTCAGCATTCTCAATGTATTCCGCATCTTCCGGAGACATTTTCAACAGGATTCCCGTTGTGCTGATATCCACTGCTTTTCCCACCAGTGATTTTCTGCCTGACAGATACGCAAATTCCACAGTGACATCATAATCTACCAGATAACGCTGTCCCCGTTTGTCCTCCTGCTGATACAGTGTATAATCAATTTCCCCGTTTTCATCCTCGCTCAAAGCCCCCCGACGGTCATGATTACTTCGCAGACCATCCTCATCCGGGACATAAGAAAGCAACCGGCGATCAGGTTTTTCTTCAAGCAGAACATCCTGTGTTTCTTTATTGTTATTCATATTTTTCACGGGATTGTCCTTTACGGTTATCATTTAGCGCCTCCTTGTTCATCCTTATTGAATAGCGGCAAGTTTGCCGGAATATAATGTATTTTGCGGAACTGATTCACAAATACTGCCTGCACGCCCTTTGCATCAAACGCTGTGAGCAGCAAATCCAGCTCCGTTGCCAAATCAACAGTAGGCGGCAATGACGCTGAGTTGTCATCCTTGATGGTTGGTTTCATATCCACAGCCGGTTTTTCTTCCCGTACAACACGATCATCGGCTTTTTGTTCTACCGGATGATTTACTGGTATAGCAATAATACTGCCATTTATGACGGATGCAGCATAGGCATCTGCTTCCGTTTGATTATGAATATTTCCAGGCTGAAAGCGCACGCTTTCTTTTACGGCATATTCCAGACCTGCAGCACGAACACTTTTTAACAAATCATCGCTGTAAACTGTACGTGGCGCCCTGAACAATGTTGGTTTCAGCGGATCATTCATTGTAACTGCTTTTTGGGTACGACATAACTCCCGCAGTTGTTCTTCGACAGGACGTTTTTCCATAGCGGATAGGCCCACATAAGTATAGTTGCCTATTTCCTGTCCTGCACTGCGAATAAGTTTCATCGTTTCCGGCTCATCAACCACATTTTCCCCTTCGACGAAGAATACAGCATCTGCTTTGTGCTTTGCCAGAACATCCAGCAGTCGTGCAGCCAAAGGCCTGTCCGGCAAGCCATCAAATACAATTGCTACACGAGTGGTTCCATCTTGCAAGGTAGTAATCACTTCGGCAGGTTTTATATCCGCAGCCTGCCTTTTTTCTGTGGCTTCCCGAATTTCATCCTCAGCCAGATAATTATGCGTCAAATCCGTTATATCGGGAACAAATTCCGCTTTTTCAATCACATTATCCCGGATAAGTATAAGAACTCCTACTATCGTCGCTATACAAAGCGCTACAACAAGCCCAAGTTTCTTAAAATTCACGCTGTATATAAACCTCCCACCTGTTTATAAGCTCCAATATATATACCCTGCCTGTTCGGCTGCTTTTCGTCCATATATATTTTTAACATCAATAAGCATTAACGGTTTTTTACTGTCTCTGCGATAAAAATGGTGCAACTGCTCCAACGATTGCTTTGCATACTGATTATGAGCAACCAAAAGTACCAAACAATCTGCATCACTTATAGACTCCTCATCTACTAATTCAATCCCATATTCTCGCTGAAAATCTGCTTTATCCGCTAATGGATCAGAGGCCAATACCTGCAAGCCATATTCCTGCAAATGACGATAAACATCAACGGAACGGGAATTTCTGGTATCCGGACAATTCTCCTTGAACGTCATGCCCAACAAGTAAATCTTTGCATGCGCAGCATCCAAACCGGACCTTAACATCACTTTCACAATTTCATTAGCCACAAATTTGCTCATATCATTATTAATACGTCGTCCGGCAGAAATCAACTGCGAATACTGATTAAGATTTTCGGCTTCATAAATAAAGTAATAAGGATCTACGCCGATGCAATGACCGCCCACCAGACCGGGACGAAATTTCAAGGCATTCCACTTGGTATCCATCGCAGCAGCAACCTCATCTGTATCAATCCCCATTTGATGAAACACCATCGCCAGTTCATTCATAAACGCAATGTTGATATCCCGTTGAGTATTCTCGACCAATTTCGCAGCCTCTGCTACTTTGATTGAAGAAGCCTCATAAATCGTATCAATTATCGCCCCATATACATCTGCAATTGCCTTGCATGTTTCGGTATCCTCACCGGAAACAATTTTTGTAATACTCTTGAGACGATGCTCTCTATCTCCCGGATTGATACGCTCAGGCGAATAGCCGATTTTGAAATCATTTCCCCCCTTCAGACCGGAAATGTTTTCCAACAGCGGACGACAAATATCTTCGGTCACACCAGGATAAACCGTGGATTCATATACCACTATTGTACCTTTTTGGATATACTTTGCTACAATTTCCGTAGCGCCCTTCACCGGTTCAAGATTTGGTGTCTTGTCCCCATTTATCGGAGTTGGCACAGCAATCACGATAAACGAAGCCTCGGCCAACCGCTGCGGGTCAGTAGTAAAATCGATATTGGCTGTCTGCAGTGCTTCATCTCCCAGTTCTGCCGTTATATCGTGCCCTCGTTTATATGCCTCAATTTTATCTGCGTTAAGATCAAAGCCGATAACCGAAAACTTTTCTGCAAAAGCTGCTGCCAAAGGCAATCCTACATACCCTAGTCCCACAACGGCTAATTTTGTTTTTTTATTCCCCAGTTCGCAAAATACACTCATGATATTGTCATATCAACCTTTCTTCAATAATTAATTCCCCGTTTTCACCAGCAATATTATTCATGATAGTTTTGGAATGATTTCGTTACAGCAAACCAAATGGTATTACTGCGCCTTCCCCAATCAAGATCCTGTAAACGATAAAACTCCAAACCTAAAGTCCAGGCATCAGGCAGATTGTAATTCATACCAACGCCCCACCCCTTAAAGCCTCCATTCGGCTGCATAATATCCGCCATACCATTCATGGTATGCCGAATATACGTAGAACCAGGCTGATAATAGTACTTGAGCCAGCTGTTAAATGTATACGGCTGCCAGCTGTTTTGCGGCGTATACTCCAGAGTAAATACATAACCTGTTTTCCCGCTGCGCCCATTGTCTCTGCCATACAAAATCATAGCCCCTGCATCCAGCAAGCCTATATTATGATGGAAATTTCCCATATAAATCTTACGGCTGTTTCCGACTTTATCCTTGAAATGATAATATCCGCCATTTACACCATAAACCGCATCCTGATAAGAAACGGTAAAATCATACGATTTATCCATGCCATCAATAGCTGCTTTACCATATTCCAATGTGTATTTAACTGGATTACCCGCCTGCAGGCGCACGCCCATGAATTTGCTGTCATAGATATTGCCTTCCGCCATCATGCTGCCAAAAGCACCTATATCCGTATGAACAGCTCCAATATTGCCACTCAGATAATAGCGATCCAGTCTCAATTTGCCATCATTATCATATTCTCTTCCGCTAATTGACTTTTCCCACTCTACCATGCCAATAGCATGCCAGTTATTATCAAAATTGTAATCCGGATACAGGCGTGCTCGAACACGCTGTCTATTACCATTACTATTACCATTACTTCCCCATGAATAGCCCACATCATAACGCAGCTCTGCATCCAGTTTCAACCGCTGATCCGGTACATCTTCCACAGGTATGTTGGATTCTAACTGCTGGCGGGCATTCATACTGTCCAGACTGCCATTCTCTTCCAGCTCAGGCAGGAATTCCGCTCTAAGTCTGCCCACAGTATCCAATACCGTTGCTGGTACCACAGAACCATTATAACCACCTAACGCTGTACTATCTCCGTAACCGCCAGCATTACTTATCCGAGCATCCGGCCCCTTTGTCTGTTCAGTTCCACTCAAACCAGCCAGCAGTTCCTGTTGTCTTCTGCGTACATAATCCAACATCGTAGCACGCTGTTCCACCCGGCTTTTCGCCTGAGCATAATCTCTGGAAATCTGTTCCAGCTTAGTCAGTGAAGCATCGCTTTTCTCTTTTAATGGCTGCATGACCTCTAAACGATTTTGCCCCTGCATCGAACGGCGCACATACATCTCCGTGTCTTTTGCCGCCTTGCTGCGTGCTCTTTCTATCTGTGTCTCAGCTGCCCGCTGCTGTTCCTCTGCCAGCTTCAGCTGTACTTCATCAACAACCAGCAAACGGGAAATACGGCCATACTCGTCAGCCAATGACCCCGTACGGTTCTTCTCAAATTCCAACAAGGCCTGTGCCACCATCTGGCCAAGCTCTTTTTTGGAATATGTGTCCAAAGGCTTTTCCGGCATCTCCATATAGCCTTCCTTGGCCAGCAGCATAATCGAATCGTATATCCATACATCTGCAGCAGCAGCCTGAGCCGTAGCCGCAGAAAACCCACACCCCAAAAAAACAGCCCCAAGTAAGCATTTTTTTACATATGCTTCCCAGGGAGATTTTTTTTCCCCAATAATATCAGTCAACAATTTTTATACAATCCTTTCCCTAGTAAAATAAATCCTCATAAATAAAATATTTATTATCATATCACTCCAATGGGAAACTATGCATTCTCGTAATTTTATCTTATTCCCGACTTTTGTACAGAAAAAGACGAACTATCCACATAAATCGCCATTTTTCGTCCTTATGGTCGATATTTCTATCCCTTATATATATACCGTTTCCACTATAAGGACTTAAGTCTATCACCACACAGCTTAGTTTGTTACCAAGTACACCCCAACTGTACAGCAGTCTATTTTTCTTGTGGGAAGCTCTCCTATCAGGCATACTATACACTGAACAGCAATAACCTTATTCTAATTCGTGAACATCGGCCTCAATTCCTCCTTTAAACAGGCTATCTTCACGCAATTCCATAGCTTGTTATTATAAATTAATCAAGTCGTGGTTTCAATAGGCTAAAAGTCCTCTTATCAGAGGACTAGATAACTTATTTTTAATCACTGCTTAATTTATGTATAATTTTTATTATCGTCGTTTTATATCCGGATAAATAGTATTCTGTATACACATTTCAAAAATCTTGACAGCTTGTTACATAGCGTCTATAATGTGCTCATAAGCAAACAGGACAACGTTGTCCCCCATCACCAGGTACCGGGTGATGGGGGATTTGTGCGTTCATAGCGTTTTGGACAAAGGCGTCCGTAGTGCAGGTTTACTGCGCTATGGGCGCCTTTCCTGTTTGCAGGACTTATTCTTGTTATTAGGGAAAGGATTGATTATGATGATTGATACTGGCGATACCGCATGGGTACTCATCAGCGCCGCTTTGGTCTTTATCATGACACCTGGTCTTGCCTTCTTCTATGGCGGCATGGTGCGGAGCAAGAATGTACTCACCACCATTATGCAGAGTTTCTTTGTCCTCGCGCTTATCTCGGTTGAATTTATCCTTATCGGCTACACGATGGCCTTTGGCCCGGATGTAAACGGCTTTATCGGCAATCTCGACAAAATCGGTCTGACGGGCATTGGGTTAAAAGTTCTGGAGGGCAGCACCATCCCCGAACTGGCGTTTGTCGCTTTCCAGTGCATGTTTGCCGCGCTGACGCCTGCGCTCATCACCGGTGCGTTTGCTGAACGCATGAAATTTGCCGCATTTACCGTATTTATCCTCTTGTGGGCCATCTTCATCTACAATCCCATGGCCCATTGGGTATGGGGCGGCGGTTTCCTCGCCGAACTCGGTGCCCTCGACTTTGCCGGCGGTCTTGTTATCCATATCCTCTCCGGCGTCTCAGGGCTGACCATCTGTCTGCTCCTGGGCAAGCGTCATGGCTATCAGCACACGGCCATGCTGCCGCATAACCTGCCCATGACCGTTCTTGGGGCAACGCTTCTTTGGTTTGGCTGGTTCGGCTTTAACGCCGGCAGTGCTCTTGGCGCTAACGCTCTTGCCGCCAATGCCTTTATCACCAGTCAGGCAGCCGCTGCCGCTGCCGCCGTTTCCTGGGTACTCGTGGAATGGAAGTTCAATGGCAAGCCCACCATTTTAGGCGCAGTATCCGGCTGTGTGGCCGGTCTTGTGGCCATCACCCCGGCTGCAGGTTTTGTAACCCCCATGCCCGCTGTGCTCATCGGCCTGATTGGCGGCGTAATCTGCTACTTTGCCGTAGCGGTTCTCAAGGAAAAGCTCGGCTATGATGATTCCCTTGACGCTTTCGGCGTGCATGGCATCGGCGGTACCTGGGGCGCAATTGCCACGGGGCTTTGGGCCACCACAGAAGTCAATCCGGCCGGTGCCAACGGCCTGTTCTATGGCGATACGCACCTCTTTACCGCGCAGCTCATTTCCATTGTCGTGGCTTATGCACTGGCTATCGGCGGTTCCTTTGTCCTCTACCAGCTGGTACACAGCTTTATGGAAACCCGCGCCGACGAAGCCGAAGAACTCACCGGCCTCGATATCATCGAGCACGGCGAGCGCGGCTATACCCGCGGTGTGCTGACCTCCAGCCCGCTCTTAGGCTCCTTTGAAACTTCCAGCGAAATGCTGGCCAATACCGTCATGCAGATGAATATGGCTGAGAAAGGATGATTGCCATGTTGACCAAAATCGAAATCATCACCCGTTCCTCCAAACTCGATGAACTCTTGCGCGCCCTCAACCGCATCGGCGTCATGGGCATTACCGTAAGTCAGGTTTTCGGCTGCGGCCTCTCCAAAGGCCATCAGGAAATCTACCGCGGCAAGAAATACGATGTAAAACTCGTGCCCAAGATAAAAGTAGAAACCGTGGTTTCCGAAATCCCCGTACCCACAGTGCTCGCCACCTGTGAAAGCGTCCTGCGTACCGGCCAATTCGGTGACGGCAAGATTTTCGTCACCGAACTGAAGGATGCCGTCCGTATCCGCACCGGCCAGCATGGTGACGACGCCATCCGGGATATTCCGGGGGAGAAAAAAGAAAGCATCAGTGCCTAAACAGAAGGCTGACGGTCAAAAATTGACCCGTCAGCCTCTTTTTATGAAGTAATCGCCTTCACTATAACATTGAAGTGTTCCTGTACATAATCAGATTTTTCCCAAGGAGTCGATAGCATCATATCCTGGAAAAGACCTGTGGAATGATCTGGATTTGTAATAGCAATCATGGAAGAATATTTTGCTTTAAGTACTAATCTGGCGTTCTTTAGATAATTTTTCCGAACATCGTCATTATTTTCGAGAAATGAAACATACTTTTGCGCTTCTTCGTAAATTATGCTACCGCCTTCATTTTGTTCTTTAACGGCATTCATTAACAGTGTTTCTATTGCCCCTGCTTCATAAAACGGAAATATCACGGGCGTAATTTTGGTATGCGCTATTTCCCCATTTGAGCATTCGATATCGCATGTAGTGGGGATTTTATTTTTAAGTGATAGGTCATCTTTTATGCATTCAGCAATACCAGCCAATATTTCATTCTCATCGTCATTATCTCTATCGCGCACAACAACAATTGAATCCAATGCTGCAGAAGGTATTTCCTTTACAAATTTATCAATAATTATATGCAAAGGTTCCGCAAAACTATCCTTTCCGCCTACGCTCCATATCGCAACACCATTATTATCTTTTTTCATATAAGCTA
>Ga0310695_10015209_pt1 | contig 10283 bp, 8 predicted proteins | sample RumenRJG_04DNA_FD_203882 | JGI IMG/M metagenome (GOLD analysis project Ga0310695, IMG submission 203882) | Bovine rumen microbial communities from Lethbridge, Alberta, Canada - RJG_04 (v2) (version 2) | ecosystem: Host-associated > Mammals > Digestive system > Stomach > Rumen | place: Canada... | reverse complement strand
CCTTTCTGTGGGTGGATCGCTGAACTTGACGAGCGTCGGCTATTTGAATAAGCTTTTGCTCAAGCCTCTTGGCGATTATCATGACGATTTCTGTAGTAAAAAACATAGATCTCGTTGGTGGCCTGGATTTTATGCAGGACTCACGATCGGCAGATTCTAAGGCCTAGTGTCGATATGATACAAGCTAAATGACGTTATGATACGAAGTGGCGGAATCCAGTTTTTTTCGACTGGATTCCGTTTTTGTTTAATGACAGGTAAGATGAATTTGATGAAGTGGTACCATTAAAAAGTTATTTTTTTGAATAAGTGGTAACACTTTTTGTACTTTAAAGTGTTCCATTGGGGAAAGGAACCGATGTAACAATGAAGTTTATGTTTAGGATTTTTGTCTTTGTCTTGATGGCTGTAGCGTTTGCTGCTGCACACGATAGTATTGTCTTTAACGGAATTGTTCAGGATGATTCGTTTGAATCTGGTGAAAAGCTGAATGTCGAAATTCTCGAAACGGGCGAAGCTTTGCAGACGACCGTGGGGACTCCTTTTAGCGTGGTTCTCCCTGCCGATACGCTTTGGAATGTGTGCGTCACGAATTCCGATACGGCAGGGGCTGCAAAGGAAAAATGCTATGAACTTCTGTATTTCGGTAACGATAGCACTTTCAGCAAGACACTTGGCCCTGACGCTGTCACGGTAGATGAATTAGGAACTCGGAATTCGGAATTAGGAATGGCGTCGAAGGAGCCAGTAGACTCTGCCGAAGGCGCGGCAATCTCCGATAGCACATCCGATGTCGATGTGGAAAAGCTTCTTGCTTCGGGAACCGCGAACTCGAAAGTGACCGAACTCAAGAAAGTCGTGGTGCAGTTGCGTCGCCGCCCCAAGCGCAAGCCGGGTGAATCTGTGGTGAGCGCTAAATCCATCAAGCGTATGCCGGGCCTTGCCGAAGCGGATGTCATCAAGAGCATCCAGGCACTTCCGGGCGTTGTTGCGAGTTCCGATTTCAGCTCCAAGATTTACGTGCGCGGCGGCGCTGCCGACCAGAATCTCTTCCTGTTCGACAATGCGGTCGTCTATTCGCCGGTGCATTTCTTCGGACTTTTCAGCACATTCCTCGTTGAAGGCATTGACGATGTGCAGTTCTACAAGAGCGGATTCCCGGCGCAGTATGGCAACCGCTTGAGTTCCGTGCTCAAGATGGATGGACGTGCGGGCGGTCAGGATACCGTGGAAGAATGGTTCAGCAAGTCGAGCATCAAGGTCAGTATTTTTGCGTCGCAGCTCCACACCGAAGGCCATAAGGGTCCTGCGCGTTGGGTGCTTGCTGGCCGTACGACTTACATCGGCTATGTCCTTGATTTGTGTAACGCGATTGGACTTTTGGACCTCGACCTTGATTACGAATTTACAGACTTGCAGGGAACCTTCATGTACGACTTTTCTAAAGATACGCGCATGAAACTCAGCTTCTATGTTGGCAAGGACCGCTTGGAATTTGACCCGCTTTATATGGACTGGGGAAACATCGCTATCCCGCTTGGATTCTACCACCGCATCAATGGCAACTGGGATTACAATGCGACTCTTGCTTACAGCAAGTTCTACCAGACGATGAAGGTGAGCGACCTCATGTCAATTGAAATGCTCCTTTACACGTTTGCCGGTAAGCAGTGGCTCAACTATCGCGGTATCGAAAACCATACGATTACTTTGGGCTACGAACTGGAATATGACTATGAACGGTATCAAGAATCGATGGCGTCGATCTCGGTTGCTGATATTGAAAAGCCGTTCCATCATGTGGCTTATGTGCAGGATGCCTGGAAGATTTCGCCGGATTACTTGCTGCAATATGGTTTGCGATTCAATTACCAGACGGCATCAAAGCACTTTGGCGTAGAACCGCGAGCCTCGTTGAACATCAATCTTGATGATACGAAGTCGTTGGAACTTTATGGCGGTTACTATTTGCAGTATATGAATTCGATAGTGTATACCGACCAGGAAACGTTAAACGAGTTCTATTACCCGGCAACGACAACGACGGATGGCAAACATATCAAGCCCGCTTCTTCATGGCTGCTTGCGGCGGAGTATAGCCATCGCGACCTGTTTGACGGTTACGATTTTACGGCTGGAGTTTATTACAAGACGCAGAACAATTTGAATACTTTTGCGATGAAACAGGATAGTAGTGATGAATCGTCTTCTAAAAAATTAGTGCTCGCCGATAATTTTGGAACGGCTGATGGATATTCCTTTGGTTACGAGCTTTCGCTCCGCAAGGATAAAGGCTGGTGGTTCGGTGGAATCAACTGGAGCCAGAGTATCAGCGTTGCGCGTTCCAATGACGGAACCAAGGCGTATTACCCGAGTTGGCATCAACCGTATGCGCTAAAGATGGATTTGGGCATCAACTGGAAAGGCGATGAAGACGCCCTCTGGAAGCATAAGAAAAAGGGTCGTTATTTGCGCTCCTCCTTGGCGCTCAAGTATTCGTCGGGAATGCCGATTAGCGAATACAAGGGATATTATCTGCAACAGGAAATCGGGACGCAAAGATATTCAGACGATATCGTTGTGCTTCCGGGAAGCCGCAATGCTGGCCGCCAGACGGACTATTTCAGGATTGACTTGAAGGCAATTGACATGGGGCGTGAAGGCAAGTGGAACTTTAGCTGGACCATTATCAACTTGACGAATCACGACAACATGTTCTACACATTCTACGATACGCGCAAGACTCCGCCGAAGAAAACAGAAATTACTCAGTTCCCCTTTTTACCGATTATGTTGAATTATGAATACTACTTTTAGTTGCTGGTTAATAGTTTGTAGTTAATAGTCAAGAAGGTTTGTTATGAATGTTTTTTTTGAATGTAAAAATTTAGGCGTCATTGCGAGTCACGGTAGTGGCGAAGCAATCTATAATGTTTTTTGTAGGCGATTCCTCTCGTCTCTCGTCTGGATTCTCTCGTCTGTTTTGCTCGTTGCCTGCGATTTCCATGGTCCGTGGGAATACTATCCCGAAGAACGCGAAGTCTATACGGGCATTTATACGTACGGCTATGTCATGGCGCGCGAAAATCCTTATGTGTGCTTCTCGAAAGTTTACCAGCTTGATGAAGCGTCATCGCAAAATTTTGCGTTTTACGATAGCGCAAGTGTCGTTATTGCTGGTCGCTTTGTGTCTGGTGAAAATTTTGAAAGAATCGATACGACTGCGGTTCTCGAACCGGAATCATCAAGGCCGAACTGTTTTTATACACCTTATTTATTTCATGGCATTTATGGCGAATCGTATGAGTTGAACGCCTCCTTTAAATGGGATAGTGCTGGCCATATGGTAAAATCGACTTATAAAGCTGTTGCAACGATTCCAAATCAGGTTCATGTTAAGGGAATGAGCAAACCTCAGCAAAATGGGGATTATGTTTGGCAGGATAATACAGGCGAATATGATTTGTTCTATGTGGATTTTCTGGAATTCCCGATGGATATGGAATTTGTGAAAGTCGCTCTAGATTATGATCAGTCTGTGCGGGGTGTTCTTTCGATTATGAATTACGACATTAGGAATGGTGAATCGCAGAATACAACGATGAACCAGATGTTTAAGGGAATGACCGATGCTGATGAAACGGGATATAGGGGAGTCGCTATGCATGATCCTCTGGAAGAACAGCAAAATCTTGGTTTTTCATCGAATCGCACCGTCGCTGGAAATAAAAGTCTAGACACGCTTTACCTGATGAATATGATGCTTCCGATTGGAAAAATTACGGTAGACCTTTATTCGACCGATGACGCCTATATTGATTATATGGATAAAGTAAAACAATCTGTTTCGGATTCACGTTTTGTCCCGGAATCGAATATCCAGAATGGAATGGGCGTGTTTAGCGGAATGGCAAAAAAGACAATTACTGTAGAAGTTAGTGGTGATGCTGTAGGCTTTTCTCATATCGCTTGGGCGAATTGCAAAGACACTAAAGGAGACAATTCTGATAGCTGGGATTCCCGTGGGTGTAGGCTTTATCAAGATATCGCTTGCTCCGGAATGAACAATGAGGATGTTTATTTAGACGGACTGCAAAAAGCTAATGAAAAAGCTTCGTTGCTTTATAGAGATTCCGTTTATAATAGGCATGTAAAGTCTTGTTTTGCATCAAATGTGAAGGCGGCGATGATGCTTGATACGACGAAGTGGTCACAGTTCTTGCCGGATACGATAAATGCCGAAGACAAGGCGAATGCCTATGCTGATGGCTTAAAGCGCTATTGTGTGGCGAACAATTTTGAAAGTAACCACATTGCAGATTGTTCTGCGCTAAAACGGGATTGCTTGGAGGATCCTGAACAAAATTACTGCAAGGAATATCTGTGGCTCTGGTGCGCTGACCGTGGCTGGAATTTGAAGGATTACGAACAGTGTCGTTCGGCTTTTGTGAGCCGCTATTATCTCCAGGAATTAAAATCTAGTGTTTTGAAACGCGAAGTCGAGAATGTGTGTTATGGCTTGGGTGCAGAACCTAAAATTTGCGAAAACTGGTGCCGTATCAAGGATGGTCATATAGAATGTCAGTAATTCTTGAAATTTTTTATCAAACACGGTGACACTTTTGATGGGTCCAGGTGTTTAAATAATGTAATTTAGAGACAACCTATTTGGAATAGTTATGAAACGATTGAATATATTGCCTTTTGCGGTCTTTGTTTTCTCGCTTTCGGGTCTAGCCTTTGCTGACTACGAGTCCGAAATTCGAGACTTGAAACTGCAAAAGGAAAAGCTGAATTCTGAAATTCAAAATTTGAATACTCGAATCGCGTCGACGGATTCGATGCTACGTGCAGATGCGTCTCATCGCCAGTTGCTTGAACAGCGCTACAAGGCGGATGTGGAACGCCGCAATCTGGAAATTGATAGCTTGAATGCCAAAATTCGCAAGGTGGCCGCTAGCCTCCAGCAGGAGCGCAACAAGCAGGCCCGCGCGAAGAACAAGAGCGATAACGTGGCCGCAAAACGCCGTGCATTGCGCGGTGAACTTGCCAAAATCTGTAAACAGCTCGAAGTCCAAATTGCGCAGACGCTCCCGTGGGAACGCGACAAGCGCCTTGATCGTGCAAAATCTTTGACGCGTGAAATCGAAAGCGGAAACGTGACCGAAGAAGAAGCATTTTCTCGCATGAAGTCGCTCGTGAATGAAGAAATCAAGTTTGGCGATGAAGTTTCTGTGGTCAACAGCCCGCTCACTCGCAAAAATGGCGAAATTGTGAATGCGACAATTCTCCGCATAGGGAACCAGTGGATGGTCTATGTCGATGAAAACGGAGCCTCTTACGGTCGCCTGGAACGTAAGCTGGAAAACGATAAGATTGTTTATGAATGGAACGAAGAATTGAATCTTGAGGAACGCGCCGCTGTGAAACTTGCCATCGATGTGAAGCAGGCTAAAAAGCCACCTCAGATTGTAAAATTGCCTGTAAGTTTGTCTGTTGTGGGAGGCGTGAGATGATTTTAGACGAAAGAACGGGCATGGTCCTACAGACGAGAGACGAGAGAAATGGAGTCATCCTGAGCGGAGTACGTAGTGCGAAGTCGAAGGATCTAGTGAAGTTTTTGGCAATTGTCTTAATGCTCGCCTCCTCCGCATTTGCATGGCCGTGGTCGAGCGACAAGAAGAGCGCCGAAGACGAAGCCCGTATCAAGGATTCCTTGTTGCAAGTCGAAGTGCGCAATTTGCAGCGCGAAGTTGAAACGCTTACCCGCATCCGCATGCAAAAAGCCGATTCCCTTGAAAAACTCGATGCCAAGCATTGGAGCAATCGCTATGCCGAATCGCAACTGACCGAAGAACATCAGAATAAAACGCGTGAACTGGACGGTCGCTATTCCAAACTCTCGACAGATCTTGGCCGCGTCACCGAAGAAGTGATGGCGAACAAGAACGTCACTGAAGAAGCAGAAGAAAAGTCCAAGAGCGAAGAAATTGCATTTGATGCACTCAACACGCAAGTGAAGCTTTCCATTGAAAAGACGCTTGGCGATGTGGCGGGCGATTATCCGGTCGGGATGAACAAGCGCCTTTTGAACTTGAAACGCGCCAGTGCCGAAGCCGAAAAGAAAGTGCCGAATACAATTGCTGCGGTGCAGGGCTATATGGCAGATTTGCTCGCCCGTCACGAAGTCACTTACACGCAGTCTTACGGTGCTGAACTTTCGCAGATCGGTACGCGCCCGGATGTGAACGTGAATCGTTTGCGCTTGGGAACGGTGTTCCTCGGCGAAGTTGCAAAGGACAATGGCGATGTGCAGGCGTTGTTGCGCTCTGGTGCTTTGCAGGGCAAGGTCTTTGAATGGAATGCAAATTTGCCCACGGAAATGGCGGCGAACATCAAGGCTGCCGTGAACCAGGCGGGCTCGGTGGCTAGTGCTGCAACGGACGCGCAGGCTACTATCGCGATTCCGTTGGATGTGCTGCAGAATAAGGCCATCAAAAATTCTATCACCGATGCAAAGGAACTCACTTGGACCGAAGAATTCAAATCGTTCTTCAAGAAGGGCGGTATCGTGATGTACCCGCTTTCGCTTGTGGCGATTATTGCACTCCTCCTGTTCCTTGAACGTTTCGTGATGCTTTCTTACCGTGGTCATCTCGGCCGTCGCTTCACCAAGAAGATGGATGCGCTTGTCGCCGAGAAAAAGTACGAAGAAGCCGCCAATCTCTGCCTCAAGAAAGAGACGAGTCTTGCAATGGTGCTTTTTGCCGTGCTGAACAAGGTGAACGATACTCGTGAAAATGCGGAACGCTCCTTGCAAGAAGCTTTGCTCCGTGAACAGCCGAAACTTGAACGCCGCATGGGCCTTCTGGCGGCGATGGGTACGATTGCTCCGCTTCTGGGTTTGCTTGGAACGGTGACGGGTATCATTACGCTCTTTACCGTGATTACAGAAGTCGGAACGAATGACGCTCGCGTGCTTGCAGGCGGTATTTCCGAAGCGCTTGTGACGACGGAAATGGGCTTGGTCATTGCAATCCCTGTGATGATTTTGCACGGTCTTTTGAGCGAAAAGATTGAAAAAATCACCAGCGAACTCTACGTGCAAAGCACTTCGCTTATGAATAAAGTCTTTGGAAAGGAAAGTAAGTAAAATACGTCATTGCGAGCCGAAGGCGAAGCAATCTAATCATGAATTATGACTGATTTTCATTACATATTCATAGAATCTCTGCGGAATACGTACGAGGCGGGTGGCGTGGTGATGCTACCCATCCTCTTGTCGGGCGTTGTTGGATTCTATTTCCTTTTCTCGAGCTGGTTTCGCATCGGTAGCGATTTTTTCAGGAAGGATATCACTAAAGTTGTGAGGCGCATGCAGCGCGGCTTGACCGGTGAAAGAGCTGTTGCTGGAGCCGAATCTTACTCTGATGAACAACGTGTGCAGATGACTTTGACAAACCTTCGCAAACGCGGTGGATTCCTTTCGAGAGAACTTTCTTACGCGATTGAAATTGCGCAAAAGAATTATGACGAATTTCGCGACTACATGCAAGTACGCATGATGAAAAGTGTGCGCTACATGGAACAAGGAAACCACATTGTTTCTGTGATGGCTGCAGCCGCTCCGCTCTTGGGCCTGCTTGGAACGGTCACGGGAATGGTCTCGACTTTTGAGGTGATCACGTTGTATGGAAACCAGAACCCGGTGCTGATGGCGGATGGAATTTCAGAAGCCTTGATTTCGACGCAGAGCGGGCTCTTGATTGCGTTCCCGCTGACTCTTATGAAACAGCGTTTGGACGAACGCATTGAAATCTTGAAGCAGGAAATGGAACTTGGCGCTACTGTGATTGACAACTATTTTGCAACCCGAGCTGGACAACGTCATTGCTAGCCGTAGGCGAAGCAATCTAAAGGATTTGTTATGGAATTTAACTTACCGAGAAGAAAACAGAAAGATGTGGGCATCGAAATGGGCCCGCTCATGGACATCGTATTCATCCTCCTCATCTTTTTTGTGGTAACATCGTCATTCACTCGCGAAACGGGCGTGGATGTGACGAAACCGCAGGCGCAATCGGCGAGCCAACTTGAAAAAGAAAACTTGCTCATAGCCATCACGCGCGAAGGGACGATTCACATGAATGAACGCCAGGTGGATTTGGCGAGCCTGCAAGATATCTTGAAACAGTCTCTCGCCAAAGCGCCTGACCGCGAAGCCGTCGTGATTGCCGACAAGGAATCCGAAACCGGCGTGCTCGTTCAGGTCATTGATATGTGCAATTTGGCCGGAGTCAAGAAAGTCTCCATCGCCGCCCAAGCGGAGTGATGCTTAGTAGAAAGTAGGAAGTAGATGGTAGGAAGGAAATACTGCTTAAGAATCGCTTTTTCAAAGAAGGTGATTGCGTGATTCGGAGTCTGGAGGTATGTCACCCCGGACTCCGTTCCGGGGACGCCTTTTGCAGTACGTCATCCTGAGCGGAGTGCAACGAAGTCGAAGGATCTAGGAATTAAATGAAACTTTTTAAGAAATTATTAAAGCGTTTTTCAATCCTTCTCGCGGCGATTCTTGCGAGCATGGTTCTCGTATTCTCCGTGACGATGGCGAACTTGTTCTTGACGGGTAAAATCTTCCACGAAAAGAAATTCGTCAAGACCGAAGTCTCCGTGAAAAAAGTTGAAGAAGTCGAAAAGAAGATTGAGAAAAAACGCACCGCACGCAAGCCAAACCGCCAAAAGTCCAATTCGCGCTCGCCCAAAGCGGGGCCGCGTTTTGCCATGGCTCTTGGCGCCGTTTCAGGAACTGCGGGTGCTGCCATCAATAGCGAGCTCGTTGCCGATTTTCGAGGCGGCGCGCTCTCCACTGAAAAAGGCGATGTCGATAAAAAGCCCGAAAGCCGCTCTGTCGCAAACTTTCAGGTGCCGCCGCAAATCCGAGACCGCGAAATAGATGCCATGCTCCGCCTCAGTTTCTGTGTGGATGTTGGCGGTCGTGCGTATGATATCAAAGTCATCGAAGAATCTCCCGCAGGCTCTGGACTTGCGCAAGCGGGGAAGGATGCTATCGCCCGCATGACTTTTGCCCCCGCCGAAAAAGATGGCAAAGCCGTTGCTTTCTGCGGCATGGAACAACCCTTCGAAGTGAAGTTTAGAGACTAGTATGAAACCGCTTTTTCTTGTTTTGCTTTTTGTAATTTCGTCGTTTGCAACGCAATCGTCTTTTGACTTGATGGATCGCGCAAACGCCCTTTATCGCAGTGGAAAATTCAAGCAAGCTATCCTCTTGTACCGCAAGGCCGAAGACCGCGGCGCCGATCCCGTTGCCGTGAGTTTCAACATTGCCAATAGCTATTACCAAATGGACAAATATCCCGAAGCTGCCGCCGCCTACCGCAAGGCTGTGGACTATTCCGAAGGCAATTTTGCACCCGCACTTTTCAATATGGCGAGCGTCTACTTCCGCTTAAAGCAGTTCCCGGAATGCATTGCCGTTTACCACCGTGCGCTCAAACTCGATCCCGATAACATTTCCGGCTGGCTTTACCTTGGCGAAGCTTACACCAAAACTGGCGACAAAGTCGGAGCCCTCCGCGCCATCGAAAATGCTTACCGCCTCGACAAAAATGACATCAGCATCGTTTACCAGCTCTCCGAGGCAAACATAGCTCTGAACGACTTTGACCGAGCCGTTGCCGTAATTCGCGAAGGCTACACGCTCCATCCCGAAGAATCCGATTTCCTCGTGTATCTCGGCGATGTCTACCGCCTGAACAAGAATTTCGAAGAAAGCGCCAACGCCTACCGCGAAGCCCTCAGCGTGAAAATCGACGATACGCAAATTATGTACAAGCTTGCCGATGTCCTCGCCGAAGATAAAAAGCCTTACATCGCGATGGAAATCTTAAATAACATTTTGCAAATCAAACCCGATTTCTCTGATGCCGCCATCTTCATGGGAAACCTCGCATACGATGCCAAGTTCTATGACCGCGCTGAATACGCGTATGAGCTTGCCGCCAAAAACGGGAATGCCGAAGCCGTCTTTGGTTTCAAGAATATGGCCTACGATGCCCACGCGCAAAAACGCACAGAAGAATCCGTGCGCCTCTTAAATGTCGCTTTAAAATATTTCCCTAACGATGCGACCCTCACCGCAGACTTGCTCGAAATGCAGTCTGGAAACTGAATGGCCGCAGTGGATTATTTTAGCAGTTTATTTTCTCCGATAGATTCTAGCACGGTCATCTGCGAAATCGCAATCTGATTCAGTTTTTGCAACC
>Ga0310695_10015208_pt1 | contig 10283 bp, 7 predicted proteins | sample RumenRJG_04DNA_FD_203882 | JGI IMG/M metagenome (GOLD analysis project Ga0310695, IMG submission 203882) | Bovine rumen microbial communities from Lethbridge, Alberta, Canada - RJG_04 (v2) (version 2) | ecosystem: Host-associated > Mammals > Digestive system > Stomach > Rumen | place: Canada... | reverse complement strand
CCTTTATATCAGTATCTTGTGCATATCGGCGGAATCGCCTTGCTATTATTCACGTATCACAGACTTACTGCCGTATATGAAAGACGGAAAGTCCTCGAACTCAGGCCAAAGAGAAGGGCGATCTTCGAGGGACTGATACTTGCCGTAATCCTGTTCGGAATATACACGTCACTTTCCCTGATTTTCGGAGGTGGCAGCATTTCATATAGCGGGCTTACATGCGAAGAAGCATTATCCATGCTGGTAAATTGCCTTGTGATCGCCATAGGAGAAGAGATAGTTTTCCGTGGAATGATCTTCAGAATGCTCTACAACCAGGTAGGAATGCTTATAGCAATACTTGTCTCCTCGTTAATCTTCGGATTCGGGCATGCCTTCAATCCCGGGGCATCAATCCTTTCTTCGCTGACCATAGCAGTCTCAGCCGGAATCGTCATGGGCCTGCTTCTGGTGCGTTTCAGGAGCCTCTGGGCACCGATTGCCTTCCATTTCGCATGGAACTTCATCGAAGGTCCTGTCCTCGGTACTGAAGTGTCCGGCATGGCAAGCCAGTCACTTTTCAAGCTGGCGGGAATGCCAAAGAACATGATCTGGGGCGACCAGTTCGGCCCGGAATCCTCCGTGATAATCCTTGTGCTCGGCATTCTGGTCAGCCTGTATTACACTTTTCAGATCTACTGCAGGCAGGCTGACCTGCGATAGCTACTTGCAATTCTCCTTGTAGAAAACCAGGGCGGCGCGGACATTCTTTATCACCGCGCTCGATGAGAATGTCGCCCCGGAGACAGCGTCAACCTTCATCTCAAGAGCCTCATCCACGGTCTTTCCGTTCCATTTCTCCAGAAGACCCTCGGCCACGGCATAGTCAAAATAACGCGGAGTCTCGTCATTCGGCAATGCTTCGACGCTCGTCACCACACCCTTCTTGCTGATAGTCACCTTTACCGGCGTCCTGCCCATGTAACCGTCATACTTGGCCCCTATGACGGAAGTATTGATCACCGTCTCTCCATTCTGGCCGGTCTCCACAGTCTTGACTTTGTCATCAGCGCTCAAGGCAACGCTGCACAGCACAGCAACGCCCGCGAGAATATATTCAGATATATTTTTCATCATCATTTTTTCATTAAAGCGCTGCGAAGTTAAGCATTCTCGCGGAACGAACCAATCCCCATTTTTATGTATATTTGCAAAGATCAACCCAAATTAAGATGAAATTCACCCTGAAATGGCTGAAAGCCAACTATGTCAAGACCGAGTACATGGTCCCGATGCGCGACGGCATCCGCCTCTATACCTCCGTATATGCCCCTGCAAGCCGCACTGAAGCCAGCCCGGTCATGCTGGTCAGGACGCCATATCCCCTCAATCCATACGGCAAGACCTTCATCAAGGACCTCCGCACGCACATGGACAACTTCGTGGCAAACGGATACATCCTTGTCTATCAGAATGTAAGGGGGACATTCCGCAGCGAAGGGGAATTCATCAACGTCCGCCCACTGTCTTCCGGAGACATCAAAGACCCGGCAAGAATCGACGAAGCCACGGATACATACGATACGGCGGACTGGATCATAACCCACCTGAATACGAACGGCTCCATCGGAGTCAAAGGAATCTCATATCCCGGCTTCTACGCCACCATGGCGGCGATTTCAGGGCATCCGGCAATCAAGGCCGTATCGCCGCAGGCTCCGGTAACAGACTGGTACATCGGCGACGACGCCCATCTCAACGGTGCCTACCAATATGGGATGTACAGCTTCGGAGCCGCATTCTGCCGCAACAGAAAGAAGCCATGCTCCATATTCCCGAAGCCTGTCATCGAAATCGAAGGAAACCCATATGACTTCTTCATGGATTTCGGCGGAATGAAAAACGCATACGATGCCCTTGAACAAGCTTTCCGCGAGAAAGGGGGAGTCCCGGAATTCATTTCCCAGCTCAGGGCCCATCCCGATTATGACGATTTCTGGCAGAGCAGGAATGCTGTCAGGGATCTCTCGTCAGCCAAGGCTGCATTCCTCGTAGTCGGCGGCTGGTACGATGCCGAAGACTTCTACGGAAGCCTCGCCACCTACAGGGCTGCAAAAGAAAACGGTCTGGAAACATCATTCGCATGCGGTCCCTGGTTTCACGGCGCATGGAAACGGAAACGCTATGACTGTCTCGGAGACGCTACTTTCGGACGCGGTTCGGCCGAGTATTTCATGGACAAAATAGAATATCCGTTCTTTGCCTGGTATCTCGAAGGCAGGGGGACAAAGCCTCAGGAGAAAGCATGGATATTGCCATCATCAGAAACAAGGCCAAGGGCTGCCGGACTGACTGACGGCCAATGGGAGACATATCCGGCCTGGCCTCCGGCAGATTCCCGGGAAGAGCGCCTTTATATGTCCCGGGGCGGGATGATTTCCTCTGCTCCACGGTCCGGAGATGTCATGAAATATGTTTCTGACCCGCTGAATCCTGTACCATTCTGCAAGGAAGGAGTGGGAGCCCGCGACGCCCATGTTGCGGACCAGAGTTTCCTGGAAGCTCGCTCCGACATCCTTAGCTTCGTATCGGAGCCTCTGGAAACTACCCTGAAGGCCGAAGGACATCTCAAGGCGTGTCTGAACATCACTTCCAGCGCGTCTGATGCCGATATCGTCGTCAAGTTGATCGACCTCAGGCCTGACGGCTGCCAGCTGCTGATCCGCTCCGGAGTCATGCCCCTGCGCTATCGCAACAGCCTTTCCGTGCCGGAGCCGATGGTTCCCGGGAAGGCCGTGGACATAGAGTTCAGCCTCAATGACATAGCCCATCATTTCCTTCGCGGGCACAGAATCATGATCCAGATCCAGAGCAGCCTGTTTCCTCTGGTCGCCATGAACCCGCAGACATTCCTCCCTAATCAGTATGAGGCCCGTCCGGAGGACTACAAAAAAGCGGAGATCGCATTGAACTGCGGCCCCCGCTCATATATAGCGCTCTCAGTTGTCGATTAGAGAATGTTCATGCACTGCTCGCGGATCTTCTCGAGCTCATCCTTCATCAGAACTACGGTCTGCTGGATGCCGGCATGATTAGCCTTTGAGCCTGTCGTATTGATCTCGCGGCCCATCTCCTGGATGATGAAACCGAGCTTCTTGCCAGGCTTCTCTTCGCCGTCGATAGTGTCCATGAAATACTTGCAATGTTGGCGGAGGCGTACTTTCTCCTCGTTGATGTCGTATTTCTCCAGATAGAATATCATCTCCTGCTCGAACCTCGAAGGATCCGGCTTCTGCTGAAGCTCTTCCAGACTCTTGGTAAGCTTGGTGCGGACAGTGTCGATTCTCTCGTGCTCGAAAGACTCTACACGATTCTCAAGCTCAAGGATATTGCCGACACGGCTTGTCACATCCTTGTAGAGGGCCTTTCCCTCACGTGAACGGTAATTGTTGACAGCCTCCAGAGCCTCGTCTATAGCGGCATCGACCTTGCTCCAGTTATCCTCATTGATTATTTCCTTCTTGGCCGCATTGTCGATGACATCAGGGAATCGGAGAATAGCGGTAAATACATCATTGTCACCGTCAGAATCGCCGGTTTCGACATTGAGTTTCTCGCGGATAGCGTTCAGCTGCCTGTAATAATCCTCGATAAGTTCCTCATTCAGCTTCTTCGCCTCGGTAGCGGCATTTGGCTCCCAGTTCACGAAGAAATCGATGGTGCCCCTGCCGAGCTGGTCGGCAATCTTCTGTCTTACCAGAAGCTCCTTGTCCTTAGGCAAAAGGGAAGTCTTGAGATTGATATCTGCGCTTTTTCCGTTGAGAGTACGGATCTCTATAGTCAGTTTTCCTGCTTCCAGGACGGCCTCGGCCTTGCCGTAGCCGGTCATAGATTGAATCATAGTTCTTTTGAAAATTTTAAACCATGGTCCCGGATTTCATACCATATATTCAAAAAATCCGGATACCGCTGCAAAAATAGCAATAATTTCATTAATTTTGTAAATTAAAGAATAATGGATAGGAATATGGAGAAATTGAATTTTCTTGAAGAGATAATTGAAGCAGACCTCAAAGAGGGAAAATATAAAAGCATAATGACAAGGTTCCCTCCGGAGCCTAACGGTTATCTGCACCTCGGCCATGCCAAGAGTATCTGCCTCAACTTCGGATTAGCGCAGAAATATGGCGGAAAGACAAACCTCCGCTACGACGATACGAATCCTGTGAAAGAAGATACCGAGTACGTAGATTCAATCAAGGAGGATATCAAGTGGCTTGGTTTCCAGTGGGATAAGGAACTCTATGCATCCGATTACTTTGACCAGCTCTACGAGTGGGCCGAACTTCTCATCAAGAGAGGTCTTGCGTACGTGGATGACCAGACCCAGGAAGAAATAAGCAAGGGCCGCGGTACAGTCGACAAACCGGGAATCGAAAGCCCTTACAGAAACCGCAGCGTCGAAGAAAACCTGCAGCTCTTCCGCGAGATGAAGGCCGGTAAATATGCCGACGGCGAGAAGGTCCTCCGCGCCAAGATCGACATGGCTCATCCTAACATGATGTTCCGCGATCCGCTCCTCTACAGAATCAAACATGCGTCCCACCACCGTACGGGCGACAAATGGTGCATCTATCCGATGTATGACTTCACCCACGGCCAGTGCGACTCCATCGAGCATATCACCCATTCGATCTGCACCCTCGAGTTCGACGTGCACCGTCCTCTCTATGACTGGTTCATAAAGACTCTCGATATCTTCCCGAGCCATCAGTATGAATTCGCCAGGCTGAATCTTACCTACACCCTTATGAGCAAGAGAAAGCTCCTCGAACTCGTACAGAAAGGTCTGGTAAGCGGATGGGATGACCCTCGCATGCCTACGCTCTGCGGAGTGCGCCGTCGTGGATATACTGCCGAGGCCCTCAAGATGTTCTGCGAGAAGATCGGCGTCTCCAAGAGAGACCAGCTGATCGACCTTCAGCTGCTCGAGTGGTGCGTACGTCAGGACCTCAATGCAAGGTCAAACCGCTACATGGTAGTCCAGGACCCTATCAAGGTGACAATCACCAACTGGGAGCCGGGTAAGGTAGAGTATTTCGACTGCCCTCTGAACCCTGCCGAGCCGGAAGGTGCTACCCGCAAGGTTCCGTTCAGCGGCGAGATTCTCATCGACAGGGCCGACTTCATGGAGGATGCTCCGAAGAAGTTCTTCAGACTCAAACCGGACGGCGAAGTTCGTCTCAAGTATACATACATCATCAAGTGCAACGAAGTCATCAAGGACGAGAACGGCCGCGTAGTAGAGCTAAAATGTACCTATGATCCGACCACGCATCCTCAGACAGGGGAGTGGCGCTCGGTCAAGGGCACTATCCACTGGGTATCTACTGCCCATATGAAGACTATCGAGCTCCGCAACTATGACCGTCTCTTCACTCTTCCTGACATGAGCCAGGTACCTGAGGACAAGGATTACAAGGACTTCCTCAATCCTGATTCGCTTATTGTCACCGAAGGATATGCCGAGCCTGCGCTTCTTGAGGACAAGTCCGGAATTGCCGTACAGTTCGAAAGGACCGGATACTATGTCATGGACAAGGACTCTACTCCTGAGAAACCAGTCTTCAACAAGACTACTGCACTTAAAGACTCCTATAAACCGGAATAGTCAAAAGCGACTGCGATGTTCAAGAAATTCAGGACCAGAATCAAGGGTTACAGAATGACGATGAGGATGAAGCTTACGCTCGCCCTCAGCTCCATTGCTATGATTCTGATAATATCCAGCGTCATCTCGATTCTCGAATACACGAGGATGAGCAATTACGTCTCAACCCTTATAGCAGACAATATCGAGAGCATCAACGCAGCCCAGCAGATAGCCAATGAGACAGATGCCTACAACCTCCAGATACTGTCGGTGGTGGGCGAAGATGGAGCCAACGAGGTCCCTGACTTCAACCGGGAAGCGTTCATCAGCCACTGCGACAGTCTCCGCAGCGCGCTGACCTCGATCAACAAGCAGAATCTCGCCGATTCACTTGTATATTCGTGGTCTGCCTACATGCTTACGTCGCTTGAGCTCCCGAATGTCCTCCAGTCAGACTTCATCGATACGAGGTCCTGGTATTTCGAACGCCTGCAGGTTGTATACAACCGGATGCATCGTGATATCGACGTGCTCAATAATGCAATCTTCTCCGAGCTCAGACGTAATTCCGAGACTTTCGAGAGGGGATTCTACCGCAGTATCATACCGGGAGCCGTCGCTGTCGGAGTCGGAATCGTGCTCGTACTCCTGCTCCTTACCTTTATCCTGGCGTTCTACGTCAATCCGATTTACAAGATGTTGAGAGGACTGAACAATTACCGGTCGCTCAACAAGAAATATACATATTCCTTTGAGGGAGACGACCAGCTGAAGGAACTCAACGACGGTCTCACCGAGGTCATCGAAGAGAACCAGCAGCTGCGTAAGAGAGTCCGCACCCTGCGTGACGCTATCTCCCAGAAAGACATCCAGTAATGAACCTGAAGGTCATATCCAGAAACGTCGGATACGCACTGCTAGTCAGTGCGCTCTTCATGTTTCTGTCCATTATCGTCTCTGTGCTCAGTGGCAACGACAGCGCTCTGGCCGCTCTTGTCATCAGTTTTACGATAACCTTCATCTTCGGCGCCTTCCCGTTCATATTCGTACGCAAGACTTCCGGGATAACCCTGAAAGACGGATTCATGATCATTTTCCTTTCATGGACCCTGTCCTTCATTTTCGGAATGCTGCCTTATGTGCTCTGGGGCGGACCTTTTACTGTCGCAAATGCTTGGTTTGAAAGTGTTTCCGGGTTTACGACTACTGGATCGACCATACTTGAAGACGTGGAGTCCCTGCCTAAGAGCCTGCAGTTCTGGAGATGTTCGACGCACTTCATCGGAGGTTTGGGAGTAGTTGTCTTCCTTCTGCTGATAATTCCTTCTTCGAGCCAGATAAGATTCCGCCTTACCAACATGGAGCTTTCCTCCCTTTCCAAGGAAGGTTACCGTTCCCAGTCCAACAAGACTGTGATGATATTCACCTCGGTCTATCTGGGACTCGTCGCTCTGTCCAGCGTAATATATCTTATCGGCGGAATGTCGCTCTTCGATGCTGTATGCCACGCTTTCAGCGTATGTTCTACCGGAGGCTTCAGCAATAACAACCTATCCATCGGAGGCTACAATTCCAGCTTCATATCGATTGCTACGATTGTCCTTATGCTGTTGAGTTCCATCCACTTCGGCATAATCTACATGACAGTCGTCAACCGTTCCATAAAGCCGTTGAAGAACCCTGTGCTGAGATTCTATCTCGTATCCGTGCTGATAGTCTCGATTGCCGTCGCCCTGTCTCTGAAGATCAATGGCACTGCTGCCGGATGGGGTCAGGCTTTGATGGACGGATCCTTCCAGGTAGTAAGCTACGCCTCGACTACAGGTTTCGCTACGGCCGACAACGGCCTCTGGCCTATGTTCCCATGTATCCTTCTGATGTATATGGGTGTCCAGTGCGGTATGGCCGGTTCTACGACCGGTGGTGTCAAGAGCGACCGTATGCTTCTCCTCTATAAGGCAATCCGCCGGCAGATCCGCCGACAGATCTATCCGACATCCGTGTTCGGCCTGAAGATGGGCAACAGGACAATGCAGGATGAGGAAATCTATCCTCATATCCTCTATATCGCCGTATTCTTCAGCCTTATCATCATATCGACAATGCTCTGCATGCTCTTCGGCCAGGACGTGCATTGCGCCATCGCCGGCACTATCGCCAGCCTCGGCAACGTAGGCCCTGCTTTCGGAGAACTCGGAACCTACGGGAACTACAGCCATATTCCGACTATGGTCAAATTCATCTTCACCGCCGATATGTTCATGGGCCGAATCGAAATCTATCCGGTGCTCGCCGCCTTGTCAATGATGATACCGGGGAGGAACCGATAGATGGACAGGGCCGGCCAGCTATATTCCGATTTTATCTCGAGACTCGGATATCCTCCGACTTCGTGTCAGGAGGGTCTGATGCATGATATCGCCGACTTCATAACCGGCGACGACAGCGACATAATGGTAGTCAACGGCTATGCCGGCACCGGCAAGACCACTGCCGTCGCGGCCGTGATATCGACTCTTGCTGACTACAAGATTAAGAGCGTGCTGCTCGCACCGACCGGAAGGGCGGCAAAAGTGCTTTCGTCTTATGCCCATAGGCCCGCATATACTATCCATAAACATATCTACCGCCAGAAATCTGTCGGCAGCGACGGCTTCGGACAGTTTTCCATGTCCCCGAACAAGGCCAGGAACACTCTCTTCGTCGTCGATGAGGTATCGCTCATAGGAATCGATGCCGGCAACGGGCAGTCTACCGCAGCCTTCGGTTCCGGAAATCTTCTCGAAGACCTGGTGACATTCGTCCGCAGTGGAGCCGACTGCAGGCTTCTTCTGATCGGCGACCGAGCCCAGCTGCCTCCGGTGGGCCTGGATGTCAGTCCGGCGCTGAATGAACCGTTCATGCAGTGTTTCGGCGGTGTACGTTTCTCGACTCTTACTACTGTAGTGCGTCAGGACAAGGAATCCGGAATATTGCGGAATGCCACCAGAATCCGGGAGATGATCTCTTCCGGAGAGGAGTCATTCGGATTCGAGGAACTGCAGCTGGTGACTGAAGGATTCGATGATTTCCAGAGTATAACCGGCGGGGAACTGCTGGAGACTCTCTCGGATGCCTATGGCAGGTTCGGAGAGGACGAGACTATCGTTCTCTGCCGTTCCAACAAGAGGGCCAACCGGTACAATGCCGGAATACGCGCTCAGGTCCAGTACAAGGAGGACAGTCTTGTGCGTGGAGACCGCCTCATGATAGTCAAGAACTGCTATCAGTTCGTGCAGGATGTCGAGAATATGGATTATATCGCCAATGGCGACATGGCCAACCTTATAAGGATTTCCCATTTCGAAGAGCGTTACGGCCTGCATTTCGCCGATGCCGAGCTGGAGTTCCCGGATTATGGAGTCGAAATAGACGCCAAGGTCTGTCTGGACACACTTCAGTCCGAGGCGGCTTCGCTTTCCTATGAGCAGCAGAATATGCTGTATCAGGGCGTGAATGAGGACTATGCCCATATCACGACCAAACGTAAACGGTATGAGGCGGTGCGGGAGGATCCTTTTTACAATGCTCTCCAGCTTAAATATGCCGATGCCATAACCGGCCATAAGTCGCAGGGAGGCCAGTGGGACTGCGTCTTCATCGATAATCCGTTCTGGCAGGACGAACTTACGCTTGATGATCTCAAGTGGCTATATACAGCGATGACCAGAGGTGTCCGCAAGGTCTATCTGGTCAATTTCAAAAAAGAATGTTTCAAGAAATGAAAAGAACCATTATCTGCCTTATCGCGGCATGCTTATGTGCCGCTTCTTTCGGACAGGAACGTATCAACGAGACCTATTCTCCGGATTCCACGAAGATTGCCTACACTATGGACAATGATCTTTATGTGTTGTCTCTTCCGGACAGTACCCGGACAAGACTTACCTTTGACGGATCCGAAACAATACTGAACGGCTATGCCTCCTGGGTCTACTACGAGGAGATTTTCGGCCGTCCGTCAAGGTACAGGGCGTTCTGGTGGTCTCCTGACAGCAAGACTCTCGGATTCTACCGCTTCGATAATAGTGAAGTCCCGATGTTCCCGATCTATTCTCCCGCAGGACAGGACGGAATCCTTTCCAGGACAAGGTATCCAAAGGCCGGAGAGACCAATCCGAAGGTCAGGATCGGCATGGTAGGCGCTGCCGGAGGCGATATCGTATGGGCAGATTTCGACGAGAATGAGGACCAGTATTTTGGTACTCCTTTCTGGGGCCCGGACAGCAAGTCTCTCTACGTCAGTCGCGAGCCTCGCCGCCAGAATGAGCTTGACCTTTATTGTGTATCCTCCGCAGACGGCAGCAAGAAACTGATCTACCATGAGGAGTACAAGACATGGCTGGACTTGATCGAGGACGTGATTTTTACTGAGAAGGGCCTTTATATGGTCCGCAGCTTCGAGACAGGCTGGCAGCAGATATATTTCCTTTCTTATGACGGATCGGATTTCAGGCGTCTTACTGACGGCCCTAACTGGAAGGTGAAGCTGATCCGGGTAGAGGAGAAGGCCGGGAATGTATATTTCACTGCAAGAAGGGATGCCACCATTCGCAACACTTTGTATAAAGTGGACCGCAAGGGCAGGATTACGACCCTTACCGATCCTGCA
>Ga0310695_10015206_pt1 | contig 10284 bp, 4 predicted proteins | sample RumenRJG_04DNA_FD_203882 | JGI IMG/M metagenome (GOLD analysis project Ga0310695, IMG submission 203882) | Bovine rumen microbial communities from Lethbridge, Alberta, Canada - RJG_04 (v2) (version 2) | ecosystem: Host-associated > Mammals > Digestive system > Stomach > Rumen | place: Canada... | reverse complement strand
ATCTTAAAATTCCATACGTAAAGGCATATAACATTGAGTCAAGTGGCGCTAAATTGTCTGTGCCACTAATAGGTACTGTCCCCAATAAAACTGAATTGTATGACTGGGGTGTATATGTCGTTTCTATGTATGGTGGTTATCCAGGTGGCGTTCCATACGATAATTCTGGAACTCATACGGGTGGTATGCTTCAATTCGACCTCTTGGATGACGGAACGCAGGATGATTTCTTCGAAATTGACATCGACCATATCTGCACTGGCAAGGAGGTCTATTTTGGGGCAGACTTTGCGTCCATCGGTCCACATCCAGGATCCATTGAAGTTCGTTTGGAATATAAAGGCAGTGTTTTGGAAAGTGAGTTCAAATACTTTGAAAATGGAGATGATGGTTGGAAACATGCTGGTAAGCCTTTCAAAATCATGGCAAATGAGGTAGGTGACACATCGGAAGTTACCATAAAAATGAAGGTGAGACACTATGGCTATAAAGAGGATGGAACTCCAATCTATGGTCAAACACGTGACTATGGAATCGATAACATCATATTCCAGGTTTGTACGCCTCCGGATGTGAACATGGAATCTTCGGTAAGCACGGGCAAGGATATCCTCGACCTATGTACGGAGGATGTGCTGACCCTTACTTCTGTAACTTCTGATGCAGTAAAACGATTCTACTTATATACTGGGAATCAAATCGATCCAAACAAGAAAGTGGGTTATGTTTATCAGTATACGTTCCAGGATCCTTCTACTGAAAGTGATACTAATCCTATCGAATGGAAAACACTTCATCAAGAAGATGTTGTGGAGACAGATCATTTTGATGTACCGGTAGAAGATTATTGGGATAATATTTTCTCTCAATTGGAAAATGATCCCAAACACGAGAAACGCATCTATTTCCGTGTGGTCGTAGGTGAGTATTCCGATTTGATGGCAGATAAGTCATGGAAGACAACTTCGGCATTTACACCTTGCCGCAAGATCTCCATCTCCACCATCCCTGTCATTGCTGGTTTGAACTGTGCCGCCTGCGAGAAGGTGAAAGAGGCCGCAATCATTTCTGCAGATCCCGCCACCAAGATCACAACCAATTCACAGAGGGAGAAGGAGGTGAACCTTTGTCCGGGCGAGATCGCTAAACTGACCACCAAGGCGTTCGCCCCAACCGATCCTACAGTCATGGGTATCACCGTCGGTCCGGACAACGAGCCCCGCAAGTATATCGCCTCATGGCACAAGGGCTCCAAGAATGCTCCGGGTACTCCTGGCGCCAACTATACGGCAGGTGACGAGACCTCTTCCTACAACGTGACGTGGGAGGATGCGGATTGGTACTACCTGCTGGTGAAGGACATCGAATTCCCTGGCGACGACGGGAAGAGTTGTTGGGCGTGGGATAGCATCCATGTCATCGCAAGCAGTAAGCCTGACGAAACACTGACCAACCCTGACCCATTCTGCGAAGGGGCGCTTAACACGGAGCCTTTGAAGGAGATCACGAATCATGACATCATATGGTACACCAGCAACGACACCGCACAGAAGACCAATGAACCGATAGCCTTGTCGGTGTTGGCGGAGAATTCCCCGAAGACCTTCTATTACGTCGTGAAGGATAAGACGACGGGCTGCCGCTCGGAGGTGAATGAATATACCGTCACAGTGAATCAAATCCCTGCCGTCGATCTGGACGGAACAGTGGCTGATTTCTGCGCATCGGTGGCTGATCCGACTAAGCAATCGCCAGAAGCGACCGCAATCCCTGCATTGCCGAAACCTGCGGACGCAAGCCTAACCATCAATTGGTACACAGATAAAAATATGCAATCCGCTGCGGAGACCAACCTCTCCTCCTTGGCGGGTAGTCTCACCCCTTACACCTACTATTACAAAGTGACAGGGGGAGGATGTTCGGACACTTCCCACATCACCTTCAACGCCAAGCCTACAGCGATGGTTACCCCTGCCGCAGACCCTGTCTGCGACAAGACAACCTTGAGCGTGACGACCGACCCGGCATCGGCATCGGTGAAATGGAGCAACGGACAAACCGTGACGACATACGACATCACAACGGCGGCGGAAGCTGGTGCCCTTACGGTGACGGCTGAGGCCACGGGCTATTGCGCCAGCGCCGCGGGAAGCATAACGGCTGACTTCTACGAGAGCCCCGCCAAGTTGACTACCACCACCGTGCAATACCTGAAGACGGAACCGATCACGGACATCCTGACACGAAAGTCTGATGCCGTGACGGGCAAAGCGGCTAACGGTACGATTATGTGGCTGGGCCAGTTCAATGACGAGACGGAGCCTTCCTCCACCTCTGGGGCATCATCGACTACCCCTACCCCTACGGCAAAAAATCTGGCTTCCACTGAAGATGAGACTTACTATTATTGGGTATTCCAACAAACCACCAACCCGGACGGCACGACTTGCCAAAGCGGCCTGACGAAGCTGACGGTGATGATCTTGGGCGCACCCGCTCCTCTCGTGTCGGATACGGTTTACTGCCTGAACGACACCCCGGCGGACTTGACGAAGAACGCCAAGATCAATCAGATGGATCCTAATAAAACGTACGAACTGCTTTGGTATGACGCACAGACGGGAGGGACAGGCTCCACCACACCGCCTGCCGTTTCGACAGCCACCGAAGGCGAGACGACCTACTACGTGTCGCAACGTGACGCAAGCACCGCCAGCAACGAGAGCTCGCGCATGCCTATCAAGGTGACCGTTTACAAGGTGCCGGCGCCTAGCATCGATCCTATCGCAGATTATTGCGTGGGAGACATCGCCTCTCCATTGCCAACCGACTTGACCAAGGATGAGGGCCATTTCCTAATGGCGGATAGACTGGTATGGTCCGACGGCTCAGCCACAGGCACCACCTTCACGCCAAGCACGACAGTCAGCGCCACAACCACATACACCTATTCGGCTAAGCAATACTACAAACTGTCGAGCGGAACGGAGTGTGAAAGCAATGAAACCTCTATAACCGTGAAGGTCAACTTCACCCCTGTGCCTGGCAATGCCACGGTCTCATACATCGCAGCGGAAGTGGGAAGCGACAACAAGACATTCCCTGCCATCACCACGAAGAACTGGGTGGAGGAAACAGGATACACATACTACTACGCTTTGGAAGGGACGACAAACTTCCAAGCAAGTGCGCCTAAGCCGGAGTTCGATGTCAGCAACCTGAACGGTGGCACGAAGAAGATCCAGTATAGCGTATACCGTGTGGATGATGCGACAGGCTGCAAGAGCGAGCCTTCAACCATCACGGTGACCATCAGCGACGCGTTCCCTCCAATCGTGGAGGATGTGCTTTACTGCGAAGGCGAGGCATTGGCCGACCTGACGGCGAAGAGAAACCCACAGGGCAATAAGACGGAGGCGGATTACACGCTGATCTGGTACGGAACGACCCAACCGAGCTCGACGACCGACCCAGGCACGGAAGCGGACACCTACCCGTTGCAAGGGAACGCCACGACTTCTCCTGCGGGAGAGGTAACGACCACGACATACTATGTGGCCCAAAGGGACGATAACACCGGAGCGGTCAGCCCTGCGCAAGAGATCAAGGTGATTGTCTACCCGACGCCGGTATTGTCCATAACCACCCCTCCAGCGGTCTGTGAGGCGAACGTGAACTTAGCGACCGCCGTCACTCTGACGAACGAGGTGTCGGGCAAGACTTACGACAAGACCTATTTCGCCGATGCGAACGGAAGCGCTCCTTTGGCAAACGCTTTGGTATCAGAGTCGGGAAGCTACGGTGTCCAGTATGCGTACAATGCGAGCGTGAATTCGGGAGAGCTCTGTAAATCTAAGATCGAGGCAATCAATGTCACGGTCGACACCCTAACCGTCTTGGCGGATAATGTGACCACCTGTCCGGACATGTCCGCGAAGTTCACCTCAGAGGCACAGACAAACGCATCTTCCGTCACGTACACATGGTCGTCAGCCGATGGAAACAACGGCAGTGCGGCCGAATTCGAGACCAAGAAATTCATTGGTGGCAATTACGGAGACCACTATCCATACACGCTGACCGTGACGGCAGGAACCTGTAGCGAGACCTTGTCGTTGGAGGTGATATTAGGCCAGGGCCCTGTCGTCGGAACACTGACGATCGCAGACCCAACCAACACGGAGGTGCCGACAAAGGCATACACCAATTCGCTGACATCGGAGGAGTACTTCTTCTGCGGTAGTAATGTGACAGTCACCCCAGCGTATGACGGAGATGGTGATTATGTGCTGACGACTCCTTCGGGAGCCACCTCTTCCGCCAGTCCGTTCTCCGTATCGGAAGCAGGTGTTTACACCTTGGCCTACACGAACGGATGTCCTACCAGTGTGACCTTCAAGCTGACCGACGCGCAAATCGCCTTGACGAACACGACACCTTCGCTGGGATTGTGCGAGGGAGATAATTTCACCTCCTCCTTGACCGTTACTCCTGCGAATGGACCAGACTACACACTCACATGGAAGAAAGACAATGTAGCCATCGACGGGGAGACCTCTTCGACCTACACAATCAATGGAGCAGTGGCTGAGAACAGCGGTTCCTACACGGCAGAGGCGAACCGTAAAGGGTGCGTCTCCACCACGGAGATAGGCGATCTGAAGGTGACAGCGGCCATCAGCGTCACTTTGCCTGACGAGCCAACGATCTGCGAGGGAGAAGAGACTGAATTGGTCATCACCGATATTCAACCGAACGGTACGTCCATCGAGTGGCAGGCGGATCCGACGATCCTGACCGCAACCGATAAGGAGAGCGTGACAGTTCAACCAACCTTCAGGGAAGGCGACGGACATCAGTCCACCTACACATACACTGTGACCGCAAGCAACTCAGGCTGCGAACGGACCTATCAGGTGAGTGTCAAGGTGGACGAGGCGTTGAAGGGCGACCTAACCGGTGTGACAACAATCTGTGAAGGAAATAAAACCACCCTATCGGCGGAGTCGTATGAGGCCACCACATACGCATGGTCTTTAGCAAACGAACCTATCGCTACCACCGCCGCCACGACCGTGAGCCCGGAGGCCACCTCCACCTATAAAGTCGACGTGACACGTGGCGCATGTACCGCTACCGAAGAAATAAAGGTTGTGGTGACCACCCATCCAATCATCATAAGCATGGATTCCGCGGGCATCCGAGACCGTCAGATCGTGATGGAGCCAAACAGAGGCTCAGGTGTCTTCACCTATTGGATCGATGACGATGTCACCCACAAGACAACCAACACATTGATTACGGACCTGACCTTCGCACCACATGTCATCCATGTGGAGGACGAGAACGGATGTGGCTCGACCTTCCAATTCACATTGGATCCGCCAGCGATTTTCATCCCTTCCTATTTCACCCCTAACGGAGACGGAATCCATGACCGTTGGATCATCGGAAACCTAGCCGAGACCTATCCGAATGCGGTAGTCAACATATTCGACCGCTATGGTAAATTGATGGCTCAGTACCTCGGCGCCAAATCAGATGGATGGGACGGAACGTATCAAGGGAAAGCCCTTCCATCCACAGACTATTGGTATGTCATCGAGATTGAGGAAATTAGCAAACAATTCTCAGGCCACTTCACATTGATAAGGAGATAAGAGGCCTATTGCCTCGAAAGCTTTGGGGTGTTGTGCGGTTCATGAATCCACAACACCCCAAAATATTTTTTATTCGTCATAATATTCAAACTCGCTTATCATGCCAGAATCCGTACCATTTGCATCATGGACATACTCCTCCAACATGTTGCCATGCGAGTCCGTTTTGTAAACACTTGACGAAGTGACCTCCCCTTTGTAGTACGAAACGCATGTTAACGGTCTATTGCGCCCCTGATACGTGGCGACCGAATGGATAGTGAGTTCCCCCTCGTCATATACAGCCACATAGGTTTTGTTTCCCCACTTGTCATATTTGTTCACGATTCTATATTCCGCCCATGGCTTATCCACATACTCGTAAACAGGTATTGTTTCCTTCCATGTGGCATCTGAATCTTCCGTACCGACTGTCACATCTTTCGTGCTAGTCCGTTTCCTATATTTCTTTCCTTTCCCCACATATTGGATATATTCTATTTGATAGCCATTTTTGTATTTTTTAATCCATTTTTCCCATTCCGTATCACTACGCTGCGTATGTCTCTCCACTTCATTCCCATTCTGGTCGTATAAAATATTGGTCACACTACCAGCATGACCCGTTTGAGGATCGTAGTCCTGGAACATCTTCACCACCCTTCCCTTTGCATCATAAACCGTAGAATCCACTAATCCAAGACGCAGGAAACGCTCGGAGACTCTCCTACCCAAGGAATCATAATAAGCAGTCACAACTGTCTCGCCACAGATGCCTTGGTTACTACAATAGGTGGAATCCATACTGAACAAACGTCCATCCTTCCCATAATGGAAAGTTAAACATTGAGACTTATAACCACCTATTAACTTGCGGACCATCTCCTTCAACTGTCCTGCCTCATCATAGGAATATATTTCACGAATGATCCAGCCCAAATGACTTTGCTCCTTGTTCAAGAGTTTTCCCTCGCTGTCATATTCTTTTCGAATATAATCTCCAAGCACCATGTGGTCCTGTCTTTGGGTGTATTCCGAGGAATCCACCATATTCCCCTTTTTATCATACGTTATTTTTAACACTTCGGTTAAACTCCCATCGTATATCTTGGCAGAGCAAACCAGTCTGTTGGCTTCATCATATATGTTTCTTCTCTCTTCATATAGGTTTCCTCCTCGGAAATTTCTGTCCGTCAGAAGATTGCCCTGGGCATTATAGCGCCGAATTCTTCGGTATTTCATCTTCTCATATTCAAATTCCTTCTTTTCCACACAACGGCCTAGGGAATCATACCTATACGTATACTTGTCATTCCCTTTCCTATATTCAATGATCCGTTTCTGCTTGTCAAATACCCGAGTACATCGTAAGTTGCCTTTCACACGCTTCCCATCCTCTGTTTTCTTTAACTCATACACATTAACGCTCCGTACATTTCCGTAATACTGGAATCTTTCCACGTCGTTGTTCTTCCCCTTCGCTTCTTCAGAGAGACCCGGGAATCTCCATAATTCATCAAACATATCATCCATCGCCATGACAAACAGGGGGGAAAGCAATGTCAACGACAACATCAAAAACACTTTTTTAGCCATAAGATATGTAATATTAGCATGTTACAATATGATGGGGCACAAATATATTCATTCCGACAAAAGGAACTTCTCCATCAGCCTGGACACCGCATACTCTCCCAGCCGATTCTTCTCCACCTCGATGTAGGCAGAATCCTTCCTGCGCAAGAAACGTCCCTCCGCACGGAAGAAGGTGGCATGGATGTTTTGGTGGGTCAACACGTGCTTCTTCATCACAGGTCCGCCAGTGATATGCAAGTCCGAGAAATCCTGCTCCAAAGGCTTCATCCAATCATTACCCACACACTCGGACAAAGGTGCGGGGAGCTCCACCATCGGGTATTCGTACAACCCGTTCCATATATCCTTTCCCTCCCTGCGGCGCAGGTAAGTCTTCGTGCCATCCTCCACCGCCAAGTAGACAAAATAACGGTCACGCGAGGTGATCTTCTTCCCCTTCTTCGGGTACTCCACCGCTTCAGGCATGCCCCCCAAGGCGCATCCCTCCCTCAGCGGACAGGCGTCACAATTCGGGGAGGCGGGCAGGCAGATCGTCGCTCCGAGGTCCATCACCGCCTGGTTGTACAATGCGGGACGTCCCTTATCCATCACCTCCAACGAGAGCTGCGTGAAGAGGCGCTTGCCTTGCGGCGTGTCGATGGACTCCTCCACACGGAAGAAGCGTGACAGCAAGCGATAGGCGTTGCCATCCACCGCAGGGTAAGGCAGATCGTAGGCGAACGAGCAGATGGCGGCGGCCGTGTAGTCACCGACACCCTTCAACGAACGCACCTCTCCGTATTCTTTCGGGAAAACTCCTCCGAACCGTTCCACCACCTGATGGGCGGCCTCCCGCATATTACGGGCTCGGCTGTAATATCCCAAGCCTTGCCACATCTTCAGCACCTCATCCTCCGAAGCGGAGGCCAAGGAGACCACGTCCGGGAAGCGCTCCATGAACCGCAGGTAGTAGGCCATGCCTTGCACCACACGGGTCTGCTGCAGTATGATCTCAGAGACCCAAATAGCATAGGGGTCACGGGTCTGCCGCCAAGGCAAATCGCGACCATTCCGCTGGTACCAGCTTATCAGTTCATGGGAGAAGTCCATATCATTTATCTAAGTAAAATTCAGAGGTAAGGTGGCTATAGGCTTCGGAACGGGTATGATCCTCACGCTCCAACACCAGCCTATCACACACGCACGTACGCTCCAGGAAGGAGAACTCCGCCAAGACACGCTTCGAAGGCGACACAGGCGTGGAATGCACATCCGTGCGGCGCACGCAATGGAGACCCTTCTTCTGCGCCAGGCCCTCCAAGCGGGGAAAGTCTAGCGTGGGGATGATCACCGAGAAGCGTCCCTCCGACGTCATCAACGAGACCACCGAGGAGACCAATTCATCATACGGCAACACATCCGCATGACGGGCCATCGAACGTCCCGCCACGGGCGATTTCTGCGAGTCCACAAAGTAAGGCGGATTGCTCACCACCCGGTCGAACCGACGTCCCGACGAGGAGGCGTACGCCTGAATGGCGGAGCATACGATGGAGACCCTATCCTTCCAAGGAGAGCGCTCCACGTTCTCCACCGCCTGTGCGACGGCCTCGTTATCCAGTTCAACGCCCACGACCTCGGCGGACGAGCGTTGCGCCGCCATCAGGGCGATCAGGCCCGTGCCCGTACCGATGTCCAGTACGGAGGCGGCCCCCTCCAATCCGCACCATGCGCCCAGCAGCACACCGTCGGTGCCCACCTTCATCGCACAGCGGTCTTGGAATACCGTGAATTGTTTGAACCGGAAATAGGGATTCGACATCGGTTAGTGGATTCCGTACTTCAACTTCAGGTTGGTCAGGACGCGCTTCGTGTCCAGGGTGAAGTCCCCCTGCATGATCCAATTATAGTAGCTAGGCTCGATGAGCAGGACCTCGGCCACCTTTTTGCCTTTGTGCTTGCCGAAGTTGATGATCTCCTCCCCCTTCTCGTTGTAGATGAAACGACCCGCGAAATCGACGTTATTGTTATGGGCGGAATATTCAGACAAGAAGTCTATGTCGTTCTGCAGGTCCGGGTATCGGTCGAGCTGTGCCTTGAGCACCTCGTAGGTGGCGGTGATGTCCGCCTCCGCGCCATGCGCACCCTCTAGGTCCTTGTCGCAGTAGAAACGGTAGGCGGCGGTCAGTGTGCGTTGTTCCTTCTTGTTGAAGATGACCTGTGCATCCACGAACTTGCTCTTACGCAGGTCGATGTCCACGCCAGAACGGAGGAACTCCTCCGCCAGAAGAGGCACGTCGAAACGGTTGGAGTTATAGCCACCCAAGTCGCAACCCTTCAGCCACTCCGACAGGGACTTGGCGATCTGTTTGAAAGTAGGCTTGTCGGCCAGGTCGGCGTCTTGTATGTGGGTCAGGTCGGAGACCTCCTTAGGCAAAGGTATTTGGTTACCCATATCGTCAACAGGTTTCAGACGGCGGGTCTTGACCTCCTGGTCACCGTTAGGCATGATTTTGATGGCGGATATCTCGATGATCCTATCCTTGGCGATATTCAGACCCGTAGTCTCCAGGTCAAAAAAAACAATAGGTTTCTTTAAATTCAGTTCCATATGATATCTAAAAATGAAAAGAGAGATGCGCCACCGAAGGGCACATCTCCGCTTATATGAGTATGAACACCCTTAGGTTAATCGTTCAACATCAAAGGCATGATGAGCATGCGCACCTCCTCGTTCTCGTTCTGCTCCAGAGGAACGACCAGACCCGCCTTGGAAGGGTCGGCCAGTTCGATGACCACCTCGCTGCAAGAGAGGTTGGAGAGGATTTCGATCAGCAAGGAAGACTTGAAGCCGATCCTCATCGGTTCGCCGTCATAGCTGCACACGAGGTCTTCGGTAGCCGAGATGGAGAAATCGATATCCTGGGCTGAGATAGTCATCTTGTTCGGGAAGAGCTCCACCTTGACGAGGTTCAACGCCTGGTTGGAGAAGATGGAGATACGGCGCAATGAGTTCATCAAAGAGACGCGGTCCACCGTCACCTTGTATGGGTTGTTCTGAGGAATCACA
>Ga0310695_10015203_pt1 | contig 10285 bp, 4 predicted proteins | sample RumenRJG_04DNA_FD_203882 | JGI IMG/M metagenome (GOLD analysis project Ga0310695, IMG submission 203882) | Bovine rumen microbial communities from Lethbridge, Alberta, Canada - RJG_04 (v2) (version 2) | ecosystem: Host-associated > Mammals > Digestive system > Stomach > Rumen | place: Canada... | reverse complement strand
CATAGCCCACCCAGAGACGCTTACGGCTGTCAAGATACATATTGTCTTTTGCGCGATCCTTAATAAGATGCCGGTTGACTGTCTCTAACGGACGAGCTTCCAATTCGTTTGTCGAGACTTCATATACCCCTGACGATGCGCTAAGTAGCCAGACATGCCCATCCTTGGTTTGCAGAATATCATTCGCGTTATTTAGCAAGTCATCACTGGCTCTAATTGTTATCGCCTCAAAGGCATCCAGCATGCGTTGATACTGATGTATGCCTCGATTTGTGATGACCCATACAGTTCCGTCACGATCAGTGAAAAGCTGTCGTATAATATTATCAGACAATGTACGGGCATCATTATCATCATTGTAGTACTGACGAAAAAAAACACCATCGAACTTGTTAAGTCCATATTCTGTTCCTATCCATATATAGCCTTGTCCGTCCTGACAGATGCTGGTAATCTGGTTTGACGAAAGCTGCTCTTCATCATATACCCTGACAGATGCGGCTTGTACAGCATACCATGATACCAACAACATGACCATCGCTACTACCTTTGGAGAGAACAAATCAGTAAGATGTTTCATTATTAGTTTCTATTTAGTTTGTTACTACCATGTTGCAAATATACATTTTTTTATTTATAATAAGGCTGTTTTCCCGAGAACTACGAAATGTTTTTTAATTTTTTTAATAGTTCAAAAGAGAAAAGCCCACGCTCTTTGAAACGTAGGCTATCCTTCAATTGTTCAAACTATTATAATTCAATGCTACTGTATCGATACATCACCGAACTGAGTCATCCAGGGTTCCTCATTGCCATCAACGGCCTTAGCCATCGAGATGCGGATGCTCGTCACGTTCTTCAGTACGTCATCGCCAATCTTGCCGCCATTGGTCAGATCAACCTTAATCTTTGTGTCCTTGTCGATGCTCTTACCCATCTGGCGGTAGAATGTAGCTGCATCCACCTGCTGCTGTTTTCCATTGGCATCTTTGTATCGAACAACAACTTTCAGCATACAGGTACTCTTCTTAATGTTCATCGTCAGCTTGGTGTGCTGGGTCAAGTCACCACTCACTTCGGGCAGGTCGAACCAACGGTCCCACTTCTCCTTAAAGGTAGCGGTCAGTGTCTCATCATCGTAGTCGCAGTTGCCACCATGTTTTGTTACATTCTCCATGTCGATGATCTTCCAAGGAGTTTGGGCGTTCATTTTCACAGCAAACATTGCCATCAGGCAAATAAACATTAATTTCTTCATAATTCTAATTTTTAAGATTTTTGTTATTAATACGATTTCCTGTTTCAATTTTGATTGTGCGGCATTGGTCACAAATCATGGTGCAAAGTTAGGCGTTTTTATCGATTAAGGCGTTTGAAAAGCTTTCACATACCCTCTTATTTGTTTCGTTGATGCTTTGATTTTGTTTCATAGAACCTATCATTTTGTAATGGCATCGCTTTACTGGTTGGCACAGGTAGCATAAGGCCCGATACTGGTGCCTACAAATCCTCCACTGCGGTCTGTGCTCAATTGAACAGCATCGACACCTGTTGCCAGTGTCTGCCAGTCGGTCTGGCCAATGGCATAGTAGAAAGAATAGTAACGACCACTGCCTACGACGCGTAGTCGGAGCGGTTGGTCGGAGGGGATGAAGGAAGAAGCTATCAGAACCTGCGTATTCTCTGTGCGCTTGAGCACCACTGCCGGCTTTCCGTCAAGTCGTGTCTTTCCGAACACAAAGTGATACTGCTCGTTTTGAAGTAGTGCCAGACCTGCTAGTTGCTTGCGGCTCTCGGGAGAGAATGTCAATTCAGTATCAATGGTGAAATTTGTGTGTTGCTGACGACAGAATAGGGCTGAGGGTGATTTTACCTCTGAGATATCTACGGCAGCTGGCTTGATAGTAAGGCCTGCACCTTTGCCCCACTGAAAACGTCGCATGTCAGGATTGCGCAGAAATATCCAGCGAGGATGGAGCGACGGACTATCGAAACGGTCAATGAATGAGATGTTGCCTGTCATGAGTCGCTGACTACCACTCACACCCTGCTTATTGAGAATCGTCGGCACAGCCTTGCCTTTTTCTAAGATGATAGGCCAACCATCTCGCCATGTCACCGGCAACAGGAACGTCTCGCGTCCTGTGTTGTAAAACGAGCGTTCGTAAGGACGGCATCCTAGGAACACTGCCCACCACTGGTTTTGCTGGTCTTGCACCAAGTCGGCATGTCCCGTACAGATAACACGGTCAGGACGCTTGCCTGTCAGGTCGCGCTGAGTAAGAATGGGATTAAAGGGACATTCCTCCCACGACGAAGGCTGCGTGAGGTCAGCTTTTAAAGGGGCTCGGAAGATGACCTCAGAATGGGCATCTCCCGTGCCACCTTCAGCACACATGAGGTAATAGTATTTGCCGATACGGTACAGGTGCGGTCCCTCAATCCAGATGGGACGCTCGGTAACGTGGGTACCGCCACGCACAATCTCGTGGGGCTCACCCACGGTGCAGTCGTTTTCAACATCAAATTTTAGAATGCGTATGGCGCGCTGGCCTTCATAGTCGGCCTGCCCCACGACAGGGGCATTATGAACAATGTAGGCAATGCCGTCATCACCAAAATAGAACGAGGGATCGATGCCGTCGATTTTTGGCAGGTATATAGGTTCGCTCCATCCCTTGCGGGGATCTGTGGCTTTGACGTAGAAGTTACCTTTGCCCACATTGGTGGTGATCATGTAGTAGGTCTTGTTCTTCGAATTGTATTTTATGTCGGGCGCGTATATGCCGCTCGATACGGCTTGCCCTTCTAGTGGCAACTGTGAAGGACGGTCGAGCACATGGCCTATCTGCTGCCAGTTGACGAGATCCTTGCTTTCAAAAAGGGGAACACCCGGGAAAAAAGAGAAGGAGGAATTGACCAGATAGAAGGTGTCGCCTACCCGGCAGACACTGGGGTCTGGGTAGAATCCTGCCAACACTGGGTTTACGTACTGGTCCTCTTTGTCGTACTGTTGTTGGAATCGGGCGTCATTGCCCGTATAACTGAAGTACGAGAAAGTGGCGGTTGGTTGTGCTTTTGCAGTAAACGGCATAGCGCCTATAATGACTGCTATTGCAAGTCCTAATCTTCTTTTTTTCATAGTCTCGGTCTTTTTTCTGAAGCTGTAGCAGATTTTTCACTCTTCACTTCTTTAAGGTTTCCTGAGGTCCGAGGTAACTTTTATGCATACCACCCAGATTGATGAGTATCTTCTGCAATACCAGAGCATTGTCCAGAGGACGAATGCGAAGAGTGTGCTTGCCTCCCTTCAACTGATGGATGGTCTGTGAGTCGATGACGTGCTCGCGATGCCAGGTATTGCCTGTCTCACCGTTGTAGTCGCCATTGATGTTGACGACTTGCTCATCACCACCGTCAAAACTTACGACATAGCGAAGCCCCTTGCTGTTGAAATTGAGTGTGGCAGAAAAGCGCAGGGTTACGCGAGCCGTTGCTTCGGCGGGAATCTCCATGTCGTATTCCAAAGCCATACCGTCAACCTTGGCTGTCACAGGCTGTGGGGTGATACCAGAAAGGGTGCGTCCCAATTCGGGAATAACGGTCCACTTGGCGTCCTTGCCGTCGGTCTTACGAGTGAAGTGTTCGGCCTCGATGCTTATGTAGCCGTCCTTTGAGACAAAAGTAGGTGTACCCTTAGGCTGAAGATATGTGATATAGGCAGGTTTCGGCAGGGTGATAGCAGCTGGAGCCGTTCCCTCCACACGCTTGATTTCTGGCATAATCTTTTTCTCGGGCGACATCCACGACTTATAGCCGATGTACTGCTCGTCCATCATGTGGCTCCACTTGCCACCGTTCATCTTATGATACTGGTCGGCAAGGGCAGCATCCTTTTTGAAGCAGTCCTCCACACGCTTGGCCCAACCATTCGCCATTGGATCGTTCTTCTTTACCAGCCGCTGGTTCATGGCCTGAGCGTAATACATATCGTAGAGGTTGGCCATAGCCATAATGGGATAACCCAACAGTTGGAACCATGCATCTTGCAGGTTCTGTGGTAGCTGCTTTCCTAGAGCCTCGGCATCCAGTGCAAGCTGGTCGTATTCGCCGGTTACACGACTCCACTCATCATAGTTGGCTATAGAGTAGGTGCGCATGTTCAGCAGTTCGGGGGTTACGCGGCGATTGAACTTGGCGTATGTGCGCAATAGTCTGCTGGCCTCCTTGGCATACTGTTCGCCAAAGATGCTGGCACAGAACTCATCGGCATGCTTTGTCAGGTTCTGGGCATTAAACTGGTCAGGGTTCCATGCCATATCGAGGAAGAACTGGACGGGATATTCCATCGGTTTAAGATCACCGACATTCAATATCCATATCTGATCGACACCATACTGATAGGTCAGGTTCATCTGTTCCCACAATCGGGGAATGGGGCTGACGTTGATCCACTTCGAGTTACGAGGGCCACCAACGTAATCTACGTGGTAGTACATGCCGTAACCACCCTTGCGGTTCTTGGCAGTACCCAGTTCTGGCAAACGACGGATGTTGCCCCAGTTGTCGTCACACAGCAGTAATATAATGTCATCAGGCACTTGCATGCCCTGGTCGTAGAAATCCTGCACCTCTTTATATAATGCCCACACCTGAGGCACGTTGGCAGCCTTCTTGCCAGTGACCTTTTCCAACAACTGGCGTTGTTCCTTGACAATCTGCTCCATCAACTGTACTGTGGCCTTGTCTTCCATGGCCTCGTCGCCGTCGCCACGCATGCCAACAGTGTACATGGTTTCCCAATTCTTGGCACGCTCTACGCCACCGCGCCAGAAGTCCATCATCTCGTCGTGGTTAGTGGTAAAGCTCCACTTGCCGTGACCCTTTCGACGCTTCCAGTCCTGCTGGGCCAATGCCATAGGCTCATGGTGTGAAGTTCCCATGATGATGCCCATCTTGTCTGCCAGCGGACCGTTGTCCTTATCATCGTCATAGAAGGCACTGCCCCACATGGCAGGCCACATATAGTTAGCCTTCAGGCGGAGTAGCAGTTCAAATACGTGTTCATAGCACTTGGAATTTATACCACCGAAATGCTCAATGGCCCAGTTACCAAACGAAGGCCACTCGTCGTTGATAAAGATACCTCTGTAACGCACCTTGGGCTCACCATCGGTATAAACACCTTTCTTAATAAATATGTTATCCTGATGCCGGACAGGTACATCGGCCCACCAATGCCACGGCGACACTCCTATCTGGCGTGAAAGCTCGTAAATGCCATAAATGGTTCCACGTTTGTCGCTTCCTGCAATAACAAGTGCTTTGGAAACACCTGCCGTAGGATTGTCTATAACTTGAAGGAGGTATTTCTCCGTCTTACCTTGAAGTTCTTTTCTCTGGATTTTGTTCGTTTCCAACAAATGTCGAATGAGCTGTGACTTTGGACTTCCCACGATGATACACTGCGGCTGAACAGCCAGACCCATTAAGGGCTCAAGACCCGTAACTGTCTTAAAATCGGCCTGCAGGTTTTTTAAGGCCATTACCACACCTTCGTCTTCATCTGCGTCATATACAATGTTCAACACCTGTCCATTCTTTGCCACAGCCAATGAACCGTCATTACTCTTAAAGGAAACAAACCTGTCAGCCGCATGGGCGGTAACAGTACAGATGAGCATTAATCTCAGAATTAGTTTTTTCATACCTATAGTCTTTTGCGATTTCTGCTGGCAAAGATATGCAGTTCAATTGATATATACAATAGCGTGTAACAAAATCGTATGTGTATGAAACGATAGTATCTAAAATCGGTGCCTATTCATGATTTTGCAGCTGAAAATGCTAACATCTTCGGTGTCACAGGGGTCGTCTGTGGGGAGGTTGGCGATGGTGTCGAACTCCCCACGCGTCATCCTTGGAACTACAAAAAAAGAAGGAGGGAAACGATTTTGTTTCCCTCCTACTCGATAGCATAAATAGTTAGAGACTGGCTAGCTCAATAACTTTATCGACAGCGGCGCTAAGGCCGTCAACGTTCTTACCGCCGGCCTGGGCGAAGTGAGGCTGACCACCGCCGCCTCCTTGGATGAGCTTGGCGGCTTCGCGTACCATCTGACCGGCATTCAGTCCGTGGCCTGAAACCATATCGTCGCTCATCATGATTGACAGCTGGGGCTTGTTGTTGTCGTGAGTTCCCAGTACGCAGAGCAGCGAGCCCTCAACAGAAGCGCGAATCTTGAAGGCAAGATCCTTGGCAGCAGCAGGCGTCATGGGTAGAACTGCAGTAACTACCTTTACACCGTTCACCTCACGGGCACGCTCGATGAACTGGTTGGCATAACGCTCTACGGCCTGAGCCTGGAAGCCCTCAATCTCCTTCTTCATGGAGTCGTGTTCCTCGATATACTTCTTGATAACACCCTGTAGGTCCTTGGCATTGTTGAAGAATGACTTTACAGCCCTTAGGGTATCCTCGATGTTATAGAGCAACTCCTCGCACTCTTTGCCTGTGCGGGCCTCGATACGGCGAATACCGGCAGCCACGCTGCTCTCAGAGATAATCTTGAAGAAACCGATACGACCCGTTGAAGAAGCATGGATACCACCACAGAACTCGCATGAGGGACCGAAGCGAACCACACGGACCTTATCGCCGTACTTCTCGCCGAACAAGGCGATGGCACCGAGTTTCTTAGCCTCGTCGAATGGTACGTCACGATGTTCGTCAATGTGGATGTCCTGACGAATCATGTCGTTCACCATCCGCTCTACCTCACGCAACTGTTCGTCGGTAACCTTCTCGAAGTGTGAGAAGTCGAAACGCAAGGTCTCGGGCGATACAAACGATCCCTTCTGCTCTACATGGTCACCCAGAATCTGCTTCAAGGCATAGTCGAGTAAGTGGGTTGCCGTATGGTTAGCGGCAGAGGCGTTACGCTTGTCGGTATCCACGCAGGCCATGAACTGGGCTGATGGATCCTTGGGCAACTGCTTCACGATATGCACGCTCTGACCATTCTCGCGCTTGGTGTCAATGATGTCGATAGTCTCGGATTCGTTGCAGATAACACCACAATCGCCTACCTGACCACCCATCTCACCATAGAATGGCGTGTTGTCGAGTACCAGTTCGTAGAACTCGTTCTTCTTCTGGGTCACCTTGCGGTAACGGATGATATGGCACTCGTATTCCGTATAATCGTAGCCAACGAACTGCTGCTCACCCTGGGCCAGTTCTACCCAGTCGCTGTTCTCTACAGCTGCAGCATTACGGGCACGTTCCTTCTGCTTCTGCATCTCAACGTTGAACTGCTCCTCGTTAACGGTAAAGCCATTCTCGCGGCAGATCAGCTCTGTGAGGTCGAGGGGGAAACCATAGGTGTCGAACATGCGGAAAGCCTGCTCTCCGTTCAACTCCTTCTCTCCTTTACTCCTTATCTCCTCCATGGCCATGTCGAGCAGCGAGATACCTTTGTCGAGGGTGCGGAGGAAGGAATCTTCCTCTTCCTTGATGACTTTGGTAATCAGTTGTTGTTGAGCCTTCAACTCTGGGAAGGCATCGCCCATCTCATGAACGAGGGTGGGGATGAGCTTATAGAGGAAGCCGTCTTTCTGGCCCAGGAACGTATAGGCATAACGAACAGCACGGCGAAGGATGCGACGAATGACATAGCCTGCCTTGGCATTGGAAGGCAACTGACCATCGGCAATGGAGAAAGCTACGGCACGCAGATGGTCTGCACAGACACGCATGGCCACGTTGATGTCGTCCTGCTCTTTGCTGATAGGATTCTCTGTTTCTTCCTCAAAGGTGAAATACTTCAAACCCGTAATATCCTGTTCAGCCTTGATGATGGGCTGGAATACATCCGTATCGTAGTTGGAGTGCTTGCCCTGCATCATGCGAACTAAGCGCTCGAAGCCCATACCCGTATCAATGACGTTCATGGAAAGCTTTTCCAAAGAACCGTCTGCCTTGCGGTTGAACTGCATGAACACCAAGTTCCATATCTCTATGACCTGAGGGTCGTCCTGGTTGACGAGTTCGCGGCCCGACTTGCCTGAGGCAGCCTTCTGTTCAGGAGTACGGCTGTCAACGTGAATCTCGGAGCAAGGACCACAGGGACCTGTGTCACCCATCTCCCAGAAATTGTCGTGCTTGTTGCCGTTGATGATATGATCCTCGGGAACATGCTTAGCCCAATACTTGGCTGCCTCGTCGTCGCGGGGGATGTTCTCTTCAGGAGAGCCCTCGAATACGGTGACATACAGGTCCTCGGGGTTCAGCTTCAGTACATCTACCAGATACTCCCAAGCCATATCAATGGCACCCTCCTTGAAGTAGTCGCCGAAACTCCAGTTGCCCAGCATCTCGAACATGGTGTGGTGGTAAGTGTCGTGGCCTACCTCTTCCAAGTCGTTGTGCTTACCGCTGACACGCAGACACTTCTGAGTATCTGCACGACGACGGGGCTCTGGGTCACGTGTACCTAAAATGATATCCTTCCACTGGTTCATACCAGCGTTGGTGAACATCAGCGTCGGGTCGTCCTTGATGACCATCGGTGCAGAGGGCACGATAGCATGCTGCTTCGACTCGAAGAACTTCTTGAACGAGTCGCGAATCTCATTAGCTGTCATCATGGCTTACTCCTCGTTTGCACTTGATTCAGAACGGAAACTCTCAAGGTCTTCTACCTGGAAGGCCTTGATATATGCACTCTTTCCGATAACATCTTCCTCTGTCATGCGGACATAGACGTTGGCACTCTTCTTGAAGAGCTCAGGAGCCTTGCTGGCATCACGGATAATGAGCAGGCTCATCACCAGTTCGGCAGTCATGTCGTACAGACGACGGGCCAGGAAGTCTTGGGCATCCTGATTCTCCAGTGCCTTCACGTTGGCGAGAGCCTCCTCGTAAACGGGGATGAGTTTTTCAACGCGAGCTTTCAGTCCTGCCATACAATCGCAAGTCTGGAGGTTTGCAGCCATCTCCTTGATGTTGACCAACATAGTACCGTTGGTGATATAGCGGATAGCAGCAACCACCTGCAACTGAGTGGTACCCTCGTAGATAGAGAAGATACGGGCGTCGCGGAACAGGCGCTGACTCTTGTACTCCATGATGAAACCTGAACCACCGTGGATGCTGATGGCATCGTAAGCGTTTTGGTTGGCATACTCAGAGTTCATACCCTTAGCCAGTGGGGTGAAGGCATCAGCTAAGCGCTGGTACTTCTTCAGTTCCTGCTTCTCCTCCGGAGTGAGCTTGCGGTCGCGCTCGATATCCTCCAGACACTTGTAAATATCTACATAAGCGGCTGTCTCGTACAACAGCGAACGACCAGCATCGAGCTTAGCCTTCATGCGAGAGAGCATATCGTAAACAGCGGGGAAGTTGATGATCTTATCACCAAACTGCTGACGCTCCTTGGCGTAAGCCAAACCCTCGTTGTAAGCCTCCTGCTCGACACCAACAGACTGTGCAGCGATACCCAGACGGGCACCATTCATAAGAGCCATCACATACTTGATCAGACCCAGACGAGTGCTACCGCAGAGCTCTGCCTTGGCATTCTTATAAGTCAGCTCACAGGTGGGTGAGCCGTGGATACCAAGCTTGTGCTCGATGTGACGAACGTCAACACCGCCCTGGCGCTTATCGTAGATGAACATTGACAGACCACGTCCGTCCTTGGTGCCCTCCTCAGAGCGAGCCAGCACGAGGTGGATGTCGCTATCACCATTGGTGATGAAGCGCTTCACTCCATTCAGGCGCCAGCAGTTCTCCTTCTCGTCGAAGGTGGCCTTCAGCATCACGCGCTGCAGGTCAGAACCAGCATCAGGCTCAGTCAGGTCCATAGACATACCCTCACCAGCGCAAACGCGGGGGATATACTTCTGGCGCTGCTCCTCAGAACCGAACTCATAGAGGGTGTCGATACAGCTCTGCAGACTCCAAATGTTTTGGAAACCGGCATCGGCAGCCGAAATCATCTCACTCAGCATCGAGAACACAGCGTTAGGCAGGTTCAAACCACCGTAACGACGAGGCATTGAGACACCCCAAAGACCAGCCTTACGGGTGGCGTCGAGGTTCTCGTAAGTCTTAGAGGCGTAGATCATACGGCCGTTCTCGAGGTGAGGACCTTCCAGGTCAACGCTCTCAGAGTTTGGCTCGATGATGTTGGCAGCCACGTCGCCAGTGATGTCGAGAATCTGCTTGTAGTTCTCGATGGCATCGCCCAGGTCAACGGGAGCGTAGTCATATTCCTTTGCA
>Ga0310695_10015202_pt1 | contig 10285 bp, 7 predicted proteins | sample RumenRJG_04DNA_FD_203882 | JGI IMG/M metagenome (GOLD analysis project Ga0310695, IMG submission 203882) | Bovine rumen microbial communities from Lethbridge, Alberta, Canada - RJG_04 (v2) (version 2) | ecosystem: Host-associated > Mammals > Digestive system > Stomach > Rumen | place: Canada... | reverse complement strand
CAAAGATAAAATAAGAAATGATATAATAACACATTTAAAAGATGAATTCCCAAAATATACATTAAATCAGACTGTAACTCGCAATAATTTAATAAAAGAAAATATAATATATAAAACAAAATTTGAATCTCAAAAGAAGAATAAAATAAAATATAAATTAACAAAATCAAAAATAATATATAATTTACCTCAACCAAAATCTTTTAATCAAAATTTTTTTTGTTATCCAATTGATAAAAACTTTCTTTCAAAGAGTGAATATACATTAAATTATTTAGAACCTTTTTCTTCTTTTGAACTTTTTGATAAAACATTAACAAAATCATTTCAAAAATTATCATCATTTTATCATTTTTATCCTCAAACATTAGGTGATAGAGAAACAATTGATAATAAATATTTTTTTATTTGGGTTTTTATATGTTTAATTAAACAAATTGATAATGAAAATAAAAAAATAATATCAATAAATACAAATAATATTAATAATGATATTAATAATAATTTAAAAACTATTAATTTAAATGATTCAGATATAATTATAGATATAATAGAAATATTTTCAAATATATTATCAAAAGATTTTAAATATTTTTATCGAGTAATCTCACAATTTATTATGTCAATAACAAAAAAATTAAATATAGAAAATTGTATAAATAAACCAATATCAATTTTACAATATAGAAAATCATATTGTCCTTTATGTTTTAAATATTTATGTAGACAACATTTTTATGAAAGTTTTCAAGAATTACAAAGTGAAGATATGAATGGAATAATATATACAAAAAGTCAATTAAAAAAAATATCAGGAGAAAGGAAATATTTTATTAAAAAAGAAGATGAAAAAATAGAAAAAATAATTTGTCCTGATAATATACCTAATAATACTTGTAAAAATAAATATAAAGTATCTTTATTTAAAAGTAATGGAATAGAAGAAAATCATATAGAAATAATAAATTTAATGTCAAAAAATGATTTTTATATTTTAAATTGTTTACTTTCTACAAAAAGTTTTAATAATTCATGTTTTTTTGCAAAATTTTTTAATTATAAATATCCATGTACAACAATAGAGAAAATAATATTAATATCTCAAGATGAAAGAAACATAAAAGAAATAGACAATTATTTAACATATGAAAAAATGGGAGGAATAATATTACCAAAAATATCAATAGAAAAAATGGAAATAGTAAATTTAAAAAAAGACAAAAATCAAAATAAAACAGAAAATTCAAACATAACAACAATAAATGAAAAACATAAAAAAAATTATATCCCATGTGATCATTTTGGTATATGTAAAAAAGAGAATTGTTCATGTTTAAAAGAAAGAGGATACTGTGAAAAATTTTGTGTATGTTCAAATTCAAAATGTGAATTTTTATTTGAAGGTTGTTTATGTAATGATAACTGTGATAAAATATCTCAAAATACATCATCAAATAAATGTAAATGTATAAAAGAAGGAAGAGAATGTGATCCTGATATATGTAAAAATTGTAGAAAAAATTCATGTCAAAATATGAAAATATATTATAAAAAATATAAAAAAACTAGAATGGGACAAAGTTTAATTATTCCTGGTGCTGGTTTATTTGCTGAAGAAGATATTAAATCTAATGAATTAATTAATGAATATATTGGAGAAATGGTTGAAAAAGATGAATTAGAAAGAAGAAGTATTATTAATATGGCTTTTGAAAGAAATTATGGTTTTGAATTAACTGAAGAATTTGATATTGATGCTACTAGATTTGGTAATGAATTAAGATATATTAATCATTCTAGTTATGGATATGAAAATTGCTATGCTAGGGAAAAGTTTGTTAGAGGAGATATTAAAATTGTTATTTTTGCTAAAAGAAATATTAAAAAAGGAGAAGAATTGTATTTTGATTATCATATGAAAAATAGTCCTTGGGTTTTGAAATATAATAAGTTGTATGGGAATAAACATAAATGATATTTGATTTTTTGTTTTTTTTTTTTGTTTTTGTTTGGTTTTTTATTATTTTATTTTTTATATATTAGATTAATTTTATTAGATAATTATTTTATTTTATAGATTAAAATTTTATTATTTTAAACTATTTAATCAATCCATTTTTCAATTATTTTTCAATTTAGAATATTTGTGTTATCATAAATTTATGTTATTAGTATTCTAAAGGATAATATTTTTATTTTATTTATTAATACATTTTGATTATCAAAATTATGTATTAAATAAATATTGAATATATTAATAAATGATAATATATTATAATCTTTATTTTTTTATTACATTACTAAATTGAATATTAGTGATACTTAATTATTATTAAGAATATTATTATTCAATTGTTCATTTATTTCATTTTCCAATTTAATATTAAAACTATAAATATAAACCAAATTAAGTATTTGATTGATTATCTTATTTTTTTGACTATTATTTAACTCAATAATATATAAAGAATATTGATTAAGATTAATATTATTTTGATTTCAACTATAAATTCATTAACTCAAGAATTTCCAGTAAAAATTAAATAAGAACTGTCATTAATTTGTAAAATAGCTTTTCTTTCCTTTATTATCAATATTAATGCTCCTTCAAATTCTCTTCTTTTAATTACATCTAAATTAAAAGAATAAATATTATCAATAACAATTATATTATATCTTTTAAATATTATTTAACATTATAAAATATATCTATTTCAACTTAATAATCTTGATTTATTGATATTAAAAATATTTTTTTAATTATTTTTTTTGTTTATATTTAATATAAATAATTATCCTATAATAAAAATATTTTAATTTTGTTTTGAAATATGTTTTATTTCATATTAATAATTGATAAATACCTAAATATATATTTGTAATATTTATATTCATTTTTGAAATAAACATAAAATACGATATAGATTAAAATAACATAAAAAAATAAAATAATTATATTTTATAATTATAAAAATATATTATTTGAAATATTTCATAATTAATTTTAATTGTTATAGTAAATAAATATTATTAAAATTAAATATATAATAAAATTCATTTTCATAAATAAGAGATAATTTAAAAAATAAATTTCATATTTTCAAAATATATTCAAATATAATTTTTCAATTTCATCCAAAAAAAAAAATGAATATAACAATTGTAATTTTTATAATTTAGATAATTCTCATTTTCAAATAAATAATATTAATTAATTGTTGAATTTTGATTTATATTTGAGTATTTCAAATAATTATTATATATATTATTTATATTATTTTGTTTTAAATTATTTTTTATCCATTTTATATTATCTGAAATTTGTTATTTAAAATAATTTTGATTAAAGTCCTAAGTATTATCATCTTCTAATAATAATGTTATATAATATTATTTCACATTTATGATTATTATTTTGAATAATATTAAAAATATCAAATTCAAGTCTAAAAAAATTATTTTTATAATTATAATTTATACTCTTTATAATCTTTATAATCTTTACTTCCTTCATGACTTGTATTTTTAATTGAATTTTGATAATCTTGATCTGTGAGAAATCTGTTTTTCCCTTAGTAAATCCAAAATTTATTAAATATTTTTTATCATTTTGTTGTTTTTACTTTGTAAAAAGAAGAAATAATTTTCAATTTAAATTCATATATATAAAATAGTTTTTAAATAAAAATAATAAAAAAATGTTAACAATAAATTTATTTTAATCTTTTTTATTTTTTATTTTATATACTTATATAGAGTTTTGTATTATTTTATATAATACAATTTTTAATATTTCTTTTTATTATAAGTTTATAAATTGTATGATATATATTAAATTTTTAAAAAATTTAATTTTTAATTGTTTATATTATAATTAAACATCAAATTATTATTATTTATGAGAGAATAGGAAAAATATGATTTTTAATTAAAGAATATCTTCAATTAAAATTACTAGAATTTAAAACAAGCAATAAATCTTTTAAAAAAATAAATCATATCTATAAATAAAATTTATTTATTTAATATATTATTTATTATTTTACAATTAATAACAAGATAATATAATATAAATTATAAAATGATTTTTTTATATAAAAAAAATGAAAAACATTTTTTTTTTAATCATTGCAATTTTAATAACATTAATTAAATCTCAAAAAGAAAAAGAAGAAACAGAAAGAAAAATACCAAAAATGGTTTGTAAATATAAAAATAGATCTTATGCAACATGTTATTGGTACACAAGAAATGTATGTTGTAATAAAAAACCAAATTGTCCAATGTCAAAAACAATGAAAAAATGTGAAAGAATTTTCCATTATTCTAAAAATAAAGAAGATAAAAATAGAATTAAAAAAGAACTTGAGGAAGAGAGAAAAAAATATCATAATAAATAAAAATTTAAATTTTGAGATTTTATTTTTTTAAGAAAATTATTTTTTTTTAAATATATTCTTTTATAATAATTATGGTAATTAAAAAAAGAAAAATCTTTCATTAATTATTTTTTTATTTTTTAAAGAACTTTATTATATATTTAATCCACAATAAAAAATTATAAATTTTATTATATTCATCCATAGTTTCTTTATCAATTATTGATGACATTTCACTTAAAGATTTAAATCTTAATGTCTAATATAATTATTTTCATAAAATATGATATATTTCAAAATTGAAAAATATATCTTTAAAAATCTTTTAATTAAATTTATATTATCATCAATAATAAAATAACAATAGTATTAATTATTGAAATATAATCATATATTATCAGAATTTAATTATTATTAAAATTTGAAATTTTTTCCACATAAATTTTTCAATATAAAATCAATTTTATTATTTGGATTATCAAAAAGTTCAATAAAAAACAGTATTCCCATAATTATTAACAAATTTAATATCTTTTGATAATCCATCATTAATAAAAACAGATTAATAATTTTTTTCAATTTTAATATCATAATTTAAAAAATGATAAATATCTTCTAAAATTGAAATAGAAATATTATTTAATTATAATAAAGAAGATAACATTCTTGTATCTGGTTCTTCATTTGAAGTAAAATATCTTATTCCTTTTAAATTAATAAAAATTTGTTTTTGATTGATAAATTCATATTTGAATTTGAAAAATTTATTGAATCAAATTGAACATTTAATATTCCTAATTGTTAAAATTTAAAATTTTTTTTAATAATCTATTATGAATTATTAATTTTCTTATTGTTAGAAATAAAATATTTCTTATAATTAACAAATATTATTTTTTGATATTTCTTCATAATTTCCAAAATAATGGAAAATTATGGTCCTTGGGGATAATGATAAGTTAATTCTTAATGAGTTTTTTGATTAGTTTATTAAATGAGGAGTAATTAATTGGTTTTATGATGAATATTTAAGAGATAAAGAATTTTATTATTCTGGATTAAAATTTTTTTATTATTTAAAAAAAATTATTTAAAATTATAAGTAAATATTAACAATAATAAACAAAATTATTATTTCATTATTTAATTAAAAATAATTTTATTTAAGAAACATTACTTATGATTATTTTATTTTAAAAATCATTTATTTCCTGATTAAAATATATATAGAAGTCTTTAATTATTATAAATTAACAAAACATCATTTAATTAAAAAAAAGCGAATTTCCAAAAAAATACATTTATCAAATAAAAAAACCCTAAAATTCTTTTTAAAATTAAAATAAAATAAAAATAAATAAAAACTCCAAAAAAATTATAATATTTAATCATCTTCACTAACCTTCATTTCAGCACATTTCTTTAACTTTGCATCAAAATCAGCACAGAAAATAGCTTTATTATCATTTTTCAAATTTTCAATTTTTTCCATTTCTTCATTACTAATTTCAAAATCAAAAACATCGAAATTTTCTTTAATATGAATAGGATTAACTGATCTAGGTAAAACAATATTACCTTTTTGAATACTCCATCTAATTAAAACTTGAACAACACTTTTATTATATTTTTTTCCAATATCAACTAAAACATTTTCACTTAACAATTTCTTATCACCTCTTCCAATAGGAGACCAAGCTTCAATATAAGCATTGATTTTTTTTAATTCATTTCTTAATTCATTATTAGGAAAATAAGGATGACATTCAACTTGATCAACAACAGGTTTAATAGTACAAATTTTTAATATTTCTCCTAATTTATCAGGATAAAAATTTGATAATCCAATACTTTTAATTTTACCATCTTTAACAGCTTTTTCCATTTCTTTCCATGCAGCAATATAATCACCAAAAGGCCAATGAATTAATAATAAATCAATATATGGTGTGTCTAATCTTTTTAACATTCTATCAATTGCTTTTGTTGTTTTTCCTTCTGCTAATTCATTCTGCCATAATTTTGATGTTATGAATATTTCCTCTCTTTTTAAACCACTTTTTTTTATTGCTGAACCTACTCCTTTCTCATTGTTGTAATAATGAGCTGTGTCTATGTGACGGTATCCTAGTTTAAATGCTTCTAAACATGCTTTTTCTGTTTCGGAGTCACCTTTTATTTGAAATACACCAAATCCTATTTGAGGAATGGAATTTCCGTTGTTTAGTTTTAGGTAGGTTTGCTTTTTATCCATTTTTTGTTTTTTTTTTTTTTTTTTTTTTTAGTCGGTTTGATTTAGTTTTTATAGTGGGAGAGCATTTATTAATTTTTTTTTATTTTTTTTTTTATTTTATTTTATTTTTTTTTTTTTGGGATGTTGTAAGGGGAGTTTATTTATTTTTACAATACTTTTTTATTTTTATTTAAATTTTTTATTAATTTTTTTTTGCTAATTTGGGATTTATAATTTTTATTTTGATGTTATATAAAATATATTTTTTGTTTAATATATTAAAAATATTTTTTTTTGGATATTTTTTTAAAAGTAAATATAAGCATATTTTTCTCAATACATTTATAATATATTTTTCAATCAAGATTTTGCTTTCAGATTAAAAATATATTTTTTAATTTAGCAATAATAGGAAATTAATTCATTAAAAATAATAATTATATTAAAAACTTAAATTAATTAAATTATTGCATTAAATTTTTTATATTAATTCATTTAAAAATAAATATATTCTTTATAAATCATTTTTATTTATATTCAATTCATAGAGTAAAAAAAATTCAAAAATAAACTTCAAAAATAAAATAACAAAATTTAAGGGTTATTTAAATTTTGGATATCCATTTCATATTTCATCCACTAATCTTGAAATGTTAAAAAATATATAGATTCAACAATAAATTTTAAATTAATAAAGAGTTATTTATAATTTATAAAATTATTTGTTCACTTCATTTATTCAAATATTATTTTAATTACAATTTATGTTATGAATTTAATTTTTTCCAGTGTATATTTTTTCATTTAATATAAATAATATTTAATATTAATTTATGAATTTTTTTAATGAATATCAAATATTTTCAAATATATTATAATTTTTTATTAAAATCTCTTCCTATTATATTAAACAAAATTTTAATAAATGAAAAAACAATTCTTCTTTATAATAGATTTATATCATTTTTCTTATGTATTTGATAACACAAATATTATCCATAATTCTATTAACTTTAAGATTTTTTAACAAGTTATGAAAATTATTAATTATATTCAATTCAAAATAATTTTATTTATAATAATTATTATATAAAATTTATGATAACCTCAATTTCTAGATAAAATAAGATTATGTTTTAATAAATCATCTTTTTTATTATTAAATAAATGTTATACTTATGCCTTTCAAAATTTAATTTTTATAATTTTTTAATAAAATAATATATTCATCATATTTGAATATGTTGATATTTAGTTTCAAAATGCTTATTCATTCAAAAGAGTATTGTTATTATTATCAACTATTAAAATTCAATATAAATATTATTAAATTTATATATATTGAGATTATTATATATTAATAAAATTAAGAACAATTTTTAATATTATATTGATATTTTTTATCTAACAAATTATTTATAAATTATGACCAAATATAATAGATATTTTATATATATAACAATTAATCTCATATCAATCATATATAATATAAATTATTTATATATATAATGTATTTTTAAATTAAAAATATGAATAATCAAAAAATAGAATAAATAATTATATATTTTAAGTCAATATATGAAGTCAATGCAGAAATATTTATTAAATATATTATCCCTCAAAAAAAGCTATAATTTTTATTAAAAATATTTTCTTCCTTATTTAACATAATTCATATTAAATCCATTTTATATAATGATAATTTGCATTTTTTTAATAAAAAATCATGAATCACCAAATTTGATAATAAATAAATTAAATATTTAATTATTAATAAATCTTTTGATTTATTAAATAAAATAGTCTGAATAAAAAATGGATGATGATGATGATTATGATGATGAACCAATAATTGGAATTGATTTAGGAACAACATTTTATTGTGTAGGTATTTATCATGACCACCAAGTTATTATAATACCAAATAATAATGGTGATAGAATAATTCCAACACAATTTTCTTATTATAAATCATATCTTCATAGTAGAAGGAAACCTTTTAAAAATTATGAAGAAAATTCAAACCAACAAATTATATTTCCTAAAATATTGATTGGCCGTAATTATAATGATCCAGAAATTCAAAAATTTTTAAAAAAATCTTTACTTATTAATATAATAAAAGATGAAAATTCAGATAAACCTCAATATTGTATTATTAATAAAGATGAAATAACAAAATTTTCAGTTGATGATATTTATACTGAAATTTTAAAAACAATAAAAAGAATTTCAGAAGATTTTTTAGGAAAAGAAGTTAATAAAGCATTAATAACAGTACCAGTATATTTTAATAATGAACAAAGAGAAGCAACCAAAAATGCTGCTAAAAAAGCAGGATTACATATTATTGATATGATTTATGAACCAACAGCTGCTGTAATTGCTTATGGATTAAATGAAGGTTTAGAAAAAAAAAAATATTAATTTTTAATTTAGATAATGATATTCCTGATATTACAATTATGGAAGTTTATAATAATCATTTTACAGTATTATTTTCACAAAAAAATGAAAATTTAAATGGAAATAAAATTATTGATTTATGTACTGAATATTTATTAGAAATATTTAAGAAAGAAAATAATCTAGATGATATAGATTTTTATAATGAAAATAATAAAAAAGAATATAATGTAATTAGAAGACTTAAAGCGTCATGTGAAAAAATAAGATATATATACACTTCTTTTTCATCTGAATTGGATATTGCATTAGATTCATTATACCAAGGTATAGATTTTGATTTTTCATTAAACCTAATAGGTATTTGTGATAAGTTTTTTCAAAAATATATAAATTTTTTAAACCAATCCCTCCATCAAGCAAATCTTGAAAAAAAAGATATTAATAATATAATAATTTATGGAGAATTATCTCGAATTTTCGAGCTGAAAGAAATGATTTATAAATATTTTGATGGAATTCAAATTATGAAAGGAATTAGTTCAATGGAAATAATTACTTATGGTGCAACAATAGCTACTACATATTTCCAAAAAATTGAAGAATTTAATGAAAATAATACAAGATTAATTCAAAAAATACATGAAATTCAAAAAATGATTTCTAATGAAAGAAATCAAAAAAAATTAAAAACAACAAAACCTTTGGTGAGTGATAATTTTTTCGATTTATTAGAAAATAAAATCATAAATTTAGAAAGAGAGATAAATAATTTTGAAATAGAACAAAAAAATAATGATGAAGATGAAAAAGAAGAAATTATTGAAGAAAAAAATGAAATAATTGAAGGAAAAACCAAAATCATAACCAAAATCATAGAAAAAAAAAATATAATAATTAAAGAAATTATTGAAGAACATAATAAAAAAATAGAAAAAATAAATAAAGAAAAAGAAGAAATAGAAATTGAAAATAAAAAATTAATTAAAGCAAATAAAGAACTAAATAAGAATTATATTAATGTATTAGAAGATTATAAAAAAATAAAAGAGCAAATGAGAAAAAATGAAAATAAATTTAAATAAAAGAATTTTAATTTTCAATATCGTAAATAAAATTTTGTTTTTAACTCCAAAAAATCATTTTAAAAATAATAAAAATTATATTTTTCAAAATATTTCTAATATATTTCACATATGATTCTCAATAATTCTTAGAAATTTTTTTTTAATTTTAAAATTTTCAAGTTAATCCCTTAATTCTATTT
>Ga0310695_10015200_pt1 | contig 10286 bp, 4 predicted proteins | sample RumenRJG_04DNA_FD_203882 | JGI IMG/M metagenome (GOLD analysis project Ga0310695, IMG submission 203882) | Bovine rumen microbial communities from Lethbridge, Alberta, Canada - RJG_04 (v2) (version 2) | ecosystem: Host-associated > Mammals > Digestive system > Stomach > Rumen | place: Canada... | reverse complement strand
GATGTCCTTGGACGTCTTCTGATGCCGTTTTCCCGTAACTGAGAACGAGGACGACACCTGCGGATAACGTGCAATTCCAGCGGAAGCTAGGTCAGCAATCATGCGTAAGTGTCAAACTCAGGTTCTAGACATTATTGTTGTTTCAAATCTGACTGCCGTAATGTAGCATGTCGTTCCACATCCTCGTTGAATGTTAGATTGTAGATGCCTAATCCAGAATGGTTATCTGTCTTTTTTTCCGCTATCCGGCCCTTTGTCACATTCTAGGTGTCAACGAGTTATCTAATTTATGTGGATTTATAGTTGTTCCCTTGTTTTTCTCAATTCCATTCTGGCGTCCAAGTTTCCTCTCGCTGCAGAGCGCTTCAGGTATTTCATGGCTTCCTCGTCATTTTTATCGAAACCCATGCCGTTATGATACATTAGATAAAGTCTGTAGTCAATATCAGCATTGCAACAGTACGTTAGGGTTGTGTATAGGTTGGCTGCTTCCTCTAAATTTTGATCAAAGACTGTACCTTTATAATATAAATCGGCAAGAGTCAAACGTGTAGCGCCAGGCCATTTGGCTGCTAATTTGAAATAATATTTGGATTTCTCGCTGTCAGCTGCGATGACAGAGTCACCCCTGTACAGTGTTGCCAGAGTATTGATAGCGCGGAGATTGCCTACTGCGGCAGCCTTGAGAAGAAGGCTCTCAGGAGTTGCGTCAGTATCGATATTGAATAATTTCATCTGTTCATAAGCCATGTATTGGAAATTGGCAAGGTTGGAGTTAGAGAAGATGTAGAACCATTTTTCGGCTAGTTCCTTGTTTGGTTCGGTACCTATTCCATCGCGATACATCGTTGCCAATTGATACTGCATACCAGAAATGCCCATTTCTGCTGCTTTAGATGCATAAAAGAATGCTTTTTTATCATCTTTAACTGTTATTTTTCCAGTCAGATAAATCTCAGCAAGCATACGGATGCTATCAACGTGTCCTATTGTCGCCGAAGATTCTAGAAGAGAGACAAATTTCTCATTATCTCTTGGAACTCCGATTCCATCACGATACATTATTGCCATCTGAAATATGGCATCGGGATTGCCATCTTCTGAGGATAGTTGGAACCAATTCATCGCTTCTTTCCTGTCATCGTCATTCCATGCAGTACGAAGCATGAGCAGTGCATATTGATATTTGTTGGATGGATGGCCATTTTCTGCCAATTGTTTCATTATGCTCCTGATTTCTTTTAAATCAGCAACATTTCTGCTGTTGTTGGATAAGGCAGATAGCTTCATTTTTGCATCCCCGTTGCCTTTGAGAGCAGCAGATTGGTAGAATGCGAATGCATCCGAGCGGTCCTGCTCCGATTCGCTTTTGATTAACAGATCAGCATAGGCTACTTGAGCCAATGTATGTCCCTGTGATGCAGCCTTGCCCAGCCATACCTTATACAATTCTTCATCCTTTCCTACTTTGTTTCCATCGCGGTAAAGAAGTGCCAGTTTGTACTGCGCATCTGCAATGCCTGAATTGGCAAATTCCGATATCATTTCGACAGAATCGTTGATGCTGTTCTGGAACATCGCACAAACGCTCTTGGGCGTACCGTCTGCCACGATCTTCCCTTTGTTGATCCATATAGCACGTGTGCAGAGCTGTTCAATCTGTGAGGCATTTTGAGAGGCGAACACTACGGTCTTTCCGGAGCGGAGTTGTTTATTGAATAACAGGTTGGCTTTGTTTGTAAATGAGGGGTCTCCTGTGCTCATGATTTCATCCAATAGCATTACATCGGCATCGACATGGATCATGATAGAAAATGCTAGTCTGCCGCTCATTCCCGAAGAATATGTTCTGAGAGGATTATCAATGTAATTTCTTATCCCTGCGAAATCTATGATATCATCTATACGCTCGTCTATCTGCTTTTTGGAGAAACCGTACATTTCGCCTTTGATGTAGATATTCTCTCTTCCACTTAAATCCTGATGGAAACCCATGCCTAATTCCAGAATCGATGACACTTTTCCTCTAATTTCTATAGTTCCAGAATCAGGTTCCATTATTCTGGCCATGATGCTTAGGAGTGTACTCTTTCCGCTTCCATTTAAACCAATAACGCCCAAAAGTTCTCCTTTTTTCACTTTTAGATTGAAATTATCCAGTACTTTGTTTTCTACTGTTTTTGTGGGAAATCTGTTAAATGCGTTTCTTTCTTTAGTGGAGTCCTCTACCTCGACTTTGAAGGTTTTGTTCACTCCTTTGAGTTCAATAGCTAGGTTTGACTCCATTATAATCTCTCCACAAAGCCACGCTTCAATCTCCAGAATACGGCATATCCCGCAATTAAAGTAATTAGGGTAATCAATGTTGCAATCCCTATATAAAGTAAATCTGGACATTCAGCAAGATAGATTGTTTGGTGCAAGGGTTCGATGAAATATGTTAGGGGGTTAATTTCATAAATTTTCAGTATCAATCCATCTGCACTAGACATCAAGGTTCTGATTGGTGTACAAACGAAGAATACTATACCAATTGAAGCGAGCAGATACTGAACATCCCTTATGTAAACAGAAACGGATCCAAGCAATAGGCTGCATCCAATAAAGAACAGGAAACTTAACAGAAGCATGATTAATGTTACTGGTATCGAAACCGGATTGAATGAAATTCCACTACAAACAGCTGCAATGAATACGAATATGTATCCGATTGAAGCGACAATTAGTGCTGAAATTGCTTGAGAAATTACCAATATTTCTCTGGGGAAATACATTTTTTTGATCATCCCACTGTTTCCAGTAAAAACAGATGCACCTCCGGTTATCCCTCCAAGGATGAAATTGTACACGAATATTCCGGATGCAAGAAATATGAGGAAGTTCTCTATTGGATTTTTATTAATTTCTGAGAAAATAATATAGCAGAGTATTATGTAGATTAGAGGGGTAATAAAGTTCCAGGCAAAACCAAAAATTGAATTTTTGTAGCGACCAAATAGATTCCTAACAACTTGGGCGCGAATCATGTTACGAAATTCATACAATTCATGTATTTTGTCCCTTATCAATCTAACAGGACTTACACCCCCTATATACGTCATCAGCTTCCCCTAGTAGATACTATCATATATAATGTAAGATGGGCCTGTTATCAGTCCACATGAAAATAGGATGCACTTATTCAGATATTGCCTATGTTATTAGTTAATCAACGTATATTTCTCAGTATTGGAAAAAGATTATCAAGAACTGTTTCGTCAGTGATAATTTAAATATTTGAATATTGGCACACGTCTTTAGTGTAAATTTGGCAAAGTATGAGGATTGTTTTTCAGCCAAAAATGATTGGTTTTTTTTTTGGAATTGGGTTAGAAGTGGTTCCAGATCTATGGTTTTTATGGAAATTACAGTATCTTCTGCAAATGTATTAATAGTACAGCGGCAAGGAAGTGTATTGCATCGGATGGAAATGGCTGAGGGACACGGCTCTGAAACTGCAAAAGTACAGATGACGATGAGTCTCCAAGCAGCTTAGGTTTTGATCATTCTCATGTTCCAGTAGAAAGAATTGATCATATTGGCCGATTCAAGGTTCCCGAAGGGCTGCCAGTCAAGCCGACTTTGAGCAATGCTATGGAAGCGACGGTAGGGACCATGCTGGGTGCTAAGAGGGAGGTCTCTGTTCCAGGGTATCTTCACGTAAGCGGTTCTAACGAGAGGTCATGATGTAATTGGATTTCGCATTCAATGTCATCTCGAGCATCCCCGAGATAGAGGATAGATGGGCCATGGACAACATGAGTATCCGCATAAGGACAAGAAGCCAAAAGTTTAATCAAAGGGTCAAAGTAAGGTTAGTGTTTAAAGGGGCGATGGCTAGAATCCTCCCAGGACTGTGGTATGGAGTATTGGTCGTTAACATTCTCAGTTTATGGCGCTGCGAATGATATAAGGACGGCGGCGACAGTGGACATAGTGCCAGTGTTCCATCTGAGGCAATATTATATAGAGGTACAGTCAGGCTTATGAGAAGGGTGTAATAGGTATCGACAGGGTGTTTTTTTTACAGGCATCCCAGGGGGAGAATGCGATAAAGTATGTAATCGCGTTGCGGCTATACTGTTGAAAAACTCTCGAAGAAAATGGGATGCTGAATTGTATACGAGTATTGTTGTTCACAGTGCCAGTTATGTTATAAAAAATTATTCTAAGTAGTCTCTAAAATATTATTAATAGCAATGGATATGACATGGGTAATCGATCGGGGCTAGTGTGCGAAACATGTTCCAGAATAGATCAGACTGACCATTTGAGTCGGGTTTTGCACAGTAGTGCTAATACTAATGAAGGTATCAATATGAATTTCAGTATGATTTGTTCGAATGAATATTTGCCTTATCTGTATACACTACTTTGTTCAATTCGCAAGAACGTCTCAGATGACATAAATATCTACGTAATAACGCAGAATATTTCAAGCGATAATGAAATTAGTTTATTGGAATATGGTAAAAAGAATCAAATGAATATCAAATTAGTAAGGGTAAATGATGATTATTTAAACAGGTATACATATTACAATCCAAATGTTTTAGGTCGTTACCCTCGTACGTTGTTTTGTAATTTAACATTAAACGATCTGATTCCTGATTCGATAGATAGAGTATTATCTATGGAAGTTGACACCATAGTAGATGGGGATATTAGCGATTTTTACAATTTACACTTTGGAGAGAATGTGGTGGCAGGTGCTGTATGGGGCATCCCGTCCAACCAATATGTTCCAAATTGTTCGTCGTACTGCACTAAAGATGATTGTTTTATAGATGCTGAGAAAGTACGCGATCATCACGTGAATATGGGTGCGGTTTTATTCAATCTGGAACGCATGAGAGAGTTAAAAGTTACGCCAGAGTATTATTGTAAATTTCAAAATTGTTTTAATCCTGAACAATTTCTAGGAGCAGCATTCGGGGACAAAATGCTATTTACAAACCCTCTGAGATTTAATTATAGAACGAGTTGGGCTGACACTTATGCTAAGATGAAATTGCCTGGAGATACTGTGATAATACATTACGTAAACCGTTCTATTTACGCGATTTATAAAAAACCATGGCAAATTCTATTTCCAGATGGCGATTTACATTATATTTCCAGAGGTTGTCCGAAGGAGCAGATGTTTAATGAAATAATACATAAATCTTTTAAAATATGGTGGAATTATGCTAAGTTATCACCATATTATGAAGAGTTATACTCATCCATGAAGAGAGAATTGGACATCTATCGCGTCAAAGTTGATTCTTTGCTTAAAATATCTGAGGAATATATACGTGATTTAAAGGTAGAGATAATCGACTTACAGATAGTAAATAAGAATTATCAAAATGCTTTGAACACATGTTTGGAGACCATTACAAAAGATTCACGTATTTTTGCGAGGATGTTTTTCCTTTTTAAAGAATACAATCTGGCGGTTCCGAAAGAATATGATTTGGATGTCATATTTAAAAGATCTGATGGAAATTATTTTGCAAAAATTGGTAAAAATTCTCCAGAATTATCTTTAGAATCATCACTACGGTGGATGAATAACGCTCTGACTAAAAATATTAATTGGATTGCAGATACATTCTTCGGAAAATTAATGACTTGTAAGCAGATTGAATTGGTAGAAAAATATAGTTCTATAATTGAAAAATATGCAATTCTAAATAATAAAGATGCAATCTATCTTAGTGGGGAAATAGCACTACATAATCCAGGGTTAATTAAAAACAAATCCGTAATTGCAGAGAGGTTGTATGCATTATCCCAAGATGAGAGATACAGGACATTGCGCTTGGCAGATATTTTATTGAAAATAAACACTCCAGAGTCCAAGCGCATGCGTTTGGAGCTCTTAAAAACTTTTGCAGAGGGAAACATTGGGGGAGATAAGACTTTAGTCTTAATATCTCGTGCATATCGCGACGGAATTGGCACACCCAAAGATCTTGTAGAATCGGCTAAATGGATGAAAAAACCGGCAGAAAACAATTATGAGTGGAGTGTTAATGAGTATTTTGACATTCTTTGGAAAATTAATTCAGAAGAAACAGACATAGAAATGATTGAGCTGGCAAAAGCCAACGCAGACATTGGTAATGTCGGTAGTATGCGCAGACTAGGTCAGGCTTATCGCGAGGGCAGGGGAGTAGAAAAGGATTTAGATATAGCTATAAGTTGGTATAAGAAGAAATCGGATATCGAGGGGCCATATTTAGAATATGCTGAGTCATTGTTGGAGCGCAACAGGGATGAAGATCTGAAAACAGTATTTGAAATGGTAACGGGCGATAATCAGCCCCTAACATCTATTTTTGATAGGGGGTATGTTATTGCTGAAAATGAATTGACTGATTTTAAATCATGGGAATCTGAAACTCTGTCTTATAATTCAAAAAATCTTTTCATTTACCACGATGTATCTTTACCTTATGCTGTCTGTAAAGAAGGGGACATGGCAGTATTTGTTTTGGGTCACGTGTTTGATCTCGAGGCAAAAACATCAGATGCGGATAATATTTTGAAATTATTGATTAAAAAGTTATCTAGTACAGAAAGAGAGTTACTTGACTATACAGATAATTTGGCAGGTAGTTTTATTCTGGGATACACCGTGCAATCTGGAAATGAATATGAGTTATTCATAATACCAGATGCACTCTCAACTCAGCAAATATTTTATCACACGAAAAAAAAGTGTGTGTCGTGCTATGATACGATCATTCGTTATCTTCATAGTGAGCCACACTCCGAGGGGTATGAATTATGGCTAAGTGATGGTAGGAGGAAGTGGGCATTACCTGGCCATCAGTCAACTTACGATAATATATTCAATTTACCACCAAATCATAGGCTAAATTTCGAAAAATGTACTGTAGAGAGATTTTGGCCATGCTCTCCAGTCGTAAGTGTCAATTTAGATGAATATACAGAACTAGCAAAGAAAATGCTTCTCGATGAAGTTGATCTTTTGGTTAGTATGGGTAAGCCAATAATACAATTAACCGGAGGTAGAGACTCGAGAATATCATTTGCTGCATTTGATAAGCATGTCGATCAAGTAATACCTTTGACTTATGTTAAGGCAAAAGATGATATTCGTGCGCATAATGACTCAATTATCGCTTCAAAAATATGTAGTGAATTGGGAGTTGAGCATGAAAAAGTAGAATTGATAAACGATGAGCGTGCAAGAATCAGAGGAAGGCTCAAAAATGTTTCAGTTGGAAGGCTTACAGGATTGTCGATGCATAATAAATTTCCAGACATCACACTTCTTGTTAGTAGTAGATCCATAGAAATTGTAAGAAAACCTAGATTTTGGGAAAACATGGATGTGTTTATAGATAATAAAATAAAACTCTCCGATTTATTAACTTGTAGTAATTGGGATGATTATCCACAAGCTGGGAAAATATTCAAACAATATTGTAAAATAATGCAGTTCGACGTCAAATATTTATTTAATTATAACCCACAAACTATTTTCTACTGGGAATACCGTATGGCTCGTTGGAGTAATGCAACAATAACTTTTGACGAGAATCAGTATTTCGATACATATCTTTTGTTTAATTGTCGTAAGTTACTCGGTCTTGCACAAGGCCTTCCTAATGAATGCTATCATGATGACCTGTTGACTAATAACTTAATCAATAAGTTGATGCCAAGGATTTCAAAAATACCATTTGGAGATTACAATGATTGATTATTGTTGTCAGACAAATTGGATTAAGAACAATTAATTTTGCGGATTTGGTGGAAGTTTGAATGATGATAGTGATAATTCAGTAAATTCAGATAGTGGGATATGGGTCGCGTTAATTGGCTCGATCAATTCTCAATTGGAGTTTGAATTAACTGTAAAGTGGTTGTATGAAAGAAAAAAAGAAAAAAGAATAGAAAAAATTATATTTTCAACGTGGGACTATTGTCTTACCCCAAATGTATGTGGTTTTTTGGAAAACTATGGAGTAATATATAGGGGAATTCCTGCAATTAAAAATCAAAATAAGGAAATTGGATTCAATTCAAGGGAAATTCAAGAATTACAATTAAAATATTGCTTAGAAATTATGCCAGAGAATGTAACTGTATTGAAATGTCGTACTGATTACTCTCTTATATGGTTAAATAAAAATCAATTTACATTTTTTTCAAAAAAATATTTGACAGCAAAAAACAACTGGGAACACAGCCCCCGCAACCGTATTATAACTTCAGCTAATTATATCCCGATAATTCCTCCCTTTAGGTTTGGTGACTTACAATTTGTTGGCAGCAAGTCTGATCTAGACCTATTGGTTGATTTAACAAACACGGAGTTGACAGGTTTTGATTTTTCTCCAGATGACAGATTGATGAGGATACATGCTACAAAGATAAAAATTATTGATCAAGGGATGAGGTACATCTCATTTTTTGCTTTGGAGAAATACAATATGGAGAACGAATTGTGTTTTCCAAAAATCCTTAACATGTTTTATGCAGCATATATACGTATACTTATTGAGGAGTACTATTTAGATGATATTACCTATGCTGAAGAAGAGATTGATACATTTGATGATTTCTTTTTTAAAGGAATCTCGAGCAATTTTATAAATAAACGCGTTGGTCTAATTAGTTTGGATAGATTAATTAAATACAAACTAAAAAGTTCTCCAGGTTATGTATCTTTTTTAAGAGAATATGAGAAAATGGAAGATTACTCATATCTTGTAAATTGCAATTACACTCTTGAAGATTGGGATGAGTTAGTTTCTTGGGGGAAAGTTAACATCAAAGATTGCCCAGACTCATGGGTTAAATACCCCAGAATTGTCGATACAAATACTATTTTAACAATTCACTCATTATTTGATGAGGATGAAATATACAAAAGAATTGAGCGTAAATGTGCTCAAATAAAAACTATTGAAGATGTCGAATATGTTGGTAGTAGTAAACTATCAAATTATAAGTTATACATTGAATGTCTGATAATGAAAATTCGTTATGGTGATAAAGAGTCTTTTTGTAATTATTTGAATGAATTTTTTGTTCATCATATTTATTTTAACGATTTTTTCAATAACCTCGGTATAGTATATCGTTTCTGTGAATTGAATAATTTATTACCGATTATTTTGAAGCTATGTTTGTTATCAAATGACACCTCTTCCTTTAATAGAAGAGTAAGAGATTACTATAATCTTTTGGGTTTAAGTGACGATCCATCAACAATTGATTCGTTTTATTTAGCGTTGTTATCAAAAAAACCCAAAGGTTTTTTAAAATTAATGCCAAGAAATGAGAAATTAATAGTCACGTTAGCATATCACAGAATTTTTAATATCTCTCCAGATGTAAGGGAGTTAATAATTAAGGAATTAGATTCAAATTCATATATTTTGTCAAAAAAAAGTATTGATGCGATATTAATGGGGGTTCAGAATGGATGGGTTGATGATAAACTTCAATCACATTCATGGATAGAAACATTTAGATTATCCGGTGTGTCTATTCCTTCTTTAAATATGGTGGATCGGACATGTCCGCTTGATATTAATCAAAAATATACAGAGGTGTGGAAAAATCGCAATAATATTTCTGTATTTTCCCTTGTTGACGCTCTGGAGGACTTGGCGTCTAAAGGCCATATTGAATCAATGGTAAATTTAGGGATTATTTTTAGGGACAATGATGACCTAAAGGATTTTTCGAAAGCCATGTATTGGTTTGAAGAAGCTGCAAACAGGGGGAACGGTTGGGCAAAAGAAGAAATATATAACTCCTTATTGAATACAAAAGCACATCGCGAGTTGCGTCTGAAGTATCTATTTTATTTTTCAGAAGGAGGTGATTCTAATGCAACTGCAAAAATTGGTCGTGCATACAGGGATGGCAGGGGTGTTCAACAAGATTTGAAAAAAGCTGTTGAATATATGGAATTGGGTTACCAAAATGGTGCAAAGTGGATATATAACGAATTAGAATCTCTTCGCCAAAAATAATTGAAGTAGATTTGTCAGGATAAGCAACTAACATCGTTTTGGCGTGGATGGCACTTTGATGGGGAGTTGGTTGCACATTATGAATCAATAATTTGTGCAAGAACAATCATTTTAACCTGAGTTTGACACTTACGCATGATTGCTGACCTAGCTTCCGCTGGAATTGCACGTTATCCGCAGGTGTCGTCCTCGTTCTCAGTTACGGGAAAACGGCATCAGAAGACGTCCAAGGACATCTGA
>Ga0310695_10015199_pt1 | contig 10286 bp, 20 predicted proteins | sample RumenRJG_04DNA_FD_203882 | JGI IMG/M metagenome (GOLD analysis project Ga0310695, IMG submission 203882) | Bovine rumen microbial communities from Lethbridge, Alberta, Canada - RJG_04 (v2) (version 2) | ecosystem: Host-associated > Mammals > Digestive system > Stomach > Rumen | place: Canada... | reverse complement strand
GGCACATACAACGAAGTAGAGAATGAGCAGCTCGACGATGAACATGACGATACCACCACCACTGATAGCAGTGAAACGCGACGTAGCCTCCTGGAAGAAAGCCTGCGGCAGACGTGCGATGATACCAATCATAATGATCAGCGAGATACCGTTTCCTACGCCCTTATCGGTAATGCGCTCACCCAGCCAAAGGATGAACATACTGCCTGCTGCCAGGATGATGGTGGCGGGAATCATGAAGGTCGACCAGCTGATGCCTGTTGCCAGCGCACCGGCAGCCTGCATCTTCAGGTTCATCAGGTAGGCAGGAGCCTGGAACAGCAGGATAGCCACTGTCAGGATACGAGTATACCAGTTGATCTTCTTTCTTCCGCTCTCACCCTCGCGCTGCATCTTCTGGAAATAAGGTACAGCGACAGCAAGCAGCTGCATGACGATAGAAGCTGAGATGTATGGCATAATTCCCAACGCAAAGATAGACGCATTGGAGAACGCACCACCTGAGAACATGTCAAGCAGCGACATCAGACCGCCTGCAGTCTGTGACTGAAGTTTTTCCAACATGCCCGGGTTGATGCCAGGAAGCACCACAAACGAGCCGAAACGGTAAATTGCCACGAACAGGAGGGTGATGAGGAGTCGCTGACGCAAATCCTCAACCTTCCAACAGTTCCTCAGGTACTCAATAAACTTCTTCATTTTTTTAGATTATAGTTGTGTTACCACCAACTGCCTTGATAGCCTCTTCGGCAGTCTTAGAGAAAGCATTTGCCTCGACATCGAGTTTGGCCTTCAGCTCACCGTTACCAAGAATCTTGACAAGCTCCTTGCCATTGGTGAGACGGGCAGCCTTCAGCTCCTCGATACCAATCTTCGTGAGGCCCTTCGTCTCTGCCAGCTTCTGGAGAGTAGAGAGGTTCACAGCAAAATATTCCTTGTGGTTGATGTTCTTGAAACCAGACTTCGGAACGCGGCGCTGCAGTGGCATCTGACCACCTTCGAAACCAATCTTTCTCTTATAACCAGAACGAGCCTTGGCACCCTTGTGACCACGAGTAGAAGTACCACCCAGACCAGAACCTGGACCACGGCCAATACGACGACGTGAATGAGTAGAGCCTTCAGCCGGCTTTAAACTATTTAATTTCATAATTGCTTCTGTTTAAAAGATTAATTATTCAACTACGGTTACCAGATGATGAACCTTGAGGATCATACCGCGAACGGAAGGTGTATCCTCTTTCTCTACCTCCTGACCGATCTTATGAAGACCGAGGGCCTTCAGTGTACGCTTCTGGTCAATAGGATAACCGATACTGCTTCTAATCTGCTTGATCTTTACTGTTGCCATGATATCATCTCCTCATTTAACCGTTAAACACTTTGCTCATACTGATACCCCGCTCACCGGCAACGGTATAGGCGTCACGCATCGAGCCAAGGGCTGCGATAGTGGCCTTCACCAGATTGTGAGGGTTAGAAGAGCCTTTCGACTTGGCAATCACATCAGTGATACCTACACTCTCCAGAACGGCACGCATAGCACCACCGGCCTTCACTCCAGTACCAGGAGCAGCAGGCTTGAGGAGCACCTTGGCACCACCGAATGAAAATTCAGCCTCATGGGGAACAGTACCTTTCAGTACGGGAACCTTAACGAGGTTCTTCTTTGCCGACTCAACGCCCTTAGCAATTGCTGCGGTTACTTCGCCAGCCTTTCCAAGACCCCATCCGATAATACCATTACCGTCACCTACAACGACGATGGCAGCGAATGTGAAGGTACGACCACCCTTTGTTACCTTGGTAACACGGTTGATGGCAACCAAACGGTCTTTCAACTCAACGTCACTATTTACTTTTACTTTATTTATTGCCATAATCGTTTAGAATTTAAGTCCACCTTTACGTGCTGCATCAGCGAGCTCTTTCACGCGGCCGTGATACAGATAACCGTTACGGTCGAAAACAACTTTCTCAATACCAGCTTCCTGAGCCTTCTTGGCCACAAGCTCGCCAACCTTGGCAGCCTGCTCCTTCTTAGGCATGGCCTCCATGCCCAGCGAAGATGCCGATGCAAGGGTCTTACCGGTCAAATCGTTAATAATCTGAACGTAAATCTGCTTATTCGAACGGAACACGCTCATGCGCGGACGCTCGGCAGTGCCATTAACGCTCTTGCGAATTCTATACTTAATCTTGATTCGTCTTTCAATTTTCTTTGTTGTCATAATCGTAATGAATTTAATAGATTAAGATTACTTAGCAGCGGCCGACTTACCCGACTTACGACGGATAACCTCGCCCTTGAACAAAATACCTTTTCCTTTGTATGGCTCAGGCATACGGAAAGAACGAATCTTTGCGCAAATGAGTCCGAGCAAAGCTTTGTCGCACGACTCCAAGATAATCTGCGGATTCTGGTTACGCTCCATCTTGGTCTCTACTTTCACCTCGCTGGGAAGCTGGATGAAAATGGGGTGTGTATAACCCAGAGAGAATTCGATGAGGTTGCCCTGGTTGGAAACACGGTAACCTACACCCACCAGCTCCATATGCTTCTTGTAGCCTTCGCTAACGCCTACAACCATGTTGTTGACCAGCGAGCGGTACAGACCATGGAAAGCCTGCTTCTGCTTGATATTCACCGGACTGTTCTCGTCAATCTCAAATGTAATCTGACCATTCTCCATCTTCATGATGATAGACGGATCTACTTTCTGTGAAAGCTCACCCTTGGGGCCCTTAACGGTTACGATGCCGTTCTCGTGAGATACGGTTACACCTGCGGGGATGTTAATTGGCAATTTTCCTATTCTTGACATATTCAATCCTCCAATTAATAAACGTAGCAAAGCACCTCGCCGCCAATCTTCAGCTCGGCAGCCTCTTTGTTAGTCATGACACCCTGGGATGTAGATATAATGGCAATACCTAATCCGTTAATAACTCTCGGCATGTCCTTGTAGCCAGTGTACTTACGAAGACCTGGGGTGGACACTCTCTTCAAACACTTGATAGCGTTTTCTCTTGTTGCTGGGTTGTACTTCAAGGCAACCTTGATAGTACCTTGAGGACCATCCTCAATGAACTTGTAGTTCAGGATGTAACCCTTCTCGAAGAGGATCTTGGTGATCTCTTTCTTCAAGTTCGACGCAGGAACCTCTACCACACGGTGATGAGCCATGATGGCGTTTCTGAGCCTCGTCAGATAATCTGCAATTGGATCTGTCATAAAATATAAATGTTTTAATTAATCGGGACTCCCCCGACAATATTAAAAATAAAAAAAATGATCTGTTGGTATGGGCCGTTGGCAACAGGGTGCCGGCTGTCGCCTGTCACCCTTCGCCTTCAACCCTGGTCATTACCAGCTAGCCTTCTTCACACCAGGGATCAGACCGGCAGAAGCCATCTCGCGGAATTGGATACGCGAAAGACCGAACTGGCGGATATATCCCTTGGGACGGCCAGTGATCTTGCAACGGTTGTGCAGACGGATGGGGTTGGCATTCTTAGGAATGCTCTGCAGTTTGCGAGCAGCCTCGTAAGCCTCTGCGGGATCCTCTGTTGTTGCGATAACTTTCTTCAAAGCGGCACGCTTCTCGGCATAACGGGCAACCAGCTTTGCGCGCTTCACCTCACGGGCTTTCATTGATTCTTTTGCCATAGCTCTTAATCGTTTTTAGCGTTCTTGAATGGAAGGCCGAATGCCTTGAGCAGTGCATAACCCTCTTCGTCGGTCTTTGCAGTGGTAACGAAGGTGATATTCATACCCTGGATACGGTCAATGCTGTCAATATTAATCTCCGGGAAGATAATCTGCTCCTGGATACCCAGTGTGTAGTTACCACGGCCGTCGAACTTGCTCTCGATACCCTTGAAGTCGCGGATACGGGGAAGTGCGATGCGGACGAGCTTCTCAAGGAACTCATACATGCGCTCGCGACGCAGTGTCACCATCACGCCGATGGGCATCTTCTTACGAAGCTTGAAGTTGGCGATATCCTTCTTCGAATAGGTTGCCACAGCCTTCTGGCCGGCGATGGTGGTAATCTCGTTGATGGCCACCTCGATGATTTTCTTGTCCTGTGTGGCATCGCCCAGACCCTGGTTGATGACAATCTTCTTCAGCACAGGAATCTGCATCGTTGAAGAGTAGTTGAACTGCTTCTTCAGTGCCGGAGCAATGCTCTCAGCATATTGTTTCTTTAATTGTGCTGTATCCATTACTTAATCTCCTCCCCTGACTTTTTAGCGATACGGATAACATTCTTACCCTCGTGCTTGATAGACACACGTGTGGCCTTGCCACTCTTGGGGTCAATGAGGCTCAAGTTGGAAATGTGGATGGGAGCCTCCTGCTTGATGATGCCGCCCTGAGGATTCTTGGCAGATGGCTTTGCGCTCTTCGAGACGATGTTGACACCCTCTACGATGGCACGCTCCTTATCTACCAAGACCTTGAGCACCTTACCAGTCTTGCCCTTGTCCTCACCGGCCAGAACAATAACTGTATCGTTTTTTCTAATATGTAACTTTGCCATTACTCTTAATCGTTTTAATGTTTAAAGAACCTCAGGTGCCAAAGAAACGACTTTCATGTTGACGGCACGAAGCTCACGGGCAACGGGGCCGAAGATACGGCTGCCGCGAAGCTCACCGGCATTATTCAGCAGCACACAAGCATTATCGTCGAAACGGATGTACGAGCCATCGGCACGGCGAATCTCCTTCTTTGTGCGAACAATCAAAGCCTTTGATACTGCACCTTTTTTCAAATCACTTGAGGGGATAACGTTCTTCACAGCAACGACGATGACGTCACCCACGCTAGCATAACGGCGGCGGGTACCACCCAGCACACGGATGCAGAGAGCCTCGCGTGCACCGCTGTTATCACATACTGTAAGTCTTGATTCTGCCTGTATCATAATTACTTAGCTTTTTCTAGGATTTGTACTAATCTCCATCTCTTGGTCTTAGAGAGTGGACGGGTCTCCATAATGAGCACGGTATCACCAATGTTGCACTCATTCTTCTCATCATGAGCATGGTACTTCTTTGTCTTCTGGACAAACTTACCATAAATCGGGTGCTTCTCCTTGAACTTAGCTGCAATAACAATGGTTTTATCCATTTTGTTGCTGATCACGACACCCTGTCTTGTCTTTCTTAAATTTCTTGTTTCCATCTGGACCATTATTATTTGTTAAGTTCTCTCTGACGAAGCTCAGTCTTCATACGTGCGATATCACGACGTGCTGCCTTAATCTGTGATGGATTCTCAAGGGGTGAGACAGCGTGGTTCAGAATTGTCTGATTGTACTTGGCTACCTCGGCCTCAATGCGCTCGGCCAGTTCTTTGGTCTCGAGGCTCTTAATTTCTGTCATCTTCATAGCTTAAGCGTTTTTATCGTAATCACGTCTAACAACAAACTTTGTCTTTACCGGCAATTTCTGAGCGCCCAGGCGCAGAGCCTCTTTGGCAATATCAAAAGGTACGCCCTCGACTTCGAAAAGAATACGACCTGGTGTAACAGGTGCCACCCATCCTGCGGGGTCTCCCTTACCTTTACCCATACGTACGTCTGCAGGCTTGCGAGTGATGGGTTTATCCGGGAAGATGCGGATCCACACCTGACCCTCACGGTTCATATAACGGTTGATAGCAACACGGGCTGCCTCAATCTGACGGCTGTCGATCCACTTCGCATCAAGGGTCTTGATACCGAAAGAGCCGAAAGCCAGCTGTGTACCTCTGTGGGCGTTGCCTTTGTTGCCACGACCATCCTGAGGTCTTCTATATCTTACTCTTTTTGGCTGTAACATGATAGCTTCTGATTTTAACGGTTATTGTTTCTCTTGCGATTGCCTCTCGACTTACCGCCACCATTGTTAGCACGTCCGCCCTGCTTCTCCTGTGTGAAGTTGGGAGTCAGGTCACGCTTACCGTAAACCTCACCACGGCAGATCCAAACTTTGATACCGAGGATACCAACCTTGGTCAGAGCCTCAGTTTGACAATAGTCGATGTCGGCACGGAAGGTGTGCAACGGGGTACGGCCTTCCTTGATCATCTCACTACGTGCGATTTCAGCACCGTTCAGACGGCCTGAGATCAGCACCTTAACACCCTCTGCACCAGCACGCATCGTGTTAGCCACAGCCATTTTAATTGCACGGCGGTAAGCAATCTTACCCTCAATCTGGCGTGCAATGTTATTAGCTACAATTGTTGCGTCGAGCTCAGGCTTCTTGATTTCGAAAATGTTGATCTGAATCTCCTTGTCGTAGAGCTTCTTCAACTCTTCCTTGAGTTTGTCAACATCCTGACCACCTTTACCAATGACGATACCCGGACGGGCAGTGCAAATAGTAATGGTAACGAGTTTCAATGTACGCTCGATAACGATCTTTGACACGCTGGCCTTTGCCAGGCGCTCGTTAAGATACTTACGGATCTTCTGGTCCTCTACGATGTTGTCACCGAAGTTCTTACCACCGTACCAGTTTGAATCCCATCCTCTGATAATACCGAGACGGTTGCTGATTGGATTAACTTTCTGTCCCATTCTACTTATTCTTTAACGTCATTAGGTTTAGCATCTACGAACAAAGTAACGTGGTTGCTACGCTTGCGAATGCGGTAGCCACGGCCCTGAGGTGCGGGGCGCATGCGCTTCATGGTAACACCCTCGTCAACGAAGACCTTCGAGATATAGAGTTCGCCGTCTTCTGCTTTGCGATCATTCTTCTGCTCCCAGTTGGCAATTGCGGAGCGCAGCAGCTTCTCTACGTCCTTGGCAGCAGCCTTCTTCGAGAAGCGCAGTACGCCAAGGGCACGGTTCACATCCAGACCGCGCACCATGTCTACTACGTAGCGCATCTTGCGAGGAGAAGAGGGAACACCATTCAACTTGGCGAAATATTGTGTTCTAAGAGCTGCCTTTCGTGCGTCGGCAGCAAGTTTCTTTCTTTTTCCCATTATTGCTTCTTAATTTTAAATGGTTTTGCCCTGCCGATTATTTCTTATTACCAGCATGGCCGCCGAATCTGCGTGTGGGAGCGAACTCACCCAGCTTGTGGCCCACCATGTTCTCAGTAATGTAAACAGGGATAAATTTGTTTCCGTTATGAACTGCTACAGTGTGTCCCACGAAGTCGGGGGAAATCATTGAAGCACGAGCCCAAGTCTTAACGACACTCTTCTTGCCGCTTTCATTCATAGCGAGAATCTTTTTCTCGAGCGATACGTTAATATACGGACCTTTTTTTAATGAACGACTCATAATTTATTTCAGTTTACTTGATTATTTCTTGTTAGCTCTTTCAATGATGTACTTGTTCGACTGCTTCTTGGGTGCACGTGTCTTGAGACCCTTAGCATACAAGCCCTTGCGCGAACGTGGGTGTCCACCAGACTGACGGCCTTCACCACCACCCATCGGGTGATCATGCGGGTTCATCACAACACCACGGTTGTGCGGGCGACGTCCCAGCCAACGGGTGCGGCCGGCCTTACCCGACTGCTCCAGAGCGTGGTCTGAGTTACCTACACTACCAACGGTAGCTTTACAAGCGCTCAACACCTTGCGGGTTTCACCCGAGGGGAGCTTAATCACACAATAACTGCCTTCACGAGAAGTCAACTGAGCAAAATTACCAGCCGAACGAACGAGCAGGGCACCCTGACCGGGACGCAACTCAATGTTGTGAATCACTGTACCCACAGGAATGTTTGCCAGGGGAAGGGCGTTACCAACCTCGGGAGCAGCGTCAGCGCCCGACATCAGTTTTGCACCCACCTCAAGTCCGTTAGGAGCAATAATGTAACGTTTTTCACCATCAGCGTAGAACAGCAATGCGATACGAGCCGAGCGGTTCGGATCGTACTCGATTGTCTTTACTACTGCTGGAACACCATCCTTCTCTCGCTTGAAGTCGATGAGACGATACTTCCTCTTGTGGCCACCGCCTCTGTAGCGGACGGTCATCTTACCGGTGTTGTTTCGACCGCCGGTAGAACGTTTACCGTAAACGAGAGACTTCTCTGGCACGGATGCAGTAATTTCCTCGAACGTGCCAATAACCTTGTGTCTTTGACCGGGAGTTACCGGTTTTAACTTACGTACTGCCATTTCTTATTTAAATATTGCTATAAAAATCAATTGTCTCGCCCTCTTTCAGAGTAACGATTGCTTTCTTGAACGCATTGCGCTGACCTTTAATCAGACCGGCCTTGGTGTAGCGGCTAGAGCGCTTACCGGCATATCTCAATGTGTTCACATCTACCACTGTAACATTATACAGACTTTCGATCTCGCTCTTAATCTCAAGCTTGTTAGCCTCAGGGCGAACGATGAAGCCATAGCGGTTAGGCTGCTTGTCTGTAATCTTGGTCATCTTCTCAGTGACCAATGGTTTAATGATAATTGCCATAGTCTATGTCTCCTTTACTTATTTAAGATTCCGTCGATTGTCTCCAGCGATTTCTCGGTAATAACGAGAACATCAGCATTCAAGATCTTATAGGTATTCACCTTGGATGCCTCAAGCACCTCTGCACGCTGCAAGTTACGAGCCGACAAATATACGTTTTTATTCGATTCGGGCAAAAGAAGCAGGACTTTCTTATCCTCGACTTTAAGATTTTTAGTAATATTTACGAAATCTTTTGTCTTGGGAGCGTCCAGATTGAAGTCTTCCACCACTACCAGTGCGTTATCCTGCACTTTGTAAGAGAGAGCCGACTTACGGGCAAGCACCTTTACTTTCTTATTCAGCTTGAAGCTGTAGTCACGGGGATTCGGGCCAAACACGCGGCCACCACCTCTGAGCAGCGGAGAGTTGATATCACCATGACGAGCGCCGCCGCCACCTTTCTGGCGACCCAGCTTGCGGGTAGAACCTGCATGCTCACTTCTTTCCTTTGCCTTGGCAGTGCCCTGACGCTGGTCAGCGAGGTACTGCTTCACGTCCAGATAAATAACGTGGTCGTTGGGCTCAATGCCGTAGATCGATTCGTTCAACGAAACCTTTCTTCCGGTCTCCTGTCCGTTGATGTTTAATACGTTGATTTCCATTACTTATTCACAATTACGGTTGAACCTTTGCAACCAGCCACCGAACCCTTCACAAGCAGAAGGTTGTACTCTGGTATTACTTTTAACACTCTCAGATTCTGGGTCTTGACTCTGTCACCACCCATTTGTCCGCCCATGCGCATTCCTTTGAATACCTTTGCGGGGTACGAACAAGCACCTATTGATCCCGGTTTGCGGGCGCGGTCGTCCTGACCGTGAGTAGCCTGGCCTACACCACCGAATCCATGACGCTTCATAACACCCTGGAAACCCTTACCCTTAGAGGTACCAACAACGTCAACAAACTCTGCGTCGTTGAAGATCTCCACTGTGATGGTGTCACCGAGGTTGTACTCCTCGTCAAACTTGAACTCGGCCAAGTGTTTCTTTGGTGTTGTACCGGCTTTCTTGAAGACGCCCATCATAGGCTTGGTGGTGCGCTTCTCTTTAGCCTCACCAAAACCAACCTGGACAGCTTTGTAGCCATCCTTCTCAATGGTCTTCACCTGAGTAACAACACAAGGACCAGCTTCGATAACAGTGCACGGTACGTTCTTACCGTCGGCACTGAAAACGGATGTCATTCCGATTTTCTTTCCTAATAATCCTGGCATTTCAGTTTTAAAATTTAAATAAATGTATAAAATGTAATTTTGGTTTCTTTTTTAAGTGCTACCACGCTTCTCTTTTTACACACAAAAACACTTAAAAAAGAAACGCCCACTTCTTCGCATTTGAAGGTTAAGTCGCTCTTTATCAGTGTATTGATAGCTTGAGAGCCAGCGCAATACTCAACTTAGCGGCTGCAAAGGTACACATTATTATTGTAATACACAAGTTATAATACCTCGAATATAACATTATTTAATGTTTTTTAGCTTTCTATTTATCTTTTCCCCATGCGAATGGGCAGGAAAAGGGGGAAAAGTCAATAAGAAAGCAGTATGGCATCCTTGCAGCGGAGTGTCTGCCATATCAAGCATACCTCCTTGCTGAATCATCATTCTCCGGCTTAGTGACAAGCCGACACCGTGACCGTTTCTTTTAGTGGTGAAGAAAGGAACGAACAGCGACTGTCGGTTCTCAGCTGGTATGGGCTGTCCGTCGTTGCCAATCACGAGTGTTTCCTGACTTGCCTCGATGACCATTCTCTTGGCATGGGCCTCAATGGCATTCTTCACGATATTCATCAGTATCTGG
>Ga0310695_10015198_pt1 | contig 10287 bp, 10 predicted proteins | sample RumenRJG_04DNA_FD_203882 | JGI IMG/M metagenome (GOLD analysis project Ga0310695, IMG submission 203882) | Bovine rumen microbial communities from Lethbridge, Alberta, Canada - RJG_04 (v2) (version 2) | ecosystem: Host-associated > Mammals > Digestive system > Stomach > Rumen | place: Canada... | reverse complement strand
TTCGGAATATGCTTTAATGCAGTTTTTGGAAAATTTAGACAGATCTTTATAAAAAAATATTCAAAGACGAAACTAATTTGCAACAATCAAAACAGATGAATTTATTAACAAACAAAAAAAACATATTATAAAAATGAAAGTTATCAGAATTATTACGGCTATGTTTTTGACGGCAGCTTTAGCAGCACCCTCAATGGCTCAAAACAAAGAAACTCATGACCCGGCAGCAAAAAAAGTGTTGGAAAAAATTTCAACAACAACTCAAAGTTATCAATCGTTAAGAGCAACTTTCGATTGGACACTCGAGAACAAAGCCGAAAAAACCAAAGATACCAAACAAGGCTATATGTTTATTAAAGGTAATAATAAATATAAACTAATTCTCCAAGGTACGGAAATTTTTTCTAACGGAACTGATACTTGGACTTATTCCAAAGACGCTAACGAAATCACAGTAAGCGCAGTTGATGAAACGGAAGAGTCTATCGTCAGCAATCCGACTAAAATTTTCTCACTTTACGAAAAAGGTTTCAAATACACTTTGAAAGGCGAAGAACAAAAACAAATCAGAATCAAAGCCGACGGAAAAGTCTCAACGGTTAAGAAAAATTGTTATGTTATAGATTTGTATCCCGAATCGCCTAAAGGCAAAGAATTTCACACTATAGAACTTATCGTTGATAAAGCCACAACTCAAATTTACAGTATTGACATCAAGTTCAAAAACGGCAGCGACCAAATTATTGAAATACTTGATTACAAACCTAACGTTGCAATGCCCGATAATTTGTTTATTTACGAAGAAAGCAAATACCCCGGCGCAGAGCTCAACGATATGAGATAAATGTTTGAGACGGTCTTAATTAAGGCCGTCTTTTTTATTTTTTAGGGGGTTAAAAAACTGATTTTCAAAACATTAACTTTATATCACCTTTTTATTTGCCTGAAATACAAATATTTCTGAAAAAAAAAATGCAAAAAAATTTTCTATATCAAATAAAACTCGTATATTTGCAAGTCAAAAATAAGTAAAAAATTAATTAAAAAAAATATTAACAATGACAAAAGCAGACATCGTAAACGAGATTTCCAAAAATACGGGAATCGAGAAAGTAACTGTTCAAAAAGCAGTTGAAGCTTTTATGGATACTATCAAAGAATCTTTGGTAGAGAAAAACAATGTTTATCTCAGAGGTTTCGGTAGTTTCATCATCAAAACGAGAGCTAAAAAAACAGCAAGAAACATCTCGAAAAACACTACCATTGTTATTCCTGAACACAACATTCCGGCTTTCAAACCTTCTAAAGTTTTTGTAAGCGAGGTTAAGGACAACAAAAAGAAAAAATAAAAAGAAATAAATTATTTAAGTATCACATTTTAAAAATAATAACAAAATGCCGAGCGGAAAAAAAAGAAAACGCCACAAAATGGCTACGCACAAACGTAAAAAACGTTTGCGCAAGGACAGACACAAGAAAAAATAGGACTCTAAGAAGTTAAGCGTCTGTTCATTACAAAATGAAAAAGGGAGCTGCGCCGATAATTTTTTTTAGGCGGGCTCTTTTTTACTATTTTACGGAAATTTTTAAGTATAATTCTTAACACTCTGTATTGGAAGTGAACAACGATTTAGTGATTAACGCAACTGAGTCGGAAATTGTACTTGCACTGCTTGAAGACAAGCAGTTGGTGGAAATACACAAAGAGAAAAGGAATCAGCACTTTTGCGTCGGAGATATTTACTTAGGTAAAGTAAAAAAAATAATGCCGGCTCTTAATGCAGCCTTTGTAGATGTAGGTTACGAAAAAGATGCGTTCTTACATTATCAGGATTTGGGTCCACAGTTCTCGTCGCTTCACAAATACGTGCAAACGGCTATTGACAATCCCAAAAATTCCCAACCTCTTCAATCTATCAGTCTGATGCCCGAGATTAACAAAAAGGGCAAAATTAGCGAACAACTCTCTTCGGGTCAAAGAGTGGTTGTTCAAATCAGTAAAGAACCCATATCGACCAAAGGTCCGAGACTGACCTCTGAAATTTCAATCGCCGGAAGAAACTTGGTTTTATTGCCTTTTTCCGACAAAGTGTCAGTATCTCAAAAGATTAAATCAAAAGAAGAACGGGAAAGACTCCGTCAGTTGATTCAATCTATTAAGCCTAAAAATTACGGAATTATCGTAAGAACTGAGGCTCAAAACCGCAGAGTAGCCGTTCTTGACGGCGAAATAAAATCATTAGTCGAAAAATGGGAAACGGCGTGCCGCGTAATGGCGGGCGGCGTTCCGCCTAAATTGCTGGCGGGTGAAATGGACGCTACGTCCACTATATTACGCGATACCCTGAACAACTCATTCAATAGTGTGGTTGTAAACGATCCCGCAATATATCATGAAGCAAAGACATTTATATGCAATATTGCCCCCGAAAAGGAAAAAATCGTAAAACTTGATACCGACAAGGTTTCGGTTTTTGACAGATATTTTAATATTAACAAACAAATAAAAACCCTTTTCGGAAAAACGGTAACTTTCAAAAACGGTGCTTACCTTATTATGGAACACACCGAAGCACTCTTCGTGATAGACGTAAACAGCGGTAACAGGGCAAGCAACGTAGATCAAGAAGCCAACGCCTTAGAGGTAAATCTTGCAGCTGCTGACGAAATAGCAAGACAATTAAGGCTTAGGGACATAGGCGGTATTATCGTAGTCGATTTTATCGATATGCACAAAAACGAAAACAAAAAGGCTCTTTACGACAAGATGCGCGAAATTATGGCCGCAGACAGAACCAAACACAATATTCTGCCTCTAAGTAAATTTTGTCTTATGCAAATAACGCGGCAAAGAGTACGCCCTGAAATGAAAATGTCCACAATGGAAACTTGTCCGTGCTGCGGTGGTACGGGAGAAATAACTTCAACTCTGCTTCTTGAAGACGAAATAGAGGACACGCTAAAAAATATTTTGACCCAAAACAATATCAAAAAAAAATTGATTCTCAGAGTGAACCCCATTGTTGCAGCGTATCTGAAAAAAGGTATTTTTTCTCTGCGCCTAAAATGGATGTTGAAATATAAAGTCATAATAAAAATATTCGCCGACTCAGATTACGGCTTTATAAAATATGACTTCTGCGACTCAGAGGGCAACGCTTTGAACAATTATTAAAAAAAAAAGAAAAACCGTAAATTTCTCTAACGAAAAATTTACGGTTTTTTTCTTCTTTATCTCAAACCTTTTTTCTCTTCGCTCTTGCGCAAAGACCGCCGCCAATAAAACATCAGAAACGATACCCCGCTGCAAATATACATCACGAGAGCCTCCGAAAATCCGCTTTTAACGGTAATCAAAACCGCTAAAAGCAAACAAAGGACAAAAAAACATATCCATAAAATTTCCATTGCCCCCCATTTTCCTTGTCTTGTTTTCATGCTTTTTTTATTCGATATTTTGATTTTTAAGGCTGTCGCCTTGAATGGTTTCACCGTATTGATTATTTAAGTTTACAACGCCGTTTACGTCCAAAAATTTATAATTTCTGAATGCCATATCGGATTCAAAACCTTGTTTTCCCACAATAACGGTAGAATCAGGGTCGATAACGGTAACTTTTTTTACCGAAAATATCTTTTTATGAACTTCATCGCCAAAAAGCTGTTCAGTTAAAAGTTTTGCACCCTGATCGTTTTTTACAACAACATTTTTGCGTGCCTCCCAAAGCTTTTTTTTGGAATAATAAACAGCATAATCCGCAGTCAAAACGCTTTCCTCCTTGAGTTGCTCGTCATAAAAAACAACTTTGACACCTTGTGGAAACTCCATGTAAGGCTGCTCTGTAGTTTCATAATCGTCCACAATAGGAGCCGTAATCTGAGATTGCAAACTATGCCCAGAATAATACGAGGTTTTCAAATCCGTTACGGACAAATCCGCAAAAGTTTCATCAACGTTGTAACTATTAAGAGTATCAACTTGTTGCGAACAAGCCGTGAAAAATAATCCGGGAAGGAAAAAATAAAATATCCGTTTCATCATAATGAAAAAAAATCCCCGCCGGATTATTCGTCCGGACAGGGATAAAACAATAAAAAACACTAAAATCTTGCTGTTGTGGTTTCACCAATCCAACCGCCTACAGATACTGAAGTGCCGGGGGTGATAGAGTGCATGAAAGCTTCCTCTTTCTTAGGACACGAACCAGCATACTGATTAATCAATTTCTGAGCTTCGGTTGCAACAGAGGGATCTACTTGTTTTGCCTTTTGAAGTTTGTCAATTACAACCCAATATGTTTTTGATTTCTCAAAATGATCTTCTCCTACAGGATTCTGACCGTACATAACGGCAATCAAAATATACGGAAGACCGAAATTTGATTTTTGTTCGATAGCTTTGCGGGCGTATGTACGTGCAGTGCTTACTTGATTTTTGCCTTTGTAAATTCTTGCAAGTGCATAATTGTAAACAGCTTTCATAGTATCGGTTGCTGAAAATCCGATAGCCTGTTCGTAATATTTGATAGCATCATCATCTTTGCCTTTTTTCTCCAACATTTTGGCGAAATTGTAGCAAGAGAGTTCCGAAGGTTTGTTTTCAATAAGTTTTGCCGTAGCATTTTCGTAAAGCTGAAGGTCGGTACAACCCTTTGCGTCAAAAATTTTAACGATTTTTTCAGCAAGTTCTACATCACTAGGATTAGCATTGAATCTTGCTTCAAAAGCTTTGTTGAGCGATGTACATTCTGCTGCTTTGCTCGTTGAAAACATTTGGTCTACAGCTGCCTGAACTTGTTTGGTATCAGCAAGATTCTTTTCAGCCTCTTCTTTTACCTTTGCATCAGTTGCTTTTTCCACAGCATCGCTGAAAGCAGTTTTCTTTGCATTAAGAATATCACTGAACTGCAAATATTTATCAACAACTACCGCTGCATCGATTTTGCTTTCGTCAAACATTGCCGAAACAGACTGCATTGCCGTTTGAATAACCGCAATTTCACTATTGTTACCACCTAAATCAATAGCTTTAATCAAAATATTATAAGGCTCTTCAATAGGATTTTTACGATATTTCAAAAGGTCTACACCTTTACGACCCAAAAGATAAGCCTCACCGTAATTCTTGCTCGTTGCAGCAAAATACTTGATTCTAAGGTCATAAACCATCATCAAAGTATCAATCCATAATTCACGTTTTTTAACGTCTTTTTCCTTAACCGCCTGCTGAATTTTGTATTTAGCGATTGTTGCTCCGTGCTGATAAATAGTCTGTGAGCATTTAGGAAATTCATTAATCAACAAAGACCAAGACGGATAAGCATCGTCATAATTTTTCTGCTTGGTATACTGTTGAAACATAGACAACTGACGCATACAATTAGCAGAATCGGCTCCGTATTTTTCTTCACGCATAAGAGTTGCGATTTTGTGCTGTTCGCTCAAAACAGATGTTTTCAAATCAACAAGCGAACCCGCTTTTTGCATATCACGAAGCGTTTTAATGTCAAAAACTTCCAAAACTTCAGCCTCTGCACCACCGTTTTCAAATTTTTCGATTTCACTAAGGCCGGTAGACATTTTTGCATACAAAGCACGGTATTGATTTTTCAAAGCCGGTTTGTAAACTGTTGAACTGTTAATTGCCAATTCCCCCTTTGTTTCGGGAAATTTTACGGCGATTACATCGTTTGCCGTTTGACCCGCAGCCATATTGCACGAGAACAGCAAACCCAAAAATGAGAGGGCAACTTTTGCCGTTTTGTTCTTTTTCATAATAATTTTTATCCTTTTTTTATTAAAAATTAGTAAATTCACTCAATTCTAAAAAGATCCTATTGGAATTTTCTCTTAACAAACCAAACGTCATGCGCCGTTACGTTGAAATGAATGAGAAAATATTTTTCCTTATATAAATTGTAATCGGTTGTGCCGCGCGTTCCAAAATCGCAACTCACATTCAGCAACAAACTTCTTACAGGAAATCCCAACCCGAAGGTAAAGCCTTTATCTTGTATTTCGCGTCCGTTTATCGACAAATATGTATCCGAGCGGTGGATTCCAATTCTATAGTTGATAGTTTTGTAATACCTTGAAGAAAATTTTGCAGCAACAAACTGAAATCCCAACCCGTAATAACGGTTTTCTTTCAGCGTCGTGGAATTCTCTTGACCCGGAAGCGAGAAATTAGCCCAATTCTGATACTTATAATCGGCATTTACTAAAAATTTGTCAAAAAATTCTGCACTTATACCGAATCCGTAAGACTGCGGTATTTCAATCTTGCCGTCGTAAAGTGTATCGGCGGCGATAGTGTCAGATGTTGCAGTCAAAGAATTGTTAGTATACAAAAGCAACTCGTTTCTCGTATTTAATTTCGCTTTGTTCGAGTAATAAAATCCGGCTGCAAATTTACAACAATTTTTTGTAGAATCCTTTTTATATTTGAAACTTTTTTCTGCTAAAAATCCCAAATCATAATTAAATCCGTGAATAATGTAATTATTATTGTAATATGAGCCCGAATAATAACTGTCGGTAGCCTTTACGCCAATATAATTATAACGCTCAATATCGCCGAAAAGATATTCGCCCTGAATACCAACAGAAAACATTTTCAAGATTTTGAACGAGGTAGAAAGCGAAATTTTTGAAAGTCCGCCTTTTCCCGAATAATACTGCGAATAACCATAAACTTCCGAAGTATTTTCCAAAGTAACATTTGAGGAGTCCGACATCGCATAACCGACCGAACTATAAGGCATCATCGCAAAAGTAAACGACCACCACGGTTTTACGGCAAATCCGCCCGCAAAATATCTAAAAGTCGAATTGCTATTTTTTTGACTATTTGTTTGCGATTCGGTATTAGTATATTTAACATCGAAACCCACATCAAAAACAAACCTCTGAATCTGAAGATTAGTGTTTGCCGCCGGATTCACTAAATTAAGAAAATAAGGCGTGCTTTCGGCTATCGAAGTCCCGCCCAAAGCAACGGCATGACCCGTGCCGTTAAAATTTATATCGCCGATTCCGTATCTCGAATACGGAGAGTTTGTAATTTTCTGCGCCCGAACTCCTAACGAGAGTGCCAGAAATAAAATCAAAAATTTTAAAGTTCTAAAATACATTGTAATTCAAAATTCTATTAAGACCGATTGCCACTAAATTTGGCTCTGCAAATATCGTATTTTTTAATTTCTTAGACAAAAAAATAGTATCGCCGCCGGTTAAAATTATTTTTCCGTCAGGATATTTATCTTCAAAACGCTTTGTATATCCCTCAATTTCAAAGAGTAACCCATTCAAAACGCCGTTGCTTACGGCCGAAAAAGTATCGTTTCCGAACTCCCCACCCCAAGAAAAATCCTCAATTAAAGGCAATTTTGAGGTGTGCTCGTTGAGCGAAGAAAACCTCAAACGGATTCCCGGAGCAATATTTCCGCCCAAAAATTCACCGCATGAATTCAAAAAATCATACGTAATGGCAGTCCCAGCATCAATTATAAGACAATTTTTCTTTTCAAACAAATCAAATGCCCCAACAGATGCCGCCAAACGATCAAGACCCAATGTTTTTGGCGTGGAATATAAATTTTTCACCGGAATAGGAGTTAATGAATTAAAAACCAATACATTAGAGCATTTATTTTTTAACTCCTCCTCTACCGAAACCTTTGAATTAACACTTGAAATTATAACAGACTTAATATCCTGAACTTTAAAAATTTCAAAAGTTTTTAATAAAATTTCAGAGCTCGAGGACTTTGCCAAGTCTTTACAAATCAATTTATTACAATCAAAAATACAGATTTTACAAAACGTATTTCCTATGTCTAAAACCAAATTCATTTAATTTTTATAAAAAAAAATTTAAAAATTCGAGCGCAAGTTACTAAATTTGCGGAGAAAAACAGCACTAAAAAAAATTAAAAAATGGCAAAAAGAATTTTAATGGTGGAAGACGACAAAATGCTTTGTACGATATTCCAAATGTTCATTCAAGAGCTAGACTATGAACTCGTAGGCATGGTACGCACTGGTCAGGATGCGCTCAATGCTGTGGATACTTATCAAGACATTGATGTCGTTCTCATGGACATTCATCTCGACGGAGACATCGACGGTGTGGAAACAGCTAAAATTATGGCAGAAAAACACGATATTCCAGTCGTTTTCATAACCGGAGACGACAGACCCGAAACAATCATGATGGCAACATTGCCTAATGTTTACGGTTTTATCACCAAACCTCTTTACAAAAGAAATTTAGGCATAGCCGTTGAATTTGCTCACGCCAAATTTTCTAAGGAAAAGAAATTAATGAAATAACATATAAAAAACATTTAAGCCCTAAAAAAATAGGGTTTATGGCTTAAATGTTTTGATATGTTTATACGACCTAAAATTTCAGACCGATAAGAATTTGATCGTCCAATTGAGGTGCAGGATTTTCGCTAATTCCGATTCCGCGCCATTTATCTATTTTGTCCTCAAGCATTGTTTTTTGCTTGTCGAAAGGATAACCAGAAATCTCTATTAAAAATTCTTTCAACTGTTTAGTTCCGAATTTACTCTGACTTGTTTCACCGCCGAATTGGTCTGAAATACCGTCAGAACCCATATAAACAATATCTCCAGACTCAAGGCTGATAATATGATTTTCAAAAGCACCCGTTTTTCTGATATGGAAACCAACCGGCATTCTGTCGGCTTTGTATTCCGTCAATTCAGAATTTCTGATATGCCAAAGAGGACGGTTTGCACCTGCGTATTGAAGTTCGTTTTTCTCAGCGTCAATTATACAAAAAGCCATATCCATACCGTCTTGAGTTTCCCTTTGCGGACCACTCTGACGAAGTGCCGCAATGATTTTTTCTCTCAACTCGTTAAGGATTCCCGCCGCCGTTATTGCGCCGCTTTCGATGTTTTTTTGAGCGGCAATGTCGTTCAAGGTTGAAATACCGAGCATACTCATAAAAGCTCCCGGAACGCCATGTCCCGTACAATCAGCGGCCGTTATAAGTTTGTATTTTCCAGCTTGTGTTGCCCAATAAAAGTCGCCCGAAACGATATTCAATGGACGCCAAAAAACCATACATTCGCCAAAAATTTTCGTCATCATTTCCATCGAAGGAACAGCCGCCGTCTGAATCCTTTGCGCATATCTGATACTTGCTGTAATCCTCGTATTAGCCTCAGAAAGCTGACTACGCTGCGATTCGATTTCGTCCCTTTGAGCCATAATTTCATCTCTTTGGGACATGATTTTCTGATTCTGAACCTTTAATTCGTTGTTTTTCTCCCAAATTTCAGCTTTTTGTTTTGCCAAAAGTTCGTTGTTCTTACGTTTTCTGACAAGACCTTTCCAAATTATAAAAGCCAAAAGTGCCGCCAAAAGAATACAAATCGCAAAAAAACAAGTTATCATTCTTTGACGTTTTGTGGTCTCGTCTTGAATGATTTTTTGTTCACGTTCGGAATCTTCCCTTTGACGAATTAATTCGCCGTATTCCGCCTCTGCCGAGGCTTTGGTAGATTTTACGGCAAACTCACGGTTGTAAGTAGCCTCTTCAACGTCCTTGAATTTTTCGGAATAATCAACCGCCTCTTTATAATGACCGGAAAGCTTTAAAACCCAAATCATCGAACGGTAAAGATATGCACGATAACGGTTGTATCTTAATGGATTAGCATCGAATTTCTTTTCCAATTCAAAAAGTCTGCGTTTTGCCTCCTCGCATTTTCCTTCAAGATTCAAGAAATTAGCACTGCATATTTCAAGCGTAATGTTATCACGCTCAAAATCGTAATCCTTGCGGAATTTCAAAGCCTGAGAATAAAAATATTTTGCCGAATCCAACATTTTGATTTTTTCAGCCTGATTCTGAATATTGGCAGCATAACTTGTGTACATCAACATCAACTGCTCCAAACAGCCTGCCGTACAACGATTTAACGTATCGCTTTTATAAGCCAATTCCAAAGCTTTTTTCATTTTAACAAAACCCGATTTCAGCAAATCCAAAGAATCCAAGTCCAAATACTGATTGTAATCGGAATGTCCCGCTTGAAAAAAATCAAGTGCCAACGCATAATCGTCTTTTGCTATCGAGTCAAGCCTAAAAGCGTATGAATAATACGAACTCGCCGTTTCGTAAAGGTGGAAACTCACGCACTGACGTCCCATGTTACGATAAACGCCCGTAATCTTAACCGTATCACTCAATTCAAAAAACAAATGCAATGCCTTGTTATAATATTCAGAGGCAAGGTTATAATCGT
>Ga0310695_10015195_pt1 | contig 10289 bp, 10 predicted proteins | sample RumenRJG_04DNA_FD_203882 | JGI IMG/M metagenome (GOLD analysis project Ga0310695, IMG submission 203882) | Bovine rumen microbial communities from Lethbridge, Alberta, Canada - RJG_04 (v2) (version 2) | ecosystem: Host-associated > Mammals > Digestive system > Stomach > Rumen | place: Canada... | reverse complement strand
CTCCTCGCAAAAATCGAAGAATTTAAATCGCAGGGGTGCAAGTTGTTTGGATGATGAAGAAGTTTGTATATGCCGACCATGCCGCCACGACGCCTCTGATGCCGGAGGCGCTGGAGGCGATGCTTCCATTCCTGAAGGAGGATTTTGGCAATCCGTCGAGTCTGCATTCCTGGGCGAGGCATGCGAGAAAGGCTGTTGACGAGGCGCGGACCGTGATAGCGAAATGCATCAACGCCGAGCCAGATGAAGTTTTCTTCACGAGCGGCGGAACGGAGTCGGACAACTGGGCGCTCAAGGGATCGCAGGGCGGCGTGATGGTGTCGGCATACGAACATCATGCCGTCCTTAATGCCGCTGCCAGCGAGGAGAGAAGGGGACGGCGCATTGTTCGTGTGAAACCATCAAAGGGCGGCATCGTGTCTTCGCGGCGTCTTTCCGCCGCATGGGAGGATGGTGTCGAGCTTGTGTCTGTGATGACTGCGAACAATGAAATTGGGACAATAAATCCGATAGGAGAACTTGCAGCATTTGCGCATAGGCGAGGTGCGCTTTTTCACACTGATGCAGTGCAGGCAGCCGGGCACATCCCAATAGATGTCCGGGCGTGGAATGTTGATTTTCTTTCTGCCAGCGCACATAAATTCAACGGGCCCAAGGGAATTGGTTTTCTTTTCGTCCGCAAGGGATTGAAACTTGCGCAGTTGCTTGACGGCGGACAGCAGGAAAGGGGATTCCGGGCCGGGACGGAAAATGTTGCTTCAATTGTTGGCATGGCGGCGGCTCTCAAGCGTAACTGCGAATGCATGGGTGAAAATGCCGCGCACCTTGACAATCTAACTTCGTTGCTGCGCAATGGTATCGATACATCTTTTAAGAGAGTTGTATATTCAGGGGAGAAAGAGGGACCTCAATTGCCGGGCTTCACGAGCGTGTCGTTTCCTGGGAATTCTGCAGAAGGGCTTTTGCACATGCTTGACCTCACGGGAGTTGCGGTTTCCGCTGGTGCGGCATGCAATTCCAAGAATACGCAAATTTCGCATGTGCTAAAGGCGATCAACGCGAGAAAAGAGGTTGCTCGTTCAACGATTCGCATTACGCTCGGCCCGGAAAACACCACTGACGATGTTGCGGCGATTCTGCGAGCCTTGCGGCGTTTCGTTCGATAACGATTATTGCAAAGCAGGTCACCTACTCTGCAATGTTTTGGGCGATGGTTGATAGTTCAGGGCTCAGTTGCACCTCGATGATTAGGATTGAAAAGGTGGAAAAGGTGTAGATTGTCCGCGTTCGAATAAATTTTAATGGTTGACGGTTTGACTGAAAAAGTGTATACTATTTCAGTCAAATGAAAAAAGAAAACTATACTTCGGCAATTACTGCTCGTATAAAACGTGCAAAGGCGGGTAGCGTCTTTGCAATGGTCGATTTTGCCGATTTGGCACCAAACAATGCTGCGAATCGTGTTGTTACACGGCTGGCGGCTGACGGGGTTCTTGCGCAGGTTCTTCGCGGCATCTACCAGAAACCGAAGTTCAGTACACTTCTCGGAGAGTATGTCTTGCCGTGTGTCGAGGATGTGGCTGCGGCGTTGGCGCGAAAATGTGGATGGACAATCAGGGCGGACGGCGACACGGCGCTCAATCAACTCGGTCTTTCCACTCAAGTCCCTGCCAATTGGGCGTACTTGAGTGATGGGCCGTACCGCAAATATGCGTTTCAAGGTGGAACGATTGTTTTCAAGCATTCCGCAAATCGACTGCTTGGTAACCTTTCGCACGAAGCGGCGCTTGTCGTGCAGGCGCTGCGCGCAATTGGGCGCGAGCATTTGACGAAAGAAATGTTACAACGGCTTGCCGAACGGTTTGATTGCAAAATATGGAAAAAGATTGAGACCGAATCGGTTTGCGTGTCGGACTGGATTCGCGAGGCAATTTCAAAAGCAAGGGAGATTCGACATGAATAGCATTGCACGAGCCACGCTGGATGAGCGGAGAATGCTTTTTTCAAATGTGTCGGCCAAAATTGGACTCTCGCCCGCTATTGTCGAGAAGGACTTCTGGGTCGTCTGGACGCTTGACTACCTTTTCGGGCGCTCACCATGGAAGAAGCAGCTTGCGTTCAAGGGAGGTACGAGTCTTTCGAAGGCGTTCGGGCTCATTAGGCGCTTTTCGGAGGACATCGACCTCATTCTCGACTGGCGGCTTCTCGGCTACGGGCTGCGCGAGCCGTGGGAGAAGCGCAGCAACACGCAGCAAGATCTTTTCAACGAGGCGGCGAACGCCCGCAGCGCGGCATTCCTCAAAGACGTATTTGTGCCGCGCATAAAGGCCGACATGGAGGCGGAGAGCGGTCGTGCGCTTGACATTGGCATGGACGCGCTTGACCCGAACACGGTCGTATTCCGCTATCCATGCGCGTTTGGCGATGCGTCGATCTTGCGCGAAATCAGGATAGAGAGCGGAGCGCTTGCCGCCTGGACGCCGGCGCAGATATGCGACATCGTGCCGTATGCCGCCGAACATTACCCGCAGGTTTTCAAGAATCCGGCGGCGCATGTCTACACGGTCGCGCCGGAGCGGACGTTCTGGGAGAAGACGACGATTCTCCATCGCGAGGCGATGCGTACGCCCGACCGGGGACTTCCGCCCGGTCGCTATTCGCGGCATTACTACGACCTCTGGTGCCTGTGCCAGTCCGGCGTGAAGGCGCGTGCGCTTGACGACATTCCGCTTCTCGATGCTGTCGTCGCATTCAAGAGCAAGTTCTACCGCTGCAGCTGGGCGCATTACGAGCTGGCGACGGCGGCGGAGATTTCGCTTATGCCGCCTGAACATGCGAGGGCGGTGTTGGAAGCAGATTACCGGCACATGCAGAACATGATCTTCGGGCCGCGCCCACCGTTCGCAGAGGTGCTTGAGACGATTCGCGACCTGGAGAGCGAGATTCACGCAGGCGCGGCTTTTTTTGTGCCGTTAATTTTGGTATAATACGGGGCATGAAACTAAATCCCCTCGAAATGAAAGACTGGCAGATCGCCGAAGCGGCGCTTCCTTCGCTCAAGAGCGCAGCGTCGCTCGCTGGAGAACTCGATCTCAGGGAAGACGAATGGGAGCCTTACGGGCGGCTTCTCGCCAAGCTCGACGCGCGCAGAATACTTTCGCGGACCGGCGCCGGCCGCAAGGGGAAATACATCGACGTCACGGCGATAACGCCGACCCCGCTCGGCGAAGGCAAAACCACTACGACCCTCGGGCTCGTGGAAGGGCTCGGCCGGCTCGGAAAGCGCGTCATCGGATGCATCCGCCAGCCGTCGGGCGGCCCCACTTTCAACATCAAGGGCTCGGCTGCGGGCGGCGGGCTTGCGCAGACGGTGCCGCTGACGGCGCTTTCGCTCGGCCTCACAGGCGACATAGACGCCGTCACCAACGCGAACAATCTCGCGATGGTTGCGCTCAATTCGCGCATGCAGCACGAACGCAACCACGACGACGCTTGGCTCGCCGAACGCTCGCTCAAACGTCTCGACGTGGATCCGTCGAGCATACAGTTCCGCTGGGCCATCGATTTCTGCGCGCAGGGGCTCAGAAACATCGAGATTGGAAAATCGTCCGGCGGCGCCCTCGACGGCTACAACTGCGCGTCCGGTTTCTACATAACGGTCGCTTCGGAAGTGATGGCCGTCCTCGCGTCCGCATCCGATCTCGCCGACCTGCGCAGACGCCTTTCGAAGATAACGCTCGCCCGCACGAGGTCCGGCGCACGCGTCACCACGGCCGATCTCGGCGTGGACGGCGCGATGTGCGCGCTGCTTGTCAACGCGGTGAAGCCTACGCTCATGCAGTCGCTCGAAGGGCAGCCCGTTTTCGTGCATGCCGGGCCGTTCGCGAACATCGCGTTCGGGCAGAATTCCGTCATAGCCGACCGCCTCGCCTGCGCCCTCGGCGATTATGTCGTAACCGAGAGCGGCTTCGCGGCCGACATGGGCTACGAGAAGTTCTGGAACATCAAATGCCGCGCATCGGGTCTTAAGCCTGACGCCGTTGTGCTCGTCGCGACAATCCGTGCGCTCAAGTCGCACGGCGGCGCTCCGAAGGTGAAGGCCGGCTTCGCGCCCGATCCGGTATATTCCTCCGAGAATGTCGATCTCGTGGAGAAGGGCTGCGAAAACCTTCTTGCGCACATCGACATAATAAAACGCTCTGGCGTGAGGCCGGTCGTCTGCCTGAACGCGTTCCACACCGACACTGCCTCCGAGCGGGACGCCGTGCGCGCGTGCGCGGAAGGCGCCGGCGCGCGCTTCGCCGTTTCCGACCACTGGCTCAAAGGCGGCGAAGGCGCTCTCGAACTCGCCGAGACGGTGGTCGCCGCATGCGACGAGCCAAATTCGTTCGCGTATCTCTGCAGTCTCGACGAGCCGCTTCGCGAGCGTATCGACAAGCAGGTAAGGGAAGTGTACGGCGGCGACGGCGCGGAATATTCGCCCGAAGCCGCGGCAAAGCTCGAAGCCCTCGAGAAAGATCCGGAAGCGTCGAAATTCCCCGTGTGCATGGCCAAGACGCAGTATTCGCTTTCGCACGACCCTTCGCTGCCGGGCCGCCCCAGGGGATGGAAACTGCCGGTCAGGGACGTCCTCGTCTATTACGGGGCGGGGCTTGTCGTTCCCGTGGCCGGAGAGATTAAACTCATGCCGGGGACTTCGGCGCGCCCGGCTTACATGGGGATCGACGTCGATACGGAAACCGGGAAGGTGAAAGGGCTTTTCTGACATGAAAAAAAGGATCGTTCTCGTTTCGTCGATCGTCTGCGGCCTCCTTGCCGCGCTTCTGACGCGCCTTTACATCTCCGCGAAGGAGAGCGAAGTGGACGCGATGAAGGCGAGGCTCGGCAAAATGTACGGTTCGATGTACGTTCTGTGTTTCAAGAAGGATACGCCTGCCGGCACGAAAGTCACGCGCGACGATTTCAACGAAAGGCGCGTGCCCGAGCTCGGCATGCGTTCGCAGGCGGTGACCCGCGAGCACCTTCAGGACATCATCGGGCGCAAGACCGTCGTGTCGCATTCGAAGAACGATGTCGTTTTCTGGGCCGATATCGAAGGCGGCGATCCGCGCGGGAAGGGGCTTTCGTCCGACATCAAGCAGAAGATGAGGGCGGTGTCGATCAATGTTTCCGGCGCCGCGAGCGTGTCCGGCATGGTGAAGCCGAACGACCATGTCGATGTCATCGGGACGTTCGATTTTCCGGGCGACGGCGGCGGATCCGAACGCAAGACGGAGCTTGTGACTTGCACGATCCTTCAAAACGTCCTCGTGCTCGCGGTCGGCCGCGAGACGGCAAAGTCGAGGACGGCGTCGGCCGGCTTGTCTGGCGCATATTCGACGGTGACCCTCGAAGTGACTCCGCGCGAAGCCGAAATGCTCGCGTTCGCCGAGCAGATACGCGGGCGTCTCGTTCTCACGCTCCGCAACAGAAACGACACGTCCACCGAGAGCGAACTGCCCAACGTGGATTTCAGAAAGATACGCGGCGAAATGGAAGAGCTGAACAAGAAGCGCCAGCGCGAAAAGCTCGGCGGGAGGTGAGGCGATGCTCCGTCTTACCGCCCTCATAAACGGCGAGCGCGTGTTTCGCGACCTTCCCGACGGAGTGTGGTTCATCGGAAGCGCTCCCGGGTGCATAGTGGAAGTCGAAGGAGAGGGCGTCTCTCCCCGGCATGCGCTTCTCAGCGTGGCGGGGAACTCCGCCGTTCTCAAAGATCTCAATTCGCCGGCCGGCGTGTCCGTGAACGGCGAGCGGCTCGACGGCGAAACCGTTCTCGACGGCGGCAAGATATTCCAGATAGGCCCTGCGATGTTCAGGGTGTCCGACGACGCCGCGGAAGCCGCCGGCGAGGACGAGCCCTCCCCTGCGGACGGCGACGGAGACGTCGCCGGGGATGACGGCGGAGCCGACGAAGCCTCCGCGGATCCGATGCGGGAGACGAGAAGGAGCGTGCAGTACCAGGTGCAGCGCGAGCTTCTGAAGCGCATGGACATGAAACGCCTCACTTTGCAGGGCGTGGGCCGCGAAGGACTCGAGGACATAGCGCGGGAGAAGATTTCGCAGATAATATCCGAAGTGGTGGAAAACGGCCGCCTGCCGGAAGGCATAGATCCCGTGAGGCTCGAAGACGACGTTTTCAACGAGGCGATGAGGCTCGGACCGATAGAAGAACTGCTCGCCGACGACAGTGTCAGCGAAATAATGGTGAACGGCCCGGACCGTGTCTACGTCGAGCGTTCCGGCAGGCTCCAGCTTTCGGAATGCCAGTTTTCCGACGATGCGAGCGTGCTTGCGATAATAGAGAGGATCGTCGCCCCTCTCGGCAGGCGCATAGACGAATCGCAGCCGTATGTCGACGCGCGTCTCAAGGACGGTTCGCGCGTGAACGCGATAATTCCGCCGCTTTCCCTCACGGGGCCTACGGTCACCATAAGAAAATTCTCCAAGAAGGCTTTCGAGCCTGAAGATTTCATACGCTTCGGCACATGGACGCACAACGCCGCCGAATTCATGAAGCTTTGCGTCCTTCTGCGGAAGAATATCGTCGTGGCCGGCGGCACCGGCTCCGGAAAGACCACGCTTCTCAATCTCCTTTCCGGATACATTCCGTCGTCGGAACGCATAATAACGGTGGAGGACGCCGCCGAACTCAAGCTGCGCCAGCCGCATGTCGTGCGCCTCGAGGCGCGGCCGGCCAACATCGAGGGCAAGGGCGCCGTGACCATACGCGATCTCGTGCGCAACTGCCTCAGAATGCGTCCCGACAGGATAATAGTCGGCGAATGCCGCGGCGGCGAGGCTCTCGACATGCTGCAGGCGATGAACACCGGGCACGACGGCTCGCTCACCACCGTCCACGCCAATTCGCCGCGCGACGTGATCTCGCGTCTCGAAACGATGGTCCTCATGAGCGGAATGGAGCTTCCGTCCAAGGCGATACGCGAACAGATAGCGAGCGCCGTCGACATCATCATACACGAGTCGCGCCTTTCCGACGGTTCGCGCAAGGTGGTGGCCATATCGGAAGTGACGGGGCTCGAAGGCAGCCAGATAATAATGCAGGATATTTTCACGTTTACGCAGACGGGAGTCGCCGGGAACGGCAGGATAGAAGGGGTGTTCGCTCCGACGGGAGCCGTGCCGACATGGTACGACGAGCTCGAAGGCCGGGGCATTTCGCTCGATCCGGCCATGTTCGACCCGGATGCCGGGCGCGATGTGACGGTAGCCAGGAGAGTGTCGAGATGATCTGGGCCGCCGTTTCGCTTTTTGCGCTGTCCGCCGCGCTTTTTGCATGGTACGCCGTCTCGTCTGTAGAGATAAAGCGCGGCTGGCAGAGGGGAAACGGCATCATCGCGCGGTATCTCGACGCAAAACGGCGCGAGAAATTCAACATGCAGCTTCCTGACGCCATCGACACCATGACGAACGCGCTCAGGGCCGGCTTCTCCGTTTCGCAGGCGTTCGAGAGCGTCGCCAAGCTTGACATGCCGCCGGTGTCGGAGGAGTTCGGCATACTTCTCAGCCAGTTGAAGATAGGCATGAAATTCGAAGAGGCGCTCGATTCGCTCTCGTCGCGCGTCGGCTCGGACGATCTTGCGCTCGTCGCGACGGCTCTCGTCATTTCCCGCAGGACCGGCGGCAACGTTACCGAGATATTCGACAAGATCGCCGAGACGATAAGAGGGCGCATGCGCGTCGAGAGGAAGGTAAAGTCTCTCACGGCGCAGGGGAGATTCCAGGGAATCGTGATTTCGATCCTGCCGGTGGCGCTTGCGGCAATCCTGACCGTGGTCAAGCCGCAGATGATGATACCGTTCTTCTTCAGCGTCACCGGGGCCTTGTCGGTGCTCGCGACGATTTCGCTCATCGCGATCGGATGGATGATGATACGCAGGATAATCAAGATAGACGTTTGAGGATCGCGATGACTGTCGCTGAAAAGACTTTTGAACTTCTGAAATCTCTCTCTCTAACGTGCGCGACGGCCGAGAGCTGTACGGGCGGGGGAGTGGGCTCGGCGATAACGGCGGTGCCGGGCTCGAGCGACGTCTATCTCGGAGGCGTGGTCAGTTACGCAAACAGCGTGAAGATCGGCGTTCTCGGAGTGTCGCCCCGGACGATCGAACGCCACGGCGCGGTTTCGCGCGAATGCGCGCTCGAGATGGCCGAGGGAGTGCGCAGGCTCCTCTCCGCCGACATAGCCGTAAGCGTGACAGGCGTGGCCGGGCCGGGCGGAGGCACTCCGGAGAAGCCTGTGGGGCTCGTCTGGTTCGCCGTCGCCTCGAAGGACGGCTCGAGGGCCGAACGCGCGCTTTTCCAGGGAAACCGCGACGAAGTGCGTTCTCAGGCCGTGACGCACGCACTCGGAATGATTGCGGCCGCGGCGATGCCGCCTGCATCGGAGAAGACGGCGTGAAAAGCGTTCTCGTGACCGGCGGCACCGTCCGTCTCGGGCGGTTGCTCGCAGGAAGGCTTTCCGCCGCCGGATGGAAAGTGGTGACATCGTCGCACAGAAGCGGATCCGGAGCCGACATCGTCGCCGATCTTTCGCAGAGCGGCGCGGCGGATTCGCTTTTCTACGCCTGCCGCGACATTCTCGGCGGGAGCGCGCCGGACGCGCTGGTCAACAATGCCGCGCTTTTCCGCGGGACGGCGGAAGAGCTCGAGGCGGTGGATCTGGCGGCGCCGGCGAGGCTCGTCGAACTGATGGCGCGGGAATCGGCCGGAGACGGGAAAGTCCGTTCGGCTCTCTGCATAGCCGATGCCGACGCTCTCGGGCCTTCTTCTCCCGGCGACACGCCCTATATTTCCGCAAAGAGGCGTCTCGTCGAAAGCGCCGTCGCGGCTGCGAAACGGCATGCCGGCTTTTTGCGCGTGAACGTGGTCGCGCCGGGACCGGTTCTCGTGCCGACGTGCGGAGGCGTGAAAGCTTCGCCCGCCCCGTTCGGGCGACCTGCTCCAGACGATGTGGCGGACGCGGTGCTGTTCCTGCTTTCGGCGCGATACACCACCGGAGCCGTGATCAGGGTGGGGTAGCGACTGTTCAGAACCGGAATTCTTCGCGGACGAATTGCGCGAGCGCGTCTTTCCACGGCGGAGTGCGCATGCCGTTGCGGTTGAGCACGCTCTTTCTCAATGCCGAATTCGCCGGGCGTGGTGCGGGACGCGGGAATTCGGCGGTCGAACAGGGGATTATGCCGCGCTTGAAAGAAGGGACGAGTTTTTTTATCTCGCAGGCGAATTCGTACCACGTGGCTATGCCTTCGCATGTGCCGTGGACGACGCCGGAGATGTCGGGGCGCCCGAGAAGAAAACGTATCGCTCCGGCAACGGCTTTGCAGCTCGTCGGGTTGCCGCGCTGGTCGTCGACCACCTTGAGGGCTGGGCCGTCTTCCGCGCCGAGTTTCACCATCGTGTGCACGAAGCTCGGCCCGCCGGCGCCGTACAGCCATGCGATCCGCAGGACGGCGGCTTCCGGCATGACCATCGAAATCATGTTTTCGCCCGCGAGCTTGCTCTGGCCGTAGACCGTCTTCGGCGCGGGGATGTCCGTCTCAGCCCATGCCCAAGGTTCTTTCGGCGCATCTCCGGAGAAAACGTAGTCTGTCGAAATCGCAACGAGCCTCGCGCCGCATGCCTTCGCGGCCATCGCTACATTGCGCGAGCCTTCCTCGTTGAGCCTGAAAGCGGCTTCCCTTTTGCTCTCGCAGTCGTCGACTTTTGTCATCGCGGCGGCGTGGATTACGGCGTCGGGCTTTTCGGCCTCGAGCCTTTCCATGAACGCGTCCGCATCGGTTATGTCCCATTCCGGAAGGTCGGCCACCGTGATTTCGTTGCCGGCGAATTCTTTCTGAAGGGTTCTGCCGAGCATTCCCTTGCCGCCTGTTATGACGATTTTCATATGGATTTTCCAGTCGTATTGTCTTCGGCGGATATTTTACCATATTTTCCGGAAGGCTGGTATGGCCGACGCATCAAAAATTTCTTCTCCCCGCTGACACGGGACAGGACGAATTTTTGATGCGTCGGAAGTGTTTCAGCAGCACAGCAGCCAGCGTTCAGCGCCCAGTACGAGCGGTCGTGGCGCGTCCTTCCGGTTTCAGGAGGTGTTCCAGGCGCTATTTTCGAGCGCGCGGGTTCGAGTCTGTCGCCTGTCTGCCTTGCCGTCCTTGTCCGCCCGCATGCAGGGCAAAACCATCGGAGCGTAGGCTCGATGCCTACGCACAAAAAGACAGTCAGGCGCG
>Ga0310695_10015192_pt1 | contig 10291 bp, 9 predicted proteins | sample RumenRJG_04DNA_FD_203882 | JGI IMG/M metagenome (GOLD analysis project Ga0310695, IMG submission 203882) | Bovine rumen microbial communities from Lethbridge, Alberta, Canada - RJG_04 (v2) (version 2) | ecosystem: Host-associated > Mammals > Digestive system > Stomach > Rumen | place: Canada... | reverse complement strand
CAACACACTGATCGAGCTGAATAAAAAGGAACAGGAAGAAAAAAGGTTGTCTGATTTCAATTTTCTCCAGACGCAGATCAATCCGCATTTTATTTACAATACACTCACGCTTATCCGCTATAATTTCCTGATCAACGACAGAAATCAAGCTGATGAGATTATCCTTGCTCTTAACAATATTCTCCGCTATGTGCTCAGCGACAGCAGTCAGTTCGTCACACTGAACCGGGCGCTTGAATGGCTTCGGAATTATCTGGTCATTGTCGATTGCTCGCTGAAGGAACCTGTTACAGTAATCTATGATATCGAAGAAGGTACCGAAAACTGTCAGATCATCCGCATGCTGATTCAGCCGCTTGTGGAAAATGCTGCATTCCACGGTATGAAAAACTGCACGGAATCCCCGAAATTGAAAATATCTTCTAAGATCTCAGATGGTGATCTGATCATCAGCATATGGGATAACGGACCCGGTTTTGACACCGAAAAACTGAAGAATGTACGGGGTGATCTGGAACGGAAAAGCATTGGAATAGACAATGTGGCCCAACGCATCAGGCTGTATTACGGTGAAGAGCGATACGGGATCTCCTTCAGGAGTTTCCGCGAAGGGCTGGAAGTCGGGACTGAGGCCACGATCGTCGTGCCGGCAATCATAAAGAAGGAAGGAGATGTTTTGATCAATGAATATATTGGTCGTTGACGATGATGTGATGATTCGGAATCTTTTTTCCCTGTTGGTCCGGCAAATCGAGTATTTCTCCGGAAATGTTTTCAGCGTCTCCAGCGCGGATGAAGCCGAGCAGGTCTGTGAAAAGGAAGATGTCGATCTGGTCATCACTGATATCACGATGCCAAAGAGGAGCGGACTTGATTTGATACAGTCGCTGCGTGTTAAACATCCGGATATTCAGATCGCATGCCTGAGCGCGTATGATGATTATGACTATATCCGGAGAGCGCTGCAGCTGGGCGTATTGGATTATATTCTGAAACCGGAGCTGAAGCTGGAGGACATTGTCTCCCTGTTTTCGAAAGTTGAATCCTTTGCACCGAATGCAGAAAAGGCACTGCTGGGCAAAGGTGATCTCCAGGATCTGAACGATGTAAACAGCCTGATGGAAGACTACATGGATGACGGAAGCCGGACGGAAGAAATCTGCGCACTGCTGGATTGTGATGCCCGGAACAGCATCATCGTTTCGGCATTCCAACTGCGGAGATATGAGATATCAATGGATTCGCTGTTGAAGGCCCAGCATATTGCTGTAAAGACGCTGCAGAGCGGCCAGAAATCGGGACTCGCTTATATCCATGAGCGGGAAAGAATTGTCATCCTGCTGAAAGATACTTTCGACAGCATCGAGAGCCGCGAGAACGAGATGATGAAGCTAAGTCTCCTTTACGAGAGAAACCTGTCGGAAATCAGCGGACAGAAAATTGTGCTAAGCCTGTATGAGATGGCTCCCAATATCAGCGGTCTGAATGAGGCGGTAACCAGAACAATGGATATTTTGGACGCTTACGAATATTATCCGGGATATGACCGCAACCGGATTGAGCTGACCTCCCTGAACGAAAACGAAACCAGGACGCTTCGGCAGTTAGCAGGCGAAATCAACTCGACTGCTGATTTGCAGCGGTCTGCGGAGACCTTTCTGGAAACGGTAAAGACCTGGCATCAGGACCATATGATTCCTCGAAATGTGAAGTCAGCCGCAGTGTGCGGGCTGTTTTATTTGATGGAAGGCGGAAAGATCCGGGATCCGGAAAGTTTGCTTGAATACAACCGTTATGCACGGAAGATTCGTTATGCCCACAACTGCGAGGAGTGTATGCAGATCGTCATGGACGGGCTCGAAAAGCTGATCCACAAGAGCAGTCCGACACACATGATCCGAAACAGCTCGATACAGGCTGCGGTGGATTACATCAACGAGCATTATAGCGAGAAGATCACACTGGATGACGTTTCCAGACACATCTATCTGAACCGGACATATGCAAGCCAGCTGTTTAAAAAGCATATGAATGTGAACTTCGCCGATTATTTGGAAATTGTCCGGATCAATAAAGCTAAGGAATTCCTGTTGGATACATCTATGCAGATCGCGGAGATCGCACTAAAGGTCGGATACTCTAATCAGAGTTATTTTACAAAAGTGTTCAAACGGAACACAGGAATGAGCCCGAATTCGTTCCGGCTCATGTCGAAAAAGTAACACAGATTCAGAAAATCCGAAATGCAAAAGTTTCGGATTTTTTGATATTCTGTTCAGATGCGGTAAATAACCGAATCTGTTTTTTTTACAATCCGGACCTGAACAGTTTATATATACGATTTTTCCCGGATTTATTATGATTGAATTATCCAAAGCGGAATATCGGGATCCGCGTTACCGTATCAAATGTTTTTAGAAGGAGGAGGCAAGTTCCGATTTATCGATTCTATGAGCGTGAAGCATCCAAAAGGTTCCTGTGAAGCAACTCGTGACTGAGACAAGACAACCGCTGCTGCACTCTCAGAAAAAAGGTTCAGAATTGACCCGATTCCTGATAAAAACATAACAGTTTCCATTGGAGGAATGCAATGAAAAAGTATGTATTGTTCTTATTGGCGATTGTAATTCTCGCTGCGACGGCAATTGGATATGCGGCAGACGAAAAATACTATATCGGCATGTACCTCTCCCAGACCGGCGGTTCAGCTGGTGTGGGTGACAACCAGCTGAAAGGCGCACAGCTTGCAGTTAAGGAGATCAATGAAAATGGGGGTATTCTCGGCGGCCGCCCGATCGAACTGATCCTTTATGACGATGCTTCCAGCACTGAAACAGCTGTGAAAGTCGTGACCCGACTGGTTGAAGAAGATAAAGTTGACATTATCCTTGGCGGGAACCTGTCCCCGAACATTCTGGCTTCTTCTCCTGTGACTGAGGCAGCACATGTCCTTCACATTGGCGCAGGTACCGGTTCCTCCTGGACGAACATTGGGGCTAAATATCTGTTCCGCGGAACTGCAAACGGTAATCTGCCCACCAAGACCTTCATCGAAATGATGCAGGACATGGGTGAAAAGACCACTGCCATCATTTGCTCTGATTCCGAATATGGGCAGTCAGGTCACACGAACGTCATGAAATATCTGGAAGGCACCGGAATCGAGATCGTTGCCGATGTTACATATGCTGCAGGTGATGCAGACTATACCGGTCACATTGCCCAACTGTTGAAGAACGATCCGGACTGCATTACCCAGTATGGTGATTCCAAGGAACTGGTTGTGTTTATGAAGCAGCTCCGCCAGGCCGGATTTGATGGCATTGTCTATACCGTTGAAGGCGGCGGTGACCGTCAGCTTTCCGAACTGGCCGGACATGCTGCGGATGGGATCGCTTTCTCCTCACCGTATGTGATCCCGGAAACGATTGAAGAAGCCGCTTCTCCGGAAGAAGCCGCATTCCTGCAGAAATATGTGGACGCCTATGGCGAAATGCCGATTTCAGACTGTGCATACAGAGGCTATGACCAGGTGTATCTGGCTGCGGCGATTCTGAACAACTCTGCGGACGTTACGGACCGTGAAGCCAACAGAGCTTCTGCCCTTACCGTCGGTTATGACGGCCTCGCCGGTCACTTCGACTTCTCTGACGAGTCTGGTGATGGCCTTGCCGGTGCGAACAAATACATGCTGATTGACCTCAAGGTCATGGGATATGACAAAGATGTCCTGACCGAATGGAAAGACAACCAGTAATTTTCGATTGAAAGATGATTTGCTCTGTGCTTTCAGCACAGAGCAAATCAATTAAACAATAAAAATACAGCAAGGAGGAGGATGGAATGAATCAACTGGTCAGGCTTCTTATCGGCGGACTGATGATAGGCAGCGTATACGGTGTGCTGGGAATGGCATACGGGCTTGTATACAAGGCGACAGGCCTCATGAACCTTGCGCAGGGTGATTTCCTGATGATCGGGGCTTTTATCGGCCTTACCTTTTTTAAGGTTCTGAAGCTCCCCTACGTCCTTGCAATTATCCTTACATTTGTTGTGATGTTTGCCCTGGGATGGATCATTCAGGTCGAGGTGATCACGAGACTCCTGAAAAGGGGAGCGACATTCGCTTATATCATCCTCTGCACGGCGGCCATTTCAATGATCCTGCAGAACGGTGCCCTGGTGATCTGGGGCCCGATTCCTCAGATGTTTCCGAGTATCTTTAAAAAATCATCGGTTCGGATCTTCGGGATCAAGGTATCCCCCGAACAGCTTGTCGTTCTTGGAATGGGTGTAGCACTGATGTTTGGACTGCATCTGTTCCTGAATAAAACGAAATTTGGGACAGCAATGCGGGCTGCTGCGCTGAACCCGAAAGCGGCCAGCTCGATGGGAATCAATGTCTCCATGACAAGAGGCGTCACCTGGGGACTTTCAGCGGGTTTTGCCGGTATTCTCGGTGTTGCACTCGGCCCATATTACGGCGTTTATACGACGCTCGGAGCTTTGATTGGACAGAAGGCTTTCGCCGGTGCGGTGGCCGGCGGTTATGGCAATATTTACGGTGCAATCATTGGCGGTATGTTCTTCGGACTGTTAGAGACATTTACTGCCGCATATATTTCAACTATTTATAAAGACTGTATTTCATTCGGTGTCATGATCATCCTTCTTATCATCATGCCAACAGGTCTGTTCCGGGAACAGGTGCTTGAATAGGAGGATGTGGATATGAAAGAATTTCTGCGCAATAATATCATAAAGATGGCAGTGGCTGCAGCGGTGTTTGTCCTTTGCCTGTTCATCTCCAGAGAGACTTATCCGGCCTTGATCCTTGCATATATTGCCATTTATAGCATCGGTACATCCGGACTTGATCTGCTGTTTGGTTTCAGCGGTCAGATTTCCATGGGACACGCTGCTTATTTTGCTATCGGTGCCTATACGTCAGCGATCCTGGCGACGAAATATGGTCTGAATCCATTCTTCGGAATCCTGATCGGGAGCATTTTCGCAACTGTTGCGGGACTGCTGTTGGCAATTCCTGCCTCCAAACTGGTGAAGCATTTCCTTTCGCTGATGACCATTGCCTTTGGACAGGTCGTTTATATGTTCGTCAACGTGAGTACAAAAATCACGGGCGGTTCCACTGGGATCCGCAACATTCCCTATATCAGTATTTTTGGGTATGAGCTGAACACCTACCGCAAAAACTTCGTTTTCGCTACGCTGCTTTTGATCCTGGTTTTGATCGTGAAACGCAACATCATCAATTCCCGGACCGGCCGGGCTTTCATGGCAATCAAGGAAAATACAGCAGCGGCTGAAGGAATGGGTATCAACGTTCCCCTCTTCAAAGTCATGGCTTTTGGAACAAGCGCGCTCTTTATGGGGCTTGCGGGTGGACTGTATGCGCATTTGGTTACGTATATCAGCCCGGAAACGTTCAATAATACCCAGTCCGTGCTGTTCATGACAATGGTGCTTTTCGGAGGTATCCAGTCTCTGATGGGACCAATCGTGGGTTCTGCAGTTTTGATGCTGGTCAAGGAAGTTTTTCAGTTCCTTCAGATCTATCAAGTGCTGATCTACGGAGTTTTCATTCTGATCGTGCTCTTCTTCTTCCCTAATGGGATCGTAGGAATTTTCAGCAGCATCATGAGGTCTGTCCGCAGAAGGAAGGAGAACAGCCATGCTGAAGCTTGATCACGCGACTATAAAATTCGGAGGTCTTACGGCTGTAAACGATCTCTGCATAGAAATTTTGGATGGGCAGATATTTGGTCTGATTGGGCCAAACGGAGCAGGAAAAACAACGGCTTTCAATATAATCACCGGCGTATATGCACCGACCAGCGGGAAGGTCATCTTTAGGGGTGAAGAAATACAAGGGAAACGTCCCTATTATGTGACCGGAAAAGGAATATCCAGGACTTACCAGAATATCAATCTCTTCCGGAACATGACAGTTTCCGATAATGTAATGATTGGGACACACACCAGGACGAAGTCAAATCTGATTTCTGACGTGTTCAACACGATTGGAAAACGCAGAGAGGAAAAACAGGCTTATGAACGATGCATGGAGATCCTTGACTTCATGGGGATCGCGGATAAATCGGCGTCCAAGGCGGGAAGCCTGTCCTACGGTGAACAGCGAAAGCTGGAGATCGCCAGAGCCCTTGCTGTGGAACCGAAACTGCTGCTGTTGGATGAACCGGCCGCTGGTATGAACCTTACCGAAAAGGATGAACTGGCAGACCTGATCTGGAAGATTCGGAATCTTGGCATAACGATCCTGCTGGTGGAGCACAATATGAAGCTGGTCATGAATGTCTGTGAGGAAATCTGCGTGCTCAACTACGGGAAGAAACTTGCACAAGGGACGCCGTCCGAAATACAGACGAATCCGGACGTTATCAAAGCCTATCTGGGAGGGGTGACCCATGGATGAGATCGTATTGAAAGTGAACGACCTGCATTTCAGTTACGGTGAGATCAGAGCACTGAGGGGAATTTCTTTTGAGGTGAAAAAAGGCGAAATCGTGGCGCTGCTGGGAGGAAACGGAGCCGGCAAGACCACGACGCTGCAGTCTATTTCCGGCCTGATCCGCGGGATTACGCAGGGTGAGATTTTGTTCGAAGGGAAAAATATCCGGGGCCTTGCTCCGCACAGGATTGCAAAACTCGGTATGGCCCAGTGTCTGGAAGGAAGGCTTATCTATTCACAACTGAGCGTGCTCGAAAACCTGGCGATGGGTGCATATATGCGGCGCGACAATGAAATAAAAACCGACCTGGACTATGTGTTCAACTTATTTCCCCGGCTGAAGGAACGGGAAAAACAGTTGGGCGGTACACTCTCCGGCGGTGAACAGCAGATGCTGGCAGTGGGACGTGCCCTGATGCAAAAGCCAAGACTTCTGATGATGGATGAACCCTCCCTGGGCCTGGCCCCGCTGATCATTGAGGAAATCTTCAATGCGATCCAGAAAATCAACCGGGACGGGACAACGATATTGCTGGTCGAACAGAATTCCCATGCGGCGCTGCAAGTGGCCGATTACGGCTATGTTATGGAGACCGGTGAAATCAAATTCTCTGATACAGCTGAAAATCTTCTCCATAATGAAGATATTCAGAAAACCTACCTTGGAATTGATAGTTGAGGCGGTACACATGAGATTCGGATGCTGCTCTAACATGTTGTCTTCGGGTCCGGGAAAAACCGGCGCTGAAATCGTTGAAAAACTTGCGATGGCTGGATTCGAATATATAGAGCTTTCGCTGGTGGATTGCATGGCCTTGTCGCTGCCGGATCGGAAAGCACTTGCCAAACGCCTGGAAAATTCCGGCTTGCGAAGTGAAGTGGTCAACAGCTTTTTTCCGCGGGAATGCAAGACTACCGGGCCGGATGCGGATCCGGAGAAGATCCGGGCATGGTACCGGGAGGCTTTGGACCTGGCAAAGGAGTTGGGAGCTGAAACTGTTGTTTACGGAAGTCCCTATTCAAAATCCTATCCGCTGGGTTTCAGCCGTGAAACCGCTATGGAACAACTGATCCGGCTGCATCAGGAGCTGGATGAGTATGCCCAAAGTGTGGATCTGACGATTTTGATCGAACCCTGCCATCGTTTCGAATGCAATCTGATAAACACGTTCGCGGAGGGGGTGGAGCTCGCTGATGCGGTTGGCGGAAAACGAACGAAGGTGCTTTTTGATTATTATCATTTCTTCCGCAACGGAGAAACCCTTGACGCGCTCAGAAAATATGGAGCGGAATACCTTGACCATATCCATTTCGCCTGCCCTTTCCATCCGGGTGAGCCGGAACGGACGTTCCCGAAAGACCGGAACGAATGGGCGTATGGACCTTTCCTGCAGACGGTGAAGGCAATCGGATATGACGGACGAGTCAGTATTGAGGCTTTCTGCAAGGACCTGGACGGACAGGTGCAGAAGTCACTCATTTTATTGAAAGAGCTTTTTTAGAAAAAGGAGGATAAATTATGGAACCGAGAGAAATTCTTGCCCATGTTGATCATACAGAACTGATGCCTACCGCAAAATGGGAGGATGTAAAAACGCTTTGCGATACCGCGATCTACTACAACACAGCGTCCATCTGCATTCCGCCGGCTTATGTGAAGCGGGCAAAGGAATATCTGAACGGACGGATGCGGATCGATACCGTTATTTCTTTCCCGCATGGATACAGCACGACAGCTGTGAAGGTGTTTGAGGTGAAGGACGCAATCGCCAATGGTGCTGATGAGATCGATATGGTCGTGAACATCGGCTGGGTGCGTGACGGTCTGTTTGATCTGGTCACAGACGAGATCCGGCAAGTAAAGGCTGCAGCAGGGGACAAACCACTTAAGGTCATCATTGAGACCGGTGTATTGACGGATGATGAGAAAATCGCTATGTGCAAGGCTGTCACCGAAGGCGGCGCGGATTACATCAAGACCTGTACAGGATTCAACGTCGGTAAAGCGACGGTCGAGGATATCCAGCTTTTCAAGGACAATATCGGGCCGAATGTGAAGATGAAAGCATCCTCCGGTATGACCTCCCTTGAAGAAGGAGAAGTCTTCCTGAAGATGGGCTGTGACCGTCTTGGGTCCAAACTGCTTGCGAATATCGCCAGGCAGAACGGCGTGAAATAGCTGCGGTTTAATATAGAACGCGAGGAGGGACAGACCATGTATGACGGTTATTTATCCCCGATAAGATGTTTTGCATCCGTAGGCAGGTATTATCAGGGACCGGATGCTATTGAACTGCTGCCTGGGATCATTCTGAAAGAGGGAAAAACTGCTTTTATCCTGATCGATGAATTCTTTTATGATGACTACAAGGTTAGCCTGAAGGAAAAACTTGAACGGGAAGGCATCCGTTGCGCCTGCTTTAAAGCTGAACGTCAGATCACGGACGAGGCGATTGGGCGGCTGAAACAAAATGCAGAAGCTTTGGAGTTCGTCCCTGATATCTATATAGGGATAGGTGGTGGAAAGACCTGCGACGCAATCAAGTGTATGGGAGACATTTTCCGGAAACCTGTGCTGGAAATGCCGACTGCACTGGCAACGGACGCCCCGCCGACGAGCCATTCCATGGTTTACCGTGATGACGGATCCTCTTACGTTTATGCCCATCTGCGGAGTCCGGAATACGTCGTGGTTGATACATCGATCACGGTAAATGCACCTGCGGTAACCTTTTCTTCCGGGCTTGGTGATGCGCTTGCGACATACTATGAATCCATTGCGATCCATGCATACGGTCATCCCACGCTTGCCGGCCGGGGAAAATTCAGGCGGACCCGTACGGGTATGACGATCGCACGGCTTTGTTTCGACATACTGATGGAGAACGGTGAGAAGGCTTACGAAAGCGCGAAAAAGCACGAGCTGTCCCCTGAATACGAAGATACCGCAGAAGCTTTGACGCTCCTTTCCGGGTTGGGCGTCGAAAACACTGGTTGTTCCGTAGCTCATGGTCTGGAAAAATATATCCATGACATCGCCCGGAAGCCTGTTCTTCACGGACAAGGCGTTGGGTATGGGACGCTGGTGCAGATCCTGCTGGAAGAGCGATCAGAGGAGGAATTCCTGCGGATCTATAACTGGTGCAAAGCGGTTGATCTCCCGGTCTGCATGGCGGATTTCAATGTGACAGATGCGGTCGACGAAACGATCCGGAAGCTTGGTGACGAAGCAATCAAGGATTACCTGATCAACCGGGAACCATTTGAGGTGACTGCCGAAAAACTGGTGTGCGCGATGAAAAAGCTTGAGCAATATCGATAACTGCGAGGCCTTTCATGGAAATTGATGAACTGAAAAAATTATGCAATGAAATTCGTATAGATATACTTGATTCGATCGTAGAGGCCGGATCCGGGCATATTGGCGGATCCTTCTCAATGGTGGAGATTTTTGTCGCATTGTATTATGAAGTGATGAATATCGATCCCAAAAACCCGAAAATGAAAGGACGTGATCGTTTCGTGCTCTCTAAAGGACATTCCTGTCCCTGTCTGTATGCCGTCCTTGCAAACAAGGGTTTCTTTCCAAAGGAAGAACTGATGCGGGAACGAAAGTATCACAGCATTTTGCAGGGACATCCGGACAGCAAGCGCTGCCCTGGTGTGGAAGCGTCCTCCGGGTCCCTTGGACAGGGTTTTTCAATCGCAGCCGGAATGGCACTCGGGGCAAAGGTAACCGGAGAGAAGTGCCAGGTCTATACAGTCATTGGGGATGGTGAGTGCGGCGAAGGAATGGTATGG
>Ga0310695_10015191_pt1 | contig 10291 bp, 17 predicted proteins | sample RumenRJG_04DNA_FD_203882 | JGI IMG/M metagenome (GOLD analysis project Ga0310695, IMG submission 203882) | Bovine rumen microbial communities from Lethbridge, Alberta, Canada - RJG_04 (v2) (version 2) | ecosystem: Host-associated > Mammals > Digestive system > Stomach > Rumen | place: Canada... | reverse complement strand
GTAAAGCCGACGCGGCGCGACTTCTCGGCCACCTTCAGCGGCGAGTCGTCGTTGATCCACGCTTCCTGGTATGGCAGGAAATAGGATGTGTCGGCAGTCTCCATCGATTACTTCTTCCTTCCGAGGATGCGGTCTATCTCGTCCGCGACCTTCGCGGGATCCACCTTGCCTCCGCGCGCGGCGTCGGAAAGCTCGGCCATCGCGGCGAGCCGCTTCTCCGCCGCTTCGAACTTCTCGCGGGCCAGTTTAAGCTGGGCGTCCTTCGTCTCCTGCGCGGCGGTCTTCAGCTTCAGCTCGCGCTCCTTCTGGTCGCGGTCGATGAGCGACATCGCCATCTCGACGAACCTCTGCGCCTCCTTCGCGCTCCCCGTGCGCAGGGCGAGCTCCGCCGCCATCGCCTTGTAAGCGCCGATGAGCGCGTCGTCCTTCGCCTGAGTCTTCGCGAGCGCGGCGGCTTCGGCGGCAGCGGTCGCCGCTTGGCTCAGCCGGTGCGCCGACTCCTCCTCGCGCATGTGCGCCGCCCATTCGTAGAAGCCCGTGCGGCTTGGCTGGCGGTCAAGCCCGAATTCCTGCACCGCCCACGCGGCCGCCTCGTTCCACTTGAGCGCGCGGCTCTTGTAGTAAAGCTGCCACTGCTGGTCTTCCGAGAGGCCGGCGGCCCACGAGTCTGTGCGGAGCTTCCCCATCGCCTTACCGCCCCATGAGCGCGTCTCTGCCCGCGCCTGTTATTTCGTAGAGCGCTTCGCCGAACTGGTCGAAGCCGCGCTTCACCAGGCGCATACCGAGCAGCTCCTTCATCTCACGGTTGAACTCGTCCGTGGTTATCGGCCGCTTCACGGCGATCTCGACCTCCGCCGCGAACACGCTCTCGCGCACGGCGATGCCGTCCAGGCGCTCCAGGATCGCGAGCATCTTCTTCTGCATTCCGATGTTGTTCATCTCTTTCCTCCCACTGTCGCGGCGTTCGCCGCGTTGCGGATGACGCCCTCCATCATGTCGACCTTCGCCGAGTTCGACGCCACCTTCTCGATTATCGGGTCGAGGCGCCGGTGGAGGTTCTCGCTCCGCTGCTCGGCCCTCGTGTCGATTTCGTCGAGCTTCGCGATGATGGTCCGGCTCGACTCCTCGACCGTGTCGAGCCTCTTTCCGATGGCCGCGCGGTGCTGCTTGCATTCGCCGCAGGTCACGAACGGGCCGACCTGGCTCGTCTCCATCGGCTGCGGGATCTGCGTCTTCCCGAACTTCGCCTTGATGTACGCGCCCACGACCCCGGCTATCGCCGTGACCGCCCCGCCTCCGATCGCAAGATTGACTCCGTCGACTTCCATTTATCTGTCCTCCTCCCGGGCCTGGTCTGCCGGCTGCTGTGCGGCAAACGCCTTGCAGATGGCCTCAATCACGCCCTGGGCGCTCGACGTCGAGTTGGTGCCGGTCATGTAGATGTCAAGCGCGTGGGTTTTCTTGTCCGGATTGAGCCACGCCGTATCTTCCTCGTAGTGGGCGACGAAGCTCTCGATGGTGTCCGGGAGAAGCGTTATCTTCGCCGAGCCGATCGCGACGGTCTCGGATGCCGGGTTGGCATACAGACCGCGCAGATTCACGTCCTTTGCCCTGGGCGCCGATGTGCAGCCGGCGAGGAATATCGCGGAGCAGTATATGCCGGCGACGGCGAGCACCATGAGAAGGCCGGAGTCGGCCGCGTCTTTCAGCATTTTTTTCATGCGTTTTCCTCTCTTGCTTTCGCATATGCGGCAAGTCCGCCGACGGTCGAGATGGCATCGTACAAAGCGTGCGCCGCAGCGCGCGCGAAATAGCGCCGCCACGAATACCACGGATATGTCGCGTCCGCGAGAATCGTGCAGTTTACGAAAAATTCGCGGTTGGCCATCTGCCATGCGAGCATCGTGCCGTCGGCGTGGGCATAGCGCATGTCGTGGATGAGCGCGGCTGGCTCGAAGACGGCGAGATATTTCGTCACCTTGTCGCGGACCTTCGATCCCGCCCATTCAGGGCCGATGCCGTTATATTCGCGGCAGAGCGTGGCGCAGTCGAAGCCCTGGATGAACTCGACGCCTTCGAGTTCGTTCAGCACCGCAGTCTTCAGCAGCTCGTCGATTTTCTTTTCGTCACACATGTCTTTCAACCTTTCAACCTTTCAACTCTTCAACTTTTCAACCGCCCTTCGGGCATCCCCCGAAGGGGCGCCCCGTATCGCCGGGGCCACGCGCTCGGGAGGAGAGAACCCATGACTGTCCCAACGCCGCGAATTGTACACTATATGCAAGACGCGGGAAACTGAACGCGGGACACGGGCGGAGAAAACCGATAAAACCGAAAATAAGAGAGCAAAATCTACCGCGGTAGATTTTGCTATTTCAAAGGGTGCTCAAAGGGCAAAAAAAGACCCCCTGCAAGCGGCTTGCAGAGGGGTGGGAAGTGCGGCAAATGCGCCGCGCAAGGTTCACACTATGGAGAACTGGTTACCGCGGTAACCAGTTCTCCGTTTCGGGGGTGTTTCAGGGCAAAAAAGACCCCCTGCAAGAAGTCGCGTGGCAAGCGTTCCAAGAGACAATGATTTTCTGGAAACAAGATAAGGACTACGGCCGGTTTCCTTGTGAACTTTAATGCCTTCTCTAAACTGCTCTATTCTCAGAATCTTTGAAAATGGTATTGTCGTTGTCATGCCTTTGCCGACAAAAATCATTCGTTTGTTTGTCAGAAATAATTGGCCGGCATCTATCTCGGTTAGGCAGTCTTCCACGATGGGAGCGTATGACGAGGCAATTTCAGAATTGTCTGATAGTATCTTGTATCGCGGATGATATGGCATTGCTGTAGCCCGTCGAACTTCAAGCCATGACGCATCGAACAACGCAAAGCAGCTCTCTCCACGTTTAAGTTGAATGTCTACGCTTATGGGTAAGAGTGGGGCATGCCTTATCTGCCATATTTTTTTTGCACGATGAATCGCACGTTCAGTGTTTGCTTTGTATGATATGTCAATATCAAATCGTTCGCAAGTTTCGTTGATGTCGGCCTCTTCATCAGGTGACAATTCCCCGTCTTTCAGAGCATCTTCGACTTTCTTTTGAATAAGGTCGCTCAGTGACTGATTGTAGAGTGTGTGCATTGTATTCTCATCCAAGTCGAGTTGCCGTCCAAGGTGAAGCAATCCGTCTTTTTCCCTTTCCGACAATATTGAGTCTGCAAGCGCTGCTCTCAGCGCGTCATGATATATCGTCGCTCCAACCTTGAGGTTTAGACGTGCAATGGAATCGTCTGGTATCTGAAACATTGTTTGAAGGGCTACAATGTCATCTACATCATCTTGCGTCAGTTCTGTATTCGCCAATCCAGAGAATACCTGTCGGACAAATGCCATGTAAACAGGTGCGACTTCTCGCGTAAAAAGATTGTAGATATTGAAATTGTATTTTGAGTGAATACCGTCTATGATGCTTTGAGGAACGGCAGCAGGTCTGCCGTAATTAACTATAGCATTTGTCAGTTCAATGATAGAGTTTTCATCAACATTTTTCTTAAATATCCAGTCTAAAAAAGATTTTCTTTTAAGAGGGCGTTGCTTAAAAATTCGTTTGTCGCGATGAATTTTCATTTCCTCTTGCCTTTCTTCGTTTTCCCTTATAACATTTTCTTCAGCTTCTTGATCGTTCCAGCAAGCGTGGCAGACTCTTCCGCAAGCAACGAGGCGGTCGCGCGCAATTCGTCAAGGTCGATTGCTGGAGGCGGTGGCTTGGCAGCAGTGACGTCGCGATCGTCGGACAATCCCAAAAGCCAGTCTGCAGATACAGCGTGAGTTCGGCAGATATTTGCAAGGATGTCTGCACCTGGTGCGACTTCTCCTTTTTCGTATCTGGCCCATTGTTGATACTTCATGTTCAACGCCGCAGCCATTTCAGACTGCGACGATGTGCCACGAAGCTCTTTCAACCTTTCAGATAGAACACTCATGTTTTATCACCCATCATTTTTGTTGCAACAGAATTGTTTTACCCTATTGACATACCCAACAGATATGTTGTATAATATCCGCCGTTCCTTGGAACAGGAAACTAAATCGTACCAAAAAGGAGAAAAAATGGCAATAGAAATGAAGGGCGAAAAAAAGCGCCGCAGGGCGTTGCGGCCTGTCGGCATACGAGAGGCGGCGCGCCTTACCGGATGCTCGGTGGCGCACGTGTGGTACATCCGCCACGGCGAGCGCAAGAGCGCGCGGTTCGCCGCGAAGATGCGCGATCTCGGGCTGAAGTTCAAGGAGGGGAAGTGATGACAATCGAGGAAGCACTTGTGGATGCCGCAGCAGCGGTCAAGTCTGCACGCGATGTTTTGGAACAAAAGGAACTGGCATTAAGGGATATCCTCCCGCCGTGTTCCGGTCTTGACGATCCTCTCTCTCTTACGAGCGAGGATGCCGCTGATTTCATTTACACAGCGAAAAATGCCCTCGATGACGCCGAGGCTACGCTCAATGATCTCATAAAGGCTGCAAATGCCCGCCGTCTGAGCCGGGACAAAGACGAGGAGGTGAAATGATGGCAAAGGACAGGAGCGACGAAATACTCAGGCTGGCGAGCCGTGTGGATTGTACAGCTGTGCGGATCTACAACATAATCCGCGAGGTCGGCCGTGGCGAGATAACCGCCGACAACGCGCTGCACCAGCTCGTCGAAGACTACCACGACCTGCAAATTATCAGCGATGAAATCGCCAACCTAAATAGAGCGGATTAAATCAACCAAACAACCCAAGGAGAAAACGATGAAACGAATCACACTCAACCGCAACGGACAGACCCACGCGGCACCCCGCGAGGTGTCCGATCTCAAGGCCGGACAGTTCCAGGTCGGCCAGCACGTCATGCTCCGGATCACCGGCGACTGCTGCTACCACAGCAAGGAGTATTCCGAGTATGTGGTCGTAAGGCTCGAGCCCTGCGACCGCTTCGGCGGCGGCCGCGAGACTGTCACGTTCGAGCGCATCGACAAGAAGGAGGGGAAGTGAGATGACTGCTAAACAGCTCAAAGCGCTTTATCGCAAACAGAGCGCTGCCTTGGCAACGACAGCGCGAAAGATAGCCGACATGGATCCGACAGGCGAGTTTTCGACGCTCGACGTCCACAATTTTTCCGGCAGCGCGCCGGTTGTCATTCAGATATTCGCGACCTGCCCCGGTACCGACCTCAGCGACTCTGCGTCTCAGCGCGATATTTAACCACACCCACACAACAAGGAGATACCCATGAAAGACGACACGATCAATGACGGCTCGAGTGCGCTGATAGCAACATGGCTTGTCGCGAGCGCCGTCGCGCTCGCCCTCATGTTCGGCCTCGGCCGCGCTTTTGCGTGGCTCTGCGTAAGGGTGTGACACATGTCGGCGGCTACACACCAGACGGGCGCATATGTGCTCAAGGCCTGCATGATCTGCGGGCAGACGTTTCCGGTTTTACGGGTGCGATCCGGCGACGCCGACTACTGCCCAGAGTGCACACCGGCAAGGTCGGTGGAAATGTATGTCTCGCGCAAGAGTCGCGCGATCGCCAAACGCCGCGCGGAATTCTTCGCCGCGCGCGACGCCGCCTTCGAACGCGCGGGTCTGCCAATCCCGAAAATCTCCATCAGCTCCGGCGGGCGGATTATCGAGCGCCGCGGCAACTGCAGCGGTACGGGGATAAGTTATAAGTTTGGAATACCAACCCTCCAACCATCTGAAAGGAAAAGCAAATGAAGAAAAACTCCAAAACTCCCAAACTCCCGAAGATTCGCCTGTCGGCGAAGCCGATCAGGTCGGCCGACGAGCAACGCGAGGAGCTTGCGAAGCAAGGCGCAAGCGCCCGAGCGAAAGCGACCGCCGCCGTCGCGACGGTCAGGTCGTCCAACCCACCAACAGCCGACATCGCGGGCGCCCTCACCACCCAGTACCAGGCGGTTGTCGCCGCGACGGGGCAGATGCTCCGCGAGGCCGTCAAGTTCGGCGCGATGCTCATGGAGCTCGAGACAATCGTCGGCAAGTCGCACGGTGGCTACAACACCGACGGCGACGGCATCAAGGGCTGGCTCGCCGAGCACTGCCCGGAGATCAACTACAACACCGCCAAGGTCTACAAGAACCTTGCGGCGAAGTCGGCTACGCTGATCGGCGGGATGGGGCTTCAGGTCGTCGCGGCGCTGCAGGGCGGCGAGAAGGTGACGAAGACGGACGGCGAGGTGATAGACGTTCCGGCCGAGATCATCGAGAAGCGCGACGCGCTCTTCGCGGAATGCGACTCGCGGCGCAAGCTCGAGCAGGCGTACTTCGCGTTCATGTCGGAAGGTCAGGCGCAGCCGAAGGCGAAGAAGGCGTCGGGCCCGCTCCCGAAGCTCTCGCAGCGCGACGCGGCGAAGACGATCTGGAACATTTTTATGCAGAAGGCGACGAACCGTTCGCTCAAGGACGCGATTCCGCTCCTCGGCGAGAAGGAGACGCAGGTCTGCCACGACGACCTGTGCGACCTCGTCGGGCTTCTCAAAAGCCACCTGAAGGAGTTCTGATGGAATAGACCGGGAGGAGACCTATGGCACTTGAGCAGCGAGACTGGGTTATTGAGATGGAGGAGGCCCAAAAGGTCACTTCCCTCGAGATGCAGCACTATGTCCGCAAGATGGGCACGCAGCTTGAGTTCAACGCTGTGGAGGTCGCCGGGATTCTCGGCTACAAGCGCGCCGAGACCGTTTACGAGCTCTGCGAGGCGGGGAAGATCGGATATCTGTCAAGGGGCGTCGGGAAGCACCGGTACTACATCTTCCCGCGCGCGTCGATTCTAAAGTACCTGCAGGAGAACTGCAACAGGATTTAAAACGCCATGAACGACTTGATAACATACGAGGGGCTGGCCGCCGTGAGCTCGATGAAGGCGCGGGTCGAGGCCGTGGACTGGAAAGACGTCATGATCGAGATTGCGTCCGCGCCGAAGTCGCAGCGAGTGCGGCTTATGCGGCAGATCGCCGAGCGCGACGGGAGGAGCTTCGGGACGATCCGCCGCAGGTTCTACGCCTATGAAAAGGCGGGGGACGTCGCGCTGATCGACCGGCGCAGCGTGCGCGGCATGTCCGCCGCGAACCCGTGGCTCGAGTGCTACATGACATACGTCGAGAACGACCTGAACACGTCCCTGAACGGCTACCGGCAGATGATGAGCGACTTCAGGAGCGGTCGGGCGATGGTGGGCGCGATCGGGACGTGGCGCGACGTGTGGCGGCGGGAGAAGCCGGGCGTCGCGGTGCCGGCGGCGTGTCCGCTCGACTGGACTCCGCACGGCGCGACCTACGCGAACCTCCAGGCTGTCGCGAAGGCAAACCCGAACTACTTCTTCAACATCGCCTCGAACCGGCGCGGCAGGAAGGCCGCGGCGCGGTATCTCGTGCCGGTCCTGACGACGCGCGTAGGGCTCGCGGTCGGCGCGAAGGTCGAGTACGACGACGTCTGGCACAATACGGACATCATACTTGGGCAGCGGGTGTGCCAGCCGCTGGAGTTCGCGGGCTACGACGTCGCGAGCGGGTTCAAGTGCTCGTCGATCGTGAAGCCCCGCTTCGAGCGCGCGGACGGGGTGCGCGACAACCTGAAGGAGCAGCAGTTCCGGTTCCTCTTCGCCTACGACCACTGCGTGCGCGGCTTCCACCGGGGCGGGGTGGAGGACGTGGTCGAGCACGGCACGACCGCGATCAGGGCGAACGTGGAGAAGCAGATACGCGCCATTCCCGGCGTCGGGGAGCTTATCACGATACGCCGTTCCGGGATTCTCTCGGAGCAGGTCCACGCGGGCCTCTTCATCGGCAACGGCGGAGGCAATTTCAAGCTGAAGGCTCTCTGCGAGGGAGCGCACAACATTCTGCACAACCGCACCGCCGCGCTCGTCGGGAGCCGCGGACGCGACGCGGAGCACATGCACGAGAGCCAGGCGGCGCTCGTCAAGTACGAGGAGCGGCTGATGGCGGCGGCGGCGGCGCTTCCGCCGCAGTTCGCGCTGAAGCTGGAGGCGGGGCTTCTCTCGTTCGACGAATACCTCGCGGCGTTCCGGCAGATAGAGGACCGGCTTATGGACGACCCGGAGCACCGTCTGGAGGGATGGGGCGCGAACGTCGTCGCGGAATACAGGCTCAACGAGCTCTCGAACGACTGGAGGCCGTGGGCGGAGGTCGAGAAGCTGATGGGCGGCGACGAGGACGAGCGGCTGGAGGCGTTCGCGATCGCGAAGCTCGTCGGACGCAATGCGGCGCTCAAGAGGGTGAGGCCGATGTCGCGGCGCGAGGTGTGGCTTGCCGGGCAGAAGGAGCTGATAAGGGTTGACGACTGGTATCTTCCGCACTTCATGGACATCGAGAAGGACGCGATCGAGCTGACGGTCCGCGCGAACGGCCTCATGGGCTTCCGGAACGAGCTGTTCTTCGGGCGCGACGAAATGCTCTACCGCGCGAGCGTCAAGAACCGCGCCGGATGGCAGCAGTCCTTGTCGCCGACGTCGAAGGTGTGGGCGCTTTACAATCCGATGATGCCGGAGAAGATATGGCTCGTCGACAAGGGCGACGGCCACACGCTCGGGACATGTCCGCTCTTCAACCGCGCGCCGGCGTACGACCGCCACGCGATCGAGGTCGCGATGGGCGACCAGGCGGCGGACCTCGCCGCGAAGGTGCTGCCGATACGCGGGCGGCACCAGGGCGAGGCGCTGGAGCGCGCCGGGCGCATGGCGAACAACCTGCGCGTCATCAAGGCGGCGGAGGCGGCGGCGGCGCGCGGACCCGCGCCCGACGGCGAGGGATACGACTTCGAGGCGCTGTCCGAAGCGGGAGGGCCGGACTCCGCGCCGGCCGCCGCGCCCGACAACGCCGACGCGATCTCGTTCCTCGACCAGGTCAACGCCGTCTAAATCCTGTCAATCCTGTTAATCCTGTCCCAAAAACCAACCAAACCAAACAACCAAGGAGAACCAACCCATGAACGAAGAAAAGACAATCCAGCCAGACGCGACGACATCGATGCCGGTCGAGGCGGCACCTGGCGAAAAGCACAGCGCAGTCATCGTGCGCGGAATCTCCATGCCGCCCCATCAGGTGCGCATGGCCATCGACCAGGCCGTTGCCCGCGAGCAGCTGAGCGAGGAGGACGGCGAGGAGGCCATCTGGTGGCTCTACAACTACGCTCAGGCCAACAGTCTCAACGAGTCGGCGCTTGCCGCAAAGATGAAGGCCTACGACAAGAACACCCTTTACCAGGTGTTTCGCGGCTCCTACGGGGTCAACAACAAGGACGGCAGGCACGCGAGCTGGTCGAACGTGGTCAAGGCCATCAAGGCGTTCAAGGCTATTGCAATCGAGGAAGCGAAGAAGAAGAACATAGGGCTTCTCGACACCGAGGTCAAGCGCACCGTGTGGCAGTGCTGCGACGCGGCCCTGAACGACGGCATGGTGAGCTTCATCTACGGCCCGACGCGGTGCGGCAAGACATACTCGCTGAAAGCCTACCAGAGGTCGCACAACCACGGCACGACCGTCTACATCGAACTGGGCAGCGGGTGGAACCGCCAGAGATTCGTCCGAGAGCTCGCCGCGATACTCGGCAACGGCGTCAAAGCCGCGAAGACATGGGTGCTGGAAGATGCGATTTTCAAGACGTTCAAGAGGTCCAACCTGCTGATCGTCGACGAGTTCCACAAGGCGCTGTCCACGCTCGGCAGGGATGCGTCTCGTGCTCTGCTCGAGTTCATCCGCGACATCCGGGACAAGACCGATTGCGGGCTGGTGCTGTGCGCCACCAAGGAGGGTCTTGAGGATTTCGAGACGGGCGCGAACGCGAAAACGTTCCGGCAGATGATAGGCCGCGCCATAGTCAAGGCCGTGCTGCCCGACCGTCCGGCGCTCAGGGACTTCAACACGATAGCCCGCGCATTCGAACTCCCGCTTCCGACGGGAGAGGATCTGCAGCGCGTCAAGGGCCTTGTGGCGGAGTACGGCATGGAGCGGCTGTTCGTTTACCTCCAGAAGACCCATGCGCTCACGCGACAGGCCAAGGAGCCGATGTCGTGGGCGGCATTCGCGAAGGTGATGAACGGTTATCTTTCGCTGGCGCACATGAAGAATGGATACTGATCTTGTCAAAACCACAAACAAAGGAGAAACCAACATGGCAACCAAGCAGCAGAAGGAATGGGTCGACGCTCGCGGGCAGAAGGTCCCCGTCGGCTATGTGTCAAAGTACGACAAGGCGCGCGACAAGGCCGTGCGCCGCGTC
>Ga0310695_10015189_pt1 | contig 10292 bp, 13 predicted proteins | sample RumenRJG_04DNA_FD_203882 | JGI IMG/M metagenome (GOLD analysis project Ga0310695, IMG submission 203882) | Bovine rumen microbial communities from Lethbridge, Alberta, Canada - RJG_04 (v2) (version 2) | ecosystem: Host-associated > Mammals > Digestive system > Stomach > Rumen | place: Canada... | reverse complement strand
TTCGATAAACTCAGACCAGTCTCACTAACGCTCCGCACCCTTTGTCCGATACTGGCCTTACGCTACCCTACCCTCCGCGCAGCTCCGGTCGGAGCGTAGCGGCTTCGCCATTGAATAAGACCCCTATGTTTTTTAAAATAAAACAAGTCGAGGCGAAATGGAACTTTGTGGAATGTAGCCGAGGCTTGTCATATTTTTGATACATTTTTTAGGGTATTTAGTTATTAAAGAAATCCCGTAATTATTATTAAGTTTTGTATCAAAAACTCCCCTGAGAAGCTCTCAACTCCTTATCAATGAAAATTAAAATAGAACCTTAAAAGATTACGGAACAAAGTGTAGTAATCTTTAAGCATGAGGCGAAACGTAACGAAGTGAAGTGTAGAAGAATGCTTTCACTATTAATTTTAATTTATTAATATTATGGATAAGAAAATATTAGAAGTACCTGCAGGAATAAGGTACATAACAGAATGGAATGAAACTCCTAACAATCCTTACCAACTAGAGGATTATCAATTTCCACATATCCTAAACAAAGTTCTTACAGGATGTGGATTTACTGAGTACTGTATCAGAAACTCTCAGAACTTAATTCTTCTGAGTCCTAGAAAATTCCTCTTAGAAAATAAGGAGGAACAACATCCAGATGATGTCTTGTATGTAAACAATGACGTCGAGAAGATAGTTGACTATGAAATTGATCTCACCAAACAGACTAAATACAAAGAGTCTAAGGAGAAACTAACAGCAGAGGAGATCAAAGAGAAGATTCTAGCTCTTAAGGATGGAATTCGGGATTATTGTTACAAGAGATTGGCCGAAGGAAAGCCAAAAAAGATATTAGTTACTTACGATTCTTTCAGACACGTCAAGGAAACACTACAAGAGATGGGTGTTTTCCAGAACTATCAAGTTGTAGTCGACGAGTTCCAGAGCATATTTATCGACTCACGTTTCAAGAGTTCGACTGAAATGGAACTTCTCGGACACTTAAGAGATGTTCAGAGACTATGTTTTGTCAGTGCTACACCAATGCTTGACAAATACTTAGATATGCTGGAAGAATTTAAGGATCTTCCGTATTTCGAATTAGACTGGGTATCGAAAGAACCAGAGAGAATCAAAAAGCCGATCCTAGAGATTAAATTTACAAGATCTATCAATGAAGAAGCTAATCGAGTTATTCAGAAATACAAGGAAGGTAAGTTTGAAACTAGATTAGACTCTGGAGGAAAACTTTACGAATCACGAGAAGCAACATTGTTTATGAATTCTGTCAAGAACATATGTCAAGCAATACGTTCAAACTGTTTACATATTGACGAATGTAATATTCTTTGCGCTAGGACAGAAAAGAATGAGAAGGAAGTAAAGAAGGCATTCAACGATGTTCTAGCTAAGGAGACAGAGGAATTACATAAACATCCAAAGGTTCCTAGAGGCTATAAAGTAATTGGTCGAATCCCAGGTAAAGGAGAGAAGCACAAGATGTTTACCTTCTGTACGAGAACAGTTTACCTAGGAGCCGATTTCTACTCGACTAATTCTAGAACCTTCATATTCAGTGATTCAAATATAGATTGTCTTTCGGTAGACATCTCGATGGATTTGGAGCAGATTCTTGGACGACAAAGATTAGACGAGAATCCTTGGAAGAATTCAGCAAATATCTATGTAAAAACAATATCCGACAAAAATATTCAGACACAGGAGGATTTTGATAATTATCTGAAAAAGAAAATTGGAAGTACTAAAAAACTTCTCGAGGTATATAATGATAACAAAGATCTGGAGGCTAAACACTTATTGGCTGTAAGATTTGAGTATATAGCAAAAAGTCTATACTATAAGGATGACTATATAGCAGTAAATAAGCACCAAGGAAGTGATCTTAAGCCAGAGTTCAATAACCTAGTGCTCGTTTCAGAGATGAGAGCATTTGAGATACAGCAAACAGATTACAAAGATAGATTTTCTGTATTTAATGCACTCAGAGAAGGTGGATATATAGATAATAACGATAGATCGGAAGAATGTTTCAGATATTTTGAGGGTCTTACAACAAGTACAGATAAACTTAAGTATTTGGTTTGGATCTATGAAAATGAATCTGAGAATACTGTAAAACTATTCTTAGAATTAATTCCTGGAAAATATAAAGATTATTTTACATTACTTGGCCCAGATCGAATTAAGGCAAATAGCTATCATGAATCACTTTTAAAAAAAGAGTGGAAAAATAATTATTCAAATTCAGAAGAGTTTGTAAATGAAGTATATTCAACTTTTGAGGTTAATAAAAGATATACAAAAGCAGATATAAAACAAACCTTTAAGAATTTATATCTAAAGTATAATATAAATAAAACAGCTAAAGCATCAGATTTAGAAGAATATTTTAATATTAAAAATATACTAACTTTAGATAGAAAAGCCGGATTTGAAATTCTCGGAAAGAAATGAAGTTTTCGGTTAAGATAGTAAAAAAGAAAAGACCTAGAGTTAGTGATAAGGTTTATAAATTAGTACACCTTTATTATTATGATCGTAGGCTTTCTAATTCATATTCGATAGATTTCAAGATCCTGGGAAAGAAAAGAATAAATTTTCTATCTCTCATAAAGGGAAATAGAAATATAGAACTTAATTATAATCCATACTATGTGCCAGGATCTTTTGAAATTGACCTCCCGAAGGATCTTGTACTTAGGAAACTTAGGAGATATATAAGATCAGGTCATATTATTCTTGAGAAACTCCTTGTCTTGATTAGGGAGCAAGAAAAAGAAGAAGATAGAACGTAATGTCTATCTTCTTTTCTTTATTTTCCTTGTTTCTCTATTAGACTACAAAGGAATTTTTCACCAGCTTACCTTTCTTGATATAATAATAAGAGGTAAGTTCATGTTTACCAGAGTCCCCGATTGCACAGAATATGATATTCTTGTACTGGAATTTTGGAGAGGAATCATTAGAAATTCGGTAACTTGTATAGTTAAGGTTTTTCTTGATCTTGAACTCTTCCACGAGGTACTTAAGTGTTTCCAGTGCAGATTTGAAAGTTATACCGCACATGTTTTCGGTTTGTATTCTGAATGCTATCTTGTAGGCTAGAGATATTTCTATAATTCTAAAGTTTTCAAGTGCATTTGGCCATTTCTTATTTACCCAAGCCGTAAGTTTTTCATTTACAGAGTCGGGGAGGGTTTTGTTACGTATTCCCTCATAGAAGCTAGCCAAACCGTCATGTCTTCCATCTGCCAGTTCCTCATAGATAGTCGGATCATCAATTTCGATTCTTTCCGATATCTCCTCATTCGGATCTTTAGGATCTTGGTAAGTTACGGTGATAAGCCCGATAAAACTCTTCCAGGCTCTACACATTTTAACGATTTCTTGTTCGATGATCTTTGCTGCATTGCTATAGGAGCTCAAGAAGTCTCCAATTTTAAGATCTCGATAAGAATTTCCCGTATATTCTGGTATGTCGAAGTAGAATACCAAACTATCTTCGGCTTTACCATCTTTAAGGACATGTTTTTCTTGCATAACCGATATAAGATAATCGGCATCCAGTGCTAGATCAGGATTAACATAGTCAAAGTCCCAGTTCGGATTAAACATAGTTCCGACTGCGAGGGATTTTACCATATTGTTTTCATCCTCAAACGAATCCAGTTCCTCGTTTAGTTTCTTTGCTGATACTCCGAGAGACTCGATTTCTTCGTCTTGTGCTTTCTTTTCTTCGTCCAAGTTGCGCTCGATTGATTTGTACAATTTTCTTGCAACAACTATTAAAGCTGCACCTGCTAATAGGCCTAGTCCGACCTTTATAATTTTGTCCATTTTCGTTTATTTGTTTAAATCGTTATTTGTTGTTTGTTGATTTGGATATCACGGAAAACACTGATAATACTATTCCGATTCCTGTCATAGATACTTGTAGTGCGTCTCTGACTGGTTTTTTACAGAACGGCATAATGCATCCCATAATACCTATTGTCCCAATTAGTATTCCGCAAGCTCGATCGATGGGACTATCTACGATCTCGCCTTCCATTGCCATTTCCTCCTTGTTTTTGTGATGGAGAGAAAAAGTCTAGTAGCGGACAGAGTGCTTGGAAAAACAGTACCGTACCAAAAGCGGCTGACGCTACTTTAACGCCATAATGTTTTCCGAATGCTTTAAAATGTTGAAAATTTCTAGGATCTCCAACATCGTCTAATCTACGTTTTGCAACGTTAATGTCATTTGTTGAAATCATAAGTTTACTTGTTTTTAAGATTTAACTTTCTAAGTTTCTTTTCGTCGTAATCTGCTTTCAGGTTTAATGCGTAGCCTGCAAACATAAAGATTACCATTCCCATTGTGAGATAAGTTGAAATTTTCCCACACACTTCACCGGCAATTGTCTCAGTCCGGATTCTTTTTTGTAAATTTTCTCTTTTGTTTTTCATTTTGTTAATAAGTTTAAATTTGTTAATTAATTAAAAAAATGTCTCAAGTATAAGGTTTTAAAAGGGCCAGTGATTTAGTGTTCTCTCGTCACTAACCCTGGCCCCAACAAAACTCCCTAAAACGGAAATTGTATTTCTGTTTCTTTATCCATTCTCGTTTTAGTAAAATTTAAAAGGTAGTATAGGGTTCATACCTACACCACCTTTACCAACAATCAACAACCTGATTTAAATTACTAAACTAGGATTTTTACTTTTCACCGTTCTCTTCAATAGGCTTTTCATCGTTTACAGTTTCTGAGGCCTCTTCCTTGAGTTCCTCGATATTTTCCTTGACTTTCTCTTTGTACTCAGAATACTTTTTGCTTACGGTATCCTTTGTTTTGCCATAGAGATCTTTAGCCTTGTCGATCACGTTATATTTATCCTGTATCAGTGCTCCGATAACGAAAGCTACTGTACTAAAGAATATTGTTTTCTTCATAATTTCTCCTCCGATTGTTGATTAGTGTTTATTTCTGTACTCGGGTTTCTGCTGGAAGTTCTTTTGATTCTGATTTCGAGCTTCCCACTTTTTTGGCTCCTCTGTACATGTTTCACACTCGCAGTTTTCCTTATGACTCTTGATTTTACTCATACCCCAGTCATAGGCATCTGCTACTTTTCCTAATACATTTTCTCTAATGTCGGGGCGAACTACTAAAATTGTCACCCCTGCTACTGTTGCACCTGCTGCTAAATAGCCTAAAATTTTCTTAACTTTCATAATTTCTGTTCTTAAAAAGTTTTGTTAATTTGTATTAAAAAATATTTATTTGTCTCGAAAAAAGTTATTATGACTCTCTTCTGTTGTATTGTTTGGTTTATAGTTGTGTAGAAGAGAATCATTATCACTTATAAGGATTTGAGGCCCTCTGAATTTCTGGGTTATTTCCATCCGTCCAATATAATTCGGTTCAAGAGTTTCATGGTGGATGGTTTTATTTTTCTAGGGTCGAGTGTTTCCTGTATCTTATCTTGGTAGTTAAAGAATATCTCAATCCAGTCTAAGTCATTTTGGTCGGTTGGTTTATCTTCCACCTCGACACCAGACTCTGTAATAATCTGGCAGTAATCATATGGTAGTAGATCTTCTTTTTGCACCGAGAAATTATCGAGAAGATACCTATAGACTTTACGATTCTTATTATCAAGAACGAATTTATGTATATTCTTTGATATATAGTCGTCTGGTCTGTAGTTATTTTCGTTATAATAATTTTTCTCTCCTTTTATCTCTAGGTCCTCTTCACTAATCCCCAGTATATTTCGGATGCACTTAAGGTCATTCTTCCCAGAGTATCGATTATAGGACTTAGCATATTTCTTTCCTTCCTCGTATATATTTCTTCTTTCTCCGTACGGGTCTTTACTGTATCGGTGTTGTTTTATCCAGTTTAAGGCTATCGGGAAATCTTCTATATATCCTGGTTCTTCCAAGTCGATTTGTGCCAGGATATTGTATAGATAGATTTTTCCGTAACCTATTTTGTCGGACCAAGAATCGATTATCTCTGTAAGGTGTTCAGTCGTATTCTCGGTAACTAATTCTTTCAAGACCTTTAGTTGGTATAGTTTGTCCGTTAATTTCCTCAGGTCCTCTTTAAAATCCTCTTTCCTTATTCCCTGATATTTCTCTTTAGCCGTCTTTCCTAGATCTGTCATTAAGGCCCAGTAATGAGATGTATCTGGGAAATAGGTCTTCAGTTTATTTTCATATTCTGGGATTAACATTTCATATCCGTCGAGTCCCGAAATAATTCTGTATATATCTGTTGTTTTCATATGTCAAAAAATAAGAGGTACAATCTCGCGACTCCACCTCTTACGAATCAACTTTTCAGACCTTCAAGGACAGTATAGTATCGTATTGCTTGTAGACTTTACTGATGTTGTAATTTCTGTCCCTTCCTCTGTTTTTATGGTGAAGTCTGTTCCAAGTTTAATTCCTAGGTTTGTATAATTGAAAGCATCTATGAGTTGGTGATATCCGTTAGGTGTAGGGATAGTTTTTCTTAGGACTATCTCGTTTTTAGTAGCCCAATCCCGTATACCTTGCAGATCTTCAGGTCGGTCTATATCAAACATCCATCTCCGTTTCATTAGGATAGATCTAGTTGAAATAGTATCCTCCGAGAGTGCAATCGAGTTTTGTACTGAGAAGACATTGGTGTAGTCATGATAATAGACCCGATCCAAGAACTTCCGAGCGCATAAGATTGTAAATTTCTCTAAGCTTCTCGGATTTAGTTCAATATAAGCTCGAGCATTGAAATGATTACAGAGTCCAATTATTTCTTCTCTTCTGCGCTCGAGAGATTCGGGTCTACATACAAATTTACACCACATACTTCTCTCCGGTTCTTTCTGATCTTCGTTACCCGGATCTTTTCTTCTCCGTATAACCTGAAGATAGTAGTATGTATCTTTTCCGAATTCTAAGAGCTCCTGAATGTCCTTGAAGTTATCTATCATACCTTTACCTCCGATTCTTTAACACTCCACTCTACCGAAACACCATACTCAGGAAGGGAAATCGTTGTATCTTCCAAGTGTTTTCGAGAATCTAGGACGAGTGTTTTTCCAAGGATTAACTGATATTTTAGTTCCCGGAGTTGTTCTTTCTTTAATTTCAGCTCCAGTTCTTCCGATGCCAGGTGTTTTTCCAGTTCTCCTAATTCTGTTGTTCCTAAATCTACCTTATGTTCGTTCAAGATTCCCTCAATTATCTTATTCTTACACGAGCCAGTATTTACGAAGCGCCATATATTAGGAATCAAGTCACTCGGAATACCATTAACTTTTCCTATTACTTCCGTTGTCATATAAGTTCTTTCGAGTTCTTCTGTCTTTGTATGATCTGGGTAGTAATAATTTCCGTATACTCCTAATGATTCCAAGAACAACTGCGCTTCGGATTTCTCTGGCTCGTCTAGTTTTCTTGGTAATTCTGTGACACCTTTTTTCTTCATCCATAAGAGTCTCCGTAGGTAAGTGCAAATTATTTCAGACTTTCTAACCATGAATTCTGTCTTCCCTAGCTGTAAACCTGAGACTGCACCTTTCTTTGTATGTACCGGAAGTCCCTCTAAGTTCAAGAGATATTCGTCTGACATTAAGAGAGGTTGAGCTATTCCGAGTCTCTTAAGTTTTCCGATTAGTTTTGTATCGGATGTCTTAATTCCCAGTTCGTGTAGATTTAATTTTCCATCAGCCACAAGCGAGAAACTCCGTATGGCTTCTAGCTCACGTATTCCGGATTCAACACCAACCTCATTCTCTGGTACTTCGACATTTACCTTAGACATGACTCGAAGACTTAGGTTAGCGCGTGTTCTATTCCCAGAGACTCCGATTAGTTTAGCCCACTTTGTTAGGACTGTCTCGGAACCATCATTAACTTTTCTCGAGATTCTTTTATACTTTCCTATCAATTCTGGATCGGTGTAAATCTGAACTCCTTTCTCGGAACTTCTCAAATCTTTCACCAAACTCCAAATACTATATCTAGGACGATCATATATTAGTTTCTCGTAGAATGCCTTTCCCGTATCAGTCATCTCGAAAATTCCTGTCCTGAAATCTGATAATGCCTTCTTACCGTAACAAGCATGATAAGCACTCAGGTAATCATTTCCAAGATCTCCGCATAAGCTTTCACATACTATCGGATTCTGTGAGAGTGCCGATATGAATGTTTTGATGACCTTCTCTTCATTTCCATCAAACTTCTCGATATCTCCGGTGTACTTATCTTTGGTTTTTACTATTACCCAAGCCTCCGAATAACCAGAACTGACTTTAGTAGTAGTAACACCTGCCATACTTACTGATCCGTATTTTCCCGGTTTGTCAGTAAGTAACACCACTTTCTGATACCTCAATGTTTTCTTTAGGTCTCGGGAAATAGTAACCTTAGTATCTCCCGGTAGAAAGTAATCAAGTTTCTTTAGATAATACTTTCTGTCTTTAAATTTAATTTCCATATTTTAATTCTTTGTTTATTTTCACATATAAGGAAGTCATGGGAGAAATAAAAAAGGAGATCCCCATTTTTCAGAGGATCTCGAATTTATGTGTAGCCGGATAAAATCTTACAGGTCTCCGACAATTGATCATAGCATATCTTTCGCGTACTACTATAATACCTGGTTCTATAAGTCTGGAATGTGCGAAAACCTGAAAACCATCCCACCAATAATCTCCTAGTAACGATTCTTCTTCAACGTGTTCTCTTATATCTGCCCAAACCAAGGAACCATTACTAAAATCTCCGCCTCTTTGCCATGATAATCTAGATAGTCCAGATAGTTTTTTAGCATCCTTATCTTTCCAAGCTTCTTCAAAATAATCACATACCCAATCCGGAGTTCTTGTTTCTCCTCCATAATGTAAGTAAGCCTGTTGTAAGAGTCCTGCATGCGAATAGATTATCTTATGTTCCTTATCTCTCCAAGTTACATGAATTTTGTTCCAGTTCTCTTCGAAAATTCGTCTTATCTCTTTTCTTCTCGACGGGTCATAATCTTCTCGACATGTAGGAAAATTATTAAAAATATATGGGAGATCATGATTACCTATTAAGAATATTGCATTCTTCGTATCAAAAATCTCTCTCATATTTCCAGGTATTGTTGGTCTCCATATACCTTCATCTGGATAGGGGTCTGTATAATCTCCTAAGAATATTACAGGTTCCCCACGTTTTCTTTTTTTAAGTCCCTCTTTCCAGAAATCTCTACCATGGATATCTGGAAAAAGAAGGACTGATTTATTTCTTGACATAACGGTATTTCTGATATTTAAAGGGATCTTCTCGTTTTTGGTTACTCCGATATTTTGGTCCCTTTCCACCACGTCCCAAGATACAATTTTTGTACCTCTGTATTGATTGATCTAGTCGATACCTGAATCTATCATCTTCCTGATCTCGTATATACTCTAGGAATTCTTGATCTAGCTCAATATCAAAAACTTTTTCTCTGCTTATATCTGATGTTCCCCAAGCTACCCAATAATTACTTGTATCCTCTTCTCTCCTAGGTGGTCTCCAAGGGTCCCAGTATTCATAGGAAGGATCTGATGGTAGTTTTACACATTCTAGGGAAGCACGATAAAGTAGCCACTTTAGTTCTTCTTGTATTTCCGGTTTAAGTGTTTTCCAGTAATTCTTTGGATTCTTAAATCTGAAACAAAGAATTATTCCCATCGACGGATAAAAAACTTCTATTGATACTAGTTTCTTTCCTGCCCTATATAAAGTATATTTGGCGTTCATATATTCTTTTTTAAATCTTTCTTAGCAACAATTGGCATAATAAGATTATCTATTATCGTATTATCTGAAACGGTAATTAATAGTCTTACGGTCATACAACTATATCCGTCATATCTATTTCCGGATATTTAGGCTCCAGTGCACTAATTCCATAATTCTCTGGTTTCCAATCTAGGTGTTCAGGGAAGAATGGTTTAGGTTTTACAAATTCCAGGAGCTCAGGAAATTTCTCTGAGATAAAGCTTTCTGGTGCTGTAACATAGAAATAAGAAGTTAAACCTTCATATCTCTTTGCTAGACAAACTCTATTTTCTACTATCTCCTGGCTATAATTATCTACCCAGTTACAAAATCTAATTGCTTCAGGAGGTAACGATTCTGCGTATCCCTCTTCTACATAAAAATATACAGATTTATCCATAGAGTTCAAAAATTTCATCTAATGCTTTTCTCTTTTCCTCCTCAAAATAATCATACCCTGGATCTACTTCTTCTGAGGTTATAGTTATTTCGG
>Ga0310695_10015188_pt1 | contig 10292 bp, 9 predicted proteins | sample RumenRJG_04DNA_FD_203882 | JGI IMG/M metagenome (GOLD analysis project Ga0310695, IMG submission 203882) | Bovine rumen microbial communities from Lethbridge, Alberta, Canada - RJG_04 (v2) (version 2) | ecosystem: Host-associated > Mammals > Digestive system > Stomach > Rumen | place: Canada... | reverse complement strand
AACTACCTGTGCTTGTTCCGGCAAGAGCAGCTGTCCAAGCATCGTCATCTGTATTATCATCTGCCGTAGTGATTGCCGTTGTAAGAGGTGCTGTAGCACCTGCAAGATTTGCTACCTGAATTTCAAAGAATTTCTCATTGTTAGACTTGTCTTCCCATGTGAGCACGGCATTGTATGTATTTGTTACAGTCGTAGCAGGAGTGATATAACCGACTTTGAAGTTGTCCGGAGCCACTGGCTTGTAAAGGACTACATCCGGAACAAGAACTTCTTTTTCCACCACCTGATTCGGAAGGATGATGATGATGTCGCTCCATACATATTCTTTTGCCAAATCACCGTTTCCGGCAACGCTTGTAAAAGTTACTTCAAAGTTATAGGTTCCTGGTGAAACTGTCCAGATTTTTTCGTCACCAGTTGCATCGGCTGCGGTAGAAGTTGCAGTTGGAGTTGCAGGAAAGAATTTTGTAACGTCTAGTGACTGAGCAGTATTTGTTGTATTCACCAATCTAGATGTGATGTTTGCTTTAATACTGTATTTGTTTGAGTCCTTGACGAGGTCTATATGGTCTGTACTCCATGTACCTTTACCTCCGGTACAGCCGTCATACTTAAGCGTAAGTTTTGCCGTACCACTGCCAGTAAGCCCGCTTGCAGTAAGATAGAATTTGATTGAGGTTGCAGAGCGCAAGTCAACATTGGCATAGCCAATATAAAGAGCTGCACTTTTAACCTGCTCTTCTGTTGGTGACGGAACAGAACCAAGAGAATCTACACTTACAGCTGCAAGCTTTAAATTCCAGCGTGATGCAGAAAGGCCGAGCGTAACCTTACCTGTTGAGATAGAACCTGTATCCAAAGTAAATTTCTTCTCTACTGGGTTTGCAATTGAAGTGTCCGTTGTTGAAAGCTGGTTTTCACCCCAAAGATAGAATTTTACCTTTCCTGTATCTGCTAAATCTGCTCCAAGCCCATCTGCAACAATGGTTCGTGCAGAGTTATCAGCTGATGCAGACGGTACACCCCACTTGCTCAAATCAAGTGCAGTTCCATCTTCCGTGTAAAGAGTAACCTCATACTCTTTTTCGATTGCTGTCTTATCTGTAATTCCTGTTCCAACAAAGCCTGAATCCGAAGCATCAGAACAAGCAGCAAGGAACAAAGTTGCAAAACCAACAGCAAGAGTCAAAAGTTTTGAAAGCTTTTTCATATTGTCCTCCTATGGATAAAAAGTTCCAAAAGTTAATTTACTTGTAAAAAACTCAACTCACTTAAAATGTGTTTTCTTCTCACTCCCTCCTTTTCCACTTTATGAGATATTTTTTTGTTGTTAATTTAAAATCCATGATTCTCTCCTTTTAGTAGTTGATGTAATACTTGACCACAAAAATCAAGCACGAATCTGTGTAAACTCCACCAGCTTTACCAGTGACAGTCAGAGTCAGTTTATATGTATGCTCGGACTCAAGTTTTGACTCCGGCATATATACAACATAATCTTTTGTAGCTCGCGAGTCTGACACCTGGCCGTCGTAAAACCTGACAGTCAAAGGTGCGAGAGTGTCTTCTGCAGCCGGGTCGGTTAAAACCCATTTAAAATTCCTGCAGCTAATTGGTGCTGCAAGATTTAATGTTCCTATGTCAAACACGGTGTATTCATCAAACAGAAGACGATTTTGGTCATACCCTGAATCATCCGGCTCTAGTGAATATTCAGACTCATCTTTATTTGAAACATTGACATATCCCTGATTAAATCCCTTGTTGTACTCTTCCAGCATTTCATCCACCGATGTGTCGCACGACAAAACGCACACGCAGAAGAGAAAGCTTAGACTGAGAACAAAAGCGGACGGCTTTTTCATATTCTTTTGGCATATCCATAAGCTGGCTTACAGAGTATGCTCCTTGAATCCCCTTGATAAAATTTGCCATCTGATTTTTTGACTTTTTGAATAGAAAGATAGAAAAAATCGTTCAACCGATGGCGAATTTCCCCTAAAAAGTCTTAGAATTTGCATAACCCCGAAGTAAAGCCCGCTGAAAAATCAGCAAGATACACTTTCCCTAGCGTTGTCATGCAGTTCTAACCCCATCCCACCCAGTTAAAACGCATTGTTACATAAATAAGATAACGCATTTTCAGAAAATTTCAACGAAAAACACGTTTTTTAAGGAAATCTTCAAAAATCCCCTTTTGCATTCGGGATTCTTAGAGATTTCCAATTATCATTATCGGCAGATTGATAGAATATCTTTAGTGTGATGTGAAAGATGAGAGTTCTTCTTTGAGGGCAAGCTTAGATTGCCGTAACAGGCTCGCGAGAAAGCTCTTCTTTGAGGGCTAGAACTTGCTCCAAAGGGAGAGAACAACCTTGTGCAATTTGCTCAGGAGAAAGAATATTCATACGAAGAAAATTCTTCGCGTTGGAGATTTTGTTGTCATTTTCGCCGTCTTCGTAAGAAATCCTCTTCTGTACCTCTATGAACTTCTCCTGATCCCATTCACCGAAAATCATGGACTGTTCCTCCCTGCTCAGATTGTTGAAATACTCGGTGAGGAGCGGGCCTTGCTTGCACTTGTCCAGCGCGTATTTGGGCGGGTTCTTCTCACCTTTTCTCTTTCCGATTCTAGCATACTCCGTAAAATTTGAATATGCAAGAAGTGCCTCGCATTTTCTGAGGATAGGATGATTCGCCTCCTTGTTTATGTTGTAGACTTTGACCGTCAAATCCAGCGAAATAGATTCTGGAAGTGATTTTTCAGTCGCAATGCCGTTCACGTTTTTGAACGCGTCGGAAAGCTTCATCACTTTTTCCTGCGGAAATGCCGCGTCGCCATTGTAGAAAACGTAGCACTCTGGGCGAGGCAATTTGATTTCCTTTGTGTTGTACTTATCGTTTTCGGTGAAGAATCGATTGTAGTGCGCCACCAAGTATTCCAAGCATCTGAACGGCATGTTGTTGTTTATCGTGCTCTGATGCTCGGCGAGCACGACGATACAGCCGTTGATTTCCATCGAAACGTCGTTCTCGATGTTGTTGTAGACCACGTTATCCAGCATCACAGGCTTTATCTCGACCTCGCCAATCTTGAAGTTCGTGTCGTGAATCGCGTTATACAGCGAAAGAAAATGTTCCTTCGCGTACACGTTGCGCCCGAACATGTTCACGAAGAGAGAGCTTTTGTAATCACGCTTCTGGTTGAGCGTTGCCGATGTGAGCAATTTCTGCTCCAAAGTAATTTTTCGAGGTGTTTTCATAGACACTCCTTTTGCGATAAATTTCTCGTACAGGAATCTTTTCCCCATACGTATATTTATTGCAAAAATTTGTGCGTTTTCGGCAATGCAAAAGCAAAAAAGTCAGAATATTACAAAAAAAAAATCTCCGCACGATGCGGAGTGAAAGCAAAGCGAGACATGTACATATCACGTTTCGTGTTTCGGCTGATTTGTGATATCAGCAACGTGAGACTATTCTTGCTGTGGCTTGGCTTGTTTTTTCAGTTTGAATGTGCGGGTCGGGATTGCGACTCCCACGTGAAGTTTTGTGAGCCAATGGAGGTTTGTATCGTACTGAACTCCGCCCCATATTCTTGCCCATTTCCATTGTGCGCCCACGCGAAGCTCTCCGTAACCAGAGAAATAAGGCTTGCCTCGGTGTGCATATTTGATACTGTTGTTGTAAAGCATGCGAAGATTCACGCCCGCTCCTGCTTCACTAAAGATTTGGACATCAAACTTCTCATTATAATAAGTGAGGCCACAAAGCCCGCCCAAAGAAAGCGAATAAATAAACGGTGAACTTAATGATTCTCCGCCCTCATAATAGCTATATGGGAACTCACTTCCCGGCAGTCCGGCTCCAAAAGAACCTTCGACTCCCCAGAAGAAAGGCGGTTTGAAGAAATTTCGGTAGCCTACGCCCAAGATTCCACTGCCAAGATAATAATCGCTGTTGAGTCGGCTATAGCCAAAGCTGAGAACCAGCGAGTTCTGCAAGCCAGAGTCATCTTCTTCGGGAACAAAATCCTCGCCGTTCAAAACCCAGCGATAGATATAGCCCTGTTCCGTACCGATGATTACGTACTCATCATCAGGGCTGAACACAAGGCTCTTGGCGCTATCGCCATACATGAGCTGAAAAGAGTTTTCTTCAAGGCCGGAAGCGATGTCATAAATCTTGACGCAGCCGGAATTGATTCCAGCCACGATTTTCGAAGCATCGCTTGAAAACTCGGCGACGTAAGAAAATCCGGAAAGATCCTCTATGGTCAAAAAATCAGAATCATCCAGAGCAGATGCAACAACGAGGGTATTTTTGTCCTGTGCGGCAAGAAAGTGGATTCCGTCAGAGGCAAGGCGCGGCTTGATTCGTGTGAGGGTATAGCGGTCAAAACTTGAAAGCTCTTCCCATGACGTTGTATCGATGAACCTAACCTTGCCGGATTCGCTGGTCATCAAGACCCGCTTTCCCGCAGGACTCGCGCTCAATGCCCAGATTCCGTCCGTAACGTCAAGCTTTTCCTCAATAACGTGCTGGCCGGATTCCGCAAGCCTAAAGCTCTCATACAAATTCTTGCCGTCGAGAGGAAGAAGAATCCTGTAATCGCCTGCATAGACGGCATCAGGAATAGAGCTGCCAGTTCCTGTAATCAAGGTCGAATCAGAATTCGTTCCGACGCTGTGAATCAAGACCGTGTTGTCATCACGAACGCTCAACATGTAACGCGCGTCGCTAGTAAACTGCAAGGATACGACATTTGCGAGCGGATTCGAAGTTTCATTTACAGAATTGGAATAAAGGGCGGCGATTGTGTTTGAGGTTGCGTTCCAAAGAATGACGGAGTTGTTCCAGCTGGTGGCAAAATATTTTCCGTCACGAGTCCAGGCGACGGCATTTACAGGAGTCGCAGATTTCGCAAGATAATTTTGCGTCAAATCTTTCTTTGGCTTTGATTGTCCATCAGTTTCTTTGGTTTCAGCGGATTCTTCGGAAGGCAGCAAACCAGACGTATCTTCAGGATTATGTAAACCTACATCCTGTGCAAAAAGAGAAAATGAAAAAACTGTAAGCAAAATCAAAAAGAATTTGCGCACCTGTCCAGATACCCCAAATGAAATTTTAACGCACTATAATGCGATTTCTACAAATTTATCCATATACGAGTATCGGTATAATTTACAGGAATCTTTAAAAGAAAACTCAGTCAAACAGGGGATAGCACTCAAAGCCAGCTGTGCGGAGTTCTTCCCCGATTGTTCCTTTTGAATTTTCGTTCACAACGACGATGTAATATTTTGTGCCGCTCGGACGGACTTCCGTGGAGATTTCTGCCTTAAATCCCTTTGCGGAAACTCGATTTGCAAGGGCTTTCGCGTTTGCCTCGTCACGGAAAAGGCCAAGCTGCTGGCGGACAATTTTCTCAGTTTTTTCTGATTTTTCAGATTTTTCTGCTTTTTCTGAATCACCCGGCAGATTTGCCTTCTTTGGCTCAGCGACAGCGGCTTCCTTCGCCTCATTTGCTGGTGTGGCTGCAATCTCCGGCAAATCAACTCCGTTGCGTGGCACAAAATACCAGAACGGTGTTGGCAAAGTCTGAATCTCTCCTTTTACGATTGCAGCTTCCATGCTTTTTGGATAATTCTTTTTGAGACTTTCAGAATATTTGGCTTCACCTGTAAGGTGCCAGAGCGTGAGCAAGATTGAAGGCCGCAATGATTTCATTGAATCAAGCGTGGAATATGTTTTGAGCATCGCGATGCTTTCTTGGGTATCAGATTCCTTACGAGCCTTGCACAGGGCACTCCACTGCTCATAAAGCTTAAGATAGGCAACAATATTCGCATCTTTTGAATTTCGAACAGCAGAATTCAAATAGCTGTCCGCGCTTGAATAATCACCTGCACACAAAGCACAACGAACGGCATCAATAACAAGCTCCTCTGAATTTTTATTGGGAACTCCTTCCAAAACAGCCTGCGCGCTTCCCTGAATTGAAGCCGCCTGAACATAAGCCTTTTGAGCTTCTGCGTATTGCCCCTGCTGCTCAAGAACAGCCGCCAAGAATGCGTATACGGCGCGTTTTTCAGCATCAACGGCAACTGTCGAAACATTCTTTTGAAGATAAGAAATTGATTCATCAACAGAAGATTTTTTTGATGCAGCCGTAATTACGTTTTTTGCAGAATTAGACTTTGACTGAGCCGAAACGCCCCCAGCAAATACAAAGAAATTTAACAACAACAGAAAAATACATTTTTTCATTTTTCGATTATCTCTTTTACAGTTTCAAGAATCTTTAGCAAATCCAAAGGTTTTCGCATAAAGGAATGAGCGCCAAGTTCTTTGACCCGTTTTTCAATATCGTCATTTTCAAGGGCCGTAATAACAATGATAGAAGGTTTTCCATAGCGGTCGCTCTCGTTGATCCGTTTACACAAATCGAATCCGTCGATACCCGGAATATCAAGATCAAGAAGAAGTATGCGAGGCTGCTTTTCGACCATCAGAGAACCGGCTTCAAATCCGTCAAAAGCCTGGTATACAGAAAGATTCGTCAAACGCTTTTTAATAAAACTTGCTATGACAGAATTCAAGCCCTTGTCATCATCAACGATTAAAATCCCATAAGGAACAAACTCACTTTCATCACAAGCTGCCCGAAGTTCAGAAGGAATATTTATATTCCTAGAGCGCATGAATTCAAGCAAATCCTTGGGATAAACACGAAACTGCCCGCCAGGAGTTTTAAACGCTTTGAGATGATTATTTTTAATCCAGTTAATGGCTGTCTGATTGACTACACCGCAAAGCTTGGCAACCTCAAGTGCAGAATACAGGATAGTTTTAGTTTCGTTCTGAGACACAAGCCCAACCTTCTTTAGTTTTTAACGCCCTCTGTATTATTTTATATGAAAAACCAGCATCTGCAAGTGATTTTAATATATTTTTTTCACTTTTCTTCTTTATTATAAGTTTCTCACAGGCTTTGCAACACACTTCGTATTCATCAACAGTTTCAAAATAAGCCTCTACTGCCTCAGCGGCAATCTCCCTTGAAACACCGCGCATGCACAATTCCCGTATAAGTCGAATACTCCCGCGCGGCTTATACGCACAATGGCTCCGAATCCAAGAAGCCGCATATCTGGCATCATCCAGATATTTCTTAGATTCCAAAAAATCAAGAGCCTGCCTTATTGTATCTTCGTCGAATTCTTTCTGGAGCAGCTTACGCTCAAGCCCAGCCCTGCACTGCTCGCAGCGTGCCAGAGAACGGGCGGCAACCTGTATTGCAGATTTTACATTTTCATCAGTGATTTCCATAAACACCAAAAAAAACGCCCGCTTTTTGAGCAGGCGTTGTATACACAAAGATAAAACTTAGCGTTTTGAGAACTGGAAGCGTCGGCGAGCACCACGCTGACCGTACTTCTTTCGTTCTACCATTCGGCTGTCTCGTGTGAGGTAGCCGTTTGCTTTGAGTGATGCGCGAGCATCTGGATCAACCTGAAGCAATGCACGAGAAAGACCGTGCAAGCAAGCAGCAGCCTGACCTTTGAGACCGCCACCCTGAACATTAATCAAGATGTCATATTTATTCTCGTAGTTTGTAACGAGAAGTGGCTGATGAACAGTGCGAACCTGTGCTTCTGTTGGGAAGTACTCTGCAACGTCCTTGCCATTTACAACGATTTTACCTGAGCCTTCACGAACAAATACGCGGGCAACAGATGTCTTTCTTCTTCCTGTTCCGATTGCAATATTTTTTACTGCCATGATAGACTCCTATTACAGTTCAATAACTTTTGGGTTCTGTGAAGCATGTGGATGCTCTGAACCAGCATAGACTTTAACATTGCTCATGAGACGGCGACCAAGTTTGCCATTCGGGAGCATACCTGCAATTGTGCGCTCCAAAGGCTGTGTTGGATGGCGCTCGATCAATTTCTCGAAAGTGTAGCTTCTCAAACCACCTACGAAGCCTGTGTAGTGGCGATAAAGCATATCAGTACGTTTGTTACCAGAAACAGCAACTTTGTCAGCATTGATGATGATAACATAGTCACCCATTTCCTGATTTGGTGTGTAAGTTGGCTTGTTCTTTCCACGAAGGATTGAAGCAACTTTTGCTGCAACGCGACCGAGCGGCTTTCCTTCCGCATCGATGAGATACCAGTCACGTTTCTGTTCATAGTCTTTAACGAAAATGGTTTTCATTCTTTTAACCTTCAATATAGATTCTTTTGTATCGCACTGATTGCATCTTCAGATTGACACTTTGCAAGCGATGAGCAGTCGCCCACAATGAATATACGGGGATTAATATAATAGAATTTTCTGAGCTTTTAATCAATAAAGTTTCAAAGAAAAATTCACATTCTTTAAAAAAATCGACTAACAATGCTCAACATGTAATTAACAATTTTTTATTTCTCGTTGCCAACAGCTTCTAATTCTTCTCTTTTTGCCTCGTTTCTGTCACGAATATCTGCAACGCCAATCAAAATCGCAACAAGTCCTGCAAAAACTGCAAAAACAGGAACAGCACCTTTTAAAAAAAGAATAATATTTGCCCCCCAACCTAATCCCATAGGCATACAGGCAAAAACAGTAAAACAAATACAAACAATCCCAAAAATAATCGCAAACATAATGTTAGTATAGAAGAAAAACATTCGATTAGCAATCAAAAATTAAAACAAGGAAAATCTATGATTTTTTCGTTGCAAATTTCACAACATTTTATTCATTTTATTTCACTTTACGCAATTACTGGCTTAAATTATAATAATCTCAAATTAATTTAATAGAGGAACAAAATGGGTAACAACTATTTCAATTCTATTCCGTGGCGCGAGGCTCGTTTGCAGCTCGGTCACTGCCGCTCAATGGCAAAAGAAGAATTCGCTGACGGCGTAAACGCACTCAAAGGCAAAAAAATCGTAATCGTCGGTTGTGGTGCACAGGGCTTGAACCAGGGCCTCTGTCTCCGTGACTCAGGCCTCGACGTTTCATACGCACTCCGCGAAGAAGCAATCGCTCAGAAACGCCAGTCTTGGAAGAACGCAACAGAGAACGGCTTCAAAGTCGGAACTTATGATGAATTGGTTCCAACAGCCGACCTCATCGGAAACCTCACTCCAGATAAGCAGCACTCAAATGTAATTTCAGAAGTTATGAAACGCATGAAGAAGGGCTCGGCTCTCTGGTACAGCCACGGCTTCAACATGATTGAAGAGGGAATGCAGATTCGCCCGGACATCACAGTCGTAATGTGTGCTCCAAAAGGACCAGGTACAGAAGTATGGCACGAATTCCAGCGCGGATTCGGAGTTCCTGATCTCATCGCAGTTCATCCTGTAAACGACCCGGAAGGAAAGGGCTGGGCTTATGCAAAGGCTCTCGCAGTTGGTATGGGCGGAAGCAAAGCTGGTGTTCTTGAATCATCATTCGTTGCAGAAGTAAAATCAGACCTCATGGGCGAGCAGACAATTCTCTGCGGTATGCTCCAGGCTGGTACAATCGTTTGCTACGACAAAATGGTTTCTGAAGGAATCGCTCCAGAATATGCAACAAAACTCTTGATGCACGGCTGGAACGTAATTTCTGAGGCTCTCAAATGGGGCGGCATCACAAACATGATGGATCGTCTCTCAAACCCTGCAAAAATCAAGGCAAACGCACTTTCAAAAGAAATCAAAAAGCTCCTCGCTCCACTTTATCAGAAACACATGGACGACATCATTTCTGGTAAATTCTCATCAACAATGATGGAAGACTGGAAAGCCGGAGACAAAGACCTTCTCGCATGGCGCGCTGAAACAGGTGCTCTTCCATTCGAAAAAACAGAAGAATCAAAAGAAGAAATCACAGAGCAGGAATACTTTGACAAAGGCATCATCATGGTTGCAATGGTCAAAGCAGGCTGTGAACTTGCATTCGAGACAATGGTTGACGCAGGAATCAAAGAGGAGAGCGCTTACTACGAGTCACTCCACGAAGTTCCGCTCATCGCAAACCTCATCGACCGCAAACGCCTCTACGAGATGAACCGCGTAATTTCCGACACAGCAGAATACGGATGCTACCTCTTCGCTCGCGTTGCAGCACCGATGATGGCAAAAGACCTCATGCCAAAAGTAACAACAGAAGTTATCGGTAAAGGTTTGAGCAACAAAGACACAAGCGTAAACAACACAGAGCTTGTTAATGTAAACGCTGAGATCCGCAACCACCCGATTGAGGTTGTCGGACGCAAACTCCGCGCTTATATGACTGCAATG
>Ga0310695_10015187_pt1 | contig 10294 bp, 5 predicted proteins | sample RumenRJG_04DNA_FD_203882 | JGI IMG/M metagenome (GOLD analysis project Ga0310695, IMG submission 203882) | Bovine rumen microbial communities from Lethbridge, Alberta, Canada - RJG_04 (v2) (version 2) | ecosystem: Host-associated > Mammals > Digestive system > Stomach > Rumen | place: Canada... | reverse complement strand
CCAAGCTTATCGCCTTCAAGGGGCCAGGTTGGACTGAAGACCATAACTGTCTGTTCTTCAATCTTCCTTCACTCTGGACAGGTATTGGCAACACCGAGGAAGCTTGCTACACACAGTGCACACAGACCTTCGGTATATATCCACTCGGCACATGGGACAGCCAAATATGGTGGGTTAGCCAAATGAACGTATGGGAGGCTCAGCAGGGTAATACCGAGTTCAAGGGTACATTGCTTTGCATCGGTAACGGTGGTTGCGAGTTCTCTATGAAGAATACCGACGGTACTCCTGACAAGAGTGCTCATCCCAAGAACAATATCTATCAGGACAATGTCCTTACTCTCGCCAAGAACTCTCTTGAATACCTGAAGACACGATAATTGTTAGAGTTAGTAATAAAAGATCATGAAGAAATCCAAGAATTTCTTTTATTCACTGATGGTAACCGCTACAATGGCGGTTACCATTCTAGGTTGCACAAGCGATGACCCCAAGAAGGAACAACCCACGCCCGAGCCACCAACGCCTGTAGATCCAGTAACCCCTCCTACACCTACACCCAGCAGTTACACTGAATTGTATCGCCCACAGATACACTTCACACCAGCTAAGAACTGGATGAACGACCCCAACGGAATGGTGTATGTTGATGGAGTATATCATCTGTTCTACCAGTATAACCCACAAGGTAACAGCTGGGGTAACATGTCGTGGGGCCATGCCACCAGTACCGACATGATTCACTGGACTGAGCAGGCCGTAGCCCTGACACGCGATGAATTAGGCGATATCTTCTCGGGTTCGGCAGTCATCGACCATAACAATACCGCAGGTTTCGGTGCAGGCGCCATGATTGCATTCTACACCTCGGCCAGTGATGCTGGACAGCAGCAAAGTATGGCCTACTCTACAGACGGAGGTAAGAATTTTACACGCTACACCGCCAACCCCGTTATTAAGAATAATGACGACCGTCAACGCGACCCAAAGGTGTTCTGGCATGCCGCTACTCAACAGTGGATTATGTCGCTGGCCAAGGGCTGGAGTAAGGGTATTGAGTTCTTTGGCTCTACTGATTTGAAGACTTGGAACAAGTTAAGTACGTTTGTTGTTGACCTGCCTGGCCGTCCTGACCTGCAGTGGGAGTGCCCAGATCTGCTACAGTTTGGTGATAAGTGGGTGCTGATAGTAAGTGTTAATCCTGGAGGACCGATATTAGGCTCTGGCACCATGTACTTCGTCGGTCAGTTTGACGGCAAGGAATTCAAGGCCGACGCACTCGATTATCCACTATGGCTCGACTATGGTATGGACAACTATGCTGGCGTTACCTGGAGCAATACCGGCGATAGAAAACTGCTGATTGGTTGGATGAACAACTGGAGCTATGCTGGCGATGTGCCTTGTTCGCCTTGGCGTTCTGCAATGACGCTACCTCGCGAACTAAAGCTCACAGAATATTCAGGCAAGCCATTGCTCTGCTGTCCTGTGGTGAGCGAGATAGACAAGATAGCTAGCCAGTGGCAGACAGTTAACACAGAGGCGCTGCCACTCGATGCACAAAAATCTGCCTATCAACTACGCCTCAATGTAAGTCTGGAACAGAACACAACCATTACGCTGGGTAATAGCAACGATGAGAAATACGTGATAGACGTAAATGCATCGTCGCGCACAATAGCTGTTCATCGTAACGCATCTACGGGCAAGACCAACTTTAATGGCAGTTTCTCGATTCCATCGATGCGAGCGCCACTTAACACTGATGGTAGCACTGTCGTTCTCGACATCTTTGTTGATCAATCATCGGTAGAGATTACTACACAGGATGGTACGATGTCGATGACAAACCTTGTGTTCCCTCAGTCAATTTACGACAGAGTGTCTTTCGCAGGCACAAGCCCTACTGCACAAGTAAGAAGCCTAAGCAGGATATGGAATTAGAAATAATCGTTCATTGCGCGAAAAAATGTTGCAATGAACGATTTTTGTTAGTGATTGAAACATTATTTATCGATGGATATCGAAAATCGTCGTAACTTTGCAGCAGAAGATTTAGGATACGGTCATATTGTTATTAGTTAGTTAATTGTTTTAGGTTTATCGAGTAATTAATTGGTTAAAGTTAGTTAGTAAGTTAGTTAGTAGTAAGGTAATGGATTGGTTTTTCTAAAAAAAACGTGCGGTTCGTGAGAGTCGCACGTTTTTATTGAAGTGTAGTATTTGCAAAGTAGTTAGAAAACAATTGCACGCTAGGTACTTTGCAATTGAAAAGTAGTTAGAAAAAAATAGCAATCGCTTACAAATAAAAATAAATTAAAAAAATCTTCCACTTCCACTAAACACCGCTCAAAGTCGCATAGGTACAGGGTATACAGCAAGTGGAAGAGACTTATTTCAATTCCACTTGTCTTCCACTAATTATAAAATTCTCTAGAGAATTTAGCAGCGAGCTAGGCAAACAATAGCCACAAATTAACGTCTCGCCCGAAAATTCTCTAGAGAATTTAGTTACTGCCTAGTGTTTCAAAGCTTTCGTGATGGTTATTTGATTGCTTTCGCCTAGGCTGTCAATGCTTAAAAGTTAGGTCTTCAGTATAAAGAAATAGCATCTTTGAGAACAAAACAAGTTGTTTTGCTTTCGTAGAAGTTATCTTTTAGATGGTAAGAAATATGTTCTTTGACAACAAAACAAGTTGTTTTGATTGAAAAGGTGGAAGAGAGGTGGAAGTGAAATGAGGCACTTCCACCTCGCAAAACCCGCATAAACAAAGGTGGTTCAAGAAATTTGGTGGAGGTGGAGTAAAATTACAATAAAATTTGGCGGATTGAAAAAAATGTGTACCTTTGCACTATTATTTAGGAAACAAGGCAAAATGACAACAACAAAAGTAACCCTAATCAACAAGCGCGACGGCAAGGAGCGCTATACACGACATCTGATGAATGATGTGGTAGAGATGATCAGAACAGGAAAACTGAAGAGTGGCAAACTGATAGATGAGCTGATGGAGCGACCCTCCATCTGCTTCTCGTCGATGCTAATGACAAAGGCTGGACGACAGTGGACAGATGTGTATAATGGTTGTGTGCTGTTGGAGATTAACAATCTGCCCGATCGCAAAACGGCAGAGGACATCCGCAATGAGGCCAGCTATATACCATATACTATGCTAGCATTCATTGGTGCCGACAGTCGATCAGTAAAGATAGTATGTCAGGCCGAAGAGCGTGACATGTGGCAGAATCCAGATGGATACGACCTGAAGGAGGTGGAGCAGTTTCATCGCAATGCCTACGCCAAGTTCCACTACATCTATTCCACCCAGTTGGCCGTACGTGTAGACAACATCCCACCATCGCTACGTTCTAGTTGTGTGCTGAGTCACGACCCAGGCATATTCTACGCCCCAGATGCTGTCGCCATCCTGGTTTCGCCTTTTGAGAACACGACAGAGCGACTCTCGAAGACGGCCAAGCTAGACGAACAAGGGGTTAATAATAATAAGGTGATACCAGGCTTGTCTACTGAGGCATCGATGCGACATGAGTATCAGGCATGTAAGGCCGACGCACTCGAGGCATGTCGACTGGATAGCAAGGAGAATTTCGTGGCTCATTGCCTCGAAGTGCTCACCTATAATTGTCATGAAAGCGGCATCGACGAGGCCTTTGCCGTAAGGATGACGCTCTACGACAATCGACTGAACGAGGACGCAGCGTATGTTCAGACGGTGTTCGACTCGCAATACAGCAAGACGCTGAAAGCCACCTGGCCACTGAAACACGTAAAACCATCGCAACTATTGACCTACAAAACGGAGTCGTTCCTAAATTCGCGCTACGAACTGCGAAAGAACGTGATGACTGGTGTGGCGCAGTATCGATCTAAGGATTCGTACGACTACAAGTTCCGCGATCTGACTAAGGAGGTGATGAACACCATGTCGATACGTGCCCTGAAAGCTGGCCTCGACTCGTGGGACAAGGATATCAAGCGCTATGTGGAGTCGACATTGATTCCGCAATACGACCCTGTGAATGAGTGGTTGGAGCAGTTGCCGCAGTGGGATGGCATCGACCGTGTGACGCCTTTGGCACAACGCATAAAAACATCTAACCCGCACTGGGTGAGCGACTTCCATACCTGGATGCTGTCGATGGTGGCCCACTGGAAGGGTATCGATCGCAATCATGGTAATGCCATCGTGCCGATGCTGATTGGCGAACAGGGTTGTGGTAAGTCTGCCTTCTGCGGCCTCATCCTGCCAGAAGAACTGCGCGAGTACTATAACGACAAGATAGACTTTAAGAACGAGACGGCTATCAATCTGGGCCTGACCTCGTTTGCGCTTATCAACATCGATGAGTTTGATATGCTCTCAAGGAGTCAGCAACCATTGTTGAAGCACCTCATCTCAAAGTCAGACGTAAAAATGCGCCCACCCTATGGCAAGGCCTACGAACAGCGAAAACGTTATGCATCGTTCATCGCTACAACCAACAACTCGCGCCCACTACCTGACGACAAAACAGGTTCGCGTCGTTTCGTCTGCATCGTAGTCGAGCAACAGATTGACTACCTTACTCCAGTAGATTATCCACAGCTCTATGCCCAGTTGGTAGCTGAGATAAGTCAAGGTCGCCAGTACTGGTTTGATGAGGCCGACAACCAGCGAATCATCAACGAGAATCATCGTTTCGAACGCGTAGGTAGCATCGAAAAGATGATTTCAGAAACGTTCCGCCCCACCCTCGACGACGACAAGTCACATCGAATGAGTGTAGATGACATCGTACAGACACTCAACAAGACGTTCCCCAACTTCCATCTCACCAAGAGCATCAACATAGAAGTAGGTCGCGCCCTAAGTCAACTGGGCTACAAGCCCCACAAGACAAATACATGTCAGATGTACGCTATTGAGGAGAAATAAAACTTTTAATTATTCGTTCATTGCATACAAAAATGTTGCAATGAACGATTTTTCTTATTGTTTGAAACATTATTTATAGGATATACACGCGAAATACACTACCTTTGCAGCAGAAATCTAAAATCGTACAACAAAAAATGAATAGCAAAATGAGAAAAACGGTAATGATGATGGTGGCAGCCGTGCTGACCTCTGCATCGGCAATGGCGCAGGTAACGCCTATGGTGCTGGGCGAGAAGCATGCCATGCTGAGAGTGGAACAGCCAACTAAGTACCTGCTGCTGCCCGTGCAGGAGACTGAGGACATTGCGGCAATAGCCGTGGTGAACGGGAAAAACGAGATGACGCAGCGCATCAATGTGAAACTGGCAGTAGACCGCGTAGACTATTATGTGCCCTACGAACTGAAAGATGCCCAGCTGCTCGACATCGAGTTTCGTGGCGACCGCCGACTGAAAGGTGCCGTAGGCGAGTTTGCCTGCTGGAAGGAAATAAAGTATAGCGACACCTTCGACACCACCAATCACGAGCGCTTCCGCCCTGTATATCATCATACCCCTGTATATGGTTGGATGAATGATCCTAACGGAATGTTTTATAAAGATGGTGTATGGCACCTTTATTATCAGTGGAACCCCTACGGTTCGCAATGGGAGAACATGCACTGGGGACATTCTACGTCGAAAGACCTAGTACATTGGCAGGCCGAGCCAATGGCTCTTGAGCCCGACTGGTTGGGTTCAATCTTTAGCGGTTCGTGCGTGACAAGAGGCGACGAAGTAGTGGCTATGTACACCACAGCCGGGCATCACCAGACTCAATCGTTAGCTTTCTCGAAAGACGGAGGACGCACTTTCCAGAAGTTTAGCGGCAACCCTGTACTGACATCCGACGCCCCCGACTTCCGCGACCCACGTCCGTTCTGGAACGAAGATATCAAAGCATGGAACCTGATACTGGCAGTGGGACAAGAGATGCGAATCTACTCGTCATCAAATCTGACAGACTGGAAGTACGAAAGTTCTTTCGGTAGTGAGTACGGTAATCATGGCGGTGTGTGGGAGTGCCCAGACCTATTTGAGATTAAAGATGAAACATCAAACATTAAAAAGTGGGTACTTATCTGCAACATCAATCCTGGCGGCCCGTTCGGCGGAAGTGCCACACAATATTTCGTTGGACAGTTCGACGGACATAAGTTTACCTGCGAGTCGATGCCAAAGGTTACTAAATGGATGGACTATGGCAAGGATCACTATGCTACAGTATCGTTCTACAATGCACCTGAGAACCGCCATGTGGTACTGGCATGGATGAGCAACTGGCAGTATGCCAACCAAGTGCCTACCAAGCAGTATCGCTCGGGCAACAGTATACCTCGCGACCTTGGACTGTTTAACTATGGCGAGGAGACATACGTAAGCGTAGTTCCATCAAAGGAGATGCTGGCCATGCGTGGCGCAAAAGTGAGGAAGCCGACTGAGGCTTGCGAGATAGTAGTGGACGTGAAGAATCAGGCGGAGATTGTGCTCTCGAACTCAAAGGGTGAGGAGGTGACGATGGTTTACGACGGACATCGACAGAGCTTCAGCATGGACCGTACGAAGAGTGGCGACGTGAGTTTCAGCGAGGCCTTCGCTTGCACATCAATTGCACCCACTTATGGACATATAAAACAGCTACGATTGTTTATCGACCGCTGTTCTATCGAGGCCTTCGATGCAGAAGGAAAGATGGCTATGACAAACCTGGTATTCCCATCAGAGCCTTATAATAGTATTAAGGTGAAGGGCGGAAAAGCGACAATATATGAAATTAAGAATTAAGAATTTAGAGAAAAGTTAGTAATATGAAGAAATTTGCTTTGATCCCCGTGATGTTCTGCTTTTTCGCCATGGGATTTGTCGACTTGGTGGGCATTGCATCGAACTATGTGAAGGAAGACCTGCAGCTGACAGACAGCGTGGCCAACATCTTCCCGTCGCTCGTATTCTTCTGGTTCCTGATCTTCAGCGTACCTACGGGGATGCTGATGAACAAGATCGGACGAAAGAACACTGTATTGCTATCGCTCGGCGTGACTATCGTATCGCTGCTTCTGCCTCTGTTTGGCGAGAACTTCGGCATAATGCTCTGCGCATTCTCGCTGCTTGGTATTGGTAACGCACTGATGCAGACATCGCTTAACCCACTGGTATCAACCGTGATGGGCGGCGGCAATCTGGCATCGACACTCACCTTCGGACAGTTTATCAAGGCCATCGCCTCGTTTCTGGCACCATATCTGGCCATGTGGGGCGCCACACAAGTTCTGCCTTCGTTCGGTTACGACTGGCGAGTGCTGTTTATGATCTACTTCGTGGTGGGCATTCTGGCTGCAGCGCTACTGGCAATTACTCCTATCGAAGAAGAACAGACGTCAGGCAATGCATCGACATTTACTGAATGTCTGAAGCTGCTGGGCACACCTATCGTATTGCTATCATTCTTTGGTATCATGTGTCACGTAGGTATCGACGTGGGCACCAACACCACAGCACCAAAGATACTGATGGAGCGACTGGGACTGACACTGAACGATGCAGCATTTGCAACCAGTCTGTATTTCATATTCCGTACTATCGGCTGCCTGACAGGCTCTTTCTTCCTGCGAGTGCTGCCTAATCGTACGTTCTTCGTAATAAGCGTAGTGATGATGGCGCTATCGATGTGCGGACTATTCATCGGCACTGAGAAGTGGATGCTCTACACAGCTATCGCGCTGGTGGGCTACGGCAACTCTAACATCTTCTCCATCTGTTTTGCACAAGCACTGACAGCTATGCCACAGAAGCAGAACGAGGTATCAGGACTGATGATTATGGGACTGTTTGGCGGAACAATCTTCCCTCTGCTGATGGGATTTGCTAGCGACGCTATGGGCCAGGCCGGAGCAGTAATCGTAATGGCTATCGGAGTGATTTATCTATTTACCTATATTAAAAACGTAAAAAACAACTAAGTATTATGAAGAGATATATTGTAGGCCTTGGAGAGGCACTGTGGGACGTACTGCCCGAAGGTAAGAAACTAGGTGGAGCACCTGCTAACTTCGCATATCACGCAGGACAATTTCTGGGTAGCGAAAACACTATCGCCATCAGCGCTCTAGGCGAGGATGCACTGGCAGAGGAAACTATCGAGGCATTGAAGGAGCACAATCTGAACTACCTGATGCCACGTGTACCCTATCCTACTGGCACTGTGCAGGTTACGCTGACAGGCGACGGCATACCTACATACGACATCAAAGAGAACGTGGCATGGGACAACATTCCATTCACAGCCGAGATGGAAGAGATAGCCAAGAATGCCCGTGCGGTATGCTTTGGATCGCTCGCACAGCGCAATGTGGTTAGTCGTGAGAATATCCGCAAATTCCTGGATGCTACACCCAAAGACTGCATAAAGATATGCGACATCAACCTGCGCCAGCAGTTCTACTCGAAAGACATTCTGGAGGACTCGTTCTGTATATGTAACATTCTGAAAATCAACGATGAAGAGTTGGTGGTAGTGAACCGTATGTTCGGCTACGACGGACTGGATATGCGCGGCACTTGCGAGAAGATAGTACAGGACTATCATCTGAAGATGCTGGTGCTGACCTGCGGCACTAACGGATCGTATGTATTCACTGACGACGGACTGACATCGTTCCAAGATACGCCAAAGGTAGAAGTGGCTGATACAGTAGGCGCTGGCGACTCGTTTACAGGTTCGTTCTGCGCATCAATTATCAACGGGAAACCCGTACAGGAGGCTCATAAGACAGCAGTACAGGTTAGCGCCTACGTCTGCACTCAGAATGGCGCTATGCCCGTGATTCCTGCTGAATTGAAAAAATAGCAATCGGATAGAAGAAAATGATATGTCGGAGTGGCAAAAGTGCTACTCCGGCATAAATTTTTAATTTCTTTAACCTAAAAAGAATTGTGTGCGCGCAAAATATTGCTAATTCGGGATTGTCAATTCAAGAATAATTCGTAAATTTGCAGCGCATTTTGAAAATGCACTGATAACAAACGATTAAAGAGTAACGTCTAGGATAATTTTCACAATTTAAATAAAGATTAGTAATATGGCAAAGTTAGATTTGACTCAGTACGGCATTACAGGTTCTACCGTAATTGCACACAATCCATCGTATGAGACTCTGTTCGCAGAGGAGACAAAGGCTGGACTCGAGGGTTTCGACAAGGGCGTAAACACCGAGCTCAACGCTGTTAACGTTATGACTGGTATCTACACCGGCCGTTCACCTAAGGACAAGTACATCGTAAAGGATGCTCAGAGCCAGGACAAGGTATGGTGGACAACTGAGGAATACAAGAACGACAACCACCCCATGAGCGAGGAGGTTTGGAAGCAGGTTAAGGAGATCGCTATCAAGGAGCTCTGCAACAAGGAGCTTTACGTAGTTGACGCTTTCTGTGGTGCTAACGAGGCTACACGTCTGGCTGTTCGCTTCATCGTTGAGGTAGCATGGCAGGCACACTTCGTTAAGAACATGTTCATCCAGCCTACAGCTGAGGAGCTGGAGAAGTTCGAGCCTAACTTCGTAATCTATAACGCTTCAAAGGCTAAGGTTGAGAACTACAAGGAGCTGGGTCTGAACTCAGAGACTTGCGTAGCATTCAACACCACAAGCCGCGAGCAGTGCATCATCAACACATGGTACGGTGGTGAGATGAAGAAGGGTATGTTCTCTATGCAGAACTACTATCTGCCTCTGCAGGGTATCGCTTCAATGCACTGCTCTGCTAACACCGACATGGAGGGTAAGAACACCGCGATCTTCTTCGGCCTGTCTGGTACAGGTAAGACCACTCTGAGTACCGATCCAAAGCGTCTGCTGATTGGTGACGACGAGCACGGATGGGACGATGAGGGTGTATTCAACCTCGAGGGCGGTTGCTACGCTAAGGTTATCAACCTTGACAAGGAGAGCGAGCCTGATATCTACAACGCTATCCGTCGCGACGCTCTGCTCGAGAACGTAACTGTTGACGCTAACGGTAAGATCGACTTCGCTGATAAGAGCGTAACCGAGAACACTCGTGTATCATATCCTATCGACCACATCGAGAAGATTGCCCAGAAGGTAAATGGTAAGAGTGCTGGTCCTGACGCTAAGAACGTTATCTTCCTGAGCGCTGACGCATTCGGTGTACTGCCTCCAGTATCAATCCTGACTCCAGAGCAGACTAAGTACTACTTCCTGAGCGGATTCACAGCTAAGCTGGCTGGTACAGAGCGTGGTATCACAGAGCCTACTCCTACATTCTCTGCTTGCTTCGGCCAGGCATTCCTAGAGC
>Ga0310695_10015185_pt1 | contig 10296 bp, 7 predicted proteins | sample RumenRJG_04DNA_FD_203882 | JGI IMG/M metagenome (GOLD analysis project Ga0310695, IMG submission 203882) | Bovine rumen microbial communities from Lethbridge, Alberta, Canada - RJG_04 (v2) (version 2) | ecosystem: Host-associated > Mammals > Digestive system > Stomach > Rumen | place: Canada... | reverse complement strand
GCGAAATCGGATGCAGCTGCCAGTAGGCCACCGAATTCATTTTCTCTTGTGTCACCTTGCGGTGATAGCTGTTCAATATTGTCATTGCTCATTCTTTGCACGTAGTCGAATGCAAAGATAGATACTTTTTTCATAATTTCCAAGTTTTTCGCAGTTTTTTCATCCAAAAGCGTTTTTATTCCACAAAGATTTTGTAACTTTGTCTTAGATACTTTCGTTCGAAAATAAAAAGAAAAACTAGTTTTCCTTTTGTATTTCGCTCGCTTATTCGTATCTTTGCAACGTAAAAAGTGTTTGGTATGACGATAGACGAATGTATCAGGCTTTTAAAGTAATGATGTACAAACTATAAAAGATACAATACGATGAATAAGAATGAGAAATTTGTTATCACCATCAATCGTGAGTTAGGGAGTGGCGGTCGCACCATTGGTGAGATTCTGGCCCACAAACTGGGTGTGTCCTTCTACGACAAGGCTCTCATTACGGCTTTAGAAGAGAAGTATAACCTCACAGCCGAGGAAATTGAGAAGATGAGAGGACGCGAAATCAGATGGTGGGAAGGCTTTAAGCGCATAGCAGGCATCGGCGAAGGAATGGTTGACAGCAGATCGTGTCTTGCGGAATATGGTAAGGAGCCTGACGTGTTGACTACTGAAAACGTGTTTAAGGCGGAGACAGAGATTCTGCATGAGATTGCAGAGGTGGAGTCGTGTGTGATTGCGGGCCGTTGTGGTTTTTTCGTGTTCAAAAACCATCCTAACCATTTAAGCGTACTCGTTCATGCACCCATGGATTACCGTGTGGCACGTGTTGCCGCCAAAAAGAACATCTCTGAAGAGGAGGCCCGTAGTATTATTGAGAAGGTGGATAAGATGCGTGAGAATTACGTGAAGCGTTTTACTGGCACTTCGCGCTATGAGGCTCGTAACTACGACCTTGTATTCAATGCGGAAGGCAAGACCGAGGAGCAGATTGCCGATCAGATACTGGCGTACATGGAGTAGTGTACGCAAAACATTCATTTAAATAAAGTGGTTTGCCACCAAAAAGTCAGCAGGCTCTCCGATATGGGGAACCTGCTGTTTTTTTATAATGCCTGAAGGTTATTTCTTGCAATTCTTCTTGCACTGACCCTTATGCTTGCAGTCCTTGCAGTTTGTCTTGCTGCAAGTGGCCTTGCACTCGGTGCATTTCTCGCAGTTACCACCGCAAGAAGCCTTAGCGTCCTTCTTGTCGCAAGCCTTTGCGTCCTTCTTGTCGCAGCAAGCTTTTTTCTTCTCGCAGCATTCTTTCTTGTCCTTGTCGCACTTATGGTCCTGGGCGCTGGCATTTGTTGTTGCGCACATCATCGCCATGATCATCATGGCACTGAGCAAAATCTTTTTCATATTGTTTTTTGTTGTTAATGTAATAAAATCGACTGCAAAGATAATGAAAAATACAGGGCCGTCCAAATTTAATAACTATAAATAACATATAATTATTTGGTTTCTTGTTCGATTTGCACTATCTTTGTCATCCAAAAACAGAATGGATATGAAATACTTGATGGTAATGATGGGCCTGGTGCTGGTGGTGGTGTCGTGCAGCACGCTGACGAGTGCGGAGCGCGCCGAGCGGGAGGCTAAGATAGAGAAGGCGGTGGAGAAGATGCTGGCTGAACGGCGGTACACCGTGGATGTGAGCATGATGTATCCGAAGAGCGGGAGGGCGCAGAACGTGACGTCGAACTACTCGCTGGAGGTGAGGGGCGACTCGCTGGTGTCGTACCTGCCTTACTTCGGCAGAGCCTATAGCGTGCCGTTTGGGGGTGGAAAAGGCCTGAACTTCGCGGCACCCATCAAGAGCTATCACTCGGAGAAGGGAAAGAAGGGCAGGACGAAAGTGGAGATTGACGTGGACAACACGGAGGACTACATCAAGTACTTTCTGGACATCTTCCCAGACGGGAATACGACCATCGACGTCCTTCCGAGAGAGCGCGAGTCTATCACCTTCAGCGGGCAGATGGACATTGACGAGGACAGCCTGAAATAAAAAAAGCAGGTTCCCAGTTCGGGAGCCTGCTCATTTTATTACTTAAACAAAAGGAATTAGCAAAGTTTACTTTCATCGCTGGAGGGGCAGCCAGAGCGACATGTCGTCGATGCCGCGGTTGTCCCAGGCGTAGTAGGGGATGAGCCGGATTCTAACCTTGGTGTCGGGCGACTTGGCGAGTTCGCGATAGAGCGTGGTGTTGTTCCACGGCTTGTTGTTGACGAGCTTGGCGTCGCCTTCCAGGGCAATGAACTCATGACCGGCAATGGTCATCTTGACTTCCTTCAGCTCGATGTCGTCGTCGAGGGCGATATCGTTGATGCGATAGCCACCCTGGATATCCTGACCCTCCAGACAATAGACGATAGGTCCGCGCATGACGGCCACCTGGTTCTTGGCTTCCTCAACCAAGGGGTTCGCCTCTACGAGTCGGGGGCGCATGTCGAGACAGAGCTCGATGACGTCGCCTTTCTTCCACTTGCGTGTGATGGTGAGGTCGGCACTTTCACCATTCACCTTGACGCTGTATTTGTCGCACCAGTCGGGCTGATGCAAGACAACGGTGGAGAGCTTCTTGGCTTTCTTGACGGTGAACTTGATTTCGCCGTCCCAGGGGTAGTTGGACTGCTGTTCTATCTCGAGGTCCTTGGTCTTCAGGCTGTTCTGTCCGTAGAGGTTCACCCACAGCGTGTCGTTGTTGGTGCTGTAGGCATACTCTTGGGCCTCGCAGAGCGTGCGCAGGGTGTTGGGAGGACAGCAGAAACAGGTGATGTAACGCTGACGGTGCTTGGGCCAGCGCATGACGTAGGGGAACTCCTTGGTGCGGCGCAGCGCCTCGGTATAGAAGAAGTCGCGTCCATCAAGCGAGATGCCCGAGAGGATGCCATTGTAGAGCTCGTTCTCGATGTTGTCGATGTACTTGGCATCACCCGTGGTCTGGAACATGCGCCACGAAAAGAGCATCATGCCTATCTGCGCACATATCTCGTTGTGGGCAGCCTCCTGAGGCAACTGGAACTGGCGTCCGTAGGCCTGGTGAATCTGCTGGATGGAGGGCTGGTTGTAGGTGGTGCCGTCGGGTGACACGCCATCGTACAAAGCACCACAACCGCCCATGATGTAAATCTTGTGCTGGATAATGTCGTCCCATATGGCGCTGAGGTTCTTCATCAGCTGCGTCTCGCCTGTCTCGGCATAGAGGTCGGCAACACCGGCATAGAGGTAGTTGGCACGGACGGCATGTCCCATGGCCTCGTACTGGTCGCGGAACTTATGGCGGTCCTGGTTGTGGTCCTCGCCATTAGTCACGCTGTCGCGAATGGCAATAAGCCCCTTGGCCAGGGTGAGGTATTTCTCATCGCCCGTCTCACGGTACATTTCGGCAGCACCCATATAGTGGCTGGGACAGATGGCGTTGCGCGACAGCTCGGCGGCATCGTTGGTGAGGAAGTTGTAGAGGAAGTCGGCAGCCTTCTTACCGCAATTGAAGAGGGTGGTCTTGCCCGTGGCACGCTTGTGGATGATGCCGGCGGTCATGAGGTGGCCGAGGTTGTAGGTCTCGAAGTTCAGGCGAGAGGCAAAGGCGTGCTTCTGGTCCTTGCCAATCTCGATGCCTGCTGCATTTTCTGTGCCTGCATGTGTGTCAATACCTGCATTGCGCTCGGAGATGACCACGGGGGTGTGGATATAGCCGTCGGCACGCTGGGCCAGGGCTACCTGCTCGATGAACTGGTCCATCAGGGCGTCAACCTTCGGGTCTTTGGTAACGGCATAGACAGCGGCACAGGCTTCGAGCCACTTATACATGTCGCCATCGTGGAAGGGAGGGCCGTGGTGCTTGCCCTTAACGGTACCTGCAGCCACCTGGAAATTGGCAAAGCCGTGAGAGCCATGCAGACCTAAGGCGTCAATCGTCTCGTAGGGTGTGTTCCACGTTTCCCACATGTCCCAGATGCCTGTAGTAGAGAGCATCTGGAAGCGGTCGCCCCAGAAGCCTCCCGTCCACTGGGTAGCTCCCATGGGCAGGTTCTGCATCTTGGCTTGTTTGCTACGGCTCATGTCAGTAAGACCCTGAGCTTGAGTGTTTGTTGCTGTGCCACAGCAACAGACCAAAGCTATTAAGAGTAGTTTCTTCATTGGTAGTTATAATGTTTAGTGATTATGCTTCTTTCTTGTCAATGCGACGGGTGGTCTCGATGGCGCCCGTAGGACATACAAGGCGACAGAGGTGACAACCCACACACTTGGTGCCTACAATACGAGGCTGACGGGTGGCGGTGTCGAAGACGATGGCCTGATGGCCACCATCGCTGCAGGAGGTCTCACAACGTCCGCAGCCCACACAAACCTCACGGTTGATCTTGGGATAGATGATGGTCTGACGGTCCAGGTCGTTGGGACTCACGAAATTCCCGACGGCCTCGCCAACCAGGTCGGAGAGGCGGGTGACACCCCGTTTGACCATATAGCGCTTGAGACCTAAGATAAGGTCGTCGATGATGCGGTAGCCATACTGCATGACAGCGGTACACACCTGGACGTTGCTGCAACCTAATTGGATGAACTCCAGGGCGTCACGCCACGTCTCTATACCACCAATGCCGCTGAACTCGATACCCTTCATCTCCTCGGTCTTGGCCATCTCGAGAATGAAGCGCAGGGCAATGGGCTTGACGGCTCGTCCGGAATAGCCCGAAACGGTACGACGGCCCGACACCTCAGCACGCGGGTCCATGGTGACCGACTTGATGGTGTTGATAGCGGAGATGGCATCGGCACCAGCAAAGAATCCTTCCTTGGCAGGGCTGGCCATGTGGGTGATGTTGGGCGTCATCTTGGGGATGACCGGTATGTTCACAGCACGCTTTACATAAGCGGTATAGAACTTGACGGCCTCGGGGTTCTGACCGACGTCGCTACCCATGCCGGCAAGTCGCATCTGAGGACACGAGAAATTGAGCTCGATGGCATCGACACCGGCTTTCTCTGCCAAGAGAGCCAACTCAATCCACTGTTCCTCGGTCTGTCCCATGATGCTGGCAACGACACCCTTGGTGGGATAGTTCTTCTTGAGACGACTCAGAATGTCGAAATCAACATCGACGGGATTCTCGCTCAACTGCTCCATATTACGAAATCCATAGAAATCGCCCTTGGTGCCATTGCCGTGGAGGGCGTCGAAACGGGGAGACACCTCCTTGATTTCTTGCAGGCAAATGGTCTTATAGAACACGCCACCCCAGCCGGCGTCGAAGGCGCGCGCTACCATCTCGTAGTTGGTGCAGACGGCAGAGGAGGCGAGGAAGAAGGGATTCTCGCAATGGATGCCACAGAAGTCGATGCCCAGGTCGGGATAGCAGTCGGAAGGAACATCGTCGGGATTGATGGAGCGAATCAGCTCCTTAATGCGGATAGGCCAGTTGTAGTGGATACAGGCTTGCTCCGCAGCTTCAAGATCAGCATCGGTACAGTTGGCAACCCACTTCAAAGCGGGCTTGTGGTTGTCGAAACGGATGGCGCGAATGGCGCGTGCAGGGTCACCCGTCTTACATGCCTTTGTGCAGGGTGCATCTTGGCACAGGAGGCATCGGTTGGCCTCTTCGTAGATGTTGATTCGTTTCATAATAAGTCGTTGGTTTAGTTAAAAAATACATATAGACTAATCATGACAATGGCCAATGCCGTCCATAGGCCGACAGCCAGTTTGGAGAATCCCTCGTGGATGGGAGCCGGAATCTCATAGACGGTCTTGTCCTTGTCGGTAAGGGAGATGATGACCATCGCAACGGCAAGTATCACGAACAGTTCGAACGATAGCAGCATGAAGTGGGGCAGGGTAGTACCTGTGCCGGTCAGCCAGTCGGTGAGCCACACGGGTGGCCAGAGGTACAGGATGCCGATGCCCAGACAGAAAATGGTGCCAAAGGTCAGACAGAAGTTGGCAGCACGGATGGTACAGCGCTTCCAGAAGATGCCTAACAGGAAGACGGATGCCATGGGCGGTGCGATGAAGCCGAGTACCGACTGGAAGACATTGAAGAGGTTGAGACCCTTGATGGCATCGATGGCAACCGTCATGATGATGGCGAGAATGGCACCGATAAGTACAACCAAACGTCCCACGAGGTTAATCTCCCACTGTGGTGCGCCGGGCTTGAAGTTCTTGACATAGACGTCCATGGTAAACACCGTCGAGAGGGCGTTGAGGGCGGAACCGATGGTGCTGACAAGACAAGCGGTCAGAACGGCAAAGACTAGGCCTACCATACCTACGGGGAACAGGTTCTCGACCATCGTCAGGTAGGCCTCGTCAGGATTCTTCAGCGTGTCGCCGAACAGGGCGAAACAGATGATACCCGGCAGGATGTAAAGAGCAACGTCGAGAATCTTAAGCCATCCCGTAAAGTTGGTACCCAACTGTCCCTCGCGTAGATTCTTGGCAGCCAGGACGGGCTGTACCATGCTTTGGTCGGTACACCAGAACCAGACGCCCATGACGGGATAGCCAAGCACGATGGGCAGCCACGGGAAGGCTTCGTCGCTATTGGGCTTGAACATCACCCAATAGTCGCTGGGCACCTTATCGACAAGGGCGCTGATGCCACCCACCTTGTCGAGTCCGACAACGACCAGAATCAGGGAAACGACAATGAGCAATATCATCTGATAGACATTGGTGTAGGCTACGGCCTTCAGACCGCCTAGCATGGTGAAAAATGCCGAGATAACCACCAGCACCAAAGCTGACGACCACATGGGGATGTCGAACACCTGACGGATGAGAATGCCACCTGCAAAAAGCGTCAGTGCCAGCCATGAGATGATGATGGTGACAATGGTGTACCAAGCCAGGATGTTGCGTGTGCTCTGTCCGAAGCGCAAACCCATGAACTCGGGCAGGGTGCTGATGTTGGCACCGAGGTAACGGGGCGCAAAGACAAACGCCAACAGAGCGATGAAGACGAAGGCATACCAAGCGTAGTTGCCGCTGACGATACCTGTCGTGAAACCTGCCGATGCCGAAGCTATCAGCATGGAGGGACCGACATTGGTTCCCCACATTGAGAAACCGATGTGGTGCCAGCGAAGCGAATGTTCTGCCAAGAACAGCGCACCACCTTTCTTTCGTTTGGTACTAGCCCATATTCCGATGCCTATGAGCACGGCGAAATAGATTCCTAAGATGACCCAATCGAGGCCTTGCATGTAGTGACTTTCCACGTTGTTATATTAAAGATTAAACATTAAAGATTAAATTTCAGATAAAGACTAAACATTAAAATTCAAAACCTTTGTAGTCTTTGGTTATTCCAATAGTTATTGTTTTCGACAGATCCATGTCGTCAGTAGAGTCCACATCGTCAGGATAAATCTGAATATGCGCTCCGGTACGCACGAAGACGGGCATCTGGTCAAGGGGTACTTCCACGTCGTAGTACCAGCGGCCTCCATTGAGTCTTTCACCTGTGAAGAAGTTCACCCATATGCCCTCGGGCAGATAGATGTCACGACGGTTGTCGCCGTTTATCACGGGACAAACCAAGAACTCGGAACCGAAGTAATACTCATCGTCAATGTGCCATACCTGACGGTCGTGAGGATGATGCATCAATAGGGCACGCACCATAGGATAACCACTCTGGCAAGCTTTCTCAGACTGCTCCACGATATAGGGCAGCAGTTTATAGCGCAGCTTCCACCAACGCTTCACAATGGGGGCGATGCGGGGATAGTGCCAGGGCTCGCGCTTGCAGGTGCCGTGGTAGCGCATGTGACTGGAGAACACGCCAAACTGTGTCCAGCGAACATAGACGTTCTCGTCAAGGGGCGAGTTCATGAAGTCGGGAATGCTGTGGAATCCCGGAACGTCATGGCTCCAGAAGGCAAAGCCCGAGAGTCCGAAGTGCAGACCACCCTTCAGGCTTCCTGCCAGCCCGTCCCATGAAGAAGCGCTGTCGCCACCCCAATGCAGGGGATAGCGCTGACAACCAGCCCAGGCCGAGCGTGCCCAGACGATGCCCTGGCCGGTTACCTCCTTGGTCACCTCAAAGGCGGCCCGTTGGTAGAGCAGCGAGTATATGTTGTTCAAACGCTCAGGTGACATTCCATGATAGCGATGGTCCATGTGGATGTTCTCACCGAAGTCGGTCTTGATACATGTCACACCCATGTCGAGCAAAGGTTTCAACAGCTGGTTCTTATACCATTCGACGGCCTTCGGATAGGTAAAGTCGATGGTACCAGCATAGTCGAGGGCAGAGAAGTTGGAAGCACCACCCGTAGAGGTGTCTTCTGTCTTCGTGGGCTGACTGATATAATGGTTTGCCTTCGCCTCCTCTAATTGTTCGGCACCCTTCGCCACATACGGCAGTTGCCACAAGGAAATTTTGAAACCATTCTTCTTGAGATGCTGGACAAACCCCTTCGGGTCAGGAAAGCGCTCGGGATTGAACTTCCACTCGCAGAGCCAGTCGGTACGGAACCAACCTGTATCCAGGTGTATCACATCGCAGGGATAATGTTCCTGGCGAAGTCTGTCGCAAATCTCGTTCACCTCGTCGGCTGAGAAGTAGGTCATACGACTCATCCAGATGCCGAACGACCAGAGAGGAGGCATCTGCGGGAAACCTGTCAGCATACGATAGGTACGCAGGATTTCCTCAGGTGTCTTACCGCCTATTAGGAACACATCGATTGTAGCATGGTCGTTGAGGAACTGGACGGAACGCGTGGAGTGGTCGGCCAGCGAGAGTTTGCAATAGTCGGAAGTATGGTAGAAGCAGCCATACATGCGACTGCTCATATAGAACGGGATATTCTTATAGCAACGACGGTTGTTGACACCCTGTCCGTCCTGATTCTTCAATTGGAAAGTCTGTCCGCTAAGATCCATCTTGCGGAATCGCTCGCCCGTGCCCACGAAGCACTCGTCGGGAGTGCACTTGAAGCTGATGGTGGCGCGCTCGTTGTTTGTCGCATCGCAACTTACGAAACCCAAGGGCAGGGCATCATAGCGGGGAGGCGAGAAATGGTCGTCACTCAGGGCAATGCCTCTCGTCTCGTCACCATCGGGATAAAAGGTGATGAAAGGGGCGGGCTGAGGGGCCGGCAATAAGTCGCTCCACTTGTCAAGCTTGGGAGCGCTGAGGTCGATAGTGGCCACCTTCATACCGTTGGCTGCAACGATGTCGTAGCCTGCGGAATCCTTACGAAGAACAAGGGGCTGGCGCTTCACCTCCTTCGCCATCATCAGCATGTCGTCAGCCTCCACCATCTCGTCGCCACTCATGGTGGTAAACAGGCGGAGGATGTTAGGCTCGTAAGCCCGGATAATGAGGTCGAAAGACTGCTGGGGTGTCTCCGTATCGGGTGCCATGTCTTCCTGATACAGTTGTTTCTGATAGGGAATAGTGACGACGATGTCGCCCTCGCGCTCCACTATCTTAGTGGGTGCGTATGCCTTCCATAGGGCTTCGTCCTTCTGCAAGGATGGATCAAAGTCCATGAAGTCGAAAAGATGATAGTTGGTTTGTTTCATTGCTTAAAGATGATATTTGGACCGGGGTGGTTGTCGCCTATCTCGTCACGACGTATGGGCCGTTGGTTAGTGAGAGGACGACCGGCAATCCCGGGGGCGATGTCGCCGGTGTGATTGTTCTCGATAGTAAAACCGTCGGTACGGGCATCCAGATAGATGCAGAAACCGCGGTCGTTGGTAGCATAGGGGGCTGGGTAGGGGCGTGTGATCTTGTTGCCGCTAATCACTGAACCAGGCTGGTTGCTGAGCGTGTAGATGCCCCCGGCGTCGTAAAGCTGGCGGGCATAGCCTCTGACGCTGTTGTCGATGATGCGGTTCTGCTTCATGCCCGTTTCGAGGGGTGTCCATCCCCAACCGACGCAGATGCCCGAGTAGCTGAGGTAGCTCACATAGTTATTGCTGATGGTGCAGTGGCGTACATAGCCCAATGCGATGCCCACGGCTCCCCAGTCTTCGTTGGCAGCATCTACGACGAAGTTTTCTTGGATGGTCAGCCGTTGGCAACGCTCAGCCAAATGCTGATAGGGACGATGCACCTCCATGGGACTCTCTGCAAAGGAACCGCCCATGATAGCTGTGCCGCCAATGTTGCCGAAGGTGCATTTCTGCACCACACAGTCGCTGACGTTATCGACAAAGTCCAAGGCTGTGGCAGCCAAATTCTCGAATACTACAGAATAGAAGTCTACGTGGTGGGCGTTGCGCACGGCGACAGCACT
>Ga0310695_10015184_pt1 | contig 10297 bp, 9 predicted proteins | sample RumenRJG_04DNA_FD_203882 | JGI IMG/M metagenome (GOLD analysis project Ga0310695, IMG submission 203882) | Bovine rumen microbial communities from Lethbridge, Alberta, Canada - RJG_04 (v2) (version 2) | ecosystem: Host-associated > Mammals > Digestive system > Stomach > Rumen | place: Canada... | reverse complement strand
TACCTTTCTTTATCTCACTGCGCAGCACATCGCCAGTAGAAATATGATTCAAGCCGTACTTCTCAATCATCTTGTCGCTCTGGGTGCCCTTTCCTGAGCCTGGAGCACCGAAAATTACGATATTTTTCATTATCCTGTTTGTTATGTTTTTGTTTATGGTTATTCTTCAACAATAGTATAGATGTCTTTCAGCTCGCGCCCCTGCTGATCATAATCAAGTCCGTAGCCAACAATGAAATCATCAGGGATGCGGAAAGCCACATAGTCAAGATTAAGTTCTTCCTTCAGTTTGTCGGGCTTAAAGAAAAGTGTACAGATGTGTACAGATGCTGGATTACGTGTGCCCAGCGACTCTATCATACGTTTCATGGTCTGACCACTCTCCACGATATCCTCTACAATAATGACCGTACGCCCAGAGAGATCCTCATTAATGCCCAATACCTCCTTAATCTTACCCGTTGAGGTTGTTCCCTGATATGATGCCAGTTTTACAAAAGAAATCTCACAGGGAATCGTCATTTCGCGCATCAAATCGGCAGCAAAAATAAAAGAACCGTTCAGTACGCCAAGAAAGAGAGGCGTCTTACCCTCCATATCCTTGCTAATCTGCTGAGCCACAGCCTTTACACGTTCTTTAATCTCTGCCTCGGTAATAGACGTTCTGAACGTCTTATCCTTTATTTTTACGATGCTCATACGCTGAAAGAATTAAAAATTTGTGCAAAATTACAAAAAAACTTCCAAATCTGTGCCATTCGTTAGCATATTTTTCGTATTTTTGCACCAATGAAGATTTTCACAAGTGCCCAGATTCAAGAACTGGACAAATACACGATAGAACATGAGCCCATTAAGTCGATTGACTTGATGGAGCGAGCTGCTAAAGCTCTGACGCAGGCTATTACCGACGTTTGGCCTTCCCAGACGCAAGTTGTTGTGTTTGCCGGACCAGGCAACAATGGTGGTGACGCACTAGCTGTCACTCGGATGCTTCTCGAACGAGGCTACGATGTGACTGCATACCTTTTCAACATTTCCGGACGCCTTTCAGATGACTGCGCAGCCAACAAGAAACGACTTGAGGAGAAAAAATCCAAAGCTCTCATCGAGGTAACCCAAGAATTCGACCCTCCTCAGCTCGATACTAATACATTGGTCGTTGACGGTCTCTTTGGCTCTGGCTTGAACAAGCCTCTTGCTGGTGGTTTTGCTTCATTGGTGAAATATATCAATGCATCACGTTCGAAAGTAGTCAGCATCGATATTCCTTCCGGTCTCATGACAGAGGACAACACCTATAATGTGCGTGCCAACATCATTAAAGCAAATCTAACATTAACATTACAGCACAAGAAGCTTTCCTTCCTCTTCCCTGAATATCAGGCATTTATCGGACAATTAAAAGTCTTGGATATACGACTGAGTCAGGAGGGTATCGACAAGATAGATTCGAACTTCACCCTCCTTGACGAAAAAGACATCCACCCAAGATTATTGCCCCGTGACCCCTTTGCTCACAAAGGAAAGATGGGTAACGCCCTGATTATTGCCGGCAGTTACGGCATGGGGGGCGCTTCGGTTTTAGCGACTAAAGCCTGTCTGCGCGCTGGAGCAGGAAAGGTGACAACTCATTCGCCAAGATGCAACTATCTCACGATGCAGATTAGTGTACCAGAGGCTATCATTCAATTCGACAGGGAGGAAACCACCTTTTCAGAGGCAGTTGACACAGAGGATTTCAATGCCGTTGGAATCGGGCCTGGATTAGGCACTAGCGAACAGACTGCGATTGCTATCATCTCCCAGTTGCGCCGTACTCAATGCCCTCTTGTTGCCGATGCTGATGCCATCAACATCTTAGCCAGCCACAGAGCATGGCTTCAGCAGTTGCCCAAAGGGATCATCCTAACCCCTCACCCAAAGGAGTTTGACCGCTTGGAGGGGAACTGCACAGACAGTTACGAGCGACTGATGAAGGCCCGTGATCTGGCACAACACCTACAGGCATATATTCTCCTGAAAGGCCATCACACCTCTCTCTGTTTACCCGATGGTCACATCATCTTCAATTCCACAGGTAATGCCGGAATGGCTACAGCAGGAAGTGGTGATGTACTCACGGGTATTATCACTGGCCTATTGGCGAGAGGCTACAAACAAGAAGATGCCTGCATCATAGGTATGTACCTGCATGGCTTAGCTGGCGACATCGCTGCCCGCGAATTAGGACAAGAAAGTGTTATTGCCAGCGACATCATCCAATATCTCCCTTACGCATTCAAACGACTAAACGAGTAAAGAATATGAAACCAAAGGCTTGTATCCTTTTACTGATAAATCTTCTCACGCTCACATTCGCAAAGGCCCAGACAGAAAGCAGTTTCTACCAGCCTGGCGTCACGCTTGAAGGGGCTGTGTATTTCTTGCCGAAAACTGCCGTTAAGGTCATTGTGCAAGTAGAGAAGAAGACATACACTCCCGGTGATTTCTGCAAATATGCCGAACGCTTTCTGCGTATCAAGAACGTTTCTTCTACGCCATCAGTCAGTTACCGTATCACAAGCATTCGCCAGGAAGCTGTGGCTGTAGCCGATACCTCAAAGCGCTACGCTGTTGAGTTCAATGCCAAGACTTCTGCCTCGAACGTCAGACTCTCTGATGACGGAATCCTGCTCGCTATCAATGCCGAGCCCAACAAGCAGAAAGCCACAAAGCCTTTTGTTGCCTCGCCCCGCCCCACAGCCATTAATCCACGCAAATATATGAGTGAAGAGATTTTGGCTGCAGGCAGCACAGCAAAGATGGCCGAACTGACGGCACAGGATATCTATGAAATCCGAGAAAGCCGCAACTTGCTGGTTCGCGGACAAGCAGACAACATGCCTAAAGATGGAGAGCAACTGCGCCTGATGCTAAGTCAGCTCGATTTACAAGACCGTACGATGACAAGTCTCTTTACAGGAATCACAGAGTGCGACACGACTGAGCATGTACTGACAATCATTCCCGACAAGGAAGTCAGCCAAGGGGTTTTGTTCAGATTCTCCGAGAAACTTGGTCTCGTTGACAAAGACGACCTGTCTGGTGCACCTTATTATATAACTATAGAGGATCTGAAGACGGTGCCAGCTCCAGAGCCCATTGATCCGAAGAAAAAACTCAAGCAAGTTGCAGGCATTTACGTAAATGTCCCGGGAAAGATGCTCTCAACTATTTCCAATACCAAAGAGGCAGTTCTATCTACACAATTCCCAGCCGGACAGTTTGGTAACGTAGAACTGTTAAGTGCAGCGCTCTTCAACAAACGCTATACTACCCACCTTTGGCTTAATCCACTTACAGGCGGTGTGGACAAATTGGAAGCTGAACAGCCGAAATAAAAACCAATATACAGAAGAAATAAGAAAAGCAGGTGATTTATCTAACCACCTGCTTTTTCCATTTTCCGTCTCTGGTACGCATGATATTGATACCTTTTCGCGGGGCGTTCATTCGCTGGCCATCTAACGAGTACCACTCTTCTTGGTAATTCCCTTCACTGAATGGTGCCGAAATAGATGTAGGGACAGGCGGATGAGCTTCGATATACGAAATGACCTGTGACGATATCTGCTTCATACCATAGATTGTAGGATGATCACTTTGCCGATCCATTCCATCAGCCAATTTTATACATCCTACACCATAATGATCGCAAATACGTATAACAGACTCGTCAACAACATTTCCCAGACCACTATTTAGGACAAAATAGACAGCTGCATTATAATGGGCGATTGTCCAACTCAATACCTTTGCTAATGCCGGACGAAAATAACGAAGATCGCTGGTTGTAATGTTTTCATACTTATAATCACCCATAGGAGAGTCACGCCAAGCATCATTAGTACCTCCTGCAATAAGAATCACATCAGGATTTCCCAATTCATCCATACGTTCTGTAAAGGAATAACTGCTAAAGTCTTCGCCTCCATCTCCCACATTACATATAAAAGAGCCTCTGAGTGAACAATTCCTCTCCAAAACCCAATCAAAATGATCGATTACCTGATACCACCACATCTGTTCGACATACCTTACATCAGTCGTACCACCCCAAGAATAGTAATATGCATAAGAATCGAAATCTGGTGGATAAACATAACCCATATAGGCAGAATACGAATCGCCCAGAATAGAAACCCTCTTCTGAGCACTGACCATACTGCATAGCAACACCAGCAGACAAGTCGTCAAAAAACGGAAATGGAAGCTCCTAACGAAAGGAGCTTCCATATTATTACTAATCATTATATTAGCACTGTGCGAGCTTGCCGTCAGAACCAAGCACATTCACAATCTTGTGGATGTACATCTTCTTCATGTTCTCACGAGCAGGCTTCAGATACTGACGAGGATCAAAGTCTCCAGGATGCTCAGCAAGGTGCTTGCGGATAGCAGCAGTCATTGCCAGACGAGAGTCTGAGTCGATGTTGATCTTGCAGACAGCACTCTTAGCGGCCTTGCGGAGCTGCTCCTCGGGGATACCTACTGCATCGGGCAGCTTGCCGCCATATTGGTTGATGGTGTCAACCTCGTCCTGAGGAACAGAAGAAGAACCGTGGAGCACGATGGGGAATCCGGGGAGCTTTTTCTCGATCTCTGCCAGCACGTCGAATGCGAGTGGCGGCGGAACGAGCTTGCCGGTCTTCGGGTCGCGTGTGCACTGCTCGGGCTTGAACTTGTAGGCACCGTGAGAAGTACCGATAGAGATAGCCAGAGAGTCGCAGCCTGTACGGGTAGCGAAGTCGATGACCTCCTCAGGCTTGGTGTAGTGGCTTACCTCAGAGGCTACCTCGTCCTCAACACCAGCGAGTACACCCAGCTCACACTCAACGGTAACATCATATTTGTGAGCATACTCTACCACCTGACGAGAAATCTTGATATTCTCCTCGTAGGGCAGCGAAGAACCATCATACATCACGCTTGAGAAGCCCATGTCGATACAATCCTTACAGAGCTCGAAGCTATCACCGTGGTCAAGGTGCAGCACGATTTCAGGCTTCTCGCAACCCAACTCCTTAGCGTAAGCTACAGCACCCTCTGCCATGTAGCGGAGAATAGTAGCGTTAGCATAGTTACGAGCACCCTTAGAAACCTGCATGATAACAGGAGACTTTGTCTCAACTGCAGCCTGTACGATAGCCTGCATCTGCTCCATGGTGTTAAAGTTAAAAGCAGGAATAGCGTAGCCACCAGCTACGGCCTTCTTGAACATCTCGCGCGTATTTACGAGACCCAAATCTTTGTAATTTACCATAATTGTTATAAAGTTTAATAAAGAATAATATCAACTTAAATTCCGCCTCTTAACGAGACAAAAGACTTAACCGCTTGCAAAGTTAGCAAAAAAGCCTGATATATTAAGGTCGAATCCTTATGAGTTTAAACAGCGAATGTGGTTTTTTAATATTTATTTGCATTATGATTCTACCACAAAGGCTGTTTTGCTAATTTCACTTGACACATTTAGACTCTCCCATTGCCACATGAAGCCATATTGCCAAATGCCTATTCATGTCGGATAGCCTCAATAGGATCCATATTGGCTGCCTTCTGGGCTGGTATATAACCGAAAAGTACGCCAATGAACACACAGACAAGGAAAGATACGTAGATACTCCATGCAGGGACGCTCGAGGGCATGCCAAATGATGAGACGAATGCGCTCGCCCCCACCCCAACAAGAACGCCTATAAGACCTCCTGTTACGGATATCAATACCGATTCTATGAGGAACTGCAGTGAGATAACAGGTCCTGTGGCTCCTACTGCCATACGGAGTCCTATCTCCTTCGTACGCTCCGTCACACTTACCAGCATGATGTTCATGATACCGATACCTGCCACAAGCAATGAGAAGGCAGCAGCTACCACGAGAATGATGGTCACGGTATCCATCGTACTCGACATCGTCTCCATCATTTCAGCCTGAGAGCGGATGGTGAAGTCGTCATCAGCATCTTCTTTTAACTTGTGATTATCACGCAGTATCTGGGTCAGTTCCTCAATGGCAGCATCTGACAGTTCCTCGGTAACTGCCGAACAAACGATACTCGAGAAAAATGTCTGGGCAGCAATGCGCTTCATCACGGTGGTATAGGGAGCAATAATCACGTTATCTTGGTCCATACCCCAAGAGTTATAGCCCTTCGCTTTCAGCACACCTACGATACGCATAGGAATTGACTTGAAACGGATGGTTTTGCCGATGCACTCAGCACCCTCACCAAAAAGTTCTTTCACGATGGTAGCGCCAACCACACACACTTTAGCAGCCTTCTTGATGTCCTCCTCCGTAAAACACTCGCCCTCTTCTATCGTCCACAGGCGGATGTCAAGATAGTCGATACTCTCGCCGTACATCGAGGCATTTGTGTTGTTGTTGCCATAAATGGCCTGACCGCTTGCAGTCACTTCCGGCGACACCTTCGTGACGAATCGCTTTTCTTTCACGATACGCTCGTAATCAGCCATTTTCAGTGTCTGCATCGCAGACGGATCCTGACGCACACCTCCTCGCATATCGGCACCAGGGCGGATAGTCAACAGATTGGTACCCATCGTGGATAACTCCGCTCTGATACTCTCCTTTGAGCCCTGACCTATCGACATCATGATGATTACAGCGGCCACACCAATGATGATACCCAGCATCGAGAGGAAGGAGCGCATCTTATTGTTAGCCACTGCCTTCAGGCTCACTTTTAGTAAGTTTAGTATGTTCATAATTAATCGTCTTGTGGTGCTGGCAACTTGGCAAGTGCCTCTGCTGCCGACTTGATGTTCGTATTAATCGTGTCCTCACGGATCTTACCGTCACGCAGGTTGATGTTACGGCTCGCGTATTCAGCGATTTCCGGGTTGTGGGTCACGAAAATAATAGTATTACCCTGCTTGTATAACTCCTGGAAGAGCACCAGCATCTCAAATGAGGTACGCGTATCCAGATTACCCGTAGCCTCGTCGGCCAGTAACACCGCAGGATCGTTTACCAGCGCACGGGCAATGGCCACACGTTGCATCTGGCCTCCCGACATCTGGTTCGACTTGTGATACATACGATCGCCCAATCCCACAGCCTGTAAAGCCTTGATAGCTTTCTCACGGCGCTCTGCGGCTGAGACTTCAGAATTATACATCAACGGGAGTTCCACATTTTCGAGGGCTGTGGTCTTTGCCAACAAGTTATAATTCTGGAACACGAAACCGATCTTACGGTTACGCAGACGAGCCCTCTGTGTCTTCGACATCGTGCGCACACTGATGCCGTCGAGATAATACTCTCCACTTGTTGGCGTGTCGAGACAACCCAACTGGTTCAGGAGCGTTGACTTTCCCGAGCCTGATGTTCCCTGGATAGTCACAAACTCGCCTTCATAGATCTTGAAGGAAACGCCACGAAGAGCTTTCACCGTTTCAGAGCCCACCTGGAAATAGCGTTTCACGTTCTGCAGTTCAATGACGACTTTTCTATTGTCTTCTGCCATAGTCTTATCTCCTCTGTGAACCGTTTCCGCCTTGACCGTTCCTATTGTTATTTCTCGGACGCGGCATGAAAGGATTTCCTCCTTGTTGAGTCTGCTCCGGCGCACCGCCAGAGATATCAAAGTCTGTCAAAACCTCTGTGCCTTGCTTAATGCCGCCAGTAATCTCAGTCATCATGCCATTACTGGTACCGATCTCGACTTTATGAGCTTTGAATACAGTACCCTCTTTCGTCCATAGTTTATGATCGCCCTCACAGTCACTGATGCTCTCGCCCTTTTGCAGCAAGGCTTCATTAGGTTGGAAACGCAGTGCCTTTGAAGGTACGGCAAGCACATTATTCCTCTCTAGCGTGAAGATCGTCACATTTGCCGTCAGTCCTGGCTTCAGCTTCAAATCAGCATTAGGGGCAGAAATCACCACCTCGTAGGTTACCACATTGCTCTCTGTAGTAGCCTGCTGGCGAACCTGTGTCACCGCTCCCTCAAACGAATCGTCGGGGAAGGCATCCACCGTGAAACTTACACGCTGACCTTCCTTCACCCCACCTATATCAGCCTCGTCGATGTCAGCTATCACGCGCATATCAGTCAGATCCTGCGCTATCACGAAGAGTTCCGGGGTGTTGAATGAAGCGGCCACCGTCTGACCTTCCTCAACAGCTTTCGAAAGAATCACACCGTCGATGGGCGACGTAATCGTGGCATAGCCCAGATTCGTCTGAGCCTTCCGCACACTCTCACTCGCTGTATTGACCTGTTCCTTTGCTTTCCGGTAAGAGAGTTGGGCACTCTCGTAATCGTCGGCACTGACCAGCCCCTTGTCGTAAAGCGTCTTATATCTATTATAATTGGCAAGTTCGTAGGCTGCCGAACTCTGGGCACTCGAAAGATTGGCCTTAGCAGTATTCAACTCGCTGATCAGGTTGGTACGGTCTAATTCTGCGATAACCTGCCCTTTCTTAACCACCGAGTTATAGTCCACATAAAGCTTTGCGACGATACCCGACACCTGTGTACCTACGGTCACGGAAGTCACAGGTTCAATCGTACCCGTAGCCGTAATACTCGTATGAATATTCGAGTTCTCGACTTTCGCCGTTTCAAACGACACCTTCTCTTCCTTCTTTCCACCTCTCAGAAGGAACCACGCAATGATTAACACAGCCACTACACCAATGCCAATCCAACCTTTCTTTCCAATTTTATTCATATCTTCTATTTTTATCGTTTCACCATCATTCATCGCTACTTGATCACTCCCGTCTGATAGAAGTCGAGCATCTGTTTGTTATAGAGCGCAAGATACTTAGACTGCAATTTGTTCTGCTGGGCAGAAAGCAGGCTATCCTTGCCTTTCATCAGTTCTACAATGTTTTTCAGACCCAAGCGGAACTGTTCCGACAGCAGATCATAACTCTCTTGAGCACTCTCCACACTACTTGTAGCCGCTTTGTACTTCTGCTGGTTGGTCAGCGCGTTTACCCAATATTTCTGAATATCGGCATAAAGCGTCTTCTGCTTGTCTAACAGATCGAGATGAGCCTGCAACTGCTTGATCTTAGCCTTATTCACAGCCGTCTTCGTTGTGCGACCGTCATAAATAGGCATCGTAACACCAAGACCCAAGGAGGTGTTGACATTGGTTTTCATCTGATCACCCCATCCATTATTACTCAGAGAATTGGTCGAGGTAGTCACGCCGCCCGTCATGTTCACCGTAGGCAACCATCCCGCCTTAGCGATAGCGAGACTCACGTCGCTACTCTTGATGGCCAGCTGGAGTCGCTCCATTTCTGGTCGATTTATCAGTGCTTCTTCGTAAACCGACTGCAACGGGGGAATCTCTGCCAACAGACGTTCATCGTCGATTGTCGGAATAGCCACATCAAACTCATCCTCATCTGTAATCTCCAACTGCTGTTTCAATTGCAGTTTATACTCCATCAACTGTCCGCGCGCCTCCACGATATTATATTCATCGTTTGCACGCTGAGCTGTCAACTGAGCAAGATCGGCCTTCGACATCTTGCCCACGTTCAGCATCTCCTGACCACGCGCTTCATTCTTCTTACTGGTTTCCAACGTCTGTTCCTTCACCTTCACATTCTCTGCCATATAGAGAATCTGGGCATAGAGTTGAGCGATGCGTTCCTGAATGGTGTTAGCCGTCTCATGAACCGTCAACTCTGCCTGTTGTTCTGTCAGACCGTTCAACTTAATATTATTGTAATTCTTGTTGCCGTTCCATACAGTCCATTGCCCACTCAACGAATACGATCCATTATAGGAAGTCTTATCCACTTTCGTATTCACTGTACCATTAGTCACCGTCGAGATACCAGAATCTTTCCAAGGCTGATAGCCGAGACTCTGGTTTGTCGATGCGTTCAAGGTAGGCAGCAGCGCGTGCTTTGACCCAATCAAATCCTCAGTAGCCGATCGTTTCTGTAATTGTGATTTCTGGAGCGTGATGTTATTCTCCAATGCATAATCAAGACATTCCTGTAACGTCCATTGTTTCTGTGCAGAGGCTGTCAACATCGACAACATCAAAGCACTTATGATTACCAATTCTCTCTTCATTGTCAGTGATTTAGTCATTTTCGGTGGCAAAGTTACACTATTTATCGACAATTAATCGACAATTGGAAACAAAATTAGGATTTATTTGCGCCCTAACTACAAAAATTAAGTTTCTTTGGAAATCTCCTCCCCTCCTCCCCTTAAAGAGCTCCAAACCATTTGTACAAAAGGGTTTCAGA
>Ga0310695_10015182_pt1 | contig 10298 bp, 8 predicted proteins | sample RumenRJG_04DNA_FD_203882 | JGI IMG/M metagenome (GOLD analysis project Ga0310695, IMG submission 203882) | Bovine rumen microbial communities from Lethbridge, Alberta, Canada - RJG_04 (v2) (version 2) | ecosystem: Host-associated > Mammals > Digestive system > Stomach > Rumen | place: Canada... | reverse complement strand
ACCACGATATTAGCTTCCGTCCATTCCTTTTCCATTTCGTTAATTTCATCGTAACCGCGGCGCCAGTCAACATCCGGCGTGATTTTTTCAATACGTTCCACCATGACCCGTCCGTACCAGGTACGGTCGAACAGGGCAAACTGGCCCGGCTCCGGCACATTGATCCAGAACCGCCACAGGTAATGGAACATGCGCTCCACCTGGTTTGGCGCGGAATATGGATGCACGCTGAAATCCAGGGGATCCAGGGCTTCTGTCACCCGCTTGATGGCGCCGCCTTTGCCGCCTGCATCCCAGCCTTCAAAGGCAAGGATCGTGGATATCCCTTTGTTAAAGGCCTCTACTTGCAGCTCCCGCAACCGCTTCTGATATTCAGCCAGCTTTGCCTTATATTCATCTTTGGCAATATTTTTGCTCAAATCAACTTTACTGAGGACATCATATTTCCGCTTACTGTCGCTGACATTGGTAGACAGGCGCTGGGCTTCCTTATAGGTCGTAAAAGCCTTCACAGCCTTATTAATGCCGTCCACGATAGCATTGAACACTTCGTATTCCGCCACGTCCACATCGTCCCCGCTGATCAGGTTCCAGGGTGCGTATTCGGTGTCGGTAGCCTTCAGCATTTCATTATAGCGTTTATAGAATTTGTCGTACTGATCTTCTTCAGAATAAATTTCATGAATCGGTTTCCAGGCTTTTCCTGTTTCTTTGATAATGTTTTTCTTATTCTTTTCCTGCTGCTTTTCCGAAACATGCACAAAGAATTTCAGCAGGCAGTAATGGCCGTCTGTCAGCTGCTTTTCAAAGGCGTTGATATGATCAAAGGTCGTGTTGACCGATTTTTCCTCGTTCTTCACTTCCATATCGTTTTTCAGGTAATACCAGCTGTGCCGGTATATGGCCATATGCCCCGGTGCCGGCAGCCGTTTCCAGAACGGGGTGAAGAAAGGCAGTTTCCGTTCTTCTTCCGTAATCCGGGAAGATGTATACACATGGAACCCGCGGGCATCCATGAACTGCATCATTTTGCCCAGAATCTCGCTGCGGCGGGAATTGCGCCAGCCTTCAAAGACCATGATGACAGGCATGCCTGCATCCCGGGCCGCCCGCTGGGCCTTTCCCAGTTCATAGCCTAGTTTTTCATCCAATAATTTTTTCAGTTCCGATTTTTTCAACTTGGCATCCAGATTCACTTTTTTTAACATCAGAAAATATCCTCCTTCCAGGGCTTCAGCCCCCGGGGCCGATCCAGTATAACCGACAGACGGATCCCCCGTTTGATTTCCTGTTTATTTAAGCGAGGCGGAACCGGTCTCCCATTCCCCTCAATTTGTAAACTTGATTCCTCTGATTGCAGGGCAGCCTGACGCTCCTTCTTTCTTTTTGCAATCTGCTCCGCTTCCTGCAGGGCGTCCCGCAGTTCATGGGGAGAGAAACTTCCGTCCTCGTGCCTTCGGGTACTGTCTTCCTCCCGGCAACGCTTATCGTGATCCTCTATGATCACACGATCCGTTTGCCTATCCCGACCAGCATCCGAGGTTGGAGTCTCCGGTTTCCCGACCCGGTCAGTTTTCCCAGAATCCCCTGACGGCTGTCCGCCCTCCTGCTCTTCCTCTTCCGGAAGGGACGGCAGATCCCGGGTAGAAAAATCCGGCAGCTTTGAATCCGGAAAAAAGATAGACGCTTCCCGCTTCAGCTGGCGGGCCAGTTCTTCTTCTTCCAAAAGGCGCTGCTCCTCCTGTATGGGTACTGCCGGAATATATTGCCGATTAAAAAACATGGTTTCATCCTTTATAAACGTTTCCGGTTTTTGTTTGCGAAGTAATGGCCTTGCGTTATCCTGAAAACAACGGTTAAGGTTCTTGCACTTTTCTACGTTAATCCCAACACGATAACTTACGCTTCTTCCGGAGTGTCTTCACCGGAAATCGCCTTCCGCATCTGGGTATCCGCATTAATGTTGTTCATGCGGTAATAATCCATGACCCCCAGGCGTCCCTGCCGCAATGCTTCCGCCATGGCTTCCGGAACTTTTGCTTCTGCTTCCACCACTTTTGCTTTCATTTCCTGGGTGTAAGCCTTCATCTCCTGCTCTTTGGCAACGGCCATGGCCCGCCGCTGTTCCGCCTTGGCCTGGGCGATCCGCTTGTCTGCTTCCGCCTGGTCCGTCATCAGGGCCGCACCGATATTGCGGCCAACATCCACGTCGGCAATATCAATGGACAGGATCTCAAAGGCGGTACCTTCATCCAGTCCTTTATCCAAAACGGTTTTGGAAATATGTTCCGGGGATTCCAGCACGTCGGTGTGCATTTCCGAAGAACCTACCGTAGATACGATACCTTCCCCTACACGGGCGATGACCGTTGCTTCCCCGGCGCCCCCTACCAGGCGCTCAATGTTGGCCCGGACGGTGACCCGTGCCTTGACCCGCAGCTCGATGCCGTTTTTGGCCACGGCGCCTACCACCGGCGTCTCGATGACTTTCGGGTTAACGCTCATCTGCACCGCTTCCAGCACATCCCGGCCGGCCAAATCGATGGCGCAGGCCCGTTCAAAGGTAAGGTTAATGGCTGCCCGGTGGGCCGCAATGAGAGCATCGATGACCCGGTCCACGTTGCCCCCTGCCAAGTAATGGGCTTCCAGCTGGTCGGAGTTCACATTCAGCCCTGCCTTGTTGGCCTTGATCAGGGGCAGCACGATTTTATCCGGCGGCACCCGCCGCAAACGCATGCCTACCAGGTTGAAGATGCTGATGCTGACTCCTGCGGAAATAGCAGAGATCCACAGCCCTATGGGAACAAATTGCAGGAAGATGAACACTGCAAGGATGATCAGGAAGAGGCTGGCGCTGCCACCCATAAGTAATTTTGACATTATTTCCTCCAAAACAAATCAGAATTTATGTGCCAAAGTTATGCTGTCAGGCAAAGACATAATTTTAGGCACAGATAAACTTCAATTTTACGAAATAATTATACTATTTTATCGTTTGCATTGCTACTAAAAAATGCAAAAAAATAACAGTGCCTGTTCGACACTGTTATCTGTTCGTTTACTGTAACAAGCTCTTAACGATGGTGTTGATCCGTTTGCCATCGGCACGACCCTGTACCTGGGGCAGGACTGCTTTCATAACTTTCCCCATGTCCTTGGGGCTTACGGCGCCTACGGAAGCAATGGCTTCCTTGATGATGCCCGTCAGTTCCTCATCGCTCATAGCTGCCGGCAGATACGCTTTTAGGACTTCCAGTTCCGCTTTGGTCTGTTCTATCAGGTCCTGACGCTGCCCTTTAATGAATTCAGCCAGGGAGTCTTCCCGCATCTTGACCGCTTTCATGATTACAGCTAATACTTCATTTTCAGTAAGCTCTTCTTTGTTTTTTCCGTTGATTTCCGCATTGCGGATGTCGGACCGGACCATCCGGATCACTTCAAGACGAAGCTTTCCCGCTTCCCTGTCCTTCATCGCCTGCTTCATATCAGCCATCAGTTTTTCTTTCGTTGTCATCCTGACCGCCTCCAATTATCTGGATTTGCGTTTTCTGGCTGCTTCGGATTTTTTCTTACGCGCTACGCTGGGTTTTTCGTAATGTTCGCGTTTTCTTACTTCGGAAAGAATGCCGGCCTTCTGGGTCGCGCGTTTGAAACGGCGCAGCGCGCTCTCCAGGGACTCGCCTTTACCAACTTTAACTTCTGCCATCTGATCTCCCTCCCTCCACACACTTAGGGAAGTGTTCGGTATATTCATCATACGCTGGCGCTAAATACCTGCGCACAATTTTACTAATAGATTATACCGCAAACGGCAGAATCTGTCAATAAAATCACCCTGCCTAACTTGCGTTCTTTCCGCATTTTTTGCAAAAAAGAAATGAACCCGACGCAAAGTTTTATCTGCAATAGAACCGTATTTCAACGTGAATTGTACAGAAATCCCTTATGCGATTCAGACAACCTCTTATTCCTTCGGGAAGGGAGGCCAGCCCATGGCCTTGCCGCCAATCAGGTGGATGTGCAGGTGCTGTACGGTCTGTCCCCCGTTTTTACCGGTGTTGATGATGAGACGGAAGCCATCTTCCTTAATGCCAAGTTTTTCCGCAATTTCGCCAACTTTGCCAAGCATATAGCCAACCAGCGCCGGCTCCGCTGCCATCACATTGTCCGCATGGGTTTTGGGAACTAAAAGCACGTGCACAGGAGCAGCCGGTTCCAAATCCTTAAAGGCAATCATTTTTTCGTCTTCATACACTTTGTTGGACGGGATTTCCCCTGCCGCAATTTTACAAAAGATACAGTCGCTCATGGTTTTGCCTCCTTAAAAAATAAATTCCTGTTTAAATTATAAAATGCATCCTTTACAGCTGTCAATTACGGCATCTGTAATTTTTACTCTGACTGTTTTCCCGCAAAGCGAAGCGTCACCCGGCAATTCTACCCGAATGTAATTTTCCGTCAGGCCTTCTACAAGGCCTGCGGTTTTGCCTTCGAATATTACCGGCTGCTCTACCAGCACCGTATGCACTGTGCCGATATTTTTTTCAAAATAGGTCCGCTGCATTTCACGGTCCAGTTCTGCCAGCCCTTCTGCCCGCTGTTTCTTTACGCTTTCCGGAATCTGGTCCTTGCGGGCAGCCGCCGGAGTCCCTTTTCGCATTGAGTACGGAAAGATGTGCATCTTGGCAAAGGCGCATTGCTTAACGAAACGGCAGGTATCGCCAAAGTCTTCTTCCGTCTCCCCGGGGAAACCCACTATCACATCTGTGGTTACCGCAACGCCCGGCACTTTTTTGCGGATCTGTTCCAGCAGCATGGCAAATTTTTCCGTATTATAGGGGCGGTGCATGTCTTTTAAGATTTTATCACACCCGCTCTGGAGAGGAAGATGTAAGTGAGGGCATAGGCGCGGATCCGCTGCCATCAGATCCAGCAGCCGGTCCTCCACTTCCACCGACTCCAGGGAACCCAGCCGCAGGCGCTGCAGCTCCGGAACGGAAAGAGCCGCCTGCACAGCGTCATACAAGGTAGTACCGTCCTTCATTTCCTTGCCGTAGCAGCCCAGATGGATACCGATCAGGACGATTTCCCTGTACCCAGCCTTCGTCAGGCGCTGTACTTCTTCCCGGATGCTCTGCAGACTGCGGGAACGGATGGGCCCCCGTGCATAGGGAATGATGCAGTAGGAACAATACTGGTTGCACCCTTCCTGAATCTTCAGGTAGGCCCGGGTCTTATCAGCCTCGTTGCCTCCCGACATTTCTTCAAACCGCACGTCCTTTTCCCAGGGACGCACTTCATCGTCAACTACGGAAGTGCGTAACTGTAAGGATGGTTTTTTTGCTGTACTCTGTTCTTCCAAGTCAGCAAATGCTTTTATTTTTGCTGTCGCAGGACTTTCTGATTCACTTTTTATCGCCTGCTTCTTTTCCAGGGCCCCTTCCACCAGTGACACGATTTTCGCCCGGTCCTGGGTGCCGATGATCAGGTCTACCCCTTCGATGGCCTTCACTTCTTCCGCCGCCGTCTGGGGATAGCAGCCCGTTACTACGATGAGCCCCTCATCCTCCTTGCGGATGGCCCGACGGATCATCTGCCTTGATTTATGCTGCCCGGTGTTGGTCACAACGCAGGTATTTATCACATAGACGTCCGCCTGCTCCGTAAACTCGCAGATTTCATAGCCTGCCTGCCGGAACAGCATCTGCATGCTGGCCGTGTCCGCCTGGTTCACCTTACAGCCCAGTGTCATAAACGCAATCTTTTTCATACAGTTCCAATCTTTCTATTATTCTGCCGCACCGCCGCTGCATAATCTGGAGCGGAAACAGCGCCTTCTTCGTTTTCACGCAAACTGCTTTTTACATCGCTTCAGCATTTCTCCATCAGAAGCCCTACCCAGTCTTTGATCCGGGTCACTTCTTTTACCCGCAGTCCAACTTTTTCTGCAGCTTCGGTCACGTCCTGCTGATAATCTTCAATGATACCGCTGGCGAAGAACAGACCGCCCTCCTTCAGCTTGCCGGGTATATCCGGCAGCAGCAGGATGATGATATCCGCCAGGATGTTGGCCACGATCACATCCGCCTTTCCTTCTGTGCCGTGGAGCAGATCCCCCTGCCGCACTTCGATTATATCCTGCAGGCCGGCTTTGGCAATGTTTTCCTTAGCGGTCCTTACGGCCACGCCATCGATATCCACCGCCTTGATATCCTTTGCGCCAAGCTTTGCGGCAGCCATAGCCAGGATGCCGCTGCCGGTTCCCACATCAAACACCGTAGTATCGGGACGGATCACCTTTTCCAGAGCTTCCAGCACAAGACAGGTCGTGGGGTGGGTCCCCGTACCGAAAGCCATGCCGGGATCCAGCTCCAGCACCACGTCGTCCGGTCTGGCCTCATACCCTTCCCATGAGGGTTTGATCACCATATGTTTTCCTACCCGGGTCACATGGAAATACTGTTTCCATTCATCGGACCAGTCCGTTTCAGTGACCTTCCGGAACAGCGTTGGCCCGATACGAAAGCTTCCGATCCGTTTTTCCACTTCGGCCAGCTCCGCCTCTATCCGCTGCAGCCGCCCTGTTAATTCTTCGTCCTCCGGATAATAGGCGGTAATCGTAACCACCGACAGATCCGTACCCTCCGGCAGGGGGTCGCACAGTTCAAAGGGCAATGACCTGCGTACCGTTTCATACAGCACAGGATCCTCAATGACGACCCCGTTCCGGGCGCCGGCCTCCCGCAAAATTTCCGCTGTTGCCTCTTCCGCTTCATGTTTCACTTTCACGCTGACTTCCAGCCATTTTTCCATATTAATACGCTCCGATGTATTATTAAATCCTTCAAAATTTACAGTATGATTACAGGCAGACCGCTCTTCACCTACAAGTTAGAACCGCCTGCAACGCATGGCAAAATCGCTTACAATCCCAAATTATCCGTTTCATATAAAATCGCCGTTGCCGCTACCAGCCCCGCCGTTTCCGTCCGCAAAATGCGACGGCCCAGGCTTACCGCAATACCGCCCCGGGCCACAGCCGCCTCCACTTCTTCCGTGGAAAGTCCTCCCTCCGGCCCGATGACCACGCCAACAGTTTTCGCTTCTTTATGGGACTGCAGCACTTCTTTTAAGCTGACTTGGTTTTCACTTTCATAGGCCACCAGCAACAGATCCTGCTCTTTTGCCTGCAACGCCTGCCCCAGCGGCATCACCTGATGCACCGTGGGGATGATGTCCCGCTTGCTCTGCTTGGCCGCAGCCTCTGCGATCTTCTGCCAGCGCTCCACCTTTTTACCTGCTTTGGACGCTTCCAGCACCACCACGGAATGATCCATGGCCACGGGGAAAATATCCGTCACGCCAATCTCCACCGCTTTCTGGATGACCAGCTCCATTTTATCACCTTTAGCCAGGCCCTGGTACAGGGAAATCGCTACGTCAGGCTCATGGCTGTCGCGCAGAATTTTCTTGGCGACTACTATCACCGTATTTGTATTGATAGCCGTAATCTCCCCCACAAAGCTGACGCCGTCATCTGCCACCACCTGAAGCCGGCCGCCTGCGGTCATACGAAGCACGTCAATAATGTGATGGGCATCCCGGCCGGTGATCTGCATTTCCTGTTTAAAAGGCTTTGGAATAAAAAAACGGTGCATAGGAACCTCACGATAAAACAGTGTATGATTTGTTATAACATTGACAAACAACAAACCTGATGTTATGATTTATATAGAAAACAGGTGTTGCCGATGAACGGCTGACCTGATGGTTATCGACTAAGTAGCCGCATTCCTTGCAGGGGGGCGGCTACTTTTTTTGTTGCTTTTATCAGTTCCACAATCAGAGGCATAATAATCATTAAGATTATCAGCATGATGCTTAAGGAACCACTGATTAATTCGTCTGCACGCTTACTCTGTATAAGCGATTCGCACGCAAGCAAAGCTTACGGCTCTCTGCTTATGTCGGTGCTTTTTGTGAATGACTTCGTCACTGCCTCTTGACGCAGCCCTCCTCTGTATAAGCGATTCGCACGCAAGCAAAGCTTGCGGCTCTCTGCTTACGCTGCGCCTTCGAGCCACTTCCTTGTCATTCGCAAAAAGCCCTCGGCAATCGCACAAACTCATTTAATCAGCATGATGCTTAACTCTTCAAAAGAACTCATAAGCTATCCCTCCTTTCCATAGAATAATCCATGTAGTCAGAGGGTATAGACCCTCCGAAGAAGGTCAGCCGTCCACCGTTATGGCAACACCCTGTTACGTAGTATAGCACATAACAGTCATTCAAACAAGTGTTTTGCGAACTATAAAATAAAACGGCGCGGCCTGCATTTTACTGCAAGCCGCACCCCTATACTGTTTCTATAATTATTTCCCCAATTTCGCCTCAATCGCTGCCAGACGTTCTGCCAGTTTTGCGTTTTGTTCTTTGATCTCCGCGTTTTCGGCTTTCAACGTTTGAATTTCTGTATCCTGCGCATGAATCTTCCTCGCCATGGCCGCCTTGCTGGTGTTGACGCCCTTGTCCAACGCAATGGAGACCCCTGCGTTCATCATGTTCTCCCCGTTGCCCATGCTGCCGCCTACGCTGAACATTACACGGTCGGTTGGACGGTAGAAAACGCCTAATGCCATGGCGTTGGCGTTCCGGTAGTTGCCGAAGCCTGCCGCCAGCCCGAACTTGCCGTCCATATCCAGCGGGTGCAGTGCTGCCAGAGCTGCTGCTCCCGCGCCTACCTTGTTGATGCGGCTGTCCAGCTTGTTGATACTGTTGCTCATGTTCACCATGTTGGTGCCAACTGCATCCTCAATAGCACGGTTCATCTGACCCACCGTAGCCGCATCCGTATCGTCCTGGCCGTCTGCCACGTGCTTAATCTGCCGTTCGCTGCCGTCAGAACCCACAGACACAGCGCCGGATTCTGCCGTTGATTTGTTGCCCAACACCACGGCGTCATCCACGTCAGCCGTTACATTGCTGCCCAGTACGAAGGTATTACCGCCGCTGATCGTGTTGTTATTACCAATAGCATAGCTGCCCTCGCCACTTACATCGTTAGGATCGCCAATTGCGCCGCTGTTAGCACCGCTTACCTTGTTTCCGAAACCGATGGCGATACTTTGCGTACCGGCGGCCTCGCTTCCTTTTCCTACAGCAATCTTATTGCTCTTCTCGCCCAAAGAAAGCGCTTCCTTGTTCAGATACTCATACACCGTACCGCCCTTGACCAGTTCCTTAGCTTCCGCTTTCACCTCGGCGTCCGCCACTACACCGTTTTGTTCCTCAACAACACTTTCTACATCGTCAACAATCTTTTTGATCGTTTCCGTGTCTTTCGCCAGTTCTTTCACATCGCCCAGCGCCGCCAGAGCTTCCTTGTTGCTGTCGGCGGTAGCTTTCACTTCCGCCAGCGCGGTTTTATCTGCCTTTTTGTTCAGCAGCGTATCGGTTTCCTCTTTTGTGTAAGCGTCTTCAATGCCATACCCCTTCAGGGTATTTGCCTTGTCCGCCTTCTTTGCCAGCGCGGTTTCATTAGCCGTTACTTTTGTTCCCAACGAAGAAATGTTATTGGCGTTCTTGTCAATGGCCGTCTTGTTGGAAGCGATGTCCTTTATGTTCTTGTCAATGGCCGTCTTGTTGGCGGCGATGTCCGTTGCGTTCTTCTCAATCGCCGTCTTGTTGGAAGCGATGTCCTTTATGTTCTTGTCAATGGCCGTCTTGTTGGAAGCGATGTCCGTTGCGTTCTTCTCAATCGCCGTCTTGTTGGAAGCGATGTCCGTTGCGTTCTTCTCAATCGCCGTCTTGTTGGAAGCGATGTCCGTTGCGTTCTTCTCAATCGCCGTCTTGTTGGAAGCGATGTCCTTTATGTTCTTGTCAATGGCCGTCTTGTTGGCGGCAATGTCCGTTGCGTTCTTCTCAATCGCCTTTTCATTGGTACCGACCATGTCAGTCAATTCAGAAACCACACTTGCATCTGCCTTATCTGCTATCGCATCCGTGTTCGCTTTTACCTGCGTGTCCAGCGCTTTCAGGTTCGCGGCTGTCGTATTCGCTTTCTTCACATACGTGCCGTTGGCGGGACGTACTTCCGTATATACCTTTCCGCCGGTTACAAGACCCGCATCACCGCTCGCTACCGCACCGGTGCCTAACTTCGTCCCCCAGGCTGTCGCGTCAATGTTGGAAGCGTCCACCATAGCTGCATCCGTAATACCATAACCGGACAACGTGGTTGCCTTATCTGCTTTGCCTGCAATCGCAGTTGCATTGGTTTTCACCTGTGTATCCAGCGC
>Ga0310695_10015181_pt1 | contig 10298 bp, 7 predicted proteins | sample RumenRJG_04DNA_FD_203882 | JGI IMG/M metagenome (GOLD analysis project Ga0310695, IMG submission 203882) | Bovine rumen microbial communities from Lethbridge, Alberta, Canada - RJG_04 (v2) (version 2) | ecosystem: Host-associated > Mammals > Digestive system > Stomach > Rumen | place: Canada... | reverse complement strand
AAGAAGTTACAAATACAACTTCTATAATTGGTCAGATGTCTGACAGTATTAAGGTTGTAAGCAATCAGATTAATACCCAGGCACAGAGTCTTGAAAGTTCTGCTTCTGCAATTGCCGAGATTACAAAAAATATTGAATCTATGGATACGATGGTTCAGAGCCAGGCTTCAAGCGTTGTAGAAGCTTCTGCCGCTGTAGAAGAAATGCTTGGTAACATTACTTCTGTAGATAAGTCTGTTGTAAAAATGGCAGATGAATTTATGACACTTGAATCTGATACAAAGAACGGAATTGAACAGAATACTGCGGTAAACGCTCTTGTTCAGAGAATTGCAGATCAGTCTGTTTCTATGGTTGAAGCAAACTCTACAATTCAGAGCATTGCTGAACAGACAAACCTTCTTGCTATGAATGCGGCAATTGAAGCTGCTCATGCAGGCGAAGCTGGAAAAGGCTTCTCTGTCGTTGCCGATGAAATAAGAAAACTTGCAGAAACTTCTGCCGAACAGTCAACAAAGATTGGAAACGAGCTTACCAGCATTCAGCAGGGATTTGCTCAGGTTGTAGAAGCTTCTGATGAATCAATAAAATCGTTCCAGGCTGTTTCGAACAGAATTGGTGTAACAGGTGAACTTGTATCTCATATTAAAGCCGCAATGAGCGAGCAGCAGACAGGTTCTCAGCAGATTCTTGATGCACTTCAGCTTATGAACAACAGCACTTCAGAAGTTCGCAGTGCGGCAGAAGAAATGAACCGTGGCGGCGAAATGATTTTACGTGATGTTCAGGGACTTCAGGATTCTATGAATAACATTACTACCGCTGTTTCTGAAATTACAAGCGGAACTGATTATATGAATCAGACTGCCGAAAAACTTAGAGATGTTTCTGTAACAATGACAGATTCAATTGGAAAAATTAGTGACAATGTAAAATTGTTTAAAGTTTAATGAGGAAGCCGTTATGAGCGATAAGACTATTGTAACAGACAGTCCTGTTGGACATCATCTTGATGCACTTGGAGAATCAAAACCAGCATCTTATCTTATGTTCAACAAAAAAAAAGTTGAACTTGTTGCAAAAATTACAATTGGACGCGACAGTGATAATGATGTAGTTGTCGATAATAAACTTGCCAGCCGGCATCATGCACTTATTCAGAAAATTAAGAATGCCTATTTTATTAGGGATGAGCAGAGTACAAACGGAACTTTTGTAAATGGAGTTAGAATTCCTTCCGGAAAGTATGTAAAGCTTAATCCTGGCGATAAAGTTACCATAGGCAATATGAATCTTGTAGTTTCATAGTGTTTCTATGAGTAAGAATCTGAATCTATTTAAGGAAATCCTTAATTCAGAGAATTTACCTTCTCATAATGATTTGTTTTCCGCAGCAGAAAAGGTTTCTTCTCTGCTGGAAAACGAAGTTTGTAATTATCGTCCGGCGGCTTCTGGAGGAATGCCGGGAAGTCTTCTTGATTTCCGCGCCTCTGCGCTTCCCTTTATAGTTATTCCCGACCTTCATGCGCGCCCTCATTTTCTCTTTGATATCTTAAGCTATAAACTTCCTGCCGGTTTTTGCGACTCTGCTGCATTAACTGTAATAGATGCGCTTGAAAAAGGCCTTGTTAATTTGATTTTTCTTGGTGATGCACTCCACACCGAGCGTACAACAAAACAGCGCTGGGCAGAAATTCAAATGGAATTTGACAGAGGAAATTGCACTGGTCCAAAAATTCAGCTTGAAATGACAGAAGGGCTTAACCTTCTTCTTGCTTTGATGCAGCTTAAAATTATTTTTCCCGAACATTTTCATTACTTAAAAGGAAATCACGAAAATATTACAAACCGAACAGGAAAGGGTGATTTTTCTTTTGTAAAATATGCAGATGAAGGACGAATGGGCTGCGAGTTTATCCGAGAATATTATGGCGATGATGTTCTTTACATGATTCATTGTGTGGAAGAAGCGCTTCCGTTAATTGCCGTAAACAGTAATTGCATTGTTTCGCATGCTGAACCAAGAGAATGTTTTTCTAAGGAGCAGCTTATTAATGCCCGTGAAGATTCTTTTGTTATAGAAGGACTTACTTGGACCGATAATGATGAAGCTGCTGCCGGCAGTGCAGATTATATTATAAACCAGTTTGCACAAGATAATCTTTCAGCAGAAAATTATGTTTATTTGGGTGGACACCGTCCTGTTCCTGCAAAATATCTTGAACGCCAGGACGGAAAGTTTGTTCAGATTCATAATCCATTGATGCAGAATATTGCGATTGTGAGAACAGACAGAAAATTTAATCCAGAAATAGATATTGTAGAGGTTTGATATGAGTGATGAATTTCCACCGATGATTGGAAAGTATAAAGTCCTGGGAATTATTGCAAAAGGCGGAATGGGTGTTGTTTATAAAGCAGTGCATCCGTCGCTTAAGCGTTATGTTGTTATAAAAAAAATGACGGCGCGTGGACATTCTACAAATGCAGAGCGTTTTAAAAAAGAAGCGCAGATTCTTCTGGATTTACAGAGTCCTTATATTGTTCATCTGTTTGATTATTTTACAGAGGGCGGCTTCCGCTACATGGTAGAGGAACTGGTTGACGGAGAAGCGCTTGATTCACTTATAAAAAAAGAGGTTTCAATTCCGGTTCCTGTTGCAATGCTTATTATGCAGGACGCCTGTTTTGCGCTTAAATATGCACATTCAAAAAGTATAGTTCATCGCGATATTAAACCCGGAAATATACTTATTTCTAAACGTGCAGAAATCAAACTGGCTGATTTTGGAATTGCTACAGATGCAAATGGTGATATAGTTTCAAAATCTTCAAAAAAGTCTAAAAATGCAAAAAAGTCAGTTCCTGCCGCAAGCGATAAAACTATAGTTGATTCTTCGCTGACACAAAGCGGGGTTGCTCTTGGAACGCCGGCTTATATGCCGCCAGAACAGTTCGAAGACAGTGCCGGAGTAGACAACCGTGCGGATATTTACGCACTTGGAATTATGCTTTACGAAATGATTACCGGAACAAAGCCTTATTCCGGTGAATTTTCGGAAGAAAATCTTCGTGTTATAAAAAAAGGTCATTATATTGAACCTCGTAGTATAGATAAATCTATTCCAAAGTCTGTAAGCCGACTTATCAGAAAAATGATAAAGCCTAAGGCTAAAAATCGTTACAGAAATATAGAAGCAGTTCTTCGCGAGGTAAAAAAATATTTGCGGCATTATGATTTGCATGAACTTAGGCTTCTGGTTGCAAGGTCTGTAGCTGCAAAAAAACAGTTTGCTTTTGAAAAAATTGAGCCGAAAGACAAAATTGTGCGCATTGTAAGGCGCTGCTGTGCAGGTTTAGCCGCTGCCGCTGTTGTTTTTGGTTTATGCTGGCACTCTGGAATAATTCACAAGGTTTTGCTTGACCGCTGGTATTCTGAAGTTGTATTTAATGTTGAAATGCCGCGTTCTTTGTTTAATCAGATGGATTTACCTATGAAAATTACTATTTTCGAAAATGATAATGACAAAATTCCTGAAGTTCCCGGAAGTTCAAGAACCTTTGCTGTTGCCGGAAGCCGCTTTTCAGAAAAGCTTGGAGGATTTTTTAAAAAGTCACTTGTGGCAAAAAATGCATCGTCAAAAAATGAAAAATATACAATGCGCCCAGTTTATTTAAAAGACGGAGATTATCGTGCAAAAATAGTTGTTGGTCCTTACGTCTGGTGGAAAAGCTTTAAGCTTGATGACGGTGATTTTAACTACAACTGTAATTTCCTTAAAAATGTAAAACGAACTCTTGTAATAAAACCTCAGGCCTTCGATTACGATTCTCAGGAAGACATAACATCTGTTTCAAAGTTTTTTATAAATTATAAAAATTCCTGGACACCTGTAGAAGAAATTGATCCGTTTTTGCTGGACTCGGCTGCTGTATGGCGAATAAAGGTTACAGCAGACGGTTATGTTCCGGAAATTTTTTCACTTTTAATAGACTGGTATCAGGATGAACTGATTCTTTCTGCTGCATTAAAGCGTGAGCTTGAAGGAACCAAAAGGGCATCTGCAAAATGATTTTTAATAGAAATTCTTTCCGCAGAAGCTTATTCCGGTTGTTTTTATTTTTGGCGTTTTTTATTTTACCTTCATCTTTATTTGCACAGAACGAAACTGTTTATATCTGGCGTAATGTAAAAGGAATGAAAAATCAGCAGTCCGTAATGTTTGTTCACAGACCTTCCGCATCTGTAAAAAATGCCGGAGCCGCTGTAATAATATGTCCAGGCGGAAGCTATCATCATCTTGGACTTTACAATGAAGGTTATTGTTCTTCAATGTGGTTTTCTGAACGCGGAGTTACGGCTTTTATGTTAAAATACCGCACAAACGAAAGCGGTTATAATCATCCTGCAATGATAGAAGATTTGCAGCGTGCAATTCAGCTTGTAAGGGAAAATGCTGCGTACTACGGTATAAAGTCAGATAAAGTTGGCGTTATAGGCTATTCCGCCGGCGGCCACCTTGTTACAATGGCTGGAGTTTACGGTGCACGCGCACAGAACGAGCTTGAAAAACTTGGCATAAAAACAGAGGTTTCTCTTTGCCCTGATTTTGTTGTTCCTGTTTATCCGGTGGTTTCAATGCAGGATGACATAGCGCATCATTGGTCAAGAAACAGTCTTCTTGGAAAAGGAAAAAACAATCAGACTGCAGAAAGAAAAAATGAGTTTTCTATGGAACTTCAGATTGTGCCGGAAATGCCGCCCGTATATATTGCAGTTGCCGAAGACGATGATGTCGTTGACTGCAGAAATTCGCTAAGGCTTTACGAATCCCTCGAAAAAAATCATGTTAGAAATATTCGACTCGCCTTTTATAAATGGGGCGGTCACGGCTTTGGAATGAAAGACTGTAAATTTCTGCGTGAATTTCAATGGAACAAAGCTTTGTGGCAATGGCTCTGCGACATTAAAATTGTAGAGTAGGGTAGAAAAAATTTTATTTTACGCCCAGCGCAATTTCCAGTACTTCGTGAACATCTGAAACAGGACAGAATTTTATTCCTTTTTTTACAAGTTCTGGAATTTTTTCAAGGTCTCGTTCATTTGCCTTTGGAATAATAATTGTTTTAATCTTATTACGCTTTGCGGCAACAGTTTTTTCGCGCAGACCTCCAATTGGCAGAACCTGACCAGTTAATGAAAGTTCACCTGTCATTGCAAGATTCGGCTTAATCTTTTTTCCAAGTAAAAGCGAAACAAAAGTTGTTGCCATCGTAATTCCGGCACTTGGACCGTCCTTTGGAGTTGCTCCTTCCGGAATATGAAGATGAACTGTATTTTCTTCGAACCATTTTGCTTTTTTTGAACCGCGTTCCAGAATAAATTTTCTTGCCCAGTTAAACGCAATCTGGCTGGATTCTTTCATTACGTCGCCCATCTGGCCGGTAAGAACAAGACCTCCTTTTCCTGCAAAACAAGTTGATTCAATTAAAAGCGTGTCGCCGCCCATGCTTGTCCATGCAAGCCCTATTGCAGTTCCAGGAACTTTTGCCGTTTTAATTTCAGATTCATCAAAAATGGGTTTTCCAAGATATTTATATAAATCTTTAGAATCTACTGTAATCTGTTTCTGGCGTTCATCAGAAGCTTCCTTGCCGCTGTCATTTTTTTCTTCGTTTTCTAGCAGTTCAAGAACAATTTTTCTGTGAATTTTATCCAGGCTCTTTTCGTAGTTTCGTACGCCAGATTCACGGGCATATTCTTCAGCAATTGTAAAAAGCGCATCTTTTGTGTATTTTACCTGATTCTTTTTAAGTCCGTTTTTAACAAGATTTTTTGGAATCAGATATTTTTTTGCAATTTCAAGCTTTTCCTGGTCAATATAACCTGAAAGCTGAATTATTTCTGCACGGTCAAGCAGTGGTTCCGGAACAGAGTCCAGTGTGTTCGCTGTAAGAATAAAAAATACGTTCGAAACGTCAAACGGTAAATCCAGATAATTGTCACGGAAATTAATATTCTGCTCGGGGTCAAGAACTTCAAGAAGGGCAGAAGCCGGGTCTCCGTTGTTGCTTGAACCCATTTTATCAACTTCGTCAATCAAAAATACAGGAGATGCTGATTTTGTAATTTTTAAGCCCTGAATAATTTTTCCAGGCATTGCACCTACGTAAGTTCGTCTGTGACCGCGAATTTCTGCTTCATCATGCATTCCGCCTACAGAAAAGCGGTAAAATTTTTTGTTCATTGCATTTGCAATAGAATGACCAACTGATGTTTTTCCAACTCCTGGTGGTCCAACAAGCAGAAGAATTGAACCTTTAGAATCACCTTTCATTTTTCGGACAGCAAGATATTCAATTATTCGTTTTTTTACGTCTTCAAGACCAAAATGATCTTTTTCGAGAATTTCTTTTGCTTTTGCAAGATTATAATCTTCTTTTATTTCCTGTTTCCATGGCAATGCACATACAAGTTCAAGATAGTTCCTTGTTACAATCCATTCAGACGAATTTGGTTCCATCATTGAAAGTTTTGAAAGTTCACTTTCTACAGTTTCTTTAATTTCGCCTTCAAAATTAAGCTCAGCAATTTTTTTCTTGAATTTCTGATAGTCGGTGTCGTTTCCGTCCGGAGTTTCTCCAAGTTCTTCCTGAATAGACTTCATTTCTTCGCGCAAAAAATATTCACGCTGATTTTTTTCGATTTTATCGTTAAGTTCGTTTTGAATCTTTTTCTGAACTCGCAAAAGTTCCTGCTCTCGTTTTATAAAAACAAGAACTTTTTCCATTCGCTGACGCACATTTATGCATTCAAGGACAGCCTGCTGTTCGTTTTTATCAATATTTAAAATTGATGCAATAAAATCGGCAATTTTTCCCGGGTTGTCTATGTTTACCATATTCAGGCGCATTTCTTCCGAAAAAAGAGGATTGTTTTCTGAAACTTCTTTCATTTCCGAAATTAAAGCGCGGGTAAGAGCTTTTACTTCGAATGTATCAGCTTCTTCGTCTTCAATATATTCAACAGCAACTGCAATTGGAGTAGAAGAGTGCAGTGTTTTTCTTATTTTAAAACGCTTGATTGTAGAAATAAAAATATTTATTCCGCCGTCCGGCAAATTAACTTTTTTTATAATTCTTGCAGCCGTTCCTATTTTATTTAAATCTGCGGCAGTAGGATTATCGGCATCGTTTTTTAGCATTGAAATTCCGATAAAACCATCGTTTTCAAAGGCATCTTCTATGGCTTTTACGTCATCAGATGAATTGATCATAAGAGGGGTAAAAATGCCCGGAAAAATAGGGCGCCCCTGTAAAGGAACTATAACAAGTTTTCCTGGCAGAAGCTGGTCTGCGGAGATAATAGAATTGTCTGTATCATCAGTATTTTTTGTAGCCATACTATTAATGTAATAAAAAAATCCTTAAAAGGAAAGAAAAATCGCCGGGCAAGTGTATTATATGCGTTTGTTCCGGGCGTTTTCCACTTTCCAATTAAGAATTTTTCCTTTATACTATATATTAGGGTGGAAAATGGCATACGTAAAAAATCTATTTGATTCAAATTTTATTCAATATGCAAGTTATGTAATTCGTGACCGTGCAATTCCTGAAATTACAGATGGTCTAAAACCTGTTCAGAGAAGAATTATTCATACACTTTTAAAAACCGATGACGGACGTTTTACAAAGGTTGCAAATGTCTGCGGTAAAGTTATGGCTTATCATCCTCACGGAGATGCTTCAATTTACACGGCTCTTGTAAACCTTGCAAATAAGGAAATTTTTATAGATAAGCAGGGAAACTTTGGAAATATGTACACAGGCGACGGAGCGTCTGCTCCCCGATACATTGAATGCCGTCTGCGTCCAATTACAAAGGAAATTTTAAACACAAATCCAAAAATTACAAAGTATGTAGAAACTTATGACAGCCGAGATACAGAACCGGTTGCGTTTCAGGCAAAGCTTCCGCTTGTTTTAATTATGGGCGCCGAAGGTATTGCCGTTGGAATGAGTACATATATTTTAAGTCATAACATTCACGAGGTTATAGATGCCGAGCGAAAATGCCTGCGTGGCGAAAAGTTTCAGCTTTATCCGGACTTTCCAACAGGCGGACTTATAGATGTTTCCGGCTACGAAGACGGACTTGGAAAAATCATTACACGTGCAAAAATGGACACAAGTGATGATAAAAAAATAGTCATTACAGAACTTCCTTACGGTTCTACAACAGAAAGCCTTTGCGATTCAATTGAAAAGGCTGCAAAAAATGGAAAAGTAAAGATTGCTTCTATTCAGGATTACACTTCAGATTCTGTTAATATAGAAATTAAACTTCAGCGCGGAGTTTATACAAAGGATGTTGTAGACGCTCTTTACGCCTTTACCGACTGTGAGCAGACAATTTACTGTAACCTGCTTGTAATTAAAGACAATATGCCTGTTCAGATGACCTGTACACAGGTAATTGAATATTATTCAAAGCAGCTTGTTGGAATTCTTAAACAGGAGCTTGAACTTGAAAAAGCTGAGCTTATGGAAAAGCTTCACCTTCGAACTCTTGAGCGCATTTTTGTAGAAGAAAGAATTTACAAAAAAATTGAACAGCAGAAAACAGAAGAGGGCGTAATAAAAGCTGTAAAAGATGGCTTTAAGCCGTTCCGTGCAGAACTTATCCGTGATATTACAGATGAAGATGTTGATCATCTTTTGAAAATTCCAATCCGCAGAATCTCTCTTTATGATATGAATAAAAATAAACAGGAAGTTCAGGCTATAAATGACCGAATTAAGGAAATTAACCGCCTGCTTAAACATCTTGTTGAATACGCAATTTCATGGCTGGATGGCATTGAAAAGAAAATTGCAGGTGAAAATACAAAGCGCCGTACAAAAATTACAAATATCAATGCAGTCGATGTAAAAGCCGTTACAAAACGCGATATTCCGCTTAAGTATGATGAAAAGACCGGTTATCTTGGAAGCGAAGTTTCCGGTGGCGAAGAAAAACTTAAGTGTACTCCTTTTGATAAAATTCTTTACGTCAGAAAGTCTGGAATTTATTCGGTTTCAGAAACTCCTAAAAAACTTTTTGTTGGAGCCGGACTTCAGTTCTGTGGATTTGCAGACAAAGAAAGCCTTTCAAAAGTGCTTTTTACCGTTTTGTACCGCGATCCGCAGACTCAGTATGTTTACATAAAGCGCTGTAAAATTACGGCATTTATTATGAACCGCGACTATTTCCTTGCTCCAGATGATATGGAAGTGCTTCATATTGATACCAGAAAGGCATTTTGTTTTACTTTAAATTATGTAAAAAAGCCTAAAATGAAAGTTTTTAACGAAAAGTTCAAAGCTGGTGATTTTGAAGAAAAGAGCCTTAAAGCAAAAGGGATTCGTCTGGCAGCAAAAGAAGTTCAGTCTATTTCGGTAGAGTAGGTTCACCTGAAACCTAAAAAATATGGATGTTATAACAAATTACATTTCATTTGAAGAAACTATAAAAGGTTCGCGCTTTCTTTCTGAGCTTTTTCCCTGCTGTACACAGGGCGAAGCACGCGAACTTATAAAAGCTCAGAAAACAAAATATGCCGATGCAACCCACGTAGTTCACGCGTTTATTCTTGGCAATGCAGGCGAAGTTATGGGCATGAGCGATGACGGAGAGCCTTCTGGAACAGCCGGACGACCCGCACTGGACGTATTGAAGGGGAGAGGGTGTACAAATGCCGTGCTTACCATTACAAGGTGGTTTGGTGGCACTTTGCTTGGAACAGGCGGTCTTGTAAAAGCTTATTCCGGCGGTGCAAAAGGCGCTGTTTGTGCTGCCGATTCGGCAAATCTTTTTGAAGAGCTTGTTGCAAAACAGACGTTCAGTTTTTCGTGTGACTATTCCTTATATAAAATCATAAAAAATACAATGCAGGGCTTTCATATACATAACCTGCAGGAAGATTTTGGTACTCAAATTAAACTTTGCGGCGAAATAAACGAAGAAGAGTCTACTGTTTTTCAGGAGCGTGTAAAAGACCTTTCAAACGGGAAAATTACTTCTATATATTAGTCCAGATTAATGACATTAGTAGTCGTGATTTTAAAAAAAAAATTGTTCAAGACATAAAACATATTTTTTGATAATATCAAGTTATGAAAAAAATTAATGCCGTAGTTTTTGATATGGACGGGGTTCTTCTGGATACAGAAACAATTTGTGACAGAACCTGGTATAAAGTTGCCGAAGAAAGAAAAATCAGCAATATTCAAAAAGCAATGCAAAGTTGTCGCGGAAT
>Ga0310695_10015180_pt1 | contig 10298 bp, 8 predicted proteins | sample RumenRJG_04DNA_FD_203882 | JGI IMG/M metagenome (GOLD analysis project Ga0310695, IMG submission 203882) | Bovine rumen microbial communities from Lethbridge, Alberta, Canada - RJG_04 (v2) (version 2) | ecosystem: Host-associated > Mammals > Digestive system > Stomach > Rumen | place: Canada... | reverse complement strand
GTTATTGTGGTGGTGTCCCACCTCTTCCCATTCCGAACAGAGAAGTTAAGCCCACTTACGCCGATGGTACTGCAATGCAATGCGGGAGAGTAGGTAGCCGCCTCCTTTTAAATCAAGCCTCGATTACTTTTGTAGTCGGGGCTTTTTTCGTATATTTGCATCGTTGATTTTTTTGTGTCATGATTTGTACTATTAAGCGTTTTCTTCTTTGGCTCCGTAGGTGTTCATATTCCAGAGGGTTTGGTATACAATCTCCTTGGTCTTATGCTTTCGTACGTTATGTCATAAATGAGCATTATCCTTATTATGCTTATGCTGACTTAAAAAGCTGTTTCCCTAATGTTTCGAGTATAGAACGTAAGTTACTGGAATTATATTTTAGAATTGCAAACTTCGTTCAACCATCAAAGGTTTTAGTTGGTTACGAATCTATAAAACTTCGAAGTAGTTATCTGCGTGCAGCTTGTCGAAATTGTGATATTTTATCCTTTGGAGATAATCATTTTGTATCTTTGCAATATGATTTGGTCATATTGTCTTTAAATCAGATAGAAGAGTTAGGTATAGATAATTTGTTTTATATAGTAACTGATAGGACCATTCTAATAGTTGAAGACATTTATCGGAACAAAAGAATAGATACTCGTTGGGTTAATCTTTCTAACGATAATCGTTGTGGCATTACTTTTGATTTGTATTATTGTGGTGTAATTTGTTTTGATTTATCACTTTATAAGCAGTCATATATTATTAATTTTTAATTTTTGTGGCTGTTTTCTTTATATTGTTGTTGTTTTAAGATTTATTGATGGTGTGGTCCCTATTTTTTCAATATAAATTGTTGTGGATAAAATAAATTTTATTATTTTTGCACGCAAATAAAAATCGTGTAAATTTAAAGACTATGTATTGGACACTAGAATTAGCTTCTAAGCTTGAAGATGCACCATGGCCTGCAACAAAGGATGAGTTGATAGATTATGCGACTCGTTCAGGTGCGCCTCTAGAAGTATTGGAGAATCTGCAGGAAATTGAGGATGATGGCGAAGTATATGAGAGTATTGAAGATATTTGGCCAGACTATCCTACAAAGGATGATTTTTTATGGAATGAAGATGAATATTAAAGCTCAGTTTTGAGTTGTTGTATTAGAAATCAGCGAGATAAACAATAGTGTTTTTGTTTATCTCGCTAATTTTTTATTTGGTTGAATATATCTCAATAAGGCTTTATCTCATATATAGTATATAGTTTTTTTATTATGTGAATTCAGTCTAATTATTTAGTGTGATTGCGGAAGGGGGAGAAACTTGTTCCGTAGTCTGTTTGTTGTGAAAGGAAAATAGCTCATTGTGTGTCGGGAAATCAATAATATCAAACTAAGGTATAAGAGTTGCTTTATTGCAATATATCTTTGTTTCCTGCGTTAATATTATTGTGTTTAGGAAGATTTTCAGTATATTATCATTGCTCACATTTTTCTTGATAAAGATGAATGCTCAGTATGATCCGTCTTTTAGTCATTATTTTGATTTAGAGACGACGTTTAATCCAGCTTCTGTTGGTAAAACATCTCATTTAAATATATCAGCTGCTTATGGGATGGATTTCACGGGCTTTGATAACAATCCCCGTACAGCATTGTTGTCTGTTGATTTACCTTTTCTTTTTCTAAATCAATATCATGGTGCTGGAGTTATATTATTAAATGATAAAATTGGATTATTTACACATCAGAAACTTGGAGTACAATATTCTTATAAGCACAAAATGTTTGGTGGCTCATTAGGTATAGGTGTTCAAGTGGCAGCGCTGAGCGAGACTTTTGATGGTACGAAAGTAGACCTGTCAGATTCTAATGACCCCGCATTTTCCTCTTCTCAAATATCAGGTAATGGAATAGATCTTTCCGTTGGATTATATTATGTTCATAGCACATATTATGTAGGCGGTTCGATACAACATGTTAATTCCCCACAGATAGAATTAGGTTCAACGAATGAATTGCAAATTCATGCAACCTATTATTTGACAGGTGGATACAATATAAAACTTAGAAATCCGTTTCTTACAGTGAAACCATCTGTTTTATTAAGGTCAGATGGCATATCCTATCGTGGAGATATATCTACGCGATTAGTTTATTCAAATGATGGAAAAATGATGTATGGAGGATTAGGATATAGTCCTTCCAATTCTTTGACATTTATGATAGGAGGAAAAATACATGGTGTAACTTTAGGATATAGTTATGAAATGTATACATCTCCTCAAAGTTTAGGAAATGGAAGTCATGAATTGTTCATTGGGTATCAGACAGACATGAATATGATAAAGAAGGGGAAAAACCTCCATAAGAGTGTGAGAATCTTATAATAGAAATGAAGTATAATTCAAAATATATGAAGAGAATAACATTGAATCTTATTGCTTTGGCTATGCTAATATTGCTCAATGGCTGTATGGGTGCTCAAAATGCGTCTTTGTCAGGTTTGGGTGGTGAAGTCGTTGGAGTCAGCGGAAGGAGTTTCAGTGAGCCAGTTCCATATGGAATGGTAAAAGTAGAAAGAGGATTTTTACGAATGGGATTAGAAAAACAAGATTCATTATGGGGAAAGAAAACTCCTTGTAAGGAAGTCTCTGTAGATGGGTTTTGGATGGATGAAACCGAAGTTACAAATTCAAAATATAAACAATTTGTAGAATATGTAAAAGACTCTATTTTTAGAACGAGGTTGGCAGACCCTAATTATGGAGGAGACGAAAGTTACATGATTACAGAAGATAAATATGGTAATCCTATAACTCCTCGTATTAATTGGAACAAGCGTATTCCAAAGAAATTGAATGAAGATGAACAAAGAGCTTTAGAGAGCCTTTATGTTACGAATCCTGTAACCGGAGAAAAACTGATAGATTGGAGACAGTTGAATTATAAATATGAAATTTATGATTACGCATCAGCAGCTCTTCGCAGAAACAGAATTCGTCCACAAGAACGTAATCTAAATACAGATAAAACAGTAGATCCCAATGAAGTTGTTATGATTTCCAAGGATACAGCATATGTTGATGACGAAGGAATTATTCATAATGAAACGATAGACCGTCCACTTTCTGGACCTTGGGATTTTCTAAATACATATATCGTAAACGTTTATCCCGATACGACATGTTGGGTAAACGATTTTCAAAATTCTGATAATGAAACCTATTTAAGATCTTATTTTAGTAATCCGGCCTATAATGATTATCCAGTTGTTGGAGTGACATGGGAACAGGCAAATGCCTTTTGTGCATGGCGAACGAACTATCTTCTGAAAGGACTAGGAGAAGAAGCAAAATACATACAACGTTACCGACTTCCTACAGAAGCAGAATGGGAATATGCAGCCCGTGGCAAGTCTGGTAATGAATTCCCTTGGGAAAATGAAAGTGTGAAGAATGGTCAGGGATGTTATTATGCCAACTTCAAACCAGACCGAGGAAATTATACAGAAGACGGGAACCTGATAACAAGTAAAGTAGGAATCTTCTCACCGAATAGTAACGGATTATACGATATGGCAGGTAACGTAGCCGAATGGACAAGTACCATTTATACAGAGGCCGGTGTAAACGCCATGAACGATTTAAATCCTCAACTAAAATATAATGCAGCAAAAGAAGATCCATATTATTTGAAAAGAAAGTGTGTCAGAGGAGGATCGTGGAAAGATCCAGAGAGCTATATCCGGAGTGCTTGGAGAAGTTGGGAATACCAGAATCAGCCACGTTCATATATTGGATTTAGATGCGTGAGGAGTTTAGCAACAACTTCAAGTCAGAGATTAAAAGGACGCAAAAAATAAAAGATAATGGGAAACTATAGTAAATATAATATTGTGTATCGTTTACAGAAGTGGATGGATACCGTTCAGGGGCAGACATTTTTGAATTATGCTTATAGCTGGGGTGCCTCTATCGTTATATTAGGTGCACTTTTTAAATTAACCTATCTGCCTTTTGCAAATATTATGCTATTTGTAGGTATGGGAACAGAAGTACTCGTGTTCTTTTTGTCAGCTTTTGACCGTCCTTTTGATAAGACTGCAGATGGTAGGGAAATGCCAAGTCGAGTGACTAAAGAGTTTCTAGAAACTGGTAAAGTAGAATATAAGGACCAGTACAGAAAACCGGAGGATGTAAAAGACCTAGGAACAAAAGAAAGCGTATCGGTGGCTTCAAATCATACCGCCTATGTTCCCCAGATGAGTGGAGAAGAAGCAGAAGCGTTGAATCATGCTCAGAAACAATATGTAGAGCAGTTACAGAAACTTGTAGAGACTTTAAATAAAGTAAATGAACAGAGTTTGAGATTGACGCGCGATAGCGAAGAAATGGAAAACCTGAATCGTACGCTTACGGGAATCAGCAAAGTTTACGAAATGCAGTTGAAAGGTGCTAGTCAACAGATTGGAACCATCGATCTGATTAATGAGCAGACGAAGAAAATGGCAGAGCAGATAGAACAACTGAATAGCATTTATGCACGTATGATAGGTGCGATGACCGTGAATATGAATGCGACCGCCTATAACGGTTCAAATCAAAAGATTTAAATTCAATGTCAATAAAGAAACGTCCAGTAACCCCTCGCCAGAAGATGATAAACCTAATGTATATCGTCTTGATGGCAATGCTTGCATTGAATATCTCAACGGAGGTATTAAATGGTTTTTCTGTTGTTGAGGAAAGTTTAAATCGTACAACGTCAAGTGCATCTTCAGAAAATGAACGCATTTATTCACAATTCTCCAATCAGATGCAAGCCAATCCAGAAAAGGTACAGGCTTGGTTTGCCAAAGCAACGGAAGTGAAGCGCATGAGTGATTCACTTTTCAATTTCCTGCAAGAATTAAAAGTAGAAATCGTAAGGGAAGCCGATGGAGTTGATGGAGATCCAAAGAAGATAAAGAATACTGGAAATCTGGAAGCTGCAGGAACCGTGATGCTGTCTCCTATTACAGGTAAAGGTAAAAAACTATATTCTTCAATCAATACATATCGCGATAAAATTCTAAGTTTGGTTACAGATCCTTACCAACATAAGATTATTGCGACCAATCTCTCAACTTCAGTTCCGAGGTCTGTAAGTACGATAGGGAAAAGTTGGCAAGAGTATATGTTTGAGAATATGCCTGTGGCAGCCGCGGTTACACTTTTATCTAAGTTACAAAATGATGTAAGATATGCAGAGGGAGAAGTCCTTCACACATTAGTTTCACAGATTGACATGAAAGATATCCGTGTCAATAAGTTAGAAGCCTTTGTGATACCAGAGAAAACAGTTTTGTATCCTGGCGAACGATTTAAGGCAAATATAGTCATGGCTGCAGTTGATACCACACAACAGCCAATGATATATGTAAATGGTTCGAGACTAAACACCAAAAATGGTCAATACACATTTACAGCAGGAGGAGTAGGAGAGCATCAGTTTAGTGGATATATCATGATGAAGAATGCTGTAGGTGATTTTTTGCGACGTAACTTTGTACAGAAATATAATGTGATACCAGTACCTAACACTGCTACTGTTGCTGCAGATTTGATGAATGTACTCTATGCCGGTTATAATAACCCGATAAGTGTTAGTATGCCAGGTGTTTCACAGAATTCCGTTAGTCTTACAGCATCCGGTGCGTCTGTTCATGCTAAAGGAAATGGCCATTATACGATCATACCGAGAGCAGTTGGCCAGGATGTATTCATTCGTGTTGTTGGTCATGATGGTAAGACCTCTAGAAATGTGGGGCCATTTGTCTTCCATGTCAGAAAATTACCAGACCCGGTAGCATATTTATCAATAGGGGCCAATCGATTTAAGGGAGGACCTTTATCGAAATCCATATTGATGAATACAGTAGGACTTCATGCTGCTATTGATGATGGCTTGCTTGATATTCCATTTAAAGTGATAGGTTTTGAGACCGTATTCTTTGATAATATGGGAAATGCAATTCCAATGATCTCAGAGGGCCCTTTATTCTCGAGCCGTCAGAAAGAGCAGTTTAGGAAATTATCACGGAATAGAAGATTCTATATTAATCATGTTCGGGCAGTAGGTCCTGATGGAATTACCAGAACTTTAGCGGGTTCAATGGAAGTAATAGTAAGATAATAACACTGTAAACATATTAATAATGAAGAAGATTTTTATTATAATATTATTAGTCAGTTTGACTAGCCTTTCTAAGGCACAGCCAATGGCTAGACGTGTTCAAATTCAGCAACAAAACGGCCATAAGATGACAGAACGAGCCAAGATCATGTTTCCTACAATGGCTCCAATGCCCGAAAATGTTGTATGGCGTCGTGATATATATCGTAAGTTGAATCTTATGGAAGATGCCAATGCTGGTTTGTATTATCCTGTTGAACCTGTAGATAATCAGATGAATCTGTTTACCTACATTTTTAAATTGATGATGCGTGGGAATATCCATGTCTATGAATATCGTTTGGATGGAAACGAGTCATTTGATGAGACAGCCCGTGTTAAACCGAAAGATTTCCTTGATAATTATCACATCTATTACGAGAAGAAAGATCGTGGTGTATTTATAGATAATAGTGATATCCCATCAAAAGAGGTCAAAGCATATTATCTGAAGGAATGTGCATATTATGATCAGACCACATCCACTTTTCATCGAAAGGTCATGGCTTTATGTCCTATCATGTACAGAGAAGATGATTTTGGAGATGGAGCGACACTTTACCCATTGTTTTGGATTAAGTATGATGATTTAGCCCCATATCTTGCTAAACAACAGATGATGACCAGTAATCTGAACAATGCAGCAGTGATGAGTATAGATGATTACTTTACTCTGAATCTGTATGATGGTAAAATTTATAAGACCACGAATATGCTTGGTAAAACATTAGCTCAAGATGGTTCTGGCGATACCGCTGTTGTAGCTCAACAGAAGAAGATAGAGCAAGAGTTGATCGACTTTGAAAAAAATATATGGGGAGATAAGGCGAAACGAGATTCTATAGAACATGCTAATGGATTGACAAATAAGATAAAATACAAATTGAATAGGAGAGCATCCACTCGAATAAGAAATCGTCGGTCAACCTTTGGAAATGCATCCTCGAGGACAGCTCGAGTAACAGTCAGACGTGAACGTCATTGATGGTATTTACGCAGTTAACTGCGTAAGCTTGTGTAGTTAACTTCATGAGGTGATAAAGTTATTCGCGTAAGGCTATGAAGTTAACTGCGTAAAACAACATATATTATCATTATAGAAAATAGATCATAAAAGCGAGAGTAACACTCGTAATACTAATAAAAATAAGGATAAGAAATGAAAAAGATGATTACTTTTGCACTAGTAGTTTTAGGCTTATTATGTGCAAGTCAGGTAAAAGCTCAGGTTAATTTCGGAGTAAAAGGAGGTTTGAATGTCACGAATATGTCTTTCAGTGAAAGCGTTTTTGATGCATCAAATCAGACTGGATGGTTCGTAGGTCCTACAGTGAAGATTAGTCTCCCTTTAGTTGGCTTAGGAGTTGATGCTTCTGCATTATATGATTATCGTGCAGCTGATGTAACGGTAGAAAATGAAAGTCAGAAAGTAAAGCAACAGCAGATTGCCATCCCTGTAAACCTTCGTTATGGTATAGGTCTTGGCGATGTAGCCAGTGTTTTTGCTTTTGCTGGTCCACAGTGGGGGATTAATGTTGGTGACTCAGAATTTAAATGGAATGATAGCAGCAGCTATTCTTTGAAGAAATCAAATTTTAGTGTAAACCTAGGTTTTGGTGCAACTTTGGCAAAGCATCTTCAGGTCACAGCAAATTATAATATAGCATGTGGAAAGAGTGCAGATGCAAATTGGCAGAAGGTTAGTGAAAAGATTAGCAAGAGTGACAAGAGCCATAACAATTCATGGCAAATCGCTTTAGCATACTTCTTTTAATAATTAACGAAATTAATATAAAAGGCAGATACTTGTTCTAAAGTATCTGCTTTTTTGTTATCTTTGCAGTCTATGAAATATGTTGATGTTATATTGCCATTACCTTTAGAGGGAACTTTTACCTATTCCCTTCCAGAAGATTTTGTAGATTCTGTTACACAAGGAGTAAGAGTCTTAGTCCCCCTTGGTCGTAGCAAAAGATATATAGCATTGGTAGATCATGTTCACGAAAATAAGCCAGAATTTCAATGCAAACCTATTATAGAAGTCCTTGATAAAGTACCTATAGTATTGGATAGTCAGTTGAGATTATGGAAATGGATTTCTGATTATTATATGTCTCCTTTAGGTGATGTGTATCATGCCGCATTGCCTTTAGGGTTGAAGTCTTTGGATAAATACAAACCAAAGATGGAATTGTATATTGGCTTGACTGAGAAATATCGAAGTGAAGAATCTTTGAAAGTGTTGCAGAACATTCTTAGTAAGGCAAGAAAACAACAGCAGGTCTTTATAGATTTTCTTTCCCTTAGTCATTGGAATACCCTTGAAAATACGGTAGTCAAAGAACAGATTCAAGAGATTACTCGTGAAGAGTTGATGAATGAAAGTCATTGTACATCTGCGATAATAAAATCCCTATTGGATCGTGGTATTCTTTATTCTTATGAAAAAGAAGTAGGAAGATTAAATACAGTTAGTCAACCTCATTTGGATCGGATCAAAGATCTTTCGACAGCTCAGCAAACTGCATACGATGAAGTATTAAGTCAATTTCAGCAAAAGTCTGTTGTCTTACTTCATGGTGTAACTTCGAGCGGAAAGACAGAAATATATATTCACCTCATCAAAAAGGCATTGGAGGAGCATCAACAGGTGTTGTATCTTCTTCCGGAAATCGCTTTGACGGTTCAGATTATGCAGCGCCTCCAAAAGGTATTTGGTAATCGTCTCGGCATTTATCATTCAAAGTATAGTGATGCAGAACGTGTAGAAATCTGGAAGAAGCAATTATCGGATGAACCATATGATGTGATACTTGGTGCAAGAAGTGCAGTCCTGTTACCTTTTCAGAAACTCGGCTTGGTTATTGTTGATGAAGAACATGAAACCTCGTTTAAGCAGCAAGATCCATCACCTCGTTACCATGCAAGAAATGCGGCAATAGTTCTTGCTATGTTAAGTGGGGCCAAAACCTTATTAGGCTCAGCCACACCTTCTATGGAAAGCTATTATAATGCCTCGACTGGAAAATATGGATTGGTGGAGTTAAAAACGAGATACAATAATATTCAACTTCCTAAGATAGAAGTTATAGACATCAAAGATCGCCAAAGAAGGAAGGTCATGACAGGCCCCTTTTCGATAGAATTGTTGAAGGCTGTGAGAAAAGCATTAGAAGATGGGAAACAAGTGATTCTATTTCAAAATCGGCGTGGCTTTGCTCCGATGATAGAATGTAAAGTCTGCGGATGGGTTCCTAAATGTGATAATTGCGATGTCTCATTGACTTTACATAAAAACCTGAACCAGTTGACATGTCATTATTGTGGTTTCACTTATCGGATTCCGACAGAGTGCCCTAACTGTGGAAGCACAGAATTGACAAGCAGAGGATATGGAACAGAAAAAATAGAGGATTATATTCGAGAACTTTTCCCGGAAGCACGAGTTGCCCGGATGGATTTGGATACAACGCGCACGAGAAATGCGTATGAGCGGTTGATAGATGATTTCTCCTCGGGTAGGACAAATCTATTAATAGGAACTCAGATGATTAGCAAGGGCTTGGATTTTGATAATGTAAGTGTCGTTGGTATCTTGAATGCCGATAATATGCTGAATTATCCGGATTTCAGAGCCTACGAACATGCTTTTATGATGATGTCTCAAGTTAGTGGACGTGCAGGAAGAAAGGGTAAACAGGGATTAGTTCTCTTACAGACGAAGTCTCCAGAACTACCTATAATCTCTCAGGTCGTAGACAATGATTTCGAAAGTTTCTATAAGAATCTGTTACAAGAGCGTCGGATGTTTCATTATCCCCCTTTCTATAGACTGATAGAAGTGTTCTTGAAACACAAGAAAGAAGATGTCGTATCTTCTGCAGGATACGAACTAGGCAATAAACTGAAAAGTTGGTTTGGTGACAGAGTTTTAGGACCAGATAAGCCCGCTATTGCACGAGTTAAAATGCTATTCATTCGGAGAATTATCATTAAGTTGGAGATTGGTATTGATTACAAAAAAGTTCGCGGGTACCTTCATCATGCCCAAGAGCAAATGATAAAGAACCCGCGTTATGGAGCTTTACAAATCTAC
>Ga0310695_10015179_pt1 | contig 10298 bp, 9 predicted proteins | sample RumenRJG_04DNA_FD_203882 | JGI IMG/M metagenome (GOLD analysis project Ga0310695, IMG submission 203882) | Bovine rumen microbial communities from Lethbridge, Alberta, Canada - RJG_04 (v2) (version 2) | ecosystem: Host-associated > Mammals > Digestive system > Stomach > Rumen | place: Canada... | reverse complement strand
CATAAAAAGGGCGTAAAAAGCGCTGCAGAGAAGCAGTACCGGTCGGACCGCATTGTCCTGCACCGACTTTTTCTTGGCCAGATCGTACAGGCCCAGGAAAACAGCCGAAGCAAAAGCCAAAATCAACCATGACATAGCGCGCCAAATTTAGAAAAATGGCTTGCCAAACTGCATGACAATACTATTTTTCTTGGAAACAACAATCAACAAAGGACCATATCATGGGAATCAAAGGCAAAGCATCGTCCCTGATCGAAGAGTTCAAAGCCTTCGCGTTCAAGGGCAACATCGTCGACATGGCCATCGGTGTTATCATCGGCGGCGCATTCGGTAAAATCGTCACCTCCTTCGTGAACGACATCGTGATGCCGAGCGTCACGGCCATCATCGCCATGGGCGGCGGCAAGGATGCCGGCGAAGGCCTCAAGGCACTCGCCTTCACCACGGCCGAAGGCGTGAGCATCCCCTACGGCAACTTCATCGGCGGCATCATCGACTTCCTCATCGTGGCCATCGTGGTGTTCATCGTGATGAAGAAGTTCCTCGGATTCATGCAGAATATGCGCAAGAAGGAAGAAGCCCCGGCTGCTCCTCCGGCACCTCCTGAACCGAGCGCCGAAGAGAAGCTCCTCACCGAAATCCGCGACCTGCTGAAGAAGTAATTTTCCGAAGTTTCCGGAACGAAGACCGCCTCGGCGGTCTTTATTTTTTTATACCGCAGGCGCCTTCCCTAATCGCTCTGCGCCGAAGGCGCCCGCGAAGAAACTTGTTTCGAGCGTCGGGAGGGTTTTAGGGAGGGAGAGCCGTACTCTCCCTCCCTAGTCGCTCAAACATACTTCCCTATCCGCCTTAAACGGCAATTCCTCGAACTGAGGTGTCGCGATAATCACCTGGCAAGCCTTTTCTCGAATGAGGGTGGCCACCGCATCACGGCGGTTCACGTCCAGCTCCGCGAAGATATCGTCCAGCAAGAGAATGGGCTTGCACAAGAATCGGCTAGCCACATCTACTGCAGCAAAACGCATCGCCACGGCAGCGCAACGGCATTGCCCCTGCGACCCCGAAGAACGCATCTCGCTACCGCCGATGCATACCCCCAAGTCATCGCGGTGCGGACCGGCAAGCGTCCCGCCAAACGATTTCTCCGCCAGCTCAAGGCCAGCAAGTTTTCGAGAAAAAGCGATACGCAAGGATTCCTCGTCAACAGGAGCGTCCTCGTCATCAGAGACTTCATAAGAGGCCTGTCTGTCAGCAGCCATCGCCGCCTTGTCCAAGTCATCGTCATCCAGGAATTCCGCGCCATCGAGCGCATCCAGTTCCTTGAGAATCGAACTCTTGTAGGCGCACGTAATCTCGTCGACACCGCCCGAAAGTTTTCGATAATAGCCCGTAACGACTTCGGAAATTTCCTTGGAAAGTGCAAGACGCGCCGCCCACAGTTTCGCGCCCAATTCTACCAGCTGGTCCGTAAGGATGCGGAACATCTCGTCACCGCCGACCGCGCCGTCATTATGCTTGTAATCGCGAAGCCACTTGTTCCTCTGCTGGAGTACGCGTCTGTAGCGGCGCAGCACGGACGTATTCGCCGCAGACTTGAAACAGAGGATTTCGTCGAGCCAGCTCCGCCGTATTTCCGGGGCGCCACGCAACAGCTCTATGTCCGAAGGCTGCATCACCACTGCCGGCATCTTTCCGAACAGCGACGCCGGAGATTTCAGGGATTCCCCGTTCTCCCGGACATCGGTACTACGACGTCCGACACGCACAGCCCGGTTCACGCCCGTAGCCAGACGTTCATCAACGAACTCGCCCCGAACCAGGAATTCATCGCCCTTCCAGGCAATCATCTCCTTCAAGTCGCGAGCACGGAACGAGAACCCCTGCGAAAGCAAGTGGACCGATTCCAACAGGGTCGTCTTTCCGCAACCGTTCACGCCATGGACCACGGTTATTCCCGGTCCAAAGTCGCATTCAAAACCGGACAGGCAACGGACCCCGTCGATAAAGATTTTTGAAATCACGGGATGTAGCCCCGCAAGCCAAAGCTGAGCGGATTCCAGAGGTCCGCACGGGATTCATAAGTCAGGGCGTAGTTCACGTCGAAGAGGTACTTCTTCTTGCCGATGCGGATACGGAACTTGTAGCCGAGACCAAGCATCGCGTCAAGGTCATCCATACCTATACGGACCGTACCGTCGGGAATCACCTCGCATTCAAAGCCTACGCGGCCCGTCCACACATGCAGCTGCGGGTCAAATACCAGGAGCGTGTCCGCGACCTGATAATCGATCGCTTCCATCCACGCATATACCGGCTTGCCCATGACGTTCGAGCGGTATCCGAGACCCACCTGCAGCACCTTCGGGCGGACACCCTCGGTCGATACGACGGAGTTGTCCGTACTGGTATTCTTGCTCCAGCGTGCAGACAAGTTCTTGCTAAAGCTGATGTTCCTGATGACCACCGAACTGCTCCACTTGCGATTCCACTGTCGAAGCCAGCTCAAGTTGATCGTCACCGGACTCGTGTACCCATCGACAAGTTCCACGTTGTCGTAATATTCGGCCACGTCCATATTGTCGTAGCTCATCGAAAGCGAAAGACCGAATGCGTCCTGTCGAGTAGCGCGGTACGCAAAACCCAGATACAGCATCGAGAAGAACGGAGACGCCGTACCGAGCGTCTGGTCATCCTCGTCAATCACGTCAAAATCAAGGTCGCCGCGGTAAAGCATCGCGAAACCCACGCCCATGCGCTTGCCCACAGGCGTCTCAAGGCCCAAGGAACCGCCCATACGGTCCAGGTTACGCCTTTCGGCATTCAGCGTATAATTGAAATTCTCGCGGAACCCGAGGATGGCCGGGTTCCAGTAAGCGGCGGGCATGCTCGCCGTATCGGCAGAACCTGTATTGCCACGGCCCAGTTCACGCGTTCCAGCACCCATGCGTTCCACGAACCCGTCAAAACCGCCCAGAGCGGCTTTCTTGTCGACAACGCCCGCAAAGGCAGAAGATGCCAGCAACAACCCGACAAGGAGAACTTTAATTTTCGAAATCATCGTCCACCCCCGAGAGTCATGACCTTGCCCCAACCCACGTGGCCGTGGTTGTCCTTCACGCGCACATAGTACACGCCCATGGTGCAGGGCCTGCCGTAATCATCCTTGCCATCCCAGAAATCTTCCTTCGCATTGGTACTGCGCGAAGCATCCGGGGAGCGCGGGGCCGACTTCACAATCCGGCGCACCTTCTTCATGTCATAGCTGAAGACTTCTATCGTAATCTTGGAATCCTTCGCAACCTTGTACGAAACGAGGGACTGTCCATCCGCCACGATTACCGACGGGACCATCCTGATGGAGGCCAAGTTATCCTTCAAGTTGGCACGGTTCAATATGGGAGTCCAAGTCTTTCCCGTATCGGCGGAAACCGAGATGCCGTTGCCGTAAGTCGCGACGGCAAGTCCCGTACGCTTGGCAGCCAGCGGGAACGCCGCCATGGAAACGATAATCACGTCGCGGTCGGTCACGCCCATGCTATGCCCGTAGAGCCATGCACTGCCGTCCTCACCCTCGTAGGCACGCACGCCCAGGGAATCCAGCTTCAAGAAACCGCTCACCGAAGCATCCACGGCACGAACGCACACGAACGCCTGGTTCCCGACAAAAGCGATGTCGCTCACCGTATAGTCGGCATGGTCGTACACGTTCTTCTTTACCACCTTGCCAGCCGTGTCAAGGAAATCCACGGGGGCGAAATCCTTGGCGCTTTCATACCGGCGGAACAATCCGCCCTTCAGGGATTCCTTGACACGCGCGGAAGTTTCCGCAATCACCTGAAGAGGCTTTCCGCCCATCCACACGCCGGTCACGCGGGCGGTATCCAACAGTTTCGAAGCGCTGCGCACGGAACCTTCCGTATCGCGGATCCAGAGGCCGCGGGCAGTCGCCATCCACAGCTCGCCCGTTTCCGGATGCAATGCGAGCCCGAACACCGGCGTATATTTTTTCAAATCCGGCGACGAGCCCGACTTCGCCTGCACGAGAGATTTCTTGTCGGCATCGAAAAGGAAAACCTTTTCCTTCGGATCGTTCGCACCGCGCGAAATGTCGTAGGATTCAATGCCGGCAACGCCGTTCGCAATCCACAGCACCGATGCCGAAGAATCGTACGCGAATGCGCTCGCCGCATAATCCATCGCGGTATCGAGATCATCCACGGAAGAAGGCAAATCCAGAGGCGAGCCGTAAATGCTCCTGCCATCCAGCCTGCGCACGGAGAAGAAGCCTTCCGGCTTGCGGAAATGGTCATCGGAATCTTCGCCAAAGCGCGGAAGCACAAGGCCGAGGTTACCCGCGAGTGTCGCCGGGATGCGGCGGTGTTCCGCAAGTGCGTCCGTGAAGATGCCGTCCTGCACGGCGGACTCGTCCGACGAGAGCATCTCCTGCTTGGAGCCGGAAACCTGCACCGCGTCGTTGTTGCCGACCCTCAAATTCAAAAGCGTCATGCCGGTAGCCACGTCCCCGCGGCTCAACACCCAGAGCGTTCCCTCGTCCTTCGCAGGAGCGACAAGGAACGTCGAGTTGCCGAACAGCGTCTCGTTCGCGGCAAGCGCCGTCGATGCCGCACAGGCGAGAATCAGTCCTATCCTAAAGAAAGCCATGGTTACCTCATGTCGATTTCGTCGACACCCTTGATAGCCTTGTACCTGAAATCGTCATCCTTGTAGCTCTTGACGACCTTCAGGTTGATGATGTTGTACCACGAGGCGTTGCCCGACGGATCGACCGTATAGAGACGCACCGGCGAGAAATCCTTCTTATCGAGCCAGACTTCCATCTTGGTGAACTGGCCCGCATACTTGGAGGGGTCGAGCGTGAGTACCCAGAGCTTCTTGCCGGAGAACTCGCCCTCGGCAAGCTTTTGGGCCTTGCAGTTCAGGTACTTGAACAAAAGTTCGGAAGGATGCAGCGAGCTGGAGAGGTCTTCCACCGCCTTGATGAGCACCTGCTTCTGGTCGACGTTGTACTGCCAGAGGCTTTCCCCGTCGCTATAGAACTTGATCCCCGCGATGTCGAGCTTGAAGCGGTTCCCTTCGGCCACCAGGAGGCTTCCCTGCTGGCTTGCGATATCCGGAGATTCCGCATAGATTACCTGCAACTTAAAGTCGAGGCTCCAGGCCTTCGAGGTCTTGAACCAGGCCTGCGATTTCGCCATCGCCTCCTGGGCGCTCAACGCGAACGCGGCCGGGCAGGCCAAAAGGCACGCCACCACGAAAAAGAATATCGAGTTCCGTAATTTCATAAATCTCCAGCGATATTCCCAAAAATACAAAACGGAGGGGTATGCGATATGGTTTTCCACCGCATATATTTCTATCTTTAGGCCCGGAACACTTTTAGAAGGATTTTATGCGCAAACTCATTTTGCCCATCGTACTTGCATCGGCCTCTTTTGCCCTCGCCGCCGAAATTGAACTCCATGGAGCCGTCAACGCCGACTACGGCAGCTATTTCGACAGCGACTTCAGCCCGATCAACGCCGCCAACCAGGACATCGACCTTGCCGCCACGGCCCGCATGGATGAAAACGTCTCCGTGACCGTCATGGCGAACACGCACAGCACCTACGTCGATTCCAACGGCACCCACGCCTCCGAGACGCACCGTCACTACTACGCCCACAGCACTGCCATGGGCGACGAAGGCGGCCGCTATACCGAATTCAACTTCGACGGAGTCCAGTTCCGCTGGGACGTGGCCCACGCCGTGAGCTTCGTGTTCGGCGACCTTACCTACAACGCAGGCAGGTTCAACTACTTCTACTGGCGCGACCCGTCCCGCTACGCGGTCATCGTCCGCGACGAAAACCTCCGCGGTGTCGGCGCCGAAGTCGGTACCAGGAACTACGGCAGCGGTAAGTTCTACATGGGCGCCTCCGACGACAACGAGCATTCCATGGCCATGTTCGCCACCTACTCGCTCCCGATGCTCAACCACGTCGACGAGCACCTCGTCCTCACCCCGAGCATCGACTGGATGTTCGGCGACGACATCGGCCGCAGCTACACCTACTCCCTCGGTACGGAAGTCGACTACTCCAAGAGCTTCGAACGCTTCAACTGGGGCATCTACGCCGTTTGGGGCCTCCACCCGTACAAGGGCAAGGGCATCCACAGTTTCCTCCTGGAACCGAGCATGAGCTACGCGTTCTTCAACCTCGGCTTCACCTATTTCTACGCCCTCACCGACGAGGACTACGCGGCCGAAGAACAGATCTTCACCGAAGACCAGTTGCTCTTCGCGGTCGAACCGAGCTTCAACCTGCACAAGAAGCTCACCATGGGATTCACCTACGAATACCACGACCCCGATACCGAAATCCACGGCAACGACTACCACTTCGGCGGCCTGAACTTCTACCTCTATCCCACCATGAAGACAGAAGTCGTGTTCTGGTTCGGCTATAACTTCAGCGACAACATCGATACCGACTTCGCCATGGGCATCAGCGCCCAGGCGGAATTCTAAGGGTTCCAAACCGGGAAACTCCCGTGAGAATCCGGGCTCTCGATTCCATCCGCGGCCTACTGCTCTTGCAGATGACGCTGGACCATTTCGGAAGGCCCATCTCGCATTACCTTTACCAGTGCTTCGGCTTCTTCAGTGCGGCCGAAGGCTTTTTTTTCCTGTCCGGATTCGTCGGGATGCTCGCCGCCCAGAGCAAGGGCGTAAAGGATCCCGGACAGAGCTGGATGCGCTGGAGAGCGTTCAAGACCTGGCGTTACCACATGGCGACACTCATCGCACTCGCGCTCGCGGCCTACTTCCTTATGCCCGCGGTTTCCCACTTTTTCGACCCGCTCTACAGGCACCCGGCCTTGGGTTCGCTGTGGAGCGCTCTGCTCGTGAACACGCCCGAGTGGCTTGATGTGCTGCCGCTGTACGTGATATTCCTGCTGCTGGGTTCCTTTGTATTCCCCCATTTTGTTAAGGCGGTACGAAAGCGGAATATCTTTTTGCTCTGGTTGCCCTCGCTCGCCATCTGGATCGCGGGGCAGTTCGGGGCGCGCGACCTTTTGAATTCCGTTTTTCCCGCCTGGCTCCACCATGGCGATTTCGACCCGCTCGGATGGCAGTTCGTGTACTTCACCGGAGCGGCAGTCTCCGCGTGGTGGTCGCGCGCCCGGGCCGACGAACGCGCAGGCAATCCGACCGCGGTGGGCGTCGTCAAAAAGCTCACGCCAGCCGTGTTCGCGGCCCTCGCGATGTGTTTCGTATGGTCGCACCAGTTCATCGCGATCGAACTGCCCCGCGCATCGCTCGTCGACAAGATAAGCGTAGGCCCGTTGCGCTTCGCGAACTTCTTCCTGTTCATGATGGCCATCTGCTGGGTCGTGCGCAAGTGGCCGAGCCTGCTCGACTTCCGCGTCACCAACGTCATGGGACGCGCGAGCCTCGACGTGTACACCGCGCACATCATATTCATCTACATCTGGATGTCCACCCCGAACAGCATCCGCTATCACGCTCCCTGGAACGTGATCGTCCCGATTGTCGCGTGCGTGTTGCTCTGGGCACTAGCGTGCTTGCGCACCCGCAAAACCGCCAAAAACAAATAACGCCCGGGAGGTCCCGAGCGTCAATTTCAATCCCCTAGATTCGATTACTGACCGAGGAACTTGCGGCCGATACCGAATTCGTCCTTGTACTCGATGTAGTCCGGGACGAAGTCCTTGCCGTAAGAGAAGCTCACGTTCACGGAGCACTGGAACTCGTTCATGAGCTTGCCCTTGCCCTTGAAGCTCTGCTTCTTCTTCTCGATCTTTTCGTCGCCCTTCTTGCCCACGAGCACTTCGGCTTCGCACCAGCCGGTGTTGCCCTTGGCGAAGACTTCCTTGCCGTCGGTAGAGACGAGCTTGATCTTGCTCGGGTCGAGTTCGGTGTTGTTACCGGTGGAGGCCCAGAACTGGAGTTCGGCGGAGAGCGAACCCGGAGCCATCTTGAGGGTCGGCATGGCCATCACGTAGCCCCACTTGTCGATACGGCGGTTGACCGGTTCACCGATCTGTTCACCGAAGATGAGGAAGTAGCCACGGGTGCCGATGCGGCTCTTGTTGAGGGCGGCCTTGACGTCGGCATTTTCCGGAGCCATTTCAGCGAGCTTCATGAGCTGGTATTCGCAGACGACCGGATCGGATTCAGCCTTCGCGTCGGCGAGGTTGCGGGCGACGTAGGCGTTCTCGGCTTCGGTGCGGATAGCCTTCACGGTGCCTTCGGCAACGTGGCGTGCCTGGGCGGTCGCGAGGGCGGTATCAATCTTTGCAAAAGCGTTGATCACGGTGGCGTAGTCGATGCCGTCCTGGGCAGCCTGCTGCTTACCCACGGTGGCGAGCTTCGTCACGTATTCTTCCACGACCTCGTCCTTCTTGACTTCGGCCATGTTCACGCTGGCCTTTTCGAAATAGCCGTTGATGAGGTCGCTGTTCAGATCCTTCTTGGCTTCGATTTCGGCGGCGCGGACCAGGGCGAGAGTGAAGTTGTCATAGAATTCATCGGACATGCTCCCCTTCTTCTTCGCTTCAAGATAGGAGTTGATCGCATTGCGGAAACGGCCCTCCTGGAGGTGTTCGTCGCCACGCTTTTCGTTAGTGCCCTTGCAGCCGGTCAGAGCGAGAGTCACGCCCACAGCCAAGGCAGCCAGAAAGAATTTCTTCATTTTTTGATTCCTCTAAGGTGATTTTTCTAGAAAAAGGCCCATTTACCCCGTCTTGGGGGGAACCAGGTCTACCATAACATAATTTAAATAAATAAATTTATCAATACTTGCGTTTTTCGTAAATTTTTTTTTGAGTAAGAGCGATAATGGATATTTTGGTAGTCAGCCCCGAGGCCGGCAACTGGGGCGCCCCCAGCCCGCTGGCAACTGCGGTAAACCGCATGACGGACGCGTTCAGTCGAGCCGGTACCAAAGTCATAACCTGTTCGCCGTTCTACAAGGACCACCTGATGGACCTCGGCCAGTACGAATGCGTCTACCAGGGAACGGAAAAATTACAGGGCAAGCTCTTCGAGGTCTGGAAATCCAAGTCCGACCCGCTGCATACCTACATCTACAACGAAGACTACTTTGGAAGACCTCACGTCTACGGACCGCCGCATAGCGTTCCCTATGGAGACAACCACCTCCGGTTCGCCTTCCTCGCCTCAGCGGCGCTGAGCTATGCCGCCACGACCGGCATCAAGTTCAACGCGATCCTCGGCCACGAATGGGGTGGCGCCCTGGCAGGCGCACTCATCCGAACAGCCTACAAGGACTCCTTCGGAGATGTTCCTTTCTTCTTCACCGTCCACAACATCACGTACGACTTCCACGTAGGCGCCTCCGAAATCGACAAGATGGGACTCCCGCGCGAAGACTACAATATGGACGGCTACGAATTCTGGGGCAAGGTGAGCCTCCTCAAGGCGGGCATCTTCTACGCGAGCAAGGTCCTGTTTCCCTCACCGGGCTACCGCGACGCTATGCTCAACACGAACCTGCCCGGCGGCCTGAGCGGATTTTTGAGCCACAATGCGGACAAGCTTATCGGCGTGCAGTTCGGCGTGAGCTACAAGGTCTGGGACTTCAACGCCCAGGACAAGCTCCCCATCAAGGAAGCGAAGCACAAGGCGAAGATTGCGCTCGAAAAGATTCTCGGAGCGGACTTCGGCAACAAGTTGGTCCTGTACGTTCATTTGGACAACGAAGCGGGCAACACATCCGAGACGCTCGCCACGGTACTTTCGGACATCACGAAACTCGACGTATTCATCGTCCTCGGGCTTTCACCCGAATATCCCGAATGGAACTACTTCCAGGACGTCTCGAGGCAATATCCCGACACAATGCGCGTGCTGCAGCTCGACCCGAACTTCGAAAGCGTATACAAGCTCCGCGGCGCGCTCGCGGGCTCCGACGTGCTCTTCGCAGCCAACCTGCGGGAACCCTCGTCATCCATCATCCTCAAGGCGCTCGCCTGCGGCACGCTCCCGCTCACCGGATTCAACGTGGGCGTGGCTAGCTCGCTGGACGACTACACGCACGAAACCGCCGGGAGCGCGAATGCATTCCTGGTCGAGGACGCGAACGCTCCGCACCAGATGATCCGCAGGCTCAAGGACGCGCTCCACGTGTACCAGACCGAGGTTGCCGACTGGGACAAGGCGGTCGTGAACGCGTATAGCGGATTCCATTACGAATGGGACCGCACCATCGCAAAATATTTACTAATATTGGGCGAGTCGGGACTTTAGCTCA
>Ga0310695_10015178_pt1 | contig 10300 bp, 9 predicted proteins | sample RumenRJG_04DNA_FD_203882 | JGI IMG/M metagenome (GOLD analysis project Ga0310695, IMG submission 203882) | Bovine rumen microbial communities from Lethbridge, Alberta, Canada - RJG_04 (v2) (version 2) | ecosystem: Host-associated > Mammals > Digestive system > Stomach > Rumen | place: Canada... | reverse complement strand
TTGCAAAAACTGGCAAAGCGCGATTACGTACATCCTCCTTGTAGTTATTTTGTGTATACTGTATTGTTAAGTATACGCCATAAATTGCAATAAGGGCAGCAACTATTCCACCATAAAAAGTGAGTACAGCATCAATGCTCCACTTCATGTCAAGAAGCTGAACAGGCGCCGGTTGCTCATATATCCAATTAATTGCAATTGGTATTAAGAAGATGAAAACAACAACAAAGATTAGTAGCTTCCACCAGCTCTTTTTAATCCATTTACCCATTACGAGCTAAGAATTCCTTTCAAATACAGATGTTCGTAATTGTGTTAGCTTCTTCCATCTAACCGTTTATCTTGTTCATACGCATATTGTTCATAGTAATCATATATCTTCACAAATTATGTTCTTCTCTCACATCCTACCGCGCTTCTATAATGATACCGTGCGCAGATAAGTGCGCTTATCCTTTGACAATCTCCACCTGTTTCCCGCTAAAGGCCACACCGTATTTCAGGATGCTTTTTACCCCGCGGGCTTTCATATCGGTGTCGTATTTCTGCGTCTCGATCTGCTGCAAAGCGGTCTGTGCCAGAGTTTTTAATTCATTCTCTGATACGCTTTTTGCCGCTTTCAGTTCGATCAGAATTCCAGGCAATGCGCTGTCCTTCGGCTCCAACTGCAGATCATACCGGCCCTCGCCGGACTCCCGGTTGGAGGTTACATAGTAGCGATTGTCCATAATGGCAGTCAGCCCCAACATCATGCCCTGGTAAAACAGCTCGCCCGCGGTATCGTGATAACTGGCCGACTGGAGCAGCAGCGTCTCCAGGCGCTTTTGCAGGTCGGCGGCGTTGCCGGTATACAACGCCTCCTGGATGGAGATTGCCGTGGACTGCGGGATCAGCGCGGTCAGCTTATCCAAGATCTCTTTCTTGAAGACATAGGCGATCTCCTTGTTTGGCAGTGCCACCTCGCAGAGATAGCCGTCGCCCAGGGAGGGTTCGGAGCGCACCAGCTTCAGATAGCCGGTGACCAGAAGAAAGCTATAGACCGATGATGGATCGCTTTTGATCTGCGGATATACCACACCGGTGTCGATATAGGTCAGAACCGTCTTGCCCTGCAAAAGGGAGTTGAGCTTTTCATAAAGCTCCTCAGTCGCGTCGGCGAGGATTTCCCCCACAACGTCGTTGGAACTCGTGGATACCCAATAGGCCTGCAGCTTGCACTTGCGCTGGAAGTAGTTGACGATGGACCAGGGGTTGAAAATATCACTCTCGCCAAAGCGGTAGCCGTCGTACCACTCGCAGAGCTCGGCGTACTTTTCGCTTGCACCATAATACGCCGCGATCTGCCTGACCTCCTCATGGGTAAAGCCGAAATACTCGCTGAAGCTCTCGTCCAGAACCGAGTACACAGCCAGGTTGTTCAGACCGCTGAAAATACTTTCTTTCGCCACACGAAGGATGCCGGTCAGGTAGCCGTGCGACAGATGCTTGTTATCCTTGAAGCCGCCGGAAAACAGATTCCGCATAAAGGCGACGGCCTCGTCATAGAAGCCCTGCGTGTGTCCCTGCTGAATGGGAATGTCGTATTCGTCAATGATGATGATCGGCGCGACTCCGTGATGGACATCCAGCATCTGCGAGAGCATCAGAAGCGCGTTCATCAACTCGCCCTCCGTGGCCTTTCCTGTGACGACTTTCTCATAATACGCTTTTTCGCTTGGACTGCATTTCCTGCTGTCGGCCAATTCCCCGTGGCGCTGGAATTCATTGATAAAGAGAAAACGAATATTCTCCAGGGTATCCGCCCAGGTGGACATTTTACAATCTTTAAAGGTGAGAAAAACCACCGGAAACGCGCCCTGGTACTGGCGATAACGATCCCCGCAGCGCCAGATCTTCGTATCTCGGAAATAGACCGAAGTGTCCTCCTCTGTCTTCTCGAAGAAGGTGCGCAGCATGTCCATGTTCAAGGTTTTGCCGAAACGGCGGGGGCGTGTGAACAGGGCGACCATCGGCCGCTCGTCGATGAGGTCACGGATCAAAAGCGTCTTATCCACGTAGTAATAGTTGGAGACCGCGTTGCGATAATCCGAGACGCCGATCGGGAGAGGCCGCCGCGCATAGGCTATGGTATTCGCTTTTGTATAAGCACCGGTTTTGACACGCTGATCGACCGGCTTTACCGTCCCGGCGGGGATCAGCCAGCGATGTCCCGTTAAAACGGCGCCGTCGATCCGGCCTTCCTTGCACAGTACCGAGACCCTGCGCGGCGTCAGATCCCAAAGCTCAGCCGCTTCTTTAACGGTAATCATCTCAGCCATAACTGTGACCTCCCCCATAAGAGTACATTTTTATTATACCCAAAACAAGATGAAAGTCAATCTGTAAAAGGAATTATTCCTTTTCTTTTTTGCAAATGTGTTCGCGTTACGTTTTTCTTAATATTGTATATTCATCTTAATAATTTGTGTAGCCATTGGACGAAAACCATTGGCTGCGTTTTTTCATATGAGATACTTGCAAATGCGGCCGGAAAGTTTGGGGTTAGTGGAGGAATTAATCTTTGGCCGAGATTTTTGCCGCAAAACGGTTGCAATTGGCAGGCCTAAGAATGGGGTAAGTGAGGGGATCGACCGTTATAACGCAAGATACGCCTGTGACATGCAAAAACCCGTTTCCGGATTTTGCTGTCCGGCCATCTTGTTGGGGAATCCGGCTCCCCAATCCCTCGGTTTGAGAAAAACGGCGTTTTTCTCTGGCTCCTACTGATCGTAGTCGCAGCGGATACAGCCTTTCCCTTTTTGGGGAAAGCTGTCCCGATGACGATTCTCGTCAAAGCCAAAATCCAGAAAAACTGCAAAATGTGAGGAGGAAGCAAAATCATGGCAAAGCCAAAGAAAGATGAATCGCTGAGAAAGGGTAAGCAGATCTCTATCCGTTTCTCGGAGGCGGAATATTCGAAGATAACAGAATTGGCAAAAAGGCAAAACACCACCGTCACAGATTATCTCCGGGATCACAGTGTGCATGGAAAGGTGCAAACGACGTTTCAGATTATCGCCGATCTGGAAGAAGTGAAAAAGGCGGCGAGGGAACTGAACGGCATCCTGGTCAATCTGCAGCAGATTTCAAAACACTACAACACCGGCGGGACGTACTCACAGGCCATGCAACATGCGATCCGCGGAGCCACAGACGATGTTCTGACCATGCTGGCTGTGCTGAAAAAAATGGCAGGTGAGGGAATTGGCAATTTTAAAACATCTGTCCAGTAAGAGTTCCGACTACAGTGCGGTTTTGGATTATCTCATGTATCAACATGATGAGAAAACCGGAAAAGAGCTGCTGGACGAAAATGGCCGGCGTCTGCTGCGCACGGAATTCTATCTGGACGGGATCAATTGTGAGGTGCTGACCTTCGATCTGGAATGCAAGCAGCTCAACGACCGATTTCACAAAAACCAAAATCGCAGCGATGTGAAATCTCACCATTACATCATCAGCTTCGATCCGCGGGATGCGGCGGACTGCGGTTTGGACGGAAAACGGGCCCAGGCCATCGGGCTGGAATTTGCCAACCGCTTTTTCCCCGGTCATCAAATGTTGGTGTGCACCCATATGGACGGGCACAACAAAAGTGGGAATATCCATGTGCATATCGTTATGAACAGTTTGCGGAAACTGGATGTGGCGCCGCAGCCCTTTATGGAGCGCAGCTACGATTCCCGCGCCGGATACAAACACCACCAGACGCGTGCGCTCCTGACTGTTATGCAAAAGGGCTTGATGGAGATCACAGTGCGGGAGGGCCTGCACCAGATAGATTTGCTGTCCCCCGCAGCGGTAAAGATTACAGAAAAGGAATACCGCAAGGAGCAGCGCGGACAAGAAAAGCTGGAAGAGCTCAACGCCAGAATCATCGCGGATGGCATGAAGCCGCGCTTTAACAAATACCAGACCGAGCTGCAAAGGCTCCGGGATGCGATCAACGATGTTTCCGCTTCTGCCTGTTCCTTCGAAGAATTGCAGAATGGGCTACGAGAGAAATATGGGATCACGCTAAAAGAGAGCAGAGGCCGATTCAGCTATCTCCTGCCAGACAGGGAACGATATATCACGGCTCGGCGTCTGGGGGCCGACTTCGAGAAAGATCATTTACTGGCGGTACTGGAGAAGAACAAAAAATCCCTCACGTTCGATCCCGGCTACGACTACGAATCCGATCCGGTAGCGATCCTGTTCATTCGCTCGGATCTCCATCTGGTCACCGATCTGCAAACCTGTGTCAAGGCGCAGCAGAACGCAGCCTATGCGCGGAAGGTGAAGCTCACCAATCTGAAAGAGATGGCAAAGACCGTCTGCTATATCCAGGAAAACGGTTTTGATACCCGTGACGATCTAAAGTCCAAGCTGGAAGAGATCCGGAGCAAGCTACAGGAAGCCCAGCAAACTTTCCACAATACCGAGGATCGTATCCGGACGCTCAATGAGCAGATCCACTATGTGGGGCAATACAAAAGCAACAAGGCGGTGAAGGCTGAATTCCTGAAAGCAAAAAACAAAACACGATTCCGGGAGCAGCACGGCGATGAGCTGGATCTTTATGAAACGGCAGTGAAATACATCAAGGAGAACATGAATGCCGTTGTGCCGTCGCTCAAAGGGTTGAAGCAGGAACGGAATCAGTTGCTGCAGAGGAAGGAAGCCCAGCGCGGTACCTGCAAGTATTTCCAAGAGTACGAAAAGGAACTGCGGACGGTATGCGCCAATGTGGACGCGATTCTGGATGGAGCCGCAGCATACGTTCAACAGGCCTTGGAAAGCGAGCAACTGGACAATGACCTGTCGGGAAAGGCTTCTCTCTTGAATCGTCTCCACGAAAAGCAGCAGGTGCTTGGAACGCAAAAGCTGAGACCACAAAGCCGCAGGAAAACGGATGTGGAGCGGTAGGCCGGTCTTTTTTGTCATACCCTTTAAGCCCGAGCTTTTTTGATGCAGCCTCTCGTTCATAAAAAGTTTACAAATGTTTTTTGTCCAGGTGGTTGCAAAACCGGCCCCTGAGATTGGGATTAGTGAAGGGAGGCGTCAAAAATGAATCCAACAAACTACAAGACGACCTATTACACAAGGGAAACGGAGCTTGCCGGCTTCGCGCCGTTTCCGAACTATCTGTTGAAGCTGGAGCTGAGCATGACCGCGCGGGTGCTTTACGCGCAGCTGCTCAACCGGGCGAAACTGTCCCTGCAAAGCGGCTGGATGGACGAGCGCGGACGGGTGTATGTCTATTTCTCGGAAGCGGAGATCGGGCAAACGCTCGGAAAAGGTCGCAGCGCAGTTCAGCAGGCACTGCACGATCTGGACGAAGCCGATCTGATTGAGAGAGAACGCTATGCCGGACGGGGTGGACGGCGTATCTATCTGAAAGTCGTCCTGGCTGAGCCCGGAGAAGAAACGCGCGAAAACCCGGCCCCAGCTATACCGGAAATTCAGACGAGCCATGAGCGAAAATCCGGTCCCGGCGCTATCGGAAAATCGGCCTCAAGAAACTATACGGAGAAACCAGAATCAAGAAACCATACTGAGAAAGCAAAGGGCTACGGCCGCTATGGAAATGTGTTTCTCTCAGAGGGGCAGCTTCAATCGCTTCAGGAAGAGTATCCCAAAGAGCTGGATCGGTACATAGAAGAGATGAGTGTGTACCTGAAGGCCAACGGTAAAACCTATCACGACTATGAGGCTGGAATTCGGAAGTGGGCAGCGAATGACCGCAGGAAGAACGCTGCTTCTCAGCCGGAACGGGATTACAGCTACGATGGGGAGGATAGCTTATGAGTGAAGAGAACTACATTGGGGAAGACGGCCTGCTGTACTGCGGCGTATGCCATGAGCCGAAGGAAGCACTCTGGGAGAATGGAGAAGCCATCTTCGGAAGTGACCGCCATCCGCGCCCATGCCGCTGTGAACGTGAAAGGCAGGCGAACGAGGAGCAGAAGCTGCGTGAGATCCATCACCGGCTCAGAGTTGCAGAGCTTCGGCGGAACTGCTTTGCCTACCCTGCCATGTACAGCTGGACGTTTGCCAACGCCAGCATACAGACGGAACGGCTGGCACAATGCCGTCACTATGTGGAGAACTGGTCAACAGTTTCCACCCAAAATGCCGGATTACTGTTCTGGGGTGATGTGGGCACAGGCAAGACCTATCTGGCCGCCTGTATCGCCAACGCCCTGATCGAGCAGGAGATCCCCGTCCGTATGACCAATCTGGCGGCTGTTATCAACCACGGCTTTGAGGATCGGGAGGCGTACATTCACCTGCTCTGCTCCTGCCCACTGCTGATCCTAGACGATCTGGGCATGGAACGGGACACCAAATTCGGCCTGGAAACCGTATATGACGTGATCGACGGGCGCTATCTCAGCGGGAAGCCGCTGATCGTCACCACGAATCTGACACTGCGAGAGTTGCAAAAAGAAACCGATCTGGATAAGCGTCGCATCTACGACCGCGTGCTGACCATGACCACGCCCCTCTTCTTCGGGCGAGAAAACCTGCGAAGTGCAGGAAAGAATCAAAAAATGGCTCTGATGAAAAAACTGATTGCCGAGCCGGAAAGGAGAAACCATGAAAACGAACGTCACCTCGTTTGACCAACTGCCCATCACACTGCGGGCGGAGCAGGTGGCAGCTGTGCTCGGTATATCGCGCTCCAACGCCTATGCCCTCATGCGGCAGGAGAATTTCCCGACTCTGCACATCGGGAAGCGTATGCTCGTTCCGAAGGATCGGCTGATTCAGTGGATCGAAGTGAGCACGCAGAAGTAATGCACAGGGGCGGCCAAAAATGACCGCCCCGAGATGAAAGACTCTCCTGCGGGAAAATACAAGTGCGAGGGGGAAAAGTTTTTCTTGCTTTAAAGTGTTAAAGTGTTATAATGATTCCGGGATCCATCACGACAATACGGATTTATCACGGAGGAAAGTGAGGTCATTTTGTCAAACAGCAAATCAACAAAGAACGCAAAAGGCGCAGGCACGATCCGAAAACGCTTGGATGGGCGCTGGGAGGCCCGTTACTCTGTCGGCTTCAGTCCCAAAACCGGCAAGCAGATCCAGCGATCTATCTATGGAGATTCGCAAAAAGAGGTTCGGCAGAAACTGGCGAAGGTCACGACTGAGATCGACGAGGGGATCTATACCGACCCCTGCAGCATGAAGCTCGGCACCTGGCTGGACATCTGGATAAATGATTATACCGTAAACCTGAAGCCCTCTACGCGAAGCATCTACGACAGCCATGTGCGCACCCATCTCAAGCCGAATCTCGGCCAGATCCAGCTCGGCAAACTGGCCCCTCACATGGTCCAGCATCTGTACAACGAGCTGCTGAACGAAAAGGGACTCTCCCCCAAGACGATCAAGAATCTCCACGGTGCGCTGCACAGGGCGATGGAGCAGGCCAAGCGGCTGGGATACATCCGCACGAACCCGCTGGATGCGGTGATCGTTCCCCGCGTGGAGAAGACGAAGATCGAGACGCTGGCCGACGACGAGATGCTCCGGTTTCTGACCGTCATCAAAGGCGAGCCGGACGAGCTGATCTACTTCGTGACCGTCTTCACCGGCCTGCGGCAGGGTGAAGTGCTGGGCCTGACCTGGGACTGTGTGGACTTCGAGAACAACACGCTCCTGATCAACAAGCAGCACACGCAGCTGCGCAAGACAAAGGAATATGTGTTTGCGAGCCTGAAGAACGATAAGATCCGAACGCTGACCGTAGCCGATGAAGTCATGGACGCTTTACGCCGCCAGCAGGCAAAACAGAATGCCTGGGCAGAAGCCGCGGGAAGTGCCTGGTCGAATCCGGATCAGCTGGTGTTCACCAATGAACTGGGACGCTACGTCAGCAACAAGACTCTGTACAACCGCTTCAAGCGGCTGATGAAGGAAAACGGCTTTGACGAGCTGCGCTTCCACTCGCTCCGCCATACCTTTGCAGTGAACAGCCTCCGTGCCGGGGACGACATCAAGACCGTGCAGGAAAATCTCGGTCATGCCACTGCGTCCTTCACGCTCAGCACCTATGCGCACTCCACGCCGGGCATGAAAAAAGAGAGTGCCAACCGCATGGGGCAATACATCAAATCTCTTCAATCCAACGCAGAATAAAGCGTCTATTTTATGCGAATCTCTGACACTCCGTTTTCGCGGATAAAGGGTCAAAATAAGGGTCAAGCAAAAACGGGTGTTTTGTTTTGGGATATTTTGAGCGTAAAAGCGGCTCAAAGCAGAGAAAACCGTCTGATTTCAGAACGAAATCAGACGGTTGGATGGTTGCGGGGGCTCGCAACATAGAATACCTCAAACAAGAGCTGCCGATGTTATTTTGCTTTTCGTGGTCTGTCATCCATTGAAGGATGGACTGATTCTCTGAAAATCGCTTTTAGGGAATCATCCACACCGCCGGCAGCTTGAATGGTGGCTATCATCAACAAATCCGTATCAATCTCGGAAAAGTTGATTTCGTATCCGGCGTTACGGATCAGCTGAGCAAAAAACACACGCTGCGTTCTTCCGTTTCCTTCCCGGAAAGGATGAATCATATTGATGACGCCATAGAAGTCTGAGAGGTTTTCTATGAACTCATCAAAAGGCATATCTTTAAACAGATTTTTCTCATGCAGTCGCTCAAATGCGCTTTCGGCTGAACGATTGATGTCCTTTGCCCTGACAAAGCCGGTTCCTTTCTTGGATATATCGACAGTACGGACTGTTCCTGCCCAATCGTAGAGATCCTCAAACAGAAACTGATGGATTGCCTTATAATGCGCGAAATCATAATTGCCCAGGATCGGATGCTCCGACAATTCAGAGTCTTTCATCAATGTGATACCGGCCTCAACGAACGCCAACTGCTTATCATCACGAATGCCCAATTTGTTTATCAGGCAGGTCGTACCGGGATAACAGTCGGCAGTAATGGAATCAATGCTGTAGCTCATGAGGGTATTACTCCGGCTTTTTTGAGAAGCAGGGACAGGTATTCTTCCTTGGTGATCTTATTCAAAAGAACCATACGGCACCAATCCTTGCATTCTTCATCAATGCAAAAGCCCTCCATCGCAACAGAAGCGGCTGCGTTTGCGATTGACCGATTGAGCGATTCTTCGTGACTCATCATACAACCTTCTCTCATAGGAGCCAATATTTCCTTTCATCTGATGGTATGATTGTACAATATGATTTGAGAAAAAACAACCGCAAAATGTGAATACATGAAACACCTTCAGATAAAGATAAGGCGCTGACTTTTACCTCAGCGCCTTTGACTTATTGCAGTTCTGCGCCGATTTGATCAGCATCGACGCCGAAACCGGTTAAAAGAAAGTCAGCCAGTTCTTTCGCGTCAATTACTCCATACTCGTATTCGGCGGTCATTCGGCCATTTGAATCTATTGAAATCCGTGCAGAGACAGGAATTGTACATTTTCCAAAATCAGTTAGCACTTCTAACCTCACATTTCTGCTAAAGCCTCGTCATATTTGCCACGCACCCTGACGCGGGAATGTTAAAGGCCGTCTGTGGTTCAGACTGTCATAGCACCGAAGCACCGCTGCCTGTGAGCGGCTGGCAAATGCCTCCGTACTGCCCCTCTAGTCCGTGGGAGCGCGTGAGCAAGTTTCATGATCCCCTGCGCTGTCATGGCGCACCGGTTTACCACAACCGGGTCTAAAGCTCCGTAGATCGCTCCGGCGTTGCTGCCATCATCGCGTCGTGCCTTATGTCGCTATCACGCAGGTTTTGTGCCTTTAACACTGTATATTCGATTTTCAAGCTGCAAATCAATCGAGCCGAAAAGGCCCTTTCACCTATATACCTTTTCAAAGGCGTTTTTATCGAGTATTTCATAAAATGTTTACAATTTACCTCAAAACATTTTTTTGATCCGTTCTTCTGCTTTCAACAGTGAATAGGATACGGAAGACTGGCCAACTTTTTCTATTTCGGCAATCTCATCTTCGGTCAACTGATCCTCGACATACATCTTGAAGCGGCGAAATTGCTTTCTCGTAAGCCCTTTACGCAGTTTCTCCTCTACAACATGATAGCGCTGGAGAACTGATTGGCGATACTCAGTTTCTTGCTCGAAATCTTCTTCCTTAATCTCTTGCTCTGCGCTGCCAATGCTGACCCTGTGTTTGTAGAAGCATTCATCGCCATTGGAAATGCCGTGATAAGATTCATCTGAAAAGCGTTTCCACTTTAAGAATTCCTTCTTGCTTTTGAATTGCTGTACGGTGA
>Ga0310695_10015175_pt1 | contig 10301 bp, 11 predicted proteins | sample RumenRJG_04DNA_FD_203882 | JGI IMG/M metagenome (GOLD analysis project Ga0310695, IMG submission 203882) | Bovine rumen microbial communities from Lethbridge, Alberta, Canada - RJG_04 (v2) (version 2) | ecosystem: Host-associated > Mammals > Digestive system > Stomach > Rumen | place: Canada... | reverse complement strand
GAGCAAGACTGCAACCGTAACCAGCGGCAAGACCTATAAGCTGACGGTGAATGCCACGATCAACGGCGTGGCACAACCGCAGCAGTCCATTACTCGGACATGTCCGTAGTGTAGGTTTTACAGAACAGTCAGACAATGGAGTGTTTACAGAAGACACTAAAATCTACTTTGAATTCTAATGACAATGAGGAGTACCTGTTATGAAGAAGTTCATCTGTTGTTTTTTGAGCGTAATGTTGCTCATGGGATGCGGCATTTTTACATCTGCGGTATCGGACGTTCAGGATAATACCTGGAATAAAGAGGGTTATACTCTTGTAAAGAGAGAGACGATTGGATTGTCAAATGATGAAAGTGAAGTTTTAGCTGAGAACACAGGAAATAGGCAGATTGTCGACTGCAAGGAAAGTAATCCTGCAAATATTTGTTTCGATGGCGATGACATTGAATTCTTAAAAAGTCTTGCGAATCAGAGTGTGTTGGGAGAAAAAGAAGAAGAGGCCGCGCTAACAAGAGAAGCAATCGAAAGAGCAAATTTAAGGAATGAATTAATAGTAGATGGTATTATATTTTTGGATGAAAGTTTTCATTTTACTATGAAGGTGGATTTTAATAAATTAAGAATTAGCGAAAACGAAATTCTTCAATTAGAAAGAATGAACAACTTTATTAATGACGCATTGGATTGTAAAATCCTCTCTGTTGATAAAACAACATTGGAATTATCTTCCTGCGAAATCACAGAGGAATCCCTTGAACTCATAAAGCAAATGGATGTCGAAAAAGCAATAAACTTAATAGAAAGCAAACCCGTTGTTTTGGGAGCATCACATAGTTGCTCATTAACAAAGTTAGGCTTTGGTAACATGGTTCGAGCGAACAGACAAAACATTAGAAATTACTACAATCAAATGGTAGAATTAAAGTATAGCAATCCCAAAATCGTTCCGTATTATGCAACCTGCCAGTATTGGTACGCTAAAATACAGCCCGGAGGAGTTTGGGATTACAAAGTTCAGTCTCCCTATAAGCCATATAACAAGTATTTCTGCATGACATATGGTATTAATGACAGTAAGAAAAATTACCATCGGACATCTGAATTTATGGGGAATTACAATTATGGTTTTACAGGACGAGTACTGTTCAATCTAACAACATTAAAGTTAGGTAGTAACTATGCAGCATCTGGAAATCCATTTATTCCAGACACGGATGATTATCCTGCGATTGAGGAGGGTTATAATGATTCAGTGTCCTAATTTTCGAGGGAATCTATGGATTAGAGTGTTTTTGATTTTTACATTTTCTGCTTTCCATCTCATCCTTCTTCCGGACTGCACTCAACTCCAACATTGGAGATTCCTGTCAGTGCTTACTTTCATTTCTGTTATCTGCTTTCTTTATTTGCGTGACAGTATAACGAATAAGTTGAATCGCATATTAAACAATTTGTTACTTCGATTTCTGGTTCCATTGGTAGTGATCACCGGATTACTTATGTTGCTGGGAAGTGCTAATCGCTATTTTGTGGATTGCTGTCATTTTTTTCTTCTTAAAGAGCAATATATCTCCTACGCAACCCAGGTGCTTCAGAAGGAACCGTTAAAAGAAGCGGATAGTAAGGTGTCATTTTTTTTGTCGCAGAATGGTGCTGTCGAATGGATGGAAATTGGGGGGTGTAAGAGTTTGTATTTCCCATTGCGGCAAAATTTGTTTGTTTCACGAGGATATTTGTATAGCACTACTGACTTTGAACTATCCCAACTCCAGTCTGTGCAGGTATCCCAGCCATTGATGGCGAACTGGATGTGGGTCACGCTGTATTGATAACGACACATATGCCGGAAGTTTGACGATTTGGGTTTCATTCGAACCTGTCGTAACAAAGAAGGAGGTGTTTTCATGCGGAAACAAGTATTGGCTCTGACCTTGGTTCTGGCTTTCGTCTTGGGCATCTCTGCTCAGGCCGCGCCGCTTCGAGCCCCCAGGCTCTATCCGAACATTACGTTCAGCGGCACGACAGCGACCTGCACTGCCTCAGTTCGGGGGGACAATGCCACAGACGCCATATCCATGACGGTCAAGCTGTGGCAGGGGGCAACCTGCCTCAGGACCTGGACAGCCAGCGGAACAGGGTCAGCATCCTTGAGCAGGACTGCGACCGTGACCAGTGGCAAGACCTACAAGCTGACGGTAAATGCCAAGGTCAACGGAGTGGCATACCCACAGCAGTCCATTTCGAGGACGTGTCCGTAGAGTGCCAGAAGTGAGAAGATTTATTTGTACACGTAAAATTGTGTGATGTAAAATTCTGATTTTGTGTTGCTGCGTTAGAGGTACCCTCGCTTTATTCTCTTTTGTACTTTGTAGCGCAGCGGAAAGGTATGGTCATAAATATGAAAAAGTTTTTTGCCTGCTGGGATTACTCCTGGCGATATGGATATTGAGAACCATGAAGTCGTTTATCCAGGGAATCGGTTGGCTTTCCATAACTTTGGGGATGCTAACCCTACCGGCGCAAGTTTACTTGCTACCTATCATACAGAACTTTGAGTTTTTGTCTCAAGGTCATATGCTAACGACCCCCATGGACTACTTGTCCAGGCCGAACTGTAGCGTGGCAATGACACTATCCATTGTAGTCATTGTAATTGGTATCGTTTTAGTTCGGAGCAGACGAGCATAAAGGTTAGCCAGTTGCTCCCCTTATTGTAGCTTAGGCACGAGATGGAAGGGAAGCCGGACTGGCTGCCCGGCTTCCCTGTCTAAATTTATTGTAATAGGAGAAAAACTATGAAAAAAAGATTTGGAATCTTGATCATGTCCATGATTATGGCGTGCACTTTGGCCATCCCTGCAGGGGCGGTTCAACAAATAGATCTGGTAGAGTCTGATGCATCCACAGAACATTTGATTTATGATGATGGAAGCATTAGTAATGCTACTGTTGCAGATGTAGATGAATTAATGCAGAAAAGGACGCAAGCGATTTTTGAAGGCAATGAAGAAAAAGCAGACATGATCATGGAAGAAATGATGGCGCTGGGAGTTCGTCCCAGTACTCAGGAAGAAATTGATCTTTTTGCAGCTCCTCAGAAATTTACGAGCAACGAGAGCAATGGAGTTGCATCTAATGGTACTATGCAGCTCAAAAGAGCAACCCAATTTGTAACTACCCCATACACTTCGACGGTTAATGGCGTAACATATAATGTGAAAAGAATTGAAAATGTTTCTTCAACGAGTTCGAATCTTTACCATAAAGGCGTAGTCGCTAAAAAGACTACAGGAAATAAGGCTGCTTCTGCTTTTGGTGTATGTAAAGCACTTGGAACAGCAGCGGCTGGAATAGCTAATAGTACAGCAGGAAATGCGTTGAGTGTATACTCTGCATTGAGTGGAACGGCAGCTGCAGTGTCTTCTACTGCAATCATTAAGGATATCGAGGCGAGTTATACTTATCAGGTTCAGGAGTATTGTCAGTTTTATTCGTATAAAAACGCTAGTGGAAGCTGGGTTCCGTTTGCAGTGGGATCTTATGCAGATATGACTGTTACTGCTGTTATGTTGAAATTAACTCCGTCTGGGGGCGTGACGAGCACACTTAACAACATCACAAAAACATATAATAATAAGCTGTACACCAGCTATTCTCATCCTACAAACAAAGCTGCAAATACAACAAACTTGTTGAAGGAATATTTAAACTCGTATACATTTATTAATAGATACCGCGTGTTAAGTACAGCTATTTACAGTGACGGAACCAACGTTGTTCGCAATATAGGATTAGTTGCCCCGACAACAACGAGTGAAATTAACTGATGGCAGATATGAACAGTGAAGTAGAGCAACTTGTATGGAGGGCACATAGATGAATCCAAATTTATTTCGGAGATGGTCCCTAAACAGTTTGTTGGTCTTGCTTCTTGGCATGACAATATTAGAAGTATGTACAGAGATATCGCTATATCCTTGGGATGTTATCATAATGATTATTGCTTGGCTAATATGGGGAATTTTATTCTTTTTATTTTGGCGGTGTCCACATTGCAAAAAATTCTTACCACGAAGTGATGATGATCTCAAATATTGTCCGTTTTGTGGTGGATCATTGCGCCATAATATAGAATAAAAAACAAGATCGTGCCATCCATCAGTACAACGTGGTGGTCAAGGGATGCAAGCATCCCTCTGTAATAAATTGCCTGAAGGGATTTGCACACAATTTCAGACTTGACTGCCGGGAAACTGAAAGGTCAAAGATAATGGATATATTACTAATAATCATGTTGTGCTCTGTTCCGTTTTTACATGTATCTTGGTCCGGGAAAACCTCAAAGTATATGCAAAAGAATACCGAAAGAAAAATAGCGTTTAGAATCAAACATATGCCCGGATGTTTTGCTATTGAAAAACTGAGAAAACTATTCTACAGATGAAAGTCTCAAAGAACAGGGTCATTCCAAGATGGGGAGACCCATGTTCGCATTCAAGTGTAAATCAACTCAGAATTTGCTCTTCCTTGTTGTGGTTCTTCCCCAAAAAACGAGTTCTCAGTTCGACAAAAGTTGAATTGAGAAAGCTGAAGAAATGTGTATCCGATCCCCCGGGGGCGGGATAAAATCTCTACAGCTTTGTTCCCACAGACCGCCGCCCCCTCTCGCGTGAATTTCCGCGAAATTAACGAGGGGGGATAGCAAAGCCACCGAAAATGTCGAATTTACAGTAAAATCAAGCACTTCCGGCTGTTTTTCTGCTCTGGAAAGCTGTGCAAAATCTATGCAAAATCATGCGTTTTTCGCAATTTTATAGGGGTTTCGCTGCCGCATGGGTTAATTACCCATTTGAATCCGCGTTTTTGTGCGTGAGGGTGGCCAGCGGTCTTCTGCGGCGGCCTCCACAGAGATAGAAACCCGCCCGGTGTCAGGAGCAGGCTCTTTGGCATTATGCATCGCCAGTCAGGATGAAGTGAGCGTACTCGCTGCGATGCTCCTCAAGCCAGCAGACAAGTTCATAAAAGTCACGCTCGTATGCAAGACGCTGTACTGTCGGCACATCGAACATATTTGTCAGCCCAGTGGCCCGGATGGCGAGTATCTGCTCCCGGACAGTGTCAGTCATTTCCACTCACCACCTTCCTGACCACATCAACTCCCCAGATCACATTGAGGCCACTGCCGTTGTCCCAGTTGACCAGTAGAGAGCCGGTATCATCCACTCCGGTCACAGTACCCTGCGTGCCAATGGACGGAGCCTGCACATCATCCATGCAGACAAGTGCCACTCTGGTGCCGGACGGGTAAGTGCTGCGCAGATGAGCAAGTTGCTCCGGTTGGATCAGTCTCATGCGAACACCTCCTCGTGCTTGTCAGCCTGCTTTGCGGCTTTGGCGGCGTCACGCTTTGCCTTCTGGTTGGCTTTGAACTTCTCCTCCTCAGCCTTGTTGCGGAAAGCGGAGTGGCCGGAAAGGTTGCGGAGCAGGATTTTCCGCTCAGCTTTGCTGTCTGCGCCGATGAAGCCAAGTCGAAGAAGGAAACCTCGAAATGCATATTTCTCAGACTCAACTTCCTTTTCGGTCGCTGTGACACGCTTGGCTTCCTTTGCCATTTTGCAGAGGGCAGCGATGAATGCCGTAAACGCCTGTGTCTTTTCCGGCTCCGGCAGTGTGTCCCACCAGGGAAAGGAAACCGCATCCTCAGTGGTCTTGATGTCCAGACGGTCGGCTTCAAGGGCTTTCTGCATCAGGGTAGCTTTCGCATTGACCAGCTTATGCAGGTTCTCGATGGCGCTGTCGGTGAAACCGTCTCTCGGCAGGCTGACCGTCAGGCCGGTTGCTTCATTCTGCTCGACGGCAGCATCGCTTTCAGCGGTGAAGCCTCTCTCGGCAAGCGCGGTAAGAATGTCGGAATCGTCCGGGCAAATGATGCAGCCGTCCTTGGTGACGGTAATGTCGTCAATGTCGTAGTTACAGGTAGGCATGGCACGGTAGACGGCTTTCTCTCCGGTGATTTCCGCAATGGCTGCTACGAGCGCCTTGCGCGTGGTTCCGCCCAGGTTCATTTTCGTTGTCATGGTATGTACCTCCGTAAAGTTTGATTCCCCCTTGGGGTACTGTATTAATCACTCTACGGCGGCAAGATTGCAAGTTAATTCTGAGCATATTCTGCACAAATATCCGCGCCCGAATTTGTACATAAAGAAAGCGGCTTCGCAGGAGTTTACTGCTCCCATGAAGCCGTTTTCTGTTGTTCCCGCCCGAAGGTTGTCAGTTCAAATTTGTCTTGTTTCCAAAATCCCTAATTTGAACCGCCTTCTGTGAAACTGCTTTGTGTTTCCAGGTCCTGTGTAGCGGGATAGACCAGGCCAAGAGAGCGGTCAGTCAGGACTGCGATCTCTCCCCGCGTGATCTCCTTTTCGGGCTGAAAGCGGTGGTCAAAATAGTCATCGGGAATCAGGATGCCGGAGAAAACGGCGGTCTCCGTCCATCCCTGCTTTGTCAGCCAGTTCAGGTCCATGTCAGTGAACATCGCTGTGGGCTCTCTCGACGGAAAATCCTTGCCCGGAGAATAGAACAGCGCATTGCGCTGCATCCAAGAGACGGCGTCGCTTCTCGGTGTTAACCTTACGGCAGCCAGAAGCATTTTCGTGAACTCTGCCCGGGTGATGCTTCCGTCCGGGCGGAAGGTGCCGTCGGGATAGCCGTTCACCCACCCCTCGTTTACCGCTTGCCGGATCGCATCTTCCGCCCAGTGGCCGTGAATATCGGACAGATTAATGCTTGACCGGACCTCCGTTCCGTCTGTTCCATATGCTGGAACAGCAATCATAACAGCTCCGATCAACAAGCTGAGCAGGATTGCTTTTAGTTTTTGGGGATTCATGAATAGACCTCCTTTTCCAATATGACAAGATTTCCACCTGCCTATTAAAACGCGGAACACGATACGATGCAACGGGAAAGATCATCTCAGTTTTTTATGTTGCAGATAGGAGCTTCCTGTATACTCCAAAGCAGGTAGTTGACGAAAACAGATACCTCAAGTAGATTTGAATCCATACTGACTGTGCCCGGTTAGTAGAAATCAAACCTAAGAGAGGTATCTGACATGAATGGTAAAACAAACAGCCCGAAAAAGCAAACAGGAAATCGTGGAGGAAGGCTCGGCGGACGCGGCGGCAAACAGAAAAAGGCCATTGTACCGGTACTGAGCACGGAGCAGGAAGCGGCTCTGAAGCAGACAACAGAGGAGATATCCAAGGGGCTGCAATCCTTCACCTGGCGGGATCTGGAGACCGCAGGCAAGTTCTCCCACAACGACAAGCTGACCTTCATCCGGGATGACATGCTCATCGTGGGATGCGATATCGGCAGCGAAACGCATTACGCACGAGCAATCGATGCGAAGGGCCGAGAGCTGAGTAAGGGAGCGTATTCGTTCGAGAACAATACCGAGGGATTCCAGAGGGCGAAAGACTGGGCGCTACATCTCGCAGCACAGCACGGCAAGAACCAAATCGTGTTGGGCCTTGAGCCGACAGGACATTACTGGTTTTCACTGGCTGCGTGGATGATAGCGAACGGGATCAGCGTTGTGCAGGTGAATCCGTATGCGGTAAAGCAGACGAAGGAACTGGCGGATAACAGTCAGGACAAGAACGACGTCAAGGACCCGAAGCTGATTGCGGATTTGGTGAAGAATGGAAACTATGGAGTTCCGTATCTGCCGGAGGACGTATACGCGGAGCTGCGCGTACTGTGCACGCTGAGAGACCAGCTCATGGAAGACCGGGTGCGGAACATGAACCGCCTGCACCGGGAGATGAAGATCGTGTTCCCGGAATACAGGGAAGCATTCGGGAAGATAGACGGCATATTCACGCTGAGGGTCCTGGCAAGCGCACCGCTCCCCAGCGAGCTGGCTGCCCTGGGCGAAGATGGCGTAAAGGACATCTGGCACACAGAGAAGCTGCGCGGAGGCGGATACAAGCGCGCCAGGGAAATCGTCCGATTGGCCAGTGTAAGCGCCGGGCTGAGGCAAGGAGCCGAAGCAAGAAAGATTGCCATCGTCAGCTTTGTCGACAAGGTCATAGAGCTGGCGGCCGAGCTGGAGGAAATCGAAGCGAAGATAGCCCGGAAATGCAGGGAGATTCCTGGCGCTGAAAACATCCTGGAAATCCAAGGCCTGGGAGATACGACAGTCTCCGGCATCCTGGCAGAGATGGGAGATATAGATCGTTTCGATGCGGCTAAGGAGATCCAGAAGCTCAGCGGACTGGGACTTGTGGCGTGCAGCTCTGGCAAGCACCAGGGGCAGACCAAAATCAGTCACAGAGGACGCAAGCGATTGAGGTATTGGCTGTTCCAGGGGGCGCTGTCGGTGGTATCACACAACGAGGCATTTCGGAAGATCCATGAGTACTACACGACCAGGGCGGAGAACCCGCTGAAGAAGATGCAGTCGATTACCGTGATTGCGTGTAAGCTGCTGAGGATCATCTTCACGCTCCTCAAGAAAGGCGTCCGTTTCGATCCGGAGAAGATGCTGCGTGACATCGTGCGCCCGGCACTGCCGGAAGCGGCAGCCTAACAAACAAGCAGACCGTCCTCTCCAGAGTCCTGCCGAGTTTCCAGACAGCAGAATGGAGATTGGGCAGGGCTCTGGGAGGAGCCCGAACACCGTGGAGGTCAGATCCTCCACCCGGAAAGACCGCCAACGGCGATGCTGGCTATGCGTCCGCTGAGTTCCTCAGCACCATCTGAAACCGGCGGCAGGTCTGTAAGATTCAAATCTACAAACAAGAGCTGTAGCCGGCAGGGATTTATTCCATGGGGCATAGACCCCGTATAGGAGCTTCGCTGGCACTCGGTGTATGAACAGGTGGGACGAAGGAAGTTGGGACACTGATCCCCAGAGACACGGAAGGTTCACCATCATAGCTGACAGAGGAAAAAACGGCCTTCACAAGCGGGACGCTTGGTTTGTCATACCCTGTACAGCTGTTCTGTACACGATACGAAGGATGTTCATCACCATCTGGCTCTGTTTTGAGAGTTATCAATTTTGGTCAGGCCTGTATTATCAATACTTTCGGGCTTGACAAGAGAGGAAGGAATCATAATATGAAGAAGTTCTTAATTTCCATTGTCTTTATTTTGGTGTGTGTGTGTTGTTTTGCTTTTGCGGTTGACGATCAATCAGCCCAAAACACAAGTGGCGATGTATACTATCCTGTTGTATTTACAAGCGAGTGGAAGACTTTGAGTCGGAATGAACGAGTCGCTGCGTGCCGGTTATCTCAGGAAGAAATTTCCGAGATGAATACAACAGATTTTATTACTAAATTGTTGCAGAATCCCTTCATGGTTGATTTGTATGCCTTTGATAGCTTTGAACTTGGTTATCAACATTTAAAGAATGACTTTCCTGAGATTTCGGCTCTTGAATCCAGAGCCGATCTTGGGTCTTCGTTAATAGACGTATATCAAGCTATTCCTGTTGCGACTAGCAAAGATGAATCGAACAATATTTTGCCGCTATCATTTTTGGAAATACTCATTGCGCAACCGGATATGACTGAGAATTTAAGTAAGTCTGACATAGAAGCAATCGCAGAAATCGCCATGAATAAGCATTGTGAAAAGGTTCTATTTCCCTCAATTAACGGTGGAACATGCGACACTTTTTACAGTGCGATCAGCGAAGTCCCGCAATCGAATCTTGCACTAGCAGTTAATCTCTCTGTATACACCCCAAAAGGGAGCGCAGTTCCAGTGATTAACAAGGCTAACATTACGGACTGGACTAATACAGAGATAACGGCATTAAATAACCAAACTAGCACAGCATATCCAAGCGCAATTAAACTTCGGAATCCAACAAAAAAATATAACTGTCATTCATATGCTTGGTATTCAACATCCTCCTCAAACCATTACTGGATGAACAACCCAGCGAAGTACATGTCTGATGGTAGTTATACTAACACGTCAAGCACAAGTTTTAACAATAAAATCTATTGGAAAAGTGGTTCTTCTCCCGTTCATAGTGGCATTATTGCTTCATATATAAACGGAGGGCCATATTTTGCCTGTACATCCAAATGGGGAGAGCTTGGTTTATATAACCACCCTGTCGTCGATTGTCCTTATGGTGGAACAAAATCATATTGGAAAAGGTAAGTGCTAAAAAAGTGTACAACAGTGCGGAACCGCCACTGTTTCTCATGGGACAAACCTCAAATTGACACTGGATTCTAAAATTAACAATGACGAACAAAAAGAACCTACTATTCCT
>Ga0310695_10015174_pt1 | contig 10301 bp, 9 predicted proteins | sample RumenRJG_04DNA_FD_203882 | JGI IMG/M metagenome (GOLD analysis project Ga0310695, IMG submission 203882) | Bovine rumen microbial communities from Lethbridge, Alberta, Canada - RJG_04 (v2) (version 2) | ecosystem: Host-associated > Mammals > Digestive system > Stomach > Rumen | place: Canada... | reverse complement strand
CGGGCGTTGGAGCTGGGCGGCATCGACCCCAGGCGCATCCGCAAGGAGATCCCGTTCGCGGGCGTACTGCTCAAAAAGGATAAGGACGTCACCGCCATGGAACGGCGGCTGGGCAAATGATCGCCACTTTTTTTCACGCGGTCGCGTCGGTCACCATCATTCTGATGCTGACGGCGACGGGCTGGGTCTGCGGCCGGATGGGCTGGATGAAGGCGGAGACCAAGGCGTTCATCAGCCGGTTTCTGCTGAAGCTGGCGGTGCCGTGCATGTGCATCTACGGTCTGCGGAACAACCTGACCCGGGAGATGGTGGCGGACTCGCTGCGGATGTTGGCGGTGCCGTTTGTGTGCAACTCGATCAACTTCGTGCTGTCGTACTTCCTCGCGAAGCTGCTGCATCTGCCGAAGCGCCAGACCGGCGTGTTCATGATGATGTGCAGCCTGTCCAACGCCATGTTCATCGGCTACGCCATGTGCACGGAGCTGTTCGGCGACGCCTGTGTGCCCTATGTGATGATCTATTACATCGCCAGCACCTGCTTCACCCAGACGCTGGGGATGTGGCTGGTTCGCCGCTCCGCGGAGAACGGGAAGACGTCGTGGCGCGAGCAGCTCAAATTCCTCCGCTCGCCCACGGTGCTGGGTGTGATCGCGGGCTTCTCCATCGTGCTGCTGGACATCCACTTCCCCTCGTTTGTCATGTCCTATCTGCGCTACATAAACAACCTCGTCTCGCCGCTGGCGCTGATCCTGACAGGCTACATCATCTATGAGATGGGCTGGGACAAGCTGCGGCTGGATCGGACGCTGAGCGTGATGATGGTCTTTCGCTTCCTGCTCTCCCCCATGCTGTATGTCCTGTGCTGTATGCTGCTGGGCATCCACGGACTTCCCCGCGACACTCTGGTGGTGGAGGCGGCGATGCCGGTGGTGACGCAGACCGTGGTAGCCGCGGCGCAGTTCGGCGCGGACGAGCAGTTCGCCGCCCGAGGCGCGGCGATCTCCACGCTGGCCAGCTTCATCGTGATCCCTGTTTTGATGCTGCTGCTGTAAAAAACGAAGTCAGGAAAGCCCTGACTTCGTTTTTTAGCGCAAAAGGCTCTGATAGATCTCCTCGTCCTGTTCCTTGAACACGTTGAAGATCACCTGAATTGCGCTGTCCGTGTTCCGCTTGTACTCCTTCACCGTCTGTACCGCGATCTCCGCCGCGCGCCGATTCGGGAACATGAACACCCCGGTGGAGATGCAGCAGAACGCGACGCTCGGGATATGGTGCTCGTCCGCCAGCGTGAGGCAGGAGCGGTAGCAGTCCGCTAGCAACTCCTCGTGCCGCCTGGTCAGGCGGCCCTCCACAATGGGGCCGACGGTGTGCAGCACATAGTCGCAGGGCAGGTTGTAGGCGGGCGTGAGCTTGGCCTTGCCCGTCTCCTCCGGATGCCCCTGCGCGCGCATCAGCTCGTCGCAGGCGAGGCGGAGCTGCACCCCCGCGTAGGTGTGGATGCAGTTGTCGATGCAGTTGTGGCAGGGCTGGTAGCAGCCCGTCATGCCGCTGTTGGCGGCGTTGACGATGGCGCCGCAGCGCAGCGCCGTGATGTCCCCGCGCCAGAGGTAAATATCCGGCTGCACCGGCGTGAGGTCGGCAAGGTCGGTAACGCCCTTTTGCTCCGTCGCCTCCCGCAGGTAGGCGTCCTGTATGTCGAGAAACGCGTCGTCGATTACGCCCGGTGCGCGCACGTTCATCAGCGAGCGCAGCAGCGTCTTTTGCTCCGTCGCCTCCCCCGGTACGCCGATCTTCCGGTAGCGGGGCTGCTCCGCGAGAAGGGTCTGGATCAGGAACACTCTCCGTTCGGCCTGTGTCATCGCACTCACTCCTTTTCATAGACGCCGATCACAAATTCGATCTCTGTTTCCAGCCGCGCGACGCCGCGCAGCTTTTCCTTGTCCCGCTCGCTGGTGTGGAAGTAGTAGGGCGTCATGCGAAAGACCGCCTCCACGTCCTCCGCCGTTTCCAGCACGACGCGCCCGCTCACCTTCTGTACGTCCACGCGGCGCAGCGCCGTGGTCTCCGGCAATTGCTCGTCGTTGAGGTACGGCGCGTCGTACAGCCGCTCCTTCAGCGCGAACAGGTGCCGCGCGCCGGGCACCACCGTGTAAAGCCGTCCGCCCCGGCGCAGCACACGGGAGAACTCCGCCTCATGGAACGGCGCAAACAGATGCGCCGCCGTGTCCACGCTGCCGTCCGCCACCGGGATGGCAGCGAGATTCGCCACGAAATACGTCGCGCCGCCCCGCTTCGCCGCGAGGCGCACCATCTCCCGGGAGAGGTCGAAGCCGTAGGCCTCGACGCCGTCCAGCTGTCCCAGCGCGGCGGTATAATAGCCCTCGCCGCAGCAAATGTCCAGCAGCGTGCCGGGACGCTCCCTCAGCAGCGTCGTCAGCGTGTCGCGCAGCAGCGCGTAGTAGCCGCGGTTCAGAAACTCCTGACGGCTCCGGGCCGACGCCTTGTCGTCGCCCAGGCGGTCGCCGCGCTTGCTGGTGCGCAGCAGATTGACGTAGCCCTCCTTCGCCCGGTCAAAGGAATGACCTTTGGCGCAGGCGGCGGACTTGTCGCCCATGCGCAGCGCGCCGCCGCAGACGGGGCAGATGAGGATGTTGTGCTTATGTTCCATGTATGGCTCTCCGTTTTTTCTCCATCATACCCGATGGCCCGCAAAAACGCAAGGACTGTTGGCACTTGAAAAATATCGCCGCCGTGCATATTATATAGGAAACAACACCCGGGAGGCGCGGGACATGAACCGATACCAGCTGACAGAGGAAGAATACGGGCGCGCACTGGCGCTCAAGCGCGACCTGCACATACACCCGGAGCTCTCCGGCGAGGAGCGGCGGACGACCGCGCAGCTGCGCAGCTTTTTCGCTTCGCTGCCGGCGTTTCGCATCCTGCCGCTGCCGGTGGATACCGGGCTGGTGGCGCAGATCACGGGCGATGGCAACGGCCCGGAGATCATGCTCCGCGCGGACATCGACGCCCTGCCCCAGCACGAGCTGTACGACAGTCCGTGGAAATCACAGGTCGAGGGCGTGATGCACGCCTGCGGCCACGATCTGCACACCGCGGCGCTCTGCGGCGCGGCACTGCTGCTCTCCCGCGCCAGGGCGGACGGCACACTGCGCGGCACCGTCGATCTGGTCTTTCAGAGCGCCGAGGAAACCACCACCGGCGCAAAACGGCTCATCGACGCGGGACTGTTTGACCTCATCCACCCCGCCGTGTGCTTCGGCATCCACAACTGGCCCTCCGTCCACACCGGCAGCGTCGTCTGCCGCGAGGGGGCGATCATGGCGGCGAAAAAGAATTTTGAGGTTCGCATCCACGGCTTCGGCGGGCACGGCTCCATGCCGCAACTCAACATCGACCCCATCGTCTGCGCGGCGGCGGTGGTGCAGTCGCTCCAAACGGTCGTGAGCCGCAACATGGACCCGCGGGACGCGGTAGTGCTGTCCGTCAACGCCATTGAGGGTGGCAGCGACGCCAATCTGGTGGTGGAGGGCGCCACCATGCGCGTCACGATCCGCGCCCTGTCCGAGCAGGCGATGCAGCGGGCCACGGAGCGCATCGAGGGCATCGTCGCCAACACCGCCGCGGCCTACGAGTGCCGCAGTGAGATCGTCTGGCATGAGAACATCGCCGCCGTGCGCAACACGCCGGAGATGACCGCCCGGGCGCGGCGCTGTGCCGAGGCCGCGGGTCTGACGCTTGTTGACGCGCCGCCGTCGCTGGCCAGTGAGGATTTTGCCCTCTACCGCGCCCATGTGCCGTCGTTTTTCTATTGGGTGGGCAGCACCGCGCCGGGCGAGCAGGGCGAGGAGCTGCACCGCCCGCGCTTCCACACCGACGACGACGCGCTGCGCTGCGCCGCGGCGCTCTACGCCGCCTCTGCTCTCGAAACGGTCTGAACTCACATCATTTAAAATACACAGGAGGTATGCACTATGGACAAGCCCACCGAGTACACTCTGACCTGGACGGTCACGGACGACATGACGGCGAAGCGCATCGGCTCCGCCGGGTCGAAGATCCTCTCCACCCCAAACATGGTCGCGCTGATGGAGGCCGCGTCGCTGGAGTTGGCGAAGGCCTACCTTGACGAGGGCATGACCACTGTCGGCGCGGAGATCCACTGCCGTCATCTGGCGCCCACGCCGGTGGGCATGAAGGTCAGCGCCACCACGCGGCTGCGCAGCATTGAGCGGCGCAAAATGTGGTTCGACATTGAGGTCAATGACGAAAAGGGCAAGTGCGGCGAAGGCTCGCACCTGCGCATCATGGTGACGCCCAAGGGCATCAGCGAAAAGGCGGAAAGTAAAGAGGCATGAAAAAGAACCGCGGCAATCGCCGCGGTTCTTTTTATCCAATCAGTACGCCACGCCCCAGAAAATGTCCGTCGTGCACTCCTTGCCGCACACTGGGCACTTGCCGGTGGTGCCGCTCTGCTTGAGCGGCATGCAACGGGACGAAACGCCCGCCTTTTCCTTCATGGCCAGCTCGCACTCGAGGCTGCCGCACCACTTGGTCTTGGCGAAGCCGCCCTTGCCCTGCGCCATCTCGCGCACCTCGTCCAGCGTGGTGAAATCGAAGGTGTTGTCGTCGAGGTTCTTCTTCGCCATGGCGAACAGGTTGTCGTGGATGCCGTCCAGCAGCTTCTTCACCGTATCCACGATGCCGTCGATGTTCGCGAACACCTTTTCGCCGTTATCGCGGCGGACGAGGCAGCACTGGCCGTTTTCCAGATCGCGGGGGCCGAGCTCGAGGCGGATGGGTACGCCGCGCATCTCATACTCCGCGCACTTCCAGCCCATGGACTGCTCGGAATCGTCCAGCTTGGCGCGCACGTCCGCGGCGTCCAGCTTCGCGAGGATCTCCTTCGCCGTATCCAGCACGGCGGGGTTCTTGTGGGCGGCGATGGGGATGGCGACGAGCTGCGTCGGCGCGACGCGCGGCGGCAGCACAAGGCCGTTGTCGTCGCTGTGGGTCATAATCATGCCGCCGATCAGGCGCGTGGACGAGCCCCAGGAGGTCTGGAACGGGTATTGGAGCTTGTTGTCGCGGCCCGTGAAGGTCACATCGTAGGCGCGGGAGAACTTGTCGCCGAAGAAGTGGCTGGTGCCGGACTGAAGCGCCTTGTGATCCTTCATCATGCACTCGACGGTGTAGGTCGCCTCGGCGCCGGCGAACTTCTCCTTGTCGGTCTTGCGGCCCTTGACCACGGGCATGGCGAGGACGTTTTCGCAGAAGTCGGCATAGCAATTGAGCTGCTGCTCGGTCTCGGCCTGCGCCTCCTCAGCGGTCTCGTGGATGGTGTGGCCCTCCTGCCACCAGAACTCGCGGGAGCGCAGGAACGGGCGGGTGGTCTTTTCCCAGCGGATGACGGAGCACCACTGGTTGTAGAGCATCGGCAGCTGGCGGTAGGTTTGCAGCACGCTGTGCCAATGGTCGCAGAACATGGTCTCCGACGTGGGACGCACCGCGAGGCGCTCCTCCAGCTTCTCGCTGCCGCCCATGGTGACCCACGCCACCTCCGGCGCGAAGCCGTTGACCAGCTCGCCCTCTTTTTTCAGCAGGCTCTCCGGGATGAGCACGGGCATCGCCACGTTGACGTGACCCGTCTTTTTGAACATACCGTCCATGATGCGCTGGATGTTCTCCCAGATGGCGTAGCCGTAGGGACGCAGGATGGTGAAGCCCTTGACGCTGGAGTATTCCACCAGCTCCGCCTTGCGGCAAATGTCGGTGTACCACTGGGCGAAGTCAACGTCCATGCTGGTGATCTGTTCCACTTTCTTGTCCTTTGCCATGATCTATATTCTCCTTTTGCGGTTTTTGACTGTCGAGCTATAATAATAAGGTGTTTGACACAAAATGTCAAGGCGCCGGAACCTTTTTGAAAGCATCCCGTCTAATAGGGTATCACACCAAGGAGGAAACAACAATGAAAAAAATATTGGCGTTTGTTTTGAGCCTTTGCTTCGTGCTGGGCGGCTGCGCGCAAAACACACAGCATACCGAGGAAGGGGGCGGCGTCATGCCCGCGCCAAATCAAACAGAGCAGCCCGCCGCGGCGAGCTTTGAGCAGCTGGCGCTGCGCCTCGCGGCGCTGCCGGAGCTGCCGCAAGAACCGGACGAGAGCGCGTTCTGGGATCAGCTGAACACCCTCGACTTTGGCAAGCTGGGCGAGGAAACCTACAACCAAGAGTATCAAAAGCTCTGGGACGCGTTCAGTGCACAGCAGGACGCCTACTATGAGGCGACGCAGTCCCTGCGCGGCGACGGCGTGGACAACGCGCTAACGTTGCCGCTCACGGCGTACACGTTCCACACCATGCGGCAGCTGTTTGAGGGCTCGGCGGAAAATAACATGGTCTACTCCCCCGCAAACCTCTACCTCGCGCTGTGTATGCTCGCCGAGACGACAGACGGCGAGAGCCGCGCACAGGTTCTGAACCTGCTGGGACTTTCGAGCGTCGAGCAGGCGCGCGGCGCGGCAAACGCCCTCTGGCGCAATCTCTACCGCGACAGCGCCACGGGCAGGACGCTGCTGGCGAACTCCATCTGGCTCAATGAGCAGTTCGACTACCATGAGGACACCGTGGACACGCTGGCGAACGACTATTACGCCTCCACCTTCCGCGCTCCCATGGGCGACAAGGCGACGGACGAGGCCATCCACGCGTGGATCAACGAGAACACCAATCACCTGCTGGAAAATGCGGCGAACGGCCTGAAAACCGATACGAACACGCTGCTGATGCTCATTTCCACCCTCTACTTCAAGGGCACCTGGGCGGATCAGTTCGAGCCATTCAACACCAGTGCGGATACCTTCACAACCGCAAGCGGTACAGAGCAGAAGATCGACTTCATGCACCGAACCAAAAACGGCAACTACTACCGCGGCGAGAGCTTCACCGTCGCGTCGCTGCCGTTCCGGGACGGCACCGCGATGTGGTTCCTGCTGCCCGACGAGGGCGTGAGCCTCGAGCAGATCACTTGGAACCTGCCGATGACGGCGGTCGACACCTCGGAGGGCTGCTACGAATTGCCCGCATTGGAGCTTGCCGCCCAGCAGGGCTACGGCGAGATTCATTGGAGTGTGCCGAAGTTTGACGTGGACTCCGACCTCGACCTCATTCCGACGCTCCAAGCCCTCGGCGTGACGGACGTCTTTACGGACGGCGTCGCCGACTTCTCGCCGCTGACCGACCTCGACGCGCTGGTGTCCGCGGTCAAGCACGCCGCGCGGGTCAAGGTGGACGAGGAGGGCTGCGAGGCCGCGGCATTCACCGCGATCATGGTAGAAACCACCGCCGCTATGCCCGAGCAGCTGCCGGTCGTGGAGATGAACCTCAACCGTCCGTTCGGCTTCCTCATCACCGGCGTGGACGGCCTGCCGCTGTTCACAGGCGTTGTGAACACGATGGAATAAGCGCAAAAAAGGGACTGCCGCAGCAGTCCCTTTTTTGATGGGGGTCTTATTCGTTGACCGCCTTGACCGCCTGGTCGAACAGGGCTTCGACCTCGGCGGAGGGCGCCTTGGAGAGCTTGGAGGCAAGCACCGCGGCGATCAGGCCGCAGAGCGCGCCGGGGATGATCTCGTACACGCCGGTAGAGGCGAGGAACGAGAGCCACAGAATGTCCACCGCCGCGCCAACGACGATGCCGGCGACCGCTCCCTCAAACGTGAAGCGCTTCCAGAACAGGCTCAGCATGATGGCGGGGCCGAACGCCGCGCCGAACACGCCCCAGGCATTGGACACGAGGCTCATGATGGAACCCGCGTCGGGGTCGGCGGCGATGAGCAGCGCGACCACCGCAATGGCGAGCACCACGATGCGGCCCGCCCAGAGCATTTCCTTGTCGCTGGCCTTATCCTTGCGGACGACGGGCTTATACACGTCGCTCGCGAACGCGGAGGCGGCGGCGAGGAGCTGGCTGTCCGCCGTGGACATGGACGCCGCCAGCACCGCGGAGAGCAGGATGCCGGAGATGATGCCGGGGAACAGGCGGCGCACCATGGTGATGAACACCAGAGAGCTGCTGTTGATGGCGTCGTCATAGCCCAGCATCAGGCGGCCGACGATACCGACAGCCGTCGCGAACACGAGGATCAGGAGCGTCCACATGATGCCGATTTTCGCGGACTTCTTGAGGGACTTCTGGGACTCCAGCGACATGAAGCGGATGATGATGTGGGGCATACCGAAGTAGCCGATGCCCCAGCCGAGGCCGGAGATGATCTCCTGCCAGGTGCCGATGCTCCAATATCCGGCGGGCATCTCCGCCGCCGTCGCGCCGGAGAGGGTCGCCGCGGCGAAGATCGGCGCGATCAGCAGCGCGCCGAGCATCAGCATGCCCTGGAAGAAGTCCGTCCAGCACACGGCGGAGAAGCCGCCGAGGAAGGTGTAGCTGATGATGACCACCGCCGCGAGGTACATCGCCGTGGTCTCATTGATGCCGATGACCGTGTGGAACAGCGTACCGCAGGCCTTGATGGAGCTGGCGGCGTAGATCGTGTAGGCCAGCAGGAAGATGATCGCGCAGATGATTTGCAGCGCCTTGGACTTAGACAAAAAGCGGTTCGTGAGGTACTGCGGGATGGTGATGGAGTCCTTCGCCGCGATGGAAAAGCTGCGAAGCCGCGGCGCCTCGATGATCCAGCTGAGCGTGTAGCCGATGAACAGGCCGATGGGGATCCACAGCTGCCCGATGCCGAGGGCGTAGATGGAGGTCGGCAGACCCATGAGCACCCACGCGCTCATATCCGACGCGCCGGCGGAGAGCGCCGAAACCCACGGCCCCATCTGGCGGCCGCCGAGGAAGTAGGTCTTTTCGCCGCCGTTGCGCGTCTGGATGAAGAAATAGATGCCGACGCCCAGCATGAACAGCAGGTAAATGACAAAGATAATGCTTTCGGAATTGAACATGATTTTCACCTCTTGTTTGTAACTGACGCTGCGCAGTATAACACAAAACAAACTAGACGTAAATACAGAACATCGTGCAGAATTTAGTCTGTACGATGTTCTGTATTTATTTAATCTATCCCTTTATTTATCGCTATTATCAACTAGACGATTTTCCGTTCTTCCGAAAGCCGTTTAAAAAAATCGGCATCATCCGCTCGGCGTAGACCGGCAGCGAGTACTCGCCGCCGCTGAGGCACCAGTCGTACATCAGCCCGCGCTCGAACATGGCGTAGGCGCGGGAGACCTCGCCCACCGTGAAGTCGTCGCGGATCTCGCCCTTTTGCTGTCCCTCGGAGATGATGCGGCGCAGCAGCTTATAATAGGTGCGGCTGCGATCGAGCAGGTGCCGCTCGCCATGGGTCACCAGCTGCGAGGAAAAGAGCCGGGACAGCAGGTCGATGGACACCGTGTTCTCGATGGTCTCGAACAGGGAGCGGTTGAGGTATTGCAGCAGGTCGATGCTGTTCTCCGGCAGGTCGGGGCGCTCCATCAGCAGCTCATACTGCTCGTCAAAGAGCATGGACAGCGATGAAAGCAGCGCGTCCTTGCCGTCGAAGTAGTGGTAGAACGAACCCTTGGAGGTCTCGGATTCAAAGATGATGTCCTCCACCGTCGTATCCTCATAGCCCTGCTCGTAAAAGAGCTTCCACGCGGCGTTGACGATCCGCGCCTTGGTGTTGCGGGCGTTCTTTTTCCCCATAGCGTTCTCCCTTCCGAAACAAAAAAGCGGCTGTGCCGCTTTTTTGTTATCTGAGTTTCTTCTGCATCTGCTCCGGGTTCATCGCGAAGCGCATCGCCACCTCGGCGCTGACCTTCCCCGCCTTATAAAGGCGCAGGATGGAGTCGTCCATGCCGATCATGCCCTCGGCGGAGCCGGTCTGGATGACCTGGTCGATCTGGTGGATACGGCTGTCGCGCACCATGGTGCGCACGGCGTTGTTGAGGTGCATGATCTCAAACGCCGGGACGATGCCGCCGTCCACCGTGGGCAGCAGCTGCTGGGAGACGACGGTCTTGAGCACCTGCGAGAGCTGCACACGGATCTGCTGCTGCTGCGCGGGCGGGAACACGTCGATGATACGGTCGATGGTGTTGACCGCGCCGACGGTGTGCAGCGTGGAGATGACCAGATGGCCCGTCTCCGCCGCGGTCATGGCGGTCTGGATCGTGTCGAGGTCGCGCATCTCGCCCAGCAGGATCACGTCCGGCGCCTGACGCAGCGAGGCGCGCAGCGCGGTGACGTAGCTCTGGGTGTCCATGTTCAGCTCGCGCTGG
>Ga0310695_10015173_pt1 | contig 10301 bp, 6 predicted proteins | sample RumenRJG_04DNA_FD_203882 | JGI IMG/M metagenome (GOLD analysis project Ga0310695, IMG submission 203882) | Bovine rumen microbial communities from Lethbridge, Alberta, Canada - RJG_04 (v2) (version 2) | ecosystem: Host-associated > Mammals > Digestive system > Stomach > Rumen | place: Canada... | reverse complement strand
TCTACACGGTATAGACGGTATACCTCTTGCTGCAAATGGCAACGATCCAGACTGGAACGAAGATAATCCTTACTTGTTTTCATCTCTTTTGGTAATTTAGGTATCAACCTTATTTACAAAAAGACAGACGGGTCGGTAATACTTTGCTTGTGTAGTGGGCCATCAGGCAGATTAATTGAGGAAATTGCATCAAATGTAATAGAAACTCCCCTCAACCCCCATGTGGGGATTGAGGGGAGTTGCATCAATGTAATATGGCTCATATTACTTTAAGGAAGTTAAAGGATGTCTTACTGATGCTGGTCGCGCAGCAGGTCGTTGACAGTCTTCACAGGGTTGAACGTAGAGAGAGGAACCTCTACGAAGATGGTGTTCCAGTCGCTCATGGCACCGTTCCACAATCCTGGAAGCTCGAGAGCTTTCAGCTCCTTGCCGTTCTTCGACTTGCTCGAAATAAATCCTGTGGTCGGGTCTACAAAGTCGGGCAGGTTGAAGTGGTTGCCCTTGTAGTCCTTGACGGCGCAGACGAGGTCTACCGGATTGAAGTGCGTTCCCTTGACAAACATCTGCTGATACTCCTCGTTGGATTTGTCGATCTGCGAAGACTCCAATATCTGCAGGCTCACGGTGCCATCCTGATTATATGTAAGGAACGGGCCACCGCCAGGTTCGCCGACGTTCTTCACCACTCCGCATACTCGCATGGGGCGGTTGAGCTTCTTGCGCAGGTAAATAACGAGTTCGGCATCCTCGAGTTGCTTGATGTCGTCGCGACGGCAATAGAGGTCGCGCTGCACGAAACGTATCATCTCTTCGATGTCTTCGTGGGTGTAGCTGCCCGTGTCAAGCTTACGCAGATAGGCGAACGCACGCTCTTGAAGGCTGACGAGCACGCCAGCAATAAGCTGCTTGTATTCCACGGTGTCGGGCTTCAGACGGTCGGGAACCACATTGTCTATGTTCTTGATGAACACCACGTCGGCATCAATCTCGTTGAGGTTCTCTATAAGTGCTCCGTGACCGCCGGGACGGAAAAGCATCGAACCGTCTTCGTTGCGGAAGGGAGTATTGTCCGGGTTGGCTGCCACAGTGTCGGTAGAAGGCTTCTGTTCCGAGAAAGAGATGTTGAACTTCACTCCATAGAGCTTCTCGAAGTAGTCCACCTTCTCTGCCACACGCTGGCGGAACAGTTCCAGATGGTCGTGCGATACAGTGAAGTGAACGTTGGCCTTGCCGTCGCTTGCTGCATAGAGGGCAGCCTCCACAAGATGCTCCTCCATAGGAGTGCGCGGACCGTTATCATAGTTGTGGAAGAGCAGCAGTCCCTTGGGCAGCTGACCGTAGTTGAGGCCCTCGCTGCGCAGCATATTGGCAACAATGGTCTTGTACTGTCCTTCGGCGAGCAGTTCCTTTATGCTCTTGCCGTTATTGGCGCGGCACTTGTCGCACAGAGCTTCGCGAAAAGCAAACTTCTTGATGTTGTCGAAAAATTCTTTCTCAAAATCTGTTGTAGGCACATCGTAGGGTGCATCGAGGAAAGCAAACATATCCTTGAACATACGGCTGGCAGCACCCGAGGCCGGCACGAACTTGACGATGACACGGCCCTGAGCCTTGTACTTGTTCCACGCATCAACGTACTTGCGGTGCTGTTCGTCGTCCGGGGCTATGATGCCGTTGCCCACAGCTGCTGCTCCCTTCAGGCGAAGGAAGGGGAAACCGGTCTTGAACGAGTTGAGCTGACTTTCAAGTTTTTCTTGAGTAATGCCTTTCTGAGATAGTTGTTTGAGGTCTTGTTGTGTTAGCATAAATAGATTATATTAATTTGTTAATATTGTTTTTCACTCTACAAATTTATTTACTTTTTCTTAAAAGGGAAATTATTTCTAACTTTTTATAGTAATTTTGCTTTGTAAAATGCATGAAACATGAACGAGAAGCTGTTTTTCACCGACGACGAGCTGATGCTCACAAGTACATTGCTTGCCAACCTCAAGCAGCTGGTGGGCCCATCTCTTCACGCTGACGACGAGGAAAAGATACGCCGCCATCTGGCTCAGGCTATGGAAAGCAACCAGATAAAGCGCGACGTGTTCGGCCTGAACCCCGTGGTCTGCGCCTTGCAGACGGCCCTGCTGGCAGCAGAGGAAACGGGATTGCAGCGCGACGGCGTGATGGCCATACTGCTCTACGACAGTGTGCTGAACGGTTTCCTCAGTCAGGACGACGTGGCACGCGATTTTGGCGCAGACGTGGCAACCATCATTGGCGGGCTGGTGCGCATACAGGAACTCTACAAGAAATCGCCTGTCATCGAGAGTGAGAACTTCCGCAACCTGCTGCTGTCGTTTGCCGAAGACATGAGGGTCATCCTGATTATGATTGCCGACCGCGTTAACCTTATGCGGCAGATACGCGACACCGACAACAAGAGTGCCCAGCAGCTTGTTGCCCAGGAGGCGTCATACCTATATGCGCCCTTGGCCCACAAGCTTGGACTCTACAAGCTGAAGAGCGAACTCGAGGATCTCTCGCTGAAATATCTGGAGCATGATGCCTACTACATGATAAAGGACAAGCTCAATGCTACCAAGAAGTCGCGTGATGCCTACATAAAACGCTTCATCGCTCCTATCGAGGAGAAGCTGAAGGCTGAAGGACTGCACTTCCACATGAAGGGACGCACGAAGAGCATACACTCTATATGGCAGAAGATGAAAAAGCAGAAATGCGATTTCGAGGGCATCTACGACCTCTTTGCCATAAGGATAATCATCGAGACACCGCCTGACGTGGACCAGATGACCGAGCAGGAGCTGCGGAAGCTCAAGGCCGAGGAGAAGACACAGTGCTGGAAAGTGTTCTCGATAATAACCAATATGTACACATCGAACCCCAAACGGCTGCGCGACTGGCTGACCGTGCCCAAGTCGAACGGTTACGAAAGCCTGCACACCACCGTGCTCGGCCCCGAGAACAAGTGGGTTGAAGTGCAGATACGCACCGAGCGTATGGACGACGTGGCAGAACACGGACTGGCCGCCCACTGGCGATACAAGGGCATCAAGGCTGGCAACAGCGGCATCGACGCATGGCTGGCCGACATTCGCTCGATACTGGAGTCGGGCGACAGTCTGATGACAATGGACCAGTTCCGCAGCGATTTGTACGACAAGGAGGTATATGTGTTCACTCCCAAGGGCGACTTGCTGAAGTTTTCTGCCGGAGCAACGGTGCTCGACTATGCATACCACATCCACTCCAAGTTAGGCAACACGTGCGTAGGAGCAAAGGTCAACGGCAAGAACGTGTCGTTCAGATACGAGTTGAAGAGCGGCGATACGGTGGAAATACTTACATCTCACAACCAGAAGCCTTCGCGAGAGTGGCTCAACATCGTGAAGAGTCCGCGCGCAAAAGCCAAGATAAGGCTTGCTCTGAAAGAGACTCAGGTGCGCGAAGGCGCTTATGCAAAGGAGATGCTGGAGCGGCGCTTCAAGAACAAGAAGCTCGAGATAGAGGAGTCTGTGATGATGCACCTTATAAAGAAGTTGGGCTTCAAGGAGGTGTCAGACTTCTACAAGCAGGTAGCCGACGGTAAGCTCGACGTGAACAACGTCGTTGAGCAATACATTCAGGTGCGCGACTACGACCAAAACCTGTTGCAGCAACGCCAAGCGCAGAGTGCGGAAGAGTTCGAGTTTGAAAATCCTGACGCAAAGATTGCACACGGCAACGACGATGTTCTGATTATAGACCAGAACCTTAAAGGCATCGACTTCACCCTGGCCAAATGCTGCCATCCCATCTATGGCGATCCCGTGTTTGGCTTTGTCACCGTGAACGGTGGCATAAAGATTCACCGCAAGGACTGCCCCAACGCGGCTGAGCTGCACAAACGCTTCGGCTACCGCATCGTGAAAGCGCAGTGGAGCGGCAAAGGACAGTCTACCTACTCTATAACCCTTCGTGTTGTCGGCAACGACGACATTGGCATAGTGAGCAACATAACTAACATTATCTCGAGAGACGAAAAGCTGGTAATGCGAAGCATCAACATCGACTCCAACGACGGACTGTTCAGAGGCAACATCGAAGTGATGCTCGACGACACGTCAAAGCTCGAGAAACTAATCAAGAAGCTCCGCACAGTGAAGGGAGTGAAACAAGTAACACGTTTATAAGTAAACTTTAAGCTATGTATCTTAAACTGTTAGCAACGAGTCTTTTAGCCATATATAGCTCCGTAGCATTTCCGCAACGCCATGAAATACTCTCCGACGAGATAAGGTCGCTGGTGGTTACGGCAAACGACGACTGGCAGTCGCTGCCCGTAGTAGAGTTGAACAACGGCAAGATAGACATCAGCTTCGACGATATGACTCACGACTATCGCCGCTATACATACACCGTGGAGCATTGCCAGGCCGACTGGTCGCCATCGGAACAGCTCTTTGAGAGCGACTACTGTGAGGGATTTGCCCGCGACAACGTCATTGAGGATATACAGCAGTCGCTCCTGACCAACACCCTCTATACCCACTATCACCTGTCACTGCCCAACAGCAACTGCCGTCTGAAGCTCAGTGGCAACTATAAGCTTACGGTGTGCGACAGCGACGATGACAACCGACCTGTGCTTACAGCCTGCTTCATGGTGGTTGAGAACCTGACGGGAGTAATGCTCGGAGTCACCACCGACACCGACATCGACGTAAACAACAGCCACCAGCAGGTGGCTATGGAACTGAGCTATGCCGGTATCAACGTTTCAGACCCGTCGGAACAGATCAAGACCGTAGTGATGCAGAACGGTCGGTGGGACAATGCAAGGCATAATGCGCGCCCACAATATGTAATGCCCGATGGTCTGCGGTGGGAACACAACCGCAGCTACATATTCGATGCCGGCAACGTCTACCGCAAGTTCGAGATACTGAGCACCGACGTGGCATCGATGGGGGTGGAAAAGATTGGATGGGACGGCACGGACTATCATGCCTACACATTCACTTCCCTACCCCGCCCCAACTATCTCTACGATGAAAGTGGACAGGGAGCGTTCCTGCTTCGCAACTCAGACAACTCGGAAAGCAGCTACACAAGCGACTATATGCTGGTTCACTTCGCCATGAAATGCCCACGGGTTGCCGACCGCGACGTGTATCTAAACGGAAACTGGACCTACGACCGTTTGCTTCCTCAGTACAAACTCGACTACAACGAGACTGCCCAGCAATACGAAGCGGTCGTTCCGCTGAAGCTTGGCTACTATTCCTATCAGTATGTAGAGGTTGATGCACGCGGCAATGTGCGTCCGCTAGTCTATGAAGGCAACTATTTTCAGACCCGCAACAGCTATCAGGCACTTGTCTACTACAGGGAGCCAGGCGGCAGAACAGACTTGCTCGTGGGCTATGCTGACACTGGCAAACAGTAACAAATGACAAAAAATGTCGTGAAAGCATTGCAAGTGAACTTTTTTTTCTTACATTTGCTCACAGAAAACCATTATTCTACTAATCAACAAAAAACAAAAGATTATGAAAAAGTACATTTTAATGATGATTGCCCTGTTCGGCTTCACAGCCGCGGCAAGTGCGCAGAAAGTGTATATCGCTCCGTCGAAGTCAGCCATTGCCTATCACAAGAGCAAGGACTGTAGCTACCTGAAGAACTCGGTCAACGTTACATCCATCACTACAGCCGAAGCCAAGGACATGGGTCGCCATGCCTGTGTGCGCTGTTACCCTGAAAAGGCAAAGGAAACGATGAAGGCCATCGAGAAAGAAAAGAAACAGACAACTGCAAAGAAATCAACAACCAAGGCTGCCACCACCAAGAAAGCCACTCCCGAACGCGACGAAAAGGGCCGCTTTGTGAAGAAAACGACCACTGAAACCAAGGCTGCCGCAAAGAAAGCCACTCCAGAGCGTGACGAAAAGGGACGCTTCGTGAAGAAAACGACTACTGAGACCAAGGCTGCTGCAAAGAAAGCCACTCCAGAGCGTGACGAAAAAGGCCGCTTCATAAAGAAATCGACCACTGAAGAAAAGAAGACAACAAAGAAAACCACAAAGAAAGCTGCATAACTCAATTGACGAGACAGAGCATCAAGGGCTTTCCCCGACCACTGCGGGAAAGCCCTTTTCTAATACGTAAATACAATAAACAGCCACATGACAACGTTATAAGTTAGTAATGAAACAACTGGCTAATAATATATTTCTCACTGCGTTGTTGCTCTTGTTGTCGCATATCGCAACAGCACAGACTTTCACCTTGCAGGGAAGAGTGGCTGACAAGGATAACAACCCTATCGAATTGGCATCTGTGGCAGTAGTGGCACAGGGCAAGATGACTATGACCAACCTCAAGGGCGAATACAGCATTACCCTGCACAGTGCAGACTCTGTCGTGGTGAGATACTCAATGATAGGCTACAGGTCGAAAACCAGGGTGCTGCGCAATCCTCGTGGAAAGCAGACCTTGCTGGTACAGCTGGCCGATGACAACGAGCTGGGCGAGGTTGTGGTTGAAGGAAAGACCCCTCAACACGGTACAACCAAGCAACTCGATGTGGAAGATGTCAAGCAGGGGCCGTCGGTAACGGGAAATGCAGTGGAAGAACTCATACAGTCGCAGGCTGGTGTGAGCACACACAATGAACTGTCGTCACAGTACAATGTGCGCGGCGGTGCGTTCGACGAGAACTCTGTATATATAAATAATGTGGAAATTCATCGTCCGTTCCTTGTCAGAAGCGGACAACAGGAAGGACTGTCGGTAATCAATCCCGACATGGTGGAGAGCGTAGGCTTCTCTACTGGCGGCTTTGAAGCCAAGTATGGTGACAAGATGTCGTCGGCTCTCGACATAAAATACAAGAGAATTAAGCCAAGAAATGGTGCTAAGGTGTCTGCCGAAGGCTCCGTAGCAGCCAGTTTGCTGGGTGCTATGGGATATGTGGGATTTGGAAGCAAGAACTTCTCATGGCTCAATGGCGTGCGCTTCAAGACAAACAAGTATCTGCTCGGCTCGTTGCAGACCAACGGAGAATACAACCCAACGTTCCTCGACTATCAGACCTACCTTATCTGGGAGCCAAGCAAACGGTGGAAGATAGACTTCATCGGAAACATCTCAGACAATCATTACAACTTTACGCCCAAAGACCGGGAGACTAAGTTTGGAACGATGGAGAACGTAAAGTCGTTCAAGGTATACTTCGACGGCCAGGAGAAGGACTTGTTCAGGACCTTCTTCGGTTCGCTTGGGCTCACCTACCGTCTCCGGGAAGGCAAGACAACCATCTCGCTTCTGGCATCGGCCTTCTCAACAAAAGAGCAAGAAACCTATGACATACAAGGACAATACTGGCTTACGCAAACCGAAACCAGCGAGAACCTTGGTGTAGGAACTTATATGCAGCACTCACGCGACTATCTGAAGGCTGACGTGAGGAGCCTGAAGCTGATGTTCAGAAACCGAACAAGCAAGCATGAGGTTGAGGGTGGACTCACTTACAAATGGGAACATATCAGGGAGAACTCAAGAGAATACGAATACCGCGACTCAGCCGGCTACAGTGTTCCTCATACAGGCAAGGACTTGTATATGATTTACTCGCTCAGGGCTCAAAACGAGCTCAAGGCTCGCCGTCTTGAGGCATACCTGCAAGACACATGGCGCTTCCGCTCGGGCAACGACTCGCTGCCAACGCTTTACACTCTGAACTATGGACTGCGATTAGCACATTGGAGTTTCAACCGCGAAACCATTGTGTCGCCGCGAGCCTCGCTGAGCATTGTTCCGTCGTTCAACCGCAACCTCACATTCAGGCTGGCAGCCGGACTGTATTATCAAGCTCCCTTCTATAAAGAACTTCGCGACACAACAACTGTGAACGGTGTAACCTACGCTCTGCTGAACAAAAAGATAAAAAGCCAGCAGTCTATTCACGTGATAGGCTCTATGGACTACAGCTTCAAAATGCTCAACCGACCGTTCAAGCTGTCAGCCGAGATATACTATAAAGTTCTGCGAAACCTTGTTCCGTATTCTGTGAACAACGTTCAGGTAATCTACTACGGCGACAACAAATGCAACGGTCATGCAGCAGGAATTGACCTGAAGCTATTCGGTGAGTTTGTGCCGGGAAGCGATTCTTGGCTTTCACTGAGCTTGATGGACACGAAAATGAACCTTAACGGCAAGAAGATACCTCTGCCAACAGACCAAAGGATAGCCTTGAGCCTTTATTTCACAGACTATTTCCCAGGAACAACAAGGTGGAAGATGTCCTTGAAGCTGGCTTACGCTGACGGACTGCCCTTCTCTGCCCCACACAAAGAACTGGAGAATAACTCATTCCGTGCACCGGCATATAAGCGCGCAGACATTGGCATGAGCTTCAGGTTGCTCGACAACAGCAAACGCGAAAAGCGTAGCATATTCAAGAATATCTGGCTCGGAGTTGATTGTCTTAACCTTCTCGGAATAAACAACGTGAACTCATACTATTGGATTACCGACGTTACGAACCAGCAATACGCTGTTCCAAATTACCTGACCGGACGTCAGATCAATGGAAAAATCCTAATTGAGTTCTAAGCTCTCATTCCGCCCGCATCATTTCACAGCACATAGGTACAGACGAGCTGACACCCGAATAATTGATTTAAAACAAGATATTGCAGTAAATAAGCCAAAAACATTGCAATTAGTAAATTTTTCCATCAAATATTTTTGCAGAAAGAAAAAAAGCATTACCTTTGCACCGCAAAAAGAAAACAAATGGTGCCTTAGCTCAGTTGGTAGAGCAACGGACTGAAAATCCGTGTGTCCCCGGTTCGATTCCTGGAGGTACCACTCCTCCTTTCATTAGCCCGGTATTTGGTTCATTCCAAGTCCGGGTTTCTTTTTTGCCATATACTTTACAAGTAATTTGAGGAAAGAAAAAAGCAGAGGTATTTTTGCAAATTAAATATAAATAGATAACTTTGCACATTACCGTAAACGCAGGCTATAAAAAGCACGGCTTACATATAACAATTCATTCCTATACTAAGTAATAAATGAAGAAAAACATAATACTTCTGCTATTCTCTGCATTAGCTTGCACATTATCTGCCCAGGATATAACAGTAAAGCAAATGTGGTTGTCTCAGCCAGACAGTATAATACCTTATCTCACAGAGCAGACAAGGCAACAACTCGTCGATTCTACGGCAAAAGGCGAAATGCAGGAAGTGACAAACCTTTTCTCAGAAGACACTAAGTTGACAGCCCTTACTGCGGATTATCTTTCCGTGAACCTTTCGGCAAGTAGCAAGCTGACTATGAAACTTTTGCCAACCGAAGACAACAACCATATACTATGTATGGTGCAAACTTACATGGGACCTTTGCCAGACAGTCACATCACTCTTTACGACTCTAAATGGCAAAAGATTGCCGGCAACTTCGTGCCGGAGTTCACTGCCGACTCATTTCTGGCACGCACCGACAGCATTGATGATGAAGAATGGCATCAGGCACGTAAGCTAATCGAAACAAGACTGATATCATACGAGCTATCCGCAACCGACAACTCACTGAAGGTTTCCTGCTCCCCCATCCTACTCTCATCAGAGCAGCAAACCTTGATTGACAAGTTGCTGCGCACACGACTTCTCGTATGGGACGGCAAAAGGTTTGTTGAGAAGGACTGAGTTATGCTGATAAACATATTATTCGACTAAATACAACTAAAAAAAACAAGACTATGAATTTGAAATTTCGTTTGTCGTTGATGAATTTCCTACAGTTTGCAGTGTGGGGAGCTTATCTCACTTGTATGGGTAACTATCTGGGAAGTGCTGGTCTTGGTGCAGAGATTTCCTGGTTCTATGCTATCCAGGGTATCGTATCAATCTTCATGCCCACCATCATCGGAATAATTGCCGACCGCAAGGTGCAACCTCAGCGTATGCTGGGTATATGCCACCTGTTGGCTGGCGCGTTCATGCTCTGTTGCTGGTACATGGGCTATCAGGCCGGAACCGGCAATGAGCTTACAGACAAGTCGGCCTTCATCGCAGTATACACTCTGAGTGTGGCTTTCTATATGCCAACCTTGGCATTGTCAAACACCACAGCCTTCCGAATACTTACCGACAAAGGTATGGACACCGTGAAGGACTTCCCCCCTATCCGCGTACTTGGCACCGTAGGCTTCATTGCAACAATGTGGTTTGTTAACTGCGCAGTATGGGACGGCAACAATTTCTCACTGACTCTCGGCGAAAATGCCAACAAGT
>Ga0310695_10015172_pt1 | contig 10302 bp, 6 predicted proteins | sample RumenRJG_04DNA_FD_203882 | JGI IMG/M metagenome (GOLD analysis project Ga0310695, IMG submission 203882) | Bovine rumen microbial communities from Lethbridge, Alberta, Canada - RJG_04 (v2) (version 2) | ecosystem: Host-associated > Mammals > Digestive system > Stomach > Rumen | place: Canada... | reverse complement strand
GAACTTTGAACCTTACAAGTCCAGTTGGCAACCTACACCGAAGACACGGTTGGTGCGTGTGAATGAGTCCTTGACCTGAGGATTCTCAGCATTGACACGGTCGTAGTCACCATAGTAGGTCTGGAAATAAGCAGCCTTGAGAGCCACCTTGTCGGTCAGCTTGTAGCTGAATCCGAAACCGATGCTGTAGCTGTTGACCACGAACGACATGTCCGAGATGTACTCGTCAGACATACCGTAGCGGGTGAGCTGTCCACCTGCAGAGAAGGTCAGCTTCTCAGTGGTGTCCCATTCAGCACCCAGCAGGAACTCGTTGGTGTTGTGCTTCAGCAGGTTCTGTGAGTTGTTGTACCATGAGGCATCTTTGTCGAAATAGTGGTGCCAGCCTGCTCCGATGCGAACGATGTCGATGGGGCTGTACTGCACACCAAGAGACAGCAGGGCAGGCATGTCCTCGTTGACATTCTCTCCGTCGCGGAACTTGTTGACAGCTGCAATGGCGCTGGCCTCGTTGACGGTAGACTCGTTCTTCATGCGAATCTGCGTGCGGAACTCATACTTGGCTGCAAAGTTGAATTTCTCCAGTTTGTAGTCGACACCCACGATGGGTGCAAATCCCAAACCAGTCTGGTTGCACAGCAGGTTCACACCATCGCCATACTTCTGCAGGCTGTTGAGATTGTCTTTGGTGCCCTCCAGTTGTGCCTGCTGAGCCAGCAGCTGGGCGGGAACCTCCACACCGGCAGCCTGATACTGGGCAATACCGGCATTGACCGTGTTGATACCTTCGTTGACCGTATTGCTGACATGCTGCAGGTAGCTGCCAAAGTCGACATAGCCGTTGGCTGTCTTCACCTGGATGTTGCTGATCTTGGCCTTATAGGTGGCATCTCCGTAGAGCATGCGCAGACCGCCATAGACTGATAGGTTGGGTGTTACCTTGCAGGCAGCACCAATCTGTATACCATAGTAATACTGGCGGCCCTTCATGTAGCCGTCCATGTCGTAGCCTTCTGCCCCCAGTGGTGCGAGCATGGCTGCAATGTTGCCCACTACGCTCTCGAAGGATCCCAGTCCGTTGTCGAACTCACAGGAACCACCGCCTCCGGGTATTGACAGGTTAGCCTGCAGGCTCCAGTGCTCCATGTTGTAAGCCACCTGAATAGAGGGGATGAGGGGAGCATTGGCCACACCCTCGAAAATCTTCGTCGGGTTGGTGGCATCGTTCTTTCTGCCCAGCTGGAATACAGGGTTGGTAGAGGTGATGGTACGGGTCTGATGAGCGTACTGCCAGTTGATGCCTAAGTGGAGACCCTCGGGCATGAAGACCACACCTGCAGGGTTAGAGTATACACCGTCGAGACCGATAGCGGCGTCGCGTGCGGGATTGCGTAAAAAGTCAACACTCTGGTTGGTGTTTGTCAAGATACCACCTGCAAACGAGCTGGCTGATATCACGAGGGCAGCGGTTGCTGCAATAATCTTTTTCATCTTTTAATAAAAAATTTCCTAAAAACGGGTGCAAAGGTACTATTATTGCACAAATTAGCGATAATAGTGCAATGGAAATTAAGATAGATTAACCAAAAATGGCACATTTCCTGCACAAATGTGCCGAAATGTGCAAGAAAAGTACGGGGAGTGTGTACGAACACACTACGAAAATGGCTTGCTTTTTATCTTTTGATATTGTCCTCTTTCTTCTCAGAGGGATAGCTGATGCGGGTGTGATAGATGGTCTTCAGCTTCTCGATGAGTACCGTCTTGGCATACTGGATGTCACGGAAGGTTATGGGACACTCGCGGAAGTAGCCCTCAGCCACTTGGGTGTCGATAATCTTCTCTACCAGTCCGCGGATGCTCTGCTCGGTATAGTCGGGCAGTGAGCGCGAGGCGGCCTCCACCGAGTCTGCCATCATCAGGCAGGCGTGCTCGCGGGTGAAGGGGTTGGGTCCGGGGTAGGTGAACAGCAGGTCGTCGACGGGTTCGTCAGGATGTTCGTTCTTGTAGCGTATATAGAAGAACTTGGTCTTGCCCAGTCCGTGGTGTGTGGCAATGAAGTCGCGGATGACCTTGGGCAGTCCTTCTTTGTCTGCCATCCTCAGTCCTTCGGTGACATGGCTGATGATGATCTGTGCACTCTCTATGTCCGTCAGCATCTCGTGAGGGTCGATGCCCGACTGGTTCTCGGTATAGTATATGGGGTTGGCCAGTTTGCCGATGTCGTGGTAGAGAGCACCTGTACGCACCAGCTGGGCCTTGGCACCAATCTTGTTGGCTATCTCGCCCGCCAGGTTGGCCACCTGGATGGAGTGGTTGAAGGTGCCTGGGGCTATCTCGCTCATGCGACGCAACAGCGGACTGTTGGTGTTGGAGAGTTCGATGAGTGTGATGTCGCTGGTGAATCCGAAGGTTTTCTCGATGAGATAAAGCAACGGATAGGCGAAAAGCAAGGCAATGCCGTTGAATATCAAATAGTTGTAGATGCTATAGTCAATCTGGCTGAGAGCGGTGGCCTTGGTCCAGTCGAAGGCGAGATTGACAATGATACAGGACAGGGTGATGACGATGGCAGTCCTGAAGAGTTGCGAGCGCTTGGACAGTTCGCGCAGCGAGGTGATGGCCACCAGTCCTGCCACCAGTTCTACCACGGTGAACTCGAAGGGGTGTTGCAGCATGTTGGCGCAGATGAGTACCATGGTGGTGTGTGTCATGAAAGCCGTACGGGAGTCCATGAAGATACGTATGAAGATGGGCACCATGGCGTAGGGCAGTATGTAGACGTGTATGAACGTGTTGCGCACAAACAAGGCCGTCAGCAGGGCAAAGATGACGATGAAGGTGTAGAGCATGGCGGCGTTGCGCGAGTTCTCGAAGTAGTCCTTGCGATAGAGTGACAGGTACAGCGTGAAGCAGATCATGAGGACGGACACATAGAGTATCTGTCCGATGAGCGATATCTGGTTCTGTGTCTTGTCCTGGTTGCGGCGGTCGTTCTCCCTGACGTACGAGTCAATGATGCGGTAGGTGCGGTCAGTGACTATCTCGCCACGGTCCACAATCTTCTGCCCCTTCTGCACCAGTCCGCTGGCCAGAGGGATGCTTGCCATGAGCTCGTTCCTGCTGGTCTCGCTGCGCTGCCGGTCGTAGGTGAGGTTGGGGATGATGTAGTTGTTGAGGTTGCACTTCTGCAGTGCTGCACGCATGGGTATGAGTTTCTCGTCCATGAACAGCTGCTCGTAGGCCCGCTTGGCTGAGTAAACCTCGAGGATGGACACGCTGGTGGCCTGCTTTTTGTTGACGATGTTGATCATGTTGGTTGTGTCGCTTCTCAGTGTCTCGTACTCCTTGGACTCCATGATGCCCTGTTGGTAGAGGCTGTGCAGACGGTTGGAGATGATGCTGATGTAGTCGTCGGGCACGTTGGGTATGCCGTCGGCATAGTCGGTAGTGAACTTATGAACCATCTGCCGCTCAATCTCCACATTATATTTATAATAAGGCTGATACTCCTTCATGATGCTGTCCCGCTCATGCTTGACAACTGATTCTGCCTTATAGATAGGGAAATCGAAGGGTGCAGTGAGTTCAGCATACTTCCAGGGCTTGCCTTGCTCGACATGGAAGAGGTTGGTGTTATCGTGAGGCATGATCCAGACTACGATAGCGACTGTGACAATGACCAGTAGGACACGTATCAGAATGTCGTGCCATATAATGTTTTCTCTGAGATTGAAGTTACTCATGGACGCTTAATTTTGCTTTCACCGTGCGAAAATACGAAAAAAAGCGCATATTCTCAAAAAAAATGCGTACTTTTGCACAAATTATTGAAAAAAGACCATTAAATTCATGGCAGAAAGAAGAGTAAGGGTGCGTTTTGCACCCAGTCCCACGGGGGCATTGCACATTGGAGGTGTGCGTACAGCATTGTATAATTATCTGTTTGCCCGTCAGCACGGCGGTGACCTGGTGTTCCGTATTGAGGACACGGACTCGACCCGCTTCGTGCCAGGTGCAGAAGAGTATATCATCGAGAGTTTCAAGTGGCTCGGCATCCATTTTGACGAGGGTGTCTCGTTTGGTGGTGACAAGGGCCCCTACCGGCAGAGCGAGCGTCGCGACATCTACAAGAAGTATGTCCAGCAGCTGCTCGACAACGGCAAGGCTTACATCGCTTTCGACACGCCCCAGGAGCTGGAACAGAAGCGTCAGGAGGTGCAGAACTTCCAGTACGACTGCCACACGCGCAGCCAGATGCGCAACTCGCTGACCCTCTCCAAGGAAGAGGTGGACCAGCTGATAGCTGACGGTCATCAGTACGTGGTGCGCTTCCAGGTGGAGCCCGGTCAGGAGATTCTGGTCAACGACCTGATTCGTGGCGAGGTGCGCGTCAAGAGCGACATCTGCGACGACAAGGTGCTCTACAAGAGTGCTGACGAGCTGCCTACCTACCACCTGGCCAATATTGTCGACGACCACCTGATGGAAATCTCGCACGTCATCCGTGGCGAGGAGTGGTTGCCCTCTGCCCCGCTTCACGTGATGCTCTATCGTGCCTTTGGCTGGGAGGACACCATGCCTCAGTTTGCCCATCTGCCCCTGCTGCTGAAGCCTGACGGCAAGGGTAAGCTCTCCAAGCGTGACGGCGACCGTCTGGGATTCCCCGTGTTCCCCCTGCGCTGGACTGACCCCAAGTCGGGCGAGACCTCGCGAGGCTATCGTGAGGACGGCTACTTCCCCGAGGCCGTCATCAACTTCCTCGCACTGCTGGGCTGGAATCCCGGTACCGAGCAGGAAATCTTCTCGCTGGACGAGCTGGTGCCTCTGTTCGACATCTCGAAGTGCTCGAAGGCCGGTGCCAAGTTTGCCTACGAGAAAGCCATCTGGTTCAACCACGAATATATCCTGAAGAAGTCCAACGAGGAGATAGCCGCCCTGTTCGAGCCCATAGTCAAGGAGCACTGTCCCGAGGAGACGTCAGAGCGCATCCTGCAGGTGACTACTATGATGAAGGACCGTGTGTCGTTTGTCCACGAGCTGTGGCCCCTGTGCTCGTTCTTCTTCGTAGCTCCCACGGAGTACGACGAGAAGACCGCCAAGAAGCGCTGGAAGGAAGACTCTGCCCAGCAGCTTACAGAACTGATGGAGGTGCTCGAGGGTATGGACGACTTCTCGCTGGAGAACCAGGAGCGCATTGTCCACGCCTGGATAGAGCAGAAGGAGTATAAGCTGGGCAACATCATGAACGCCTGGCGTCTGACACTGGTGGGCGAGGGCAAGGGCCCTGGCATGTTCGACATCTCAGCATTCCTGGGCAAGGAGGAGACTCTCCGGCGCATGCGCCAGGCTATTGAGACACTGGGATAGGCTATTCAACCGTTTTTTCAAATAGGACAAGGGTGTATAACATTATCATCTATCTATACCAGCTGGGCGTGATCATTACGAGCCTTTTCAACGAGAAGGTGCGTAAGATGTGGCAAGGCGAGCGCGATGCCATCAGGGTGTTGCGCCAGCAGATAGACCCCGATGCCCGCTATGTATGGTTCCATGCGGCCTCCTTGGGCGAGTTCGAGCAAGGTCGTCCCCTGATGGAGGAGTTGCGTCGTCAGCATCCGGAATACAAGATCCTGCTGACCTTCTTCTCGCCGTCAGGCTACGAGGTACGCAAGAACTACCAGGGAGCCGACATCATCTGCTACTTGCCCCTTGACACCATCACCAATGCCCGTCGCTTCCTGCGCACCATCCGTCCCGTGATGGCGTTCTTCATCAAGTATGAGTTCTGGTACAACTACCTGCATATCCTGAAGCATCGGGGCATTCCCGTCTATAGCGTCAGTAGCATCTTCCGTCCCGGACAGGTGTTCTTCCGCTGGTATGGTCGTCAGTACGCCCATGTGCTGAAGTGCTTCACCCGGTTCTATGTGCAGAACGACATCAGCAAGCAACTGCTGGCCACCATTGGCATTCACGATGTGACCATTGTGGGTGACACCCGCTTCGACCGTGTGCTGCAGATCAAGGATGCTGCCCGACAGCTGCCGTTGATAGAGCAGTTCCTGGAGGGGGGAGGTGAGCAGCGAACGGCGAGTGGCAAGCGTCCCAAAGTGTTTGTCGCTGGTAGCAGCTGGCAACCCGACGAGGAAATCTTCATCCCCTGGCTCAACGACCATCCCGACTGGAAGGTCATCATTGCCCCGCACGTCATTGGCGAGGACCACCTGCAACAGATTGGGAAACTGCTCGCAGGACGTAAGGTCGTGCGCTACTCTACGCTCTCTGAGCACTCTGACAACCCGGGACTCTCCAGTGCCGACGTTCTTGTCATCGACTGTTTCGGACTGCTGAGCAGCATCTACCGCTATGCCGATGTGACCTATGTGGGTGGCGGCTTCGGTGTGGGCATCCACAACACCTTGGAGGCTGCTGTGTGGGATGTGCCCGTCATCTTCGGTCCCAACAACGAGCGCTTCCAGGAGGCTCAGGGACTCAAAGCCTGTGGCGGTGGTTTTGAGATTCAGGGTGCCGACGACTTCCAGCGCATCATGCAGGGCTTCATGGACCATCCCGAGACCATGGCAGAGGCTGGCCGCCAGTCAGGACTTTTCGTCCAGCAGATGACAGGAGCCACCCGTAAGATTCTCTCCGACGTCAAGTTGTGAAACCTGAAACTTGAAACTTGAAACCTGAAACTTGAAACCTGAAACTAAGAGTCCGTAAAATCGTAAAATCCAAATGGCTTTAATCAAGAGTTATAGAGGCATGTCGCCCAAGTGGGGCAAGGACTGCTATTTCAGCGAGAACGCCACCATCGTAGGCGATGTGACGATGGGCGACGAGTGTAGTGTGTGGTTCAATGCCGTCGTGCGTGGCGATGTGGCGCCCATCACCATCGGCAACTGTACCAATGTGCAGGATGGTTCGTGCGTCCATGTGACCCATGAGACTGGGCCTACGCACATCGGCAACTATGTCACCATCGGACATAATGTCACCGTTCATGCCTGTACCATTCACGACCACGCCCTGATAGGCATGGGAGCCACCCTGCTGGACGGCTGTGAGGTGGGCGAGGGTGCCATTGTGGCTGCCGGAGCCCTGGTGCTGCAGAACACGAAGATTGGTCCTCACGAGATATGGGGTGGTGTGCCCGCCAAGTACATCAAGCCCACACGTCCCGGACAGACTGACAATGCCGAGCACTACGTGGCCTACTCGAAGTTCTATATGGACGAAAATCCCGAGAGCCGCTTCTCCAGCGAGCCCGAGAGCCAGCTTATTTAATCGTTACGACCACATACTCTGAGCGGGTTCCTATGCGGAACTTGCCGCCCCAGATACCGAGGCCACTGCTGATGTAATAGTCGGTGTGGCCTCGCTTGTGTCTACCGAAGGCACACTCGTAGATGGCGTCTGTAATCCACGAGATGGGCCACACCTGTCCGTGGTGGGTATGTCCGCTGAACTGGAAGTCCACATGCTGGCGCTCGGCCTGCTCCAGATGGTAGGGCTGGTGGTCCAGCAGGATGCAGTATTTGGAGCGGTCGGCTTTCCGCATGATGACACCCAGCGAGTCACGGTGCCGGTTGGTGCGGTCGTCGCGGCCTATGATGCACAGGTCGCCCTCCACGATGGCAGCATCTTGCAACAGTCGGATGCCGGCATCACGATAGAACTGCTGGGCATCAGGTTCGCCGCTGTAGTACTCGTGGTTGCCCAGACAGGCATAGACAGGAACCTTCAGCCGGCGGAACTCCTCTGCCATCCGCTCATCCTTCAGCGGGCGCATGCTGCCGTCTATGATGTCACCGGCTATCAGCACCAGGTCGGGCTGCTCGTCGTTCATCAGGTCTATCCAGCGGTGCAGTTCCTCGCGGCGGTTGTGGTAGCCCAGGTGCAGGTCGCTCATCATGACCAGCCGGACGGGCTTCGTCACCTTGGGCGACTCGAACGTCAGTTCCTCGCGGTATTTGTGTCTGTAGTGCAGGTTACCATAGAGAAACAGCCCCACCATGAACAGGGCAATGCCGCCTGTCGTCCACCAGTTACCATATAATAAGGTACGCGGCACGAGGTGTACCAGTCGTCCCAGGTCGAGCACCAGGAACAGCATGAACAAGTAGAGCAGCACGAAGATGCTCGACGTACCAATCTCATAGACCGCCACGGCCAGCGTCATGGGCATGCGGTCGGTAGAGCGCCAGATGCCTGCAAACATCAACAGGAACGAGCCTGCCAGCAGTACGACGGCCAGCGTCTTCCATATCCACGATACGGGCAGCAGGCACCACACGTGCCAACTGATATAGGCTACGGCCAGCAAGGGCAGCAGCGTGAAAGCCAACATCCACATCATCTTCATTTACGATTTATCATTTTTGGGTGCAAAGATACGGAAAGTCGAGAGCAATACAAAACAAATTTATTTGTTTTTATTGCCGAGACAGAGTATCTTCGCCATTTTGATGGCAAAGTTACGGAAAGTCAGGAGCAATACAAAACAAATTTATTTGTTTTTATTGCCAAGACGTAGTATCTTCGGCATTGCTGATGTCAAAGTCAATCATTTTTCGTCATAGAAGATATGAGACACATTGTATTTTTAGTTTTTTATCTCTTTTCCCTGTTGCCTGTCAGTGCACAACCCAAGGACTATGTCTGGAGCACGCCCAGCGAGAACGCCAGCGGGTCGATGCCCTGCGGAGGTGGAGACATCGGTATGAATGTGTGGGTGGAGAAAGGCGACATCCTGTTCTATGTGTCGCGCTCCGGATGTTTCGACGAGAACAACACCCTGCTCAAGCAAGGCCGCTTCCGCATCAGTCTCTCGCCGGGGCTCAACATGAAGCACTTCCGCCAGATTCTGCACCTGGGCGAGGGCTATGTCGAGATTACCGACGGACACATCAGCGTCCAGCTGTGGGCTGATGTCAGCAAACCTGTGGTCCATGCTGACATCGTCAGTCCCGATACCGGGCTGGTGGTGGCTGCCACCTACGAGAATTGGCGAACCCGTGACATCGAGCTCACCAAGCGCGAGCGGTTCCAGACCAGCTATAAGTTTGCCGCACCCAAGGGACTGAGAACCCGTGCCGACAGCATTGTGACTACCGACCAGTGCGTCACGTTCATGCACCAGAATGGTGCTACGACCATCTTCGATGCCACTGTCAGCCAGCAGCGCATGGACGCAGTGAAGGACCGCTTGTATAATCCCTTGAAGAACCTCGTCTTCGGTGGGCGCATGAGCGGACAGGGGCTGGTGTTCATGGACAAGGTCGATGGACACTATGCCAGCAGCGACTACGAGGGGTGGATGTATGTCTCGCCGCAGCCTCAGAAGCAGTTTCACCTCAACATCACGCTCGCCCGTCTGCAGGGCACCGTAGCTGACTGGAACGCCCAGTTGGCAGCGACCGAGCAGAGCATTCGCCACGATGCCGACCGTGAGGCCTCGCGCCAGTGGTGGCGTGGCTTCTGGCAGCGCAGCTACGTTGAAGGGTTAAAGGTTAAGGGTGAAGGGTATGAGTCTCTCATTCGCAATTACCAGCTGTTCCGCTATATGCTGGGGTGCAACAGCAGAGGCCAGTGGCCTACCAAGTTCAATGGTGGACTCTTCACCTTCGACCCCGAGTACGTCAACCCTGCTGAAGAATACCACCTCTCACCCGACTTCCGCAACTGGGGTGGGGGAGTCCATACTGCCCAGAACCAGCGGCTGGTCTACTGGCCCATGCTCAAGAACGGCGACTGGGACCTGCTGAAGCCACAGCTCGACTTCTATCTGAACATCTACCGCAATGCCGAGGAACGCTCGCGCCTCTATTGGGGACACGAGGGAGCCTGCCTGACCGAACAGATAGAGAACTACGGCCTGCCCTGCTATCCCGAGTACGGCACCAAGCGCCCCGAGGGCTTCGATCCCGGCATGGAGCGCAATGCATGGCTCGAGTACGAGTGGGACACCTGCCTGGAGTTCTGCATGATGGCACTCGAGGTCCATCGCTACAGCGGCTGCGACATCACGGAGTACATCCCCATGATACAGTCCTGCCTTCGCTTTTTTGACGAGCACTACCAGTATCTTGCCAACCGGCGGGGTGCCAAGCGGCTCGACGCCAACGGCCATCTGGTGCTCTATCCCGGTTCTGGAGGCGAGACTTTCAAGGGAGCCTACAACTCCACCTCCACCATTGCCGCCCTGCGCACCGTGACAGCGGCGCTCATGGATTATGCCAAGGAGCAAAAGGACACCGCTCTTACCTCTTATCTCCAGCCTCTTGCCTCTCGTATTCC